>Ga0210040_10000939_pt1 | contig 46355 bp, 30 predicted proteins | sample CryGeyCG12114_NA_FD_185462 | JGI IMG/M metagenome (GOLD analysis project Ga0210040, IMG submission 185462) | Groundwater microbial communities from aquifer - Crystal Geyser CG19_WC_8/21/14_NA (SPAdes) (version 2) | ecosystem: Environmental > Aquatic > Deep subsurface > Groundwater | place: USA...
TTCCTGTTAAACAGTGATGTAAGTGTGGTCAGGGAGGGTTTACAGTATTTGCGTAAATGTTATAAACTTGTCACTACCACCGCCACCTCAAAACCGTGTAAAAATGAATATGATTTCTGTCCACAAACGAGTGGCATGTGAGACTGTGATACCTGTGATTTCATTTGAATCAAAAACTGCAACGCGAAAAGACTCCACTCGATATTTAGGAGCCTTGCCCATACTGCAGGATTATTTTTACCCTGACCAAGAGGAGAGTGGAAGAGTCTTAAAAAACCCGAAAAATTTCGACTTAAATTTCCGTAAAAGTTGCGTTAAAGTTCTGAAATTGCCAAAGGCGAAACGAGGGGTTTTGTGAAACAGAATTTTGGTGACTGTCACTCTGATGGACAAAATACCATTTAATTTGTTACGGTTTTAGGCGGTGGTGGTGGCGATTTGAATATTCCCCCAACTATTTAATTTTTTTGGTGTTTTTTAACTTAAAATTATGCGTTGCATTTTGAAAAGACATTTTATTGTTCATATCAAATTTCAAAGTTTTAGCAATGTGTTTTTAAGCAGTTTTTTTGAAAAGGGACAGAAAATGTTCATAATGCCCACTAGTTAAAACCCCCCAAATTCGTGATCTGATGCGGCTGTTGAGCTTCACAGTAAAAAATGCATGTGAAAAAATTGAAGTTGAATTGTTAAATGAGGAACAAAGTATCAAGAAAAACCCCGACTCCACAATATGCATGACAGGACAGTGTATCATTTCGAAGCTCAGAATAAGGGATTAAAAATTACTGTATGAAAAAATTTGGGAGGCAAGGAGATAACACATTTTTAGTACACAAAGGAGAGCGAATTTTTATGTTTCTCGAATAAATGTCTTTCTATAATGTTTTCGGTTTGAGTTGCTAGGGATCGAAATTACAAATGATTTTTCCATGTATGGTAATGAAGAGGTTAAATACATCTAGGTTGCTTCCCTGTCAAAATGTCATGTTTCAAAATCGAAGCTTAACTTTCTATCGGTTGCTTCCCTGTCAAAATCTCATGTAATATCCCTAAACAGGTTTCTTCTCTGTTAAAATCGTACATTAAATCCCAATGTGTTTCTTCTTTACCTAAATCCTGTGTTAATTCCCTATAAGATTTTTTCTATCAAATCTCATATGAAACTCTTATAGATTGCTTCCCTGTGAAAATCTCATGTGAAATTTCTATCGGTTGCTTCCCGGTCAAAATCACATGTTAAATCTAAGGTTGCTATCGGATCGGATCGGATAATCGTCGGATCGGATACAAAAATTTTATCCGATTCAAAAATCGGATCGGATCGGATAAGGCCTTATCCGATCCGATATCCGAAGACATATCCAACGGATATCGGTCGGATATCGGATATCCGAAGAAAATGGGCATTAGGCAAAAATTCTATATCCAGCATAGTATATTTTGCCTCACAATTACGCCATACAGAGAAAATTTCATCCACGAATTTCTGGTGTGTAGTTTAAGCATACGCACGTCACTCAATTACATGTCCATTTTCTTTCCTATCTTCATAAGTTATAGTCATTTTTGAAGACATGTACAGTTTATATTTTTCAATTTCATCGTCAAAAATGGACACAATTGTAAATTAAGTAGAGTACACAAAGCTAACAGTAAAGAAATGACTATTTCTTCAAGAAGTGGCAATTAAAGTGTCAACATATCACCCTCTTTTACAGAAAAAAAAGCTAAATTGGGTATGAAATTTTCAAAAATTTTGACAAATCACTAACGATGCGTATTCGTAATTTGTTTGTGAGCAATTTTTGTTGAAGATATGGGCTGCAAATCTTCCTAAGATGTTCTATTATACACAAAACTGAAATATCTCATCGATCCTCGAGTTACAATCGAACAAAGGATCTGAGAAAGTTAGGCCCAAAATTGAGATCCTTTTTTCCATTGTAAAATATAAATAAAATATTATATATATTATATTCAATGAAGACAGCCCTTACTACCTTTCTTCCTTTAATTAATTTCATTTTAAATTTTGTTCACTTATTTACTATGTGAAGCTCAACGGCCGCATCGGATTATAATATCTTGGGAGTTATAGAATTTATTTGAAACATTTTGTACACACATTTTGTGACTTAAGAAACAAACAAAATTGCTTATTAATAGATTGTAAACTTAAATTGTAAGTCGGTTTTCATTTATAATTTCAAAAACTTCACAACATTGCCTTTGAGACTTGTATTCGATTATCCGATCAGATATCCGATATTATCCGAAAATTCTATCGGATACGGATCGGATACGGCCTTATCCGATCCGTATCCGATAGAGTCATCGGATAATCGGATCGGATCGGGCCTTATCCGATCCGATCCGATTATCCGATAGCAACCTTAGTTAAATCGCTCTAGAGGTTTCTTCCCTGTCAAACTTCCATGTTATATTCTTATAGGTTGCTTACTTGTCAAATCATATGTGAAATCCCTATAGAATACTTCTCTGTCAAAATCCCTTGTTAAATTCCGTGTCAGGAAGTTACTTCCCTGTCAAAATCACATGTTAAATCCCTATGGGTTGCTTCCTGTCAAAATTATCTAATTATTCTTTATGATTAGCAAAAGACACTGCAATCCATCACTTAATCAAAATAATAATGGGTTTGTATGCGTACCACATCAAAACGTCGAAAATAAAAATGTCGAAACTAAAAATGTCCAAAAAAATTATGTCGAAACGTAAAATGTCGAAACGCAAAACGTCGAAAATAAAAATGTCGAAAGCAAAAAAGGTCGAAAACGAAAAAGGTCGAAAATAACCATAAAAACGAGAAAATTGCAAAAAAAGCCTTTAGAGAATAAGAACTCAAGTCCACGTATTCATAAGCTCACACCCTACCAACTACGCTATTAATCACTTCACTGCAAACCCTTACATTTACCATATAGATAACTTGCCATATAGAAACATGCATAAAATGGATTCCGTTTGCCAATATAACGCGCAATCGCATTAAGATTCATTCTCTTTGTTTCAGTTTTGTAATTTTATTTGCCAAGCACACATTTGAATAATTTTATTCTCATTACTTTTAACTTTTAAGAGGTGCATAAGTGTTTTTTTTCGGAGTTTAAAATGAGTTTACGAAAAGTTCACAGTCAAAAACGCCATGAACATGTAGTTTTTGACGGTTATCAGTTTCAACAGGATAAAGAAACGACATTTGTCACTTATTGGAGGTGTAACTTGGGCAGATCGACGATCAAATGTCCGGGAAGAATTCGTACTTCAGAAGGAAAAGTTATTTTTAATAATGACAGGCACAATCACACGCCCAACATAGCAAGAATAGAAGCGAAACAATGCATGCATGTCATTAAGGAAAAAGCAAGGCTTTCTATGGAAACTTCAGCTCAAATCATCTCATCTCTCAACGTAAAAGATTCTGAATATATTTTCTGTGTTTTTTTCAATTCTAGTGATGATACATTAATCTCTTACTCGAATTTTTTCATATGTTTTTTGTGCACCTCGTAAAATTGCAGATCAACGCCGCCGTAGCAGTTGAATTGCCATCTTTGAAAGATATAGGTACCACTGTGTCTCGTCAGCGAAAAATAGAAGGAGTACCAAAAGTCAAACCAACCAAACTAAGCGAATTAATGATTCCACAAGGATTCAAACAATTAATTCTGGGCTCTGAGACCATCAATTTTCTTCAATTTGATTTAGGAATGAAAGATGAGAATCGTTTTTTAATATTTTCAACCCCACAAAATTTAGAGATGCTCAAGAGGGTGAAAAATCTCTATTCAGATGGGACATTTGCAACAGTCCCTAAGCCTTTTGAACATCTCTACTCTTTTGATGGATTGATAAATAATCAAGTTTTACCACTTGTTTATGCATTTTTACCCAACAAAAAACAAGCAACGTACGTATCTGTACTCTCGAAACTTAAAGAATCAGCTCCTAACATGAAACCAAGTACTATTATGACCGACTTCGAAAAAGCAGCAATTAATGCATACATCGAAATTTTTCCCTCCTCATATAATCAAGGGTGTTTTTTTCACCTTTCACAATCCATTTACCGTAATTTAGTTGAAAATAAGGAAATTTTGGAAAGATACAAAAGTGAGCCAGAATTTGCAAGAGGATGTAGAATGGTAGCGGCATTGGCATTCGTACCAGTTTCCGATGTCAGTGATGCCTTTATCCAACTCGAAAAATCCGATTTTGTGGAAAAAAACCCCATAATAGTAAACTTTCTGTACTATTTCGAAATAACTTACATTGGGAAAATGATAAGGAATACCAGGAAAGGAGCATTATTTCCTATAGAGTGAGCAACAATCAATTTTTCTTGCTAAAAATTTCTGATCAAATACTCCGTCCCAAAAAACTTGTTGTCACACATTGTCATCGCATGAATCTTTCCCAGTGCACACAGACACACAAAGATACTAATCAATTTCTCCCATTGCTTTTACATAGCATATTTACTATGTTAATGAATTATGATCCTAATTTGGGAACCTAAACGATGGTTTTTTGTACTTCTTTCATACTCCAAAAAACTGTGTTAAGCTTTTTCTGGGACGGAGTGTACTACCCGAAAAAGTTTTGGAAACTTAAAACTGGACTTTTTTTGTAGGTTTTGGAATGTGTATGAAGAAACCCTAACTGGAAATGGTCGCACGAATAATGCAATGGAGGGTGGCATCAAGGATTTCATTCATTAATGGGTTCTTCCCATCCAACTATTTGGAGATTTTTAGAGTCCCTTAGACGAACAGAGAGGAAAGAATTTGTGAAGTTGAACCAAATTTTGTCTGGATCGCAGCCCCCATCACGCAAAAAAATCTACCGCGATTACGAATTAAAGCTTCAAAATGTCGTAAAAAGCTATGGAACAATGCCTGTTGTAGATTATTTGCTAAATGTAGCGTCAAATTTAAAGTTAGCAGTATAGTTAGGCATTATTTTGTATATTGTTAATTTTTTGTAGTTTACAATCTACTAATGTTAGGTGTAAATAAACATGTATATGAATTTTTTATTGTACAATACATTGTGCGTTTAGTTCTTGCAGAGAAAATTAGCCCTCACGCGATTGTGCGTAGTGAATTTTTTGTTGTCCAATTGCTGGGCATTTTGTTCGTTTGATAATTTCACATCTTTCGACATTTTTTGCTTTTCGACCTTTTTTCACTTTCGGCATTTTTCATTTCGACTTTTTCCATTTCGACATTGTTACTTTCGACCTTATTAGTTTCGGCGTTTTTCATTTCGGCATTTTTCGTTTCGACGTTTTGATGAAGAGGGTTTGTATGACAGCAATTCATCGTGGCAACCTTCTTGACAATTTTTTTCAAAAATCTTATGTTAAAATTTTGATCTCGGCTTATTCAATTATATTGTGTGATAGGAATTTATATAAAGTAATCGAAAATGCATTTTCCAAATGTGAGAGAAAAAAATATTGGTTAATTTAACGCCGCTGAATCTTCACAACAGTTTAGATGCTCTATTTCTCTAATGTTGAATTTCTACGTCGAAACAACAGAAAATTTGCAATGCAATAAATTAACAGGCGCAAGTTTGTATTTGCCTGAATGTTGTAGTTGGAAGCCAATCACTCAATAAATGTACGATGCTACATATTACAACTTCCTCCCCTTTCTTCCTTACACATGGTGACGATGGTGACCATATGTAGAAGGCGGTGCTATGTGATCGAATTGTATTGCGAGTACTTTTTTTGCTAGTGTATCTCTAATGTTAGTACAAATCCCAGAGCCAAAGCGTTGCTTAATGTATAGGATGTTTCAACTAAAAGACGCCAGGCCAGAGGCATTTGATTTGCATGAAATTTGATGCAATCAAGCCATAAACCATAATATTTAAGAGAATATGCGCAAGCTTCAATGATTTAAAGTTAGATCATGGCTACTTTTTTATTGTTTTTTATCTCTCAGGGCAGTGAATTTGAATTTATATAGGTTTACAAAAATTGACAAAATCAGAAACACCTTCTACTTGCAGCTACTTTAATTTATATACGGCAATCAATCACATTTTCACATGCAAGTTAAAGGTTATTGTCTAACAAACATTCTGCAATCTCGAAACCATAAACGCTATAGGAAACATAATGCAATGCAGAATTCTAAATGCTATTTTTTCTACCGAAGAATGAAACAGCAATCTTATCTCATCAAATGAAATAAATCTTAGCTAAAAAAGGAATATTTTTTCAGCTAAGATATTCATCATATGATGTAGACGAATGACGATAAGCATACGCTTCGTTAGTCTATGAGGGCACGTACCTATGCACAGTATATACGACTGTGGTGCTCGGTACGGTCAAAGAATACGCTCAACATCACTCTGTGCTGTGGAGTAAGAAGAGACAGCCTTAGTTAAAAGTTAAATGAAAACTTTGGCTCAAACTGGGAGGAGCAACATACTCTATGGAGTGGCGCGATTTTACTTAAAACAAAAACAAAAACTCGTCCACTGTTACTAAATGAATTAAATATAGTGTGTAAAATATTAATGCTATCTTAATTATTATTATTATTTCTTCACTTTAAAAAATTCCGTACAAGTTAATTTCCCATATGTATGGGTTAATACATCGACAGAAAAGCACATGTTAGGAATTAACAATAGTGAAGTAAATTTAAGTATTGTAGCAATAAAAAACAGTGCTCAACTGCATCTCCTAAATGGAATTCAAGGAAATGAATCTCTGACAACAGAGGCTTTCGAGAATCCTGATCATGACAATTTTATTACTTTCCAGCGTAAATCAAATAGCCGAAATCAAACAACGTACATATTGTCCACAAGGTAGTTATATAAAACGACTCATCGGATCGTTACCTCGATCGATTTCATCTTGTACTGTGACTAATGGAATTTATAATTTCTCATGAATTCCAGTTCTCTACAGCCGTCCAGAAATGGAATTCAAGGAAATGAATCTCCGACAACAGAGGCTTTCGAAAATTCTGCTCATGACAATCCAATTACTCTCCAGCGTGAATCAAATACTCGAAATCAAACAACGTACATATCGTCCACAAGGTAGTTATAAAAAACGACTCATCGGATCGTTACCTCGATCGATTTCATCTTGTACTGTGACTAATGGAATTTATAATTTCTTATGAATTCCAGTTCTCTACAGCCGCCCCGAAATGAAATTCAAGGAAATAAATCTCCGACAACAGAGGCTTACGATAATCCTGCTCATGAAAATCCGATTACTCTTCAGCGTAAAACACATGGCAATAATCAAACGACGCATATATTGTCCGCTCGTTAGTCATGAAAAAAATGTCATCGGATCATTACATTGATCGATTTTGTCTTGTAGTGTGACTAATGGAATTTATAATTTCTTATGTATTACAGTTCTCAACAACATCTTGTAACTGGAATTCAAGGAAATTAATCTCCGACAACAGAGGCTTTCGAGAATCCTAATCATGACAATTATATTACTTTCTAGCGTGAACCACCTGGTTACAATCAAGCGTCGTATGCATTGTCCTACAGTTAGTTATGAAAAAACATTCATCGGATCTTAACATTGATCGATTTTGTCTTGTAGTGTGACTAATGGAATTTATAATTTCTTATCTATTCCAGTTCTCAACTGCATCTCCTAAATGGAATTCAAAGAAAAGAATCTCCGACAACTGAGGCTTTTGAGAATCCTGATTATGAAAGTCCGATTATTTCCCAGCTTGTATCACATGACAATAATCAAACGACGCATATATTGTCCGCAAGTTAGTAATAACAAAATTTCATCGGATCATTACATTGATAGATTTTGTCTTATAGTGTGACTAATGGAATTTATAATTTCTTATGTATTCCAGTTCTCAACTGCATCTTCTAAATGAAATTTAAGGAAATGAATCTCCGACAACAGAGGCTTTCGAGAATCCTGGTCATGACAATCCGATTATTTCTCGGCTTGAATCACATGGCAATAATCAAAAGACGCATATATTGTCCGCAAGTTAGTCATTTGCCTAACTTCATTTGAAAAAATAGCAGCTGCGGAGACATCAAAAAATCGTTGGAGATGATTCGTCCACAGTTAATGAACCTATATCTTTTGCTTGAATTTTACCAACATCAACTTTGGAACCAGTTACTAAATGAGGATCAATTTAGTTTATTTATGGAAAACTACGAGATTAAACTACGACTACTTCATCGATCTTGAGAGTAAAATATAAAATATCGGCGGGTTTTGAAACACAGTAGTCGGGATGTTTATAAACGGTAGGTTGCATCATTTACAAACGTGTTTTGAGGATATTATGAAATGATAGCTAACTAATCATTAAATTGTTAGAGCTGTATTTTGCATTTTCGAAGCCTGTGATGTGGATGATGATCATTTTGATGTAGCTACTAGACTGGACGATTATTTATGGCTCAAACTATCCCATGTGCGAATTAATTCTGATCATCTCTACTAGGGAATGGCACGTGTCGGTTCGTGTCAATATTCTCGTTTCGTTTCGTGTCAATAGCTTGACACGGACCGAACCGGTAATTTCGTGTCGTGTCGAGCCATTGAAACGAACCGACCGTTTCGTGTCATGACACGAAACGAATTTTCGTGTCGGTTCACTTCTTTGACACGAAACGAACCGCGTGTCAAACGTGTCAAATATTAAATTAGAATAAATGACCGGTTTAAATAAATATACTATAAATATTAATAATAAGGTTTAAAACCATCTTCACTGCTTTCTGGCAGAATATCTTCACTGCTTTCCGGTGAAATATCTTCGTTTTGACTACTCATTTTTATTAAATTATTTAAATATTTAATTTGATGATGATGAAATGATTTTACAAGTTTAGATTTCAAAAGAAACACGCCATACTAATAATAAATTGTTATGACCATGAAGTGGAATGCAGAAATGCTGTTTAAACTACGCATTGCATGGCCATGCAAGCTCTCTAACTCCAGTATAATACCATGCTTGAAAAAAGAGTCTATACATCACATTTGACACGTTTGACACGCGTGTCGACACGAATTTTCGTGTCGTGTCAAGGTTTGACGCGTGTCAACCGTTTCGTGTCACCACTTGACACGGGTCAAACGTTTCGTGTCACACTTTGACACGTTTCAAAAAATTAACTGACACGAACCTGACACGAAACGAAACGAACCGTTCTGAAACGTTTCAACCTGACACGTGCCATTCCCTAATCTCTACAGTAATGATTTTCTTACGTACTCTAGATTTCAAACAATACAATGAACTTTATAAATGGAATGGAAGTGTATAACTTTACAAGGTTTATGCATTAGCAATATTAATATACAATTAATGTAAACTATATAATTTCCTAACCCTCTTCTATTTTCTTACATCTTTTGTATTTTACTTAAGTCACTTAAATAAAGTAACAATTAATCCGAACAACCAAATAATGTCTACCAATAATCTTTTGTATTGTTAATAAATAATCTTCCGGAGAGAGAGAGAGAACAAAAAACATTACACATGGTTTTATTTATTTATTTATTACTATTCTCATAAAGTGGAGACATGGACTAAAATAAAACAAAAAATGTCAACTAACTATGCAACTTTACACATACATACATTACCAATAAATACATACAATACAATACATTTTCGTTAAAACAGCATTACGTTACAAGATAGCTAAGGAAAATTAATCAACTCCAACTTACGACAAACGAATTAAATTTATAGTTGCTACAAAACAAACACTACAATACGAAACATAAGGTCGTCTAAACATTGTTTGACATGTTAACCTGATACCGTTCTTTAATATTAAGCAAGGTATATAGAATAGTATTTTTAGAAGGTACGGCAATTCAAGCTTTGCTAAGCAACGACAACACAACCCGTGGCTGACTTTGCATTTCAAAAACGTAATGCAGTTGAATGCCAACATTTAATTATTCAGTTAATTGGGTTAAACTTTGTTTTTCTCGCTTATATTTTTTTAACTATGATTTACAAACAGTACAAATTAACTAATAAGTTTAAAATAGGAGTGAAATATCTATTCGCTGCAAAATTACGTCTTCAAATTATGCATTACTTGAACGACAACTCCAGGTTTCTTTCATTTCCTTAAATTATCTTCAGAATTTTAATCGGTTTTTTCCAGATGTAATCAGCTCTGCGGTTGGTTTGGTGCTAATTTTAGCTGAATATTTCTTTAATTTTGAGTTTATTATAAAAACAATCGGCTCCTGGAGTTATGAGTTTGATTGAAAATGTAAAATTCGTGTACTTTAGTTCTTCTCATGGCCTCAAAAACTATCTAAACACAGGAGCTGAACAGTTTTAAATAACATATGGCATACATTGTGTAGAAATGGTGTTCAGAAGTTGAGTTTTCTCACTTTTTCTGCAGGTTAAGCAAAATTACTATGTTAGTCTATTATGCTGGTTAAAAAAACGATTCCAGATGACGTCATCTGGAAGCTTGTTTACTGTTTTTTGAAAAATTGCTAGGCAATTGCCACCCCCTACAAAAAGGTAAGGATACAGTTTCAGTTTTCAAGCAATACCAAACAGCCATTGACGAGACTCAAGCCAATCAGATTAAAATTTTCTTTTCAAAACCCACAGACAAATAAATCTAATTTGGATATCTTAATCGATCGTAGACAAAACTGAAAAACTAAAACTGAATGCAATGAAGTTTACCTGAACCAGGTGATACATATGTATAAGGCACAGCACTGTGCGACAGAGAACATTCACTATTCGTACACGGATTTAAAAAAGGTACACCAGGACCACTATAACTATTGGAGCCAGCGGAATAAACTCCCCCTACTGTTCTATAGGAGTCACTCTGCGGCACAAGCACACAATGCGAAAACTCATTATCAAACTGGGCATGTTGAACGTGATTATCCTGATTCAAACGCAGCCCTGTTCTTTGTCCACCAACAGCTACACCCATGGAATACTGAGCTCTATAAAATTCCTCACACTCGAAGCACCTCTCGTCCCCACAAATAGTCCGAGAAGCACTACTATAAACGGGTACCAAAACTCCTCCTGCACTCAATGTTTCACTCTTTGCATTATTAGTCTCATGATAATAATTGGACGGCATGGTTGACTCCTTTTTCTTTTGAGCTCCATGAGTGGAATTAGAATTTCGAAGAATTCCTTGCAATGGCTGTTCTTTCCTAGCAATGCTTTTTGTCTGTCCATTGTCACTCCCACTTCCACTCGGACTGCTACTGTCTTCAGGACGAACTTCACAACACGGGGTAGTTGATGATGCAGAAGGAGGACAAAGGCATTGCAAGTCCATAGAGTTGTATGGACATGTCACGTCATTGCATTCAAAATAGGAGCATCGCTGCTGTAATGCCACAAAAGCTCTTTTCTTTGCTGATGGTGGAGGTGGGGGTGGTGGCAAAACAGTCAGGCCAGACGACTCACAGTCTTTTCCTCCAGAGTTTGTTGATACTACCGCTGATGATGACTCTACAGAATTCGGCAATTTCTTCGACGAACGCCAAGAGAAAAATGCTTTCCGTCCGTGAGTAGTGCCATCAGATTTGTCCAAGTCTTCCCTGGATGGTTTGACAGCCAAGTTGGCTTTCCAACCCTCAGGCCGACTTGCATTTGCAAGAACGAGGTCACACATGACATGCTCCGTTTTCCCCGTCCCCTTAAGCTCGTACCGTCCTGTTGGATCTTTATCTTGGACGTCAATGTACGTGCTTGGTGCGTCGATATGAGTGCTCTGGTAATTACTGAGGGGATTTGGAATGTATATCCCATCTTGGATACAATCGTCGGGAATGTCGTCCAGATTTGTTTCCCGAGATTTCTGAATCGGACCATTTTCGACGTGGTGTGGGTGCGGATGCAAATGGTGGTAGTAGTGCTCATTCTTACACTATGAAGAAGAATTTGTTTGTTCGTTAGTAAGTTCGCACTAGGGTCTCGAAATTTGTGACAGCACAAGATAATGTCATCTTTCTTTTGAAATACATAACTCCAGATTTATGAGTGTAAACAAACAATGATATGATATGGGATCATGAATATTACAAAAGCTATATAGGAATAATAAAACAATAGTGGGAAAATAAATCTAACCTTAACTTATTGGCTTTGTTCCAGGAAAAGAAGAGAAAAGTCTGTGGAAAAAGCATGTTATTGGAATAACCATGAATGAGTAAAAGTAAAAGACAAGTTCCAAGCAGTTGGAAATAGTGAGATAAAAATAAATTAAAAATTACATTATAAAACCGTATTAGATGTTTCTGGAGTAATTTAATACGCTTGTGAACGGTTTGTTAAACGCAAAAATAGCATTGATGAATCCCACTTAAGTTCCATGAACTTATTCTATACACCTTACATAAAAACAATAAATTCCCTCATAAGCAAATATAAATTTATGTGTGCTTGTGCTGTCAACAATAAATCGAATTTAAAAATAATCAGAGACCCTATTGCCATCTCCAGATCGAATGATCTCGGATCTCATTTTGAGAAGCCAAGCCATTCCAAATAAAGCCATTTTTGTTCCTCGTTTTCTTGATTTTTTCCTCTTCAAGTTTTTTAATAGGATAGTTGAAGAAACCGATACAACGCAAGGACCCAAACTTGTAAGTTTCTGAAGTAAAAGCAATAATTTCTCTAGGAGGCGGATGATGATAATGTTGTAGTGGCACTCCCACATGAGATTTCCATTTTTCACTGAAAACAAAGTTTTTTGACGAGTGGGAAGAGCTTGAGAGAGCAACATATGGACGGCCACCAGCACCACCGACGATTCCAATAAGCATTGCAAGCCGTGATGCTTGCGTTCAATTCAATCGCCCTACAATTAAGTCTTCCGTGTTATCGTAAAGAGTTGGAGGGAACCACATCGTTTCATTATTTTATGCTGATTTCATCCATTCAGCCCACTACAATCTACACATATATGGGCTAAACCTTTCTCTTTTCAACTCTCTTCATCACTAGTTAACCCCAGAACTGTAGAAAACCAGACCAATATTATGACAGCTGAACGAAATCAAACCAGTATGTTAGAATCACTTGGTCATAAAAACTACACATACTACAATGAATAAAATCCTCTTGGTTGAAACTTAACAACACCTCCACCACAGCGAAAGCACTAAACGAGCAGTGATCAAAGGGAAAACTCAACTTCAATCACAAATAGAATCGACGAGAAACTCCTTTTTCAAGAATCCAACAAAGTGTTTGCATTATTTAACATGGAAACCATAAGTTTTCAATTCAATGAACGTTTGTACCCAATGCTATGCACAAGTCATGAGGGTTCAAAGTATACACAGTCATGATGAATTTCCTCCATGACATTCCCTAGACCTGAAAAAATCCAGTTTCAAGCCTCATTTCCGTCCGGTTGCATTTCAGTCCTGTCTGCTCTGGTATGCTATTAAAACCAGCAGAACCAGTAAAAAAGAGAGAACTTTCCATGAAAAAAATAGAGTGACAAACTGTACACGAGCTGCTTGTCCGCATTGGAGCAACTGCTAAATAAGTCTAGTAGATAGATGCATGCTCGTGCCTAAGCCACAAGACTAAAAGGATTAGTTTTAGCATGTACGTTGAGATTAGATACCGATACTTGTCGTTTTCCTCACAGTCTCACACTGCTTTCACCTATGGAACAGCTCTGTCGCACATGTTCACAAGTAAATATGGCATAGAATGACCGATGATATGAAGATATTGGGTACACGAATAACATGGAATTTCTACGGATTCATCTAGTTTACTGACGCACATTACATTTATGCACAAAACACAATCACTAAACGTAACAATGCTGTACTGTATAGGCTACCAGGCACTAAACAATAGCCACGGGTCAAACACACAATTTTAAGACAACAACATAAATTCCCAAGCGTTCACAAAAAACCTTTCCAAAAAAACCTCAAAATCTTTAAAAGTTTTTTAATTTGTCTGCATTGGTACACTTACAGACACAAGGAACGATTGTCAATTATTAATCAACAATGACTTAAAACTGAAGAGGAACGCGGAAAGTTTAAAACGTAGTTGCTCAGGCAGTTTACTTCCCTATGACCGTCACGATGTCAGTATTAACTCAACTGACTCAGAATCACTTTGATCAGCCTTGATATATACCAGCAGAAAACGAGTGTGGTCTTGGTCACATGAGTGAAAGTGAAACGGTGCAGTCAGCTCAATATGGAGAAAGGGAGAAACAGCACGCAACTTTTATAGCACGGTTTCCACTTTCTCTATGCCAGATATACAACTGACTCGAAATATTAGGGAGATAGCTAGCAGGGGAAAGAAAAACATGGTACTGCTCGTTCAAAATGGACTGGCTTAAATGAACGGCATAATAAATATGCTAATAGATTTGGGTATAGTTCGGATCGGATTTGCAATGATGGGGAGTGGGAATATTGCATTTGTTTCTCAAGCAAGACCAGAGTATTAAGACTTTCATCAATTAACTAAACTATTTTTTCTGTTTAATACATAATTAATCAAAATACTAAGACCGTGATACCATATAATAATTTACGGAGTCTTCGTTTTCAGCACTTTTTCTTTAGGTGTTATTTATCTATCCGTCTCTTTCCTTGCATAGACCAAATTCGTAGTCATAATTTCATCCTAAACCCTCATTCATTCCAGCTATACAAAGAAGATAGTGCTTTGTCGACAAACTGCAGACAATGCAGTCTTCCGAACCGTAATGATTTATAATAACAGAAAGAGGGAATGAAGAAACTACTTTATTTTTGCTAAGACCAGCAAAATCGATATGCATATAAATAAGAGCAACACAATCTAAAGCATGGGCCACGTGTGCTCCGGACAAAAGCTTTTCATAAAAAAACATCTTGTAATAGGAGCAGTAGTAATTTCTATGAGCAGTCATGCAACACTAAATTATTAGACTCTTCTTCAAGAATTTCAAAATTGTACTCCACTGAGCGCATCCGTCTGTCCTTAAAAAATTATAAAAATCACTTCAAGATCCACTTTTAGTGCCTGCCAACTGGTAATTTTTAATTTAAACACACAGATATATTCATAATATATAATGCCCAGCTCGTGTAGTAAATGAATGTTTTATGCGTGAAATAAATCACATAATAAATTTTATCACGTTCCACAGCACAAACATTATTTTTCAAGACTTCTCATCACGTTATTAACAAGAAATGAAAAACTTAAAATTAAACTGAGAACTGGACAAGACAGAGCTTAGCGCTGTAAATGATGATCAATCAAAGTCAATTGCTTGCTCATAGCAAAGCTAAAGCGGAAATGTCAGATTTTATAGCTCCATGTTGTATAATAAGTCTATATAAACTTTAGCGCCTACATTTTTTTTTAAATCCAATAAAACATGCAAACTTTATTTATGTAGTGAAAGTAGTTTTCATGTTTTCGAAGGATCACAGCGGGTGAGAAACTAAACGTTTTCAAATATTTTAGTGATAAATAGGAACAAAAACTTAAAAACACATAATTTGTTAAATTAAGTGAAAAAATTGAACAAACCATAAAAGTGACAATTCGTCACACTTAGGAGACTTTCCGAATTATAACAGCGTAGTAGCATAAAGTTTCTAGCTATAAACACGCTCCTCAATTTAACCCAGAGCCCATATTTGTAACATGAACGAGGCCTGAGGGAGGATCTAATCTTTTGAAGTTATATGCTTCACTACTGATACTAATGTAAATTGCAATCTAACTACACATTAAAAGAAAAAAACTATCCAACTACTCTCCGAAATTTATGGACACACCAAATCGTAATATACATACATGCTTACAAGTAGTAAGAGGTGGAGCTTTACAAAATAAATCCTCGGAAAACAAAAGCACAAAAGTAGAGAAAGTTTCCTTTTCTGTAGGCACAGATTATTTTACAGTTAATATAATGTTTTGCTAGTTTTGCACACAACAAGTAAAATGCATTGGTTCACCGTGGGAATAACACTAGCAGCGTAAATCCGAGTAGGTATATCTCAACTTTTCCAGTCAAAGCTTTAGAAGCTTCATTTTACTACCCTTTTGATGCCGTTGCCGTTATGCCTCTTCAGCATTCAGAAACATATTTGATGCACAATGCAAAAGAAACAAAAAAATTAAACTAGAAATACAATCGGGAAAAAATCACATTAAGCCTGGTTTACCGCGTACTCCGGCATTTGACGCTTGCTAAATTGGCCACAAAACTTTCTCTACTAGCACTTACAGGTTGTAACACGCCATTTTTCAAATTTGACACTTTTTTTGCTTTATACTACAGAAAAACACTAAACGACAGTTACCCTTTGCATTAAAAATTCCAAAGTGGCTTTAAAGAAGCAGAACACTAAAAAGCTACATATGCGAATAAAATATGAAAGCATCTTTGACTTCAAAAGCTAAAAATTTCACACATTTAGAAGAATAAGCTTAAAAAACTGTAACTCACTTGGACTAGCACTTTTCGTAGTACTTTTAGACTCAAAATCACTCAGAAAAACTATTGCATTACTTCGGAGAGACAAAAAAGTGAATTGCCCTTTTTCGCAATAATGTCAAGCAATCTAGCTAAAATTGCAAACGCCAAGAATTTGGGAATAATAAGAAACTGTGCTTCGTGCACCGAGTTATGTGTCATGAGCAGGAACATGAAATTGCTGTATTGATACCATCATACCATTTTATAAGCACCAGCATCATTTATCCCACGCTAATGTTGAGTTGTTTAATATTGGAGATAATATATTCATTTTCAGTGATGCACTACAAGAGCAAAGCTAAAGAATGGGGAACGAGATAAGAGACGGGAAAATAGGGCAGCAGAGAAAGAAATCGTATGAATAAATTTTGGAAGTTAAAAGACATGCAGGCAGGGAATAGGGAATTGATAGCCCACTATAGGACCACAAATCACTTTCTTCAGCTTTTGTCCAGGGATTCCATTTTGATTTCAGCTCATCCCATTTTGGCAGAGTGAATTTTCTATAAAGTAGTTTTAGGCGCCTGAACAACAATGGACTTGGAGATTGAATACCTAGCAAATATAGGATACAAGGTATAGTCTAGTACTTAAAACTAAAACTTTTATTTCTCTATACGAAATCCTTTGTTATTGATAAAGGTAAGCTAACTCAAATTAAAATACAGTGAAGAAATAATATGAACAAGACTAACAATAAAATATAGCAGTGTTAAAATATTCACTCCATCCATTCCATACGTACTGGAGCCATTGTGGAAGGATAGTTCTGGTGAGCCATGCTAGTAAAACTACCCGAGTTCGATTCCTAGGTCAGACCAAATTGTTAGCAATGCAATTCTACAGCTCAAAGGACTTAAAATTTTCTACTGTACTACATTTAACTTTTACGTGACTGATTCTGGAAAATCCTAGATCAAACAATCATCATGCATTACGTGGAATATTATATAGTTTGCCAAGAAGTAAAAGCAGATGCTATCAGATTCGTAAGTAGTGGTTCCGATACATCCTTTACAGATTAGGTCATCATTTAAATTTTTCAAAGGTGATCAATTATTGTATTATGTATTCCACATTTCATAAGATTCTAAACTATCTTATTTTTCTATCATACTATTCATATTTTGTAAACATATTTTACTCCAAAAAGTTGAAAAATGAGATGTTTTGAGTCAAAAGTTAAAGCTTTCAAAGTACTTTTTTATGACAGTAGCAAATGCTAGAAGTTGTTTGCTGTTATTCATACAATCTCAAGCAAATGCTGGAAAATTTTTAAGCCCATGCTTCTTGGTCAAGCATTTGCTGGATTTTATTCATATTATGGTTGTTCAGCAAATGCTTGAAATTTGACCAGCAAAAACAGATGCTTGTTTTTATTCATAAGACCCTACATAACTCTAATTACGTCAATTCAGACGTTCAACCCCAAGAAAAACTGAAAAAGGAATTTATAAACCCTATAGCAGCCAAATTCCTCATACACCCACAGCAAGCAAATCTGTGCAGACAGACCAAACGCACGAAACTAAAGAAGTCAACATCTCGAATATCTTTCAATGAAATTGGTAACGATGAGAATCAACCGGAAAGCAAAAGACTTTCCCGAACAAAACCATAAATGTCCAGAGCAAAAGCAAAGATATAAATATACATTCCGTAGGGACATTAGGATCAGTCCCCATGAAGTCAACGAATAACTGTTGTAATAAAAATCTTTGCGCCATCTCTTACATTTAGAGTTTCACAGCAATCGTGAATTATTCATTGTAATGCGCAGACCGCAGTAAAGGTAGCATTAGCTGGATTTAAAATCCAGAGTTTTTGAGTGCCAGTGGCACTTACACCCCTACAGCTGACCTATCGAAGCAGATTTAGCGTCATGTAGGACGGAAATGCTAAAAAAGAAATGCTGGAAGTACTAGCAGCACTAAACAAATTGTGGTAATTTGTTTGTAGCAAAATATCACACACATCACAATTGTATAATCTATCTAATATTAATAGGCTTGTCATAGCTTGATTTACCTACTTAGCTAAGAATCAAATGCAAATATAGGCCCGCAAAGCGGTCCCAAAAGTCTATCTTCGTGCCAACATTTTCTGATGCATTGATGCATATAATGTAAACTACAAAAAAGAAAGTATCGACTAGGAACTTTTACAACCGGCAAACAAGAGACACCTACACAAGACTGGAGAAAGCTAGGAACTCATGTCTTTATTTTACACTCGTTAGACCCTAGCCCGTGTGTTACTATATTAGCTGTATTGAAGATGAAAGTTGTAATTGCTGAATGTTAACAGAAATTTTTTTTCAGGAAAATCACGTTACGTTAAAGTAAGCTGGTATACTATTGACTATGCTCTATACTGTATAGTTTGAGTTGTAGTCGTTTTATTCTACACAGTTTTTTACAACCACAAAAGCTATGGAGAGACTCAAAAACTCTACAGCTTACTTTCTATACATGCAAAAAATACTGAATTTGGGAAAAATTTCTCCTTTGAAAGTTTGAATCAGCTCACTGATGACACAGATAATTAATCAAAATATTTCCTGTAGTACAAGCGACTGTTTACAGCCTTACTTTTCTCCTTTTACTTCAATCAAGTTTTAGGTCACAAATAATGTACCAATTATACATTAATTCGAGTCAATAATCCAATTTAAATACTGGCAGTGCCAATCCAATTCAGTTTATAATCCTCTTATTTAGGGAAAACAAAATTTCCGGAATACAAATTAAAAAATAAACAGCGAGGAAAGGAAGTATTTTTGTGCACTGTACGCTCTGCACATAAATTTAAATCCATTTTTTCCGAATTTCGGGTCCGAAACACGAATTGAGGGGTTTTAAAGGGTTTGGATTTCGAATCCGGATACACCGACTTTTTATTTTTAGCCCTTGACTTCTTCTTTACTTCCATCAAAGAATGGAAATTTGGAGTTCAAATGAGCTATGACATATATAAATATCATGTACAGATTTGCTATATAACGTACGTGACTTACTGAAACCTAAAAATTAAATAACCTCTTTCCTCAAAGATCACTTACTAATCAAGTTCAAACAGAACACGACAATGATGTTAGCGTGAGCAATAAAACAAACCCCTTAGAAGAAGTTGACTTTGTGGCGCAAATGCCGTTTTATTCCATTTAATTACTGCATTTTTTACGCCAGTTGTGTTCAAAAATACGTTGTGCTAGAACTAAAAGCATTAATCGTAAAAAAAATTGCATCAACTTTAGTTATTAAACTCGGAGAGATGATTTGTTTTTAATTGGAATGACCGGATTCGGAAAAAAATTGGTTAGGGTTGGACGGGAGGATGGGACTACAACATATGATCTAGGTCACTCGTTGACCGTGGCCATTTGAAATAGTTAAAGTGTCTTTTTTTTCAGGTTACAGTAAGTCATGAGCACCAAATTTGTGCAGTAACTTGTACCTTGACCTGTTTGACCTCCAAATAACCTTTGATGACCTGTAAATATGGTCCAGGGTTTAAAATTAAAAAATTGGGATGCCCAGAGATGTTCGAAATCAGAATCCTTATAAATCTCCAAGTTTATGTTTTGAACCCAAAATTCAAAACAAATTTGTTTGACCTCCAAAGTAAACTAGGTCACGGAAATACAATTTACATATTTTGGTTTCAAAGGGTTGGTTTGTGCATAAATTTTTTGTTTGGAGCAAATCCGATCAGTATTTTACTTGAAAGATTGATTTCAACCTAAACATTTTTGTGTGGAGTAAGTAGATCCATAAAAAAAACGAGTTGCACAAGACTGCAACTCTGCGGGCAGCATTTCCTGAATTATAGTCCTCCCTATATGCTGATGCTGAAATAAATCAAAATAAGGGCACTTACCAAGAAGGGCTTGAAACAGGCGCGATTTAAATATTCGAATGACCCTTTCTATTGCCAACTGTAGTTGCTTGTCTTGAGGTCTAGTTAGTTTGGAATGATAATCTTCTAAAAGCTCCAAAGCACGATGTGCCTCTACAAATCAGAAAAAAGAATCATAGATTAAGAAGTGACGCATAATAGCAATAAATGAGCAGCCATAAAACGCTCCAAATGTATTTCTTTCAAGTATTAAATTTTACCTTGCTTTCGAACTGGCATCTTGATTTTAGATGAGAAGTTGTTTTCAAAAGCTTCAGCTCCAGAATTTGAAAGCAAAATATCACAAATGTCCATAAGAACAAGGAATGTTTATTCTTGACAATTATGATTTAAACACGAGGTCACGAATTTGTTTTGGAATGATTGGTCAACTAAACAGCAAAACACTTCACATCCGATCAAACTGACTCACTGATTGGGAGCTCATGAATACGATATTTCAATTCTTCCGAGAGCCGTCAAAATTTTCTAAATTTTAGCAAGTGTGTAACAGGAATGATTTTAAATTTACTTTCTCTTCACAAATGGCCAACGATTCCTGAGCTCCAGCTAGTCAATAAAAGATTCAATGCCGTCTTCGCCAGATACCAGGATAGAAGTTTGTTTATCAATGCCGCGTCATTCCATGTTTTAGTCAGTACCTAATAGACCAAACAATTCCAATTAGGATGATAAACGATAACAACAGTGATGAAGAATACACATAAATCAAGGTCGTGTTCTGTTAAACCGAGATCAATGTATCCGTATCCAAAAAAGTCCAATGAACCGAAACAGTTAACCAAAAGCTATATATCAAACAGTTTACCTAGATGATTACAACACTACTAAATAGAAACAACAAACCTAGCAGTGAATAAAAGTAAAAGTATACATTATGGATAAAAACGATAAACTAAAATCCTACCAGTAGCTAAAAGGATTAAAAAAAACTTTTATGAACCATTGTACTAATTATACATTGGTAGTATTCTACATGGAGAATTCAATTAATGAAATTCATCTCCATGTAGAATACTACCAATGTATAATTGTACTAATACCAACAAGAGCAATGAAATCCCAACTACAAGCATCTTTTTTTGATAATGTTTCAATGTTTTAAAGCAAATAATTACCAAAAATTATCCTTCCTAATGTATAAAATCCTGAAGTGAGCACTTAAATAGCATTGTTATTAATAATTAACAGTATTAATAAATTATCGTGCCTGTAATTCAGTTCATCGAACAAAACCAAACTTGTTATATTACATCACTGAATACTGATAATGCAAAAACCAATTCTAAATCAAGAGGGAAATGTTCCACACGCAGTCCTTAAATCTGAACTACTAAAAATGAGTAAACTCAAAATAATTTTGAAGTTCACCTGAATCAGGCAGCATCACGCAATGACAGGTGGATTTGATTGTAATAGAAGAAATGTATACATATAAGTGTAACAAACGAATAAATTTCAACTTGCGAACCGACGTTGTAGTTACTAATTTAGTACTTTGCTCTTGCTAGCAGTAGCAAGCAAAGCATCTGATTTAGAAGGCAAGCCCCTATTTCCCAGCAAACAGCAAAATCCAATATTATTCATTCTCAGACTGTTCAAATAGGTTGTTAAATACCGCCTAACTTTGTCCACCACTGCATCATCGTTTGCACATACATATGACAATGCGGTTACTCTTTTATGTGAGTGAGAAATATGCCTGCTATAGTTAGTTAAGTTAGTTAAAGTTAGTTAGTGGTTCATGTTGATATCAAGGAAAAAGAAACCGTTAGCTATTGTGTGCAATGAATTTGAACAACCTACTTTCTTTAATGCGTTCGTTTTGCTGTATGTGTGTTGGTTAGCTGGTATATGCATGCAAACGACAACATGATTAATATGAGCAATGGGGCAGTGTCAGAACAATGCATGCCATAATTTCAGGAAATCAACTACTGGACTACAGGACTGACTATCTTTTTTTCATTTTCATTTTCCAAAAGTTTTTAAAGCAAAATTCAATCATTTAGATGGAATTTTTGTTAGAAGTGATCGAATTAAATAAAATTATAGAATCTTATTTTGACTTCTGCATTAGTCTGTTCAGTTATAGAATTTGAAAGGACAGGTACGAAGATACATGAGTTGAAAATCGTGTCATAGATTATAGCATGAGGAAAATATTTGAATGCAACGCGGATTCTTTTTGAACAGAACGTAAATAAATAGGTTAAAGGAGATAGAAATGTGCGCCGTCAACATTGAGAAATTATTATGACTTTTTAATTGAGCTACACCTAAATTTCTATTTAATTATATATTAAGAAAACATGCTTGCTATCTAAAATTTTTCGAATAGATATTTCAAGTTTCTTTATGAAGTGAGTGGGTGTTATAATTATAGAAATGCGTTGGTAAATGAGGAAACTGTTTTGCTATTACTCAATGCAGGTTCAATGAAATCTTTCTTGTTTTATGCAGCCGATAGTTTTTGCGGCGCACATTTTTAGTTGGAGAGGAGAACAATTTTTGGTGTTATTTTCTTTTCTTGAATTGTATTCAAAACAGTTTAGTCACATTGGTGAATTGGTGATCGATTTTATGGTCCAGAAAGCAAGGGGACCGCATAGCAGATCACAAAATGGAACAACCAAGAACCATCCCAAAACAAGTCATAAGACGGAACGACAAAGTGGGTAATGCTGAAGATACCATTATTTCCAGGAAACACCTGGAGATTATTAAGCATTGGCCGCACAACTTAGAAGCGTGAGTGTTCTGTACAGTCAGTTAGTTAATGTCAGTATGAAAAAGTGTTTATAGTGTAGCGCGTAGGTATTCTAGAAGTTGTCCGGAAAATAAAAAAGACGCCCACACCCACACCAAAACGACAAAAAACAGGCAAAGTCAAAACACCCCCACACCCACACCCTCACCAAAAACCCAAAAATCTTCAAAATTGAAAGAAACATTCCTAACAAAAAATTATTATTTGGAGCTGACGCAAATTTAACTAGCAATTAACGACTAAATTAGTTAATTAACGTACAGCTTTTTTTAATAAAAAAAATATACATGGATTATGACGCTTATAACTTATAAAAGGTGAGAAGAAAACAGAAGGAAGGCGAACGTGCCGCGGTGGGCGCGCAGCGTCCACAATAGCGCGGCATGTGAGACCTGTAATTTTATTTTAACCGAGAACTACGACGCGACAAGGCTCTGCCCGATATGTAGGAGCTCCGCCCACACTGGAGGATTATTTCTAATCCGGCCGAGGGGGGTGTGGGGGGAGTGGGGGAGGCTTTTCGAGCACAGGCCCGAGTGCAGAAGGGAGCTGGGAAGGCCTTGGGTTCGGTAATCGCCGAAGGCGATTTCCGGCGGGCCTTTCCAGATTCCTTCCAACGAAGGGTTGTGCGAAGCAAAAGTCTCTTCAGCGTCCCCCTACGATCCGTTAGACTGATTTCGTCCTTTTCTAGACAATTATTTAGATTCCATAATCTTTAATTAAAATTCTTTCAATTTTGAAGATTTTTGGGTTTTTGGTGTGGGTGTAGGTGTGGGGGTGTTTGACTTTACCTGTTTTTTGTCGTTTTGGTGTGGGTGTGGGTGCGGGTGTGGGTGTCTTTTTTATTTTCCGGACAACTTCTAGAATATGTCCTGTAGCGCACGTCAATACTTACGTCTATGGATGGAGTTATTTTTCGTATTTTAGGCATGGTCATGGTATTTTACATGGTCCTTGATAAGTCTTTGATATGAAAATGATAAATTATTTGGGCATAGGTGGTCATTTCGGATAGGCATTCCATGTTTGGGCTCTTTTGCAGCTTTCACGGGCTATTTTATCAACAATACTTTTAGACAGACCCTTTACTTGGGACATTACTCAAGATTTTCTTCTTACGTGGCACTTACATTTGCTCCTTTCGTCACAACCGTGTTAATTCAAGGAATTGTATGTTTTGAAACTGTATAGCTCATTTATTACTGTCCAATAGCCTATGTAGCTTTCGTAATTGACGGAGGTGTTGTATTGTTTTACGAATTTCAGGGTGTAACTACATCTTTGTTGAGTGAAAGGGAAATGAAGTGTCCAATTTGTCTACAAGTTAGATCTGGTGCTTTTCAGATGTTAACTGGAGTACTATTTCCAGTAGCTGCTGGTCCTTTCGTCTCACTGATGGTACATTTTCAATGGGCAAAGTTTTATTCTGATTCATCAGCACAAAAAAAGTTTAAAATCTATTTGCTTTCGCAGACTGCATCAGCAATAAAAACGGGACTTTATATACCAAAAATTCACAAAAATCCTAAAGCTCTTCTGGAATTTGTTAAAGAAATCTACCACCCGATAAAGTCAAAGTTGTTTACTATAGCAGCTTTTCAACTTATTGCTGCAATGGGAATCACATATGCTCAGCAAAATTTTTACTATTCGAAATTGCGACCACTTATAGAAGGCAAGCATACATTTCATGATTACAAAAATTCTTTTGAATGACTGGTAGTTGTAATAATCTCAATGATAGTATGTTAATCGATAGTAATTTTTCGCTATCGTTTCTATTTACGTTCTAAAAAGTTGCCTGAAACCTACCGTGTGCATCTTATAATATGTAATTTATTCTGCGATACATGTATGTTAATCTTAATCTTACATGAAACTAATGACAGTAATGAGCCCCAATACCATTTTGTTCTCTAGTCTAACGGCACCCATTGTTTAATCAAATCAAACTAAACTCCTAATCCTCCATTTCAGTATCTCCTGTTTCCAGTTTATTCCATTATTCACATTCTAAAGTAATTTTGCCTTATGTCCGCCATTACAGATTACATTAGTCCATAACTCCATATACCACGATCATAAAATCTTAACTATATATTATACAACACGTATATAATGATTAAGTTTCTAATTTAATTCTTCAAGTTAAATCAAACTGAAAGCTAAAGTGTTTATCAACTTAGTGGTTAACCTTACGCCAAGATGGGTAGATTTAATAATTCCAGTCGCACGTTAGTTACTGAAGTCAATTTGAAAGAGGTCAAACATAAGAACGCAATAGGCGAAGTAATTCATCTAAGAGCGCAAACCTTTTCATGATAGCGAAGGGATAGACTTCGATTTGTAGAGCATGTACACATGCACATGTCGGCACAATATTAAATATATGGACTATGGACACAATAACAAAACGAAAAAACTCGGCGAAATTACTTTCAATTCAAATGTGAAAGTAATGCAATCATTCAACCATTACAAAGGCCAATAGCCTACCTCACAAAACACATGGAACAAACAGGCATTGCACGTACATCATATTCCAATAATAGATTATGGATGTCAGTCATTAATTCATGATGTAAACGTTGTCATCATCCCATACAATACAATAAAACGAGTCGAACCGTATCTATTTTTTTTAACCCTATTTCCGATTCCGATATTCACGTTTAAAATAATTTAGGCGCAGCTCTTAAACACAATGTCGGAGCACTTTCAGTTCGATTAAGGTAATAACCTTTTTAAGTTTCGCTTAGTTTGAGTTACTGAAAGGATACTTGCAGATATGACAAAGGCCATTGCTGTTGTTAATTGTGGATCTATAGCTGTAGTTTTCTGCTTTCATTGAAAAAAAGTTAATTCTATCATCTATGCATTATGTCCTAAACATACCGATTCTTCCCAACGGAGATCAGAACAGACAAAAACAAACGACAACTAGAAGTGAATATTCAAGGGCAGCCGACAAAATGAATACAAAGAACAGTATTTATACATATCGTAGGAGTAAACAACATACTGAATAGTAGAACAGTTGTTAATGCAACTATTTGTTATCAGTGTGATATTTTATTTTGTAGTAGCTGGCTGTAAAAAAGATGGCTTGCTTGTTTAAATTCTAGTCTCAGACTCATGAAAACTTGAGTACGATTTCGGAAAAACTTAGGGTGTCGATTTTTTCAGAAGATTAGTAAGCCCGAGCATGCCCATTGGAGCATCCCCAACGGTTGGCATATTCTGAATAGCCCAAAGCTACCTTTTCGGACTGATAACGAGTCAGTTTGACAGCGGCCCGAATTTCTGGTGTCACCGTGCCTTTAAATCCTCCTTTTCTCAGCAGGGAATCAATGGTTTGAGTTTGATTCCATCCTAATCATTACAAACCCAAGTGTTTACCAAACTGTAACTGATCAGATAGTGGTATGAAAACCAAAAAATTGAACCTTGTTCAGGAGCGACCTCAGGCAAATAAGTGGCAGTGCGTTTGGAGCCTTTTTCGTTAAGGAATTCAATGCGGATGCCGTGAACGCCCACTTCCCAGTCTAAGTAGCCTGCGGCTTCTTCGAAATGACAGAGAATTGAGACGGAGCAGTGTAATTTTGAGAACTCTTCGCGAGAGATAGGTGGGAATCTGGAATCTTTGAAAGCACTGAAAGAAAAAACACAGCAATATTAAAAGACTGCTATCTATAGAAAATTGAAGGGGTTTGGGGATGTTTTGAAAATTTTGCTCTAACCTTGTAATTGCGTATTCCCTGAGCCCGGAATGAAGATGCATGGCGTTGAAAGTCCCCATACAACCTCGCAAACGGAAATCCTTGCCAATTTTCCAGGTGACGAAAAGAGGACTAAAAAATAGTCCATTAGATTCATATTCATTTTCAACGCAAGTTTTGAAATTCCAGTTTGGTAATAAACTTACAACGCTTCATTAGTAAAGTTCGGCATTTTGGGCGGCTCCACATTGTGCAAGTTCGAGTACAGAACGTCAAAGCAGAAGTATCCCATTTCAGTGCTTGCAATGCGATCCTTATACCCATTTGAAAGACCATTGGTTATAGGCACAACATGTCCGTTTGTATGGGCATGTCCATTAGTTCGTGAATGGTCGTTTTGTTTTGGATCGTAATGGTTATTTGTGCAGCTTGACCCCGCTTGATTTCCATATCCGTTCATCGTTGGATTGTTATGCTTCTCTTCGTCACTATTACTTAATCTCTGTTTCTTAGTCCCGCAACAACTTGATGCCATTCCCTCCGACACTGCTGCACTTGACCCTGATCCTTTGCTGCGTCTTTTCCCAATCGTGTTTTTGACCTCTCTACACACATAAATAGTTATGCATTTTTTATTTGTTTTCTAATACCACACAAGAGCACAACTTTTGTAAACAGAAATATTTAATATTTACCTAGATTATTGTTAGTTAATATTATCCTTTCGAACTCCCGAAAGGAATTGGAATATCTCAAAATATTCTTAAATTAATTAATGACTCTCGTCTGAGTTACCAAGTCAGGACCTGGAAAGCAATATTTAGAGCTTAATTAACAAACAAAAAACTACAAGAAATTTATAGTACAAGGAAATCATCCGTACCTCACAAGCCTTAAAATGCATTTGGTTCTTCGATTCTTGAACACACGAGGAAAATAAAAAAGCGAGCCAATCAGTGACTGAGGTAAGTGGATTCTTTTGAATTAGTGCTGTTTCTGTAGTCCAAACGAGTTTCCAAATCCCAAGGGCGAGATTGTGGCAGACGTTACTTTCTCTGCATCAAATTATCAAATATGATAAATACATTAACTGATATTTGAGGCATCTTAAACACGCACAAGTACCTAAATTAAGTAAAGTTGATCGTAACATTTTTAACTTACTTGAGACGGAAGATGAAGTTAATTAGTTATTGGAGAGTGGTGGAAGATGATATATTCGGATTTCAAAATTTCGTGATTCCAATTTGTAAAGATTGAGTCAACGCGATTGATTTTAACTGATAAAGTGACCAAGACTAAACTGATTTCGAATATCTACTACACACTATGTAAAATAAATAGGGCGTATTATCATAATAAAGACATAACAAATTTTGATACACTGCTACTGACTACGACGAAAAATAAAGTCATTCTTCTATTCCAATTCAATGAACAGTTCCAGTTCAAAACACACACCACGAATAAAAACTTTTAAAACGAAGCCTTGGATACGAAGAGAAAGTTGTCTAAGGCCTTGTATACAACAATTTGATTTTGACAAAATAGGACGTCGTACACCAAGAGATCTCTCAAATCCTATTGAACAAATTACAGCTGAAAGGAAGTAATGTTGAACAAATGGTTCTCACAACTTTCTCTTTCCCCCCAAAAAAAAACACTAAAACATTTTCATGCAAAGAAAGTGAGCAGATTTCAGGACCCAGCACCAAAATGTGGTTATTTGAGATCAATTCGATTCGAGACAATGATTTCTCTCCCCCTCACTCCGTTGGATGGATAGTTATTTGAGAAAATAAATAATAAAATATGGAGAATAAACACTTAATTATAATGAGGCAATATCCTGGTTGTTGAGGAGGAGGAAAGAACAAAGAGCACTATTACACTTAATACTCTTTGTTTGAGGGATTTTGTAAAAAATCCGTCTCTCCCGTACATAGGTACCAACTCAAACTGCTGATCAGTAGCTTTGTAGCTATCTCTATGCACCAAGTTTCTGGGTGGACAAAAAGTTGAGCAACCTGATAGGGAGAGGGAGAGGACCTCTTTTTGCAATGAGTTGAAAAGAGAATATTGGCTGCTGCTCTAGCAACGTAGCAAAACCCAATTTCTCATGTAGTGTTCTCGTGAACGCTTTATGCTATAGTCAGTCGCAGTATGCTTGCGTCACTGTGACCATAGACCATATCACTAGTACATGATAGTGATCATTTTTGCTTTGTTTTTCATAGTTGATGAAATAGTAAACGTGTGACTACAATAAAAGTCGTAAATAGAGTAATGCGTTAATCTTTTTATTTTAATCACAACATATTATCACGTCACTGGAGACTGGACATGCTTTATGATTATGACATGTTACTAGTATGGCAAAATATGAAATTTTGATGCGAAAAACCTGCCTTGGGAACTACGATTTATAAGAACATATAATTGACCTTATATGAGTGAAATAGATAGTGTCTGGGGATCGGGATGGCGTTTTCTTATTCATGATTTTGTAAGATTTTAGTTAGCTTACTTATAATTAAAATCGCATATACAAAATAAAAATGGAGCTCAGGCTCCATTTTTAGCTAGGCTAAAAACTATTAGAAAATGTCAAGTTCCTTGACTTCAAAACTTGTACTCATATGACTTATTTTCCAAATGTATTTCAGTCTGTTGGCCAGACTTGTAAACATTATTGATTTAAATCTCAAGAGAGCACCTTTGATCCCCAGACCACGAGGGGTTGAATAAAAGTTAAGCTAAAATTTCGAAGCGGTGGAGCAATCACGCATGTATAGTTTAGCTACAATGTCTTGAGAGCGAAAATCTGTAATCCTGGTTATGGTTTTGATTATGACTGCATTGACAATTATATAATGGAGTGGTTCGTAAGTTCGATTGAGCACTACTAGAGGCAATCTCTCTTACACACCTCCAACTTAAACTTCTACAGTAAAATGTACATTATTTTGTATTTTTTAATCATACAGAGGCGGTAGCAATTTCATTGTAAAGTCACAGCTACTTTGCACGGAAAGGATGAATGGTCCTTCACTTTTCGCTTCGAAGGTGGAAGGAATTATGTTGTACACTCCAGAAACAACGTCCTCTAAATCAAGGACTACAAATCCAGATCTAAACGGATTATTAAAAAAATGTCTTTAAAATATTCATAAAAATTAAACTTAAAAGTAGCTACAGTACCTATAAGGTCCTGAACTCTTCTTAGAAAAGTATCCCTTCGCTTTGAAGTCAGATGCATTGGAACATAAGACGTCAAATCCAACTGGGTATTTTTTAGGTCCTTTTAAATCAATGATGAGCTTATTGTGGACCGATTGTGACTGCAAAGCTATTTGGTACACAGGATTATATTTGTAAGTTTCTGGGTGATTTGCACAGCCACCAGCTGATAATCCTTTCCATTCACCGGTGACTTTTCGCTTAAATTTGCATTTGTTCTCGATTTCTTGCATAGTAAATGGGCAGGAAGAGTATGCTCTCAAGGTGTAATAAATAGTGTTTGTTTTTTCGTACTGAGAGATGACTAAAGTATAACGTTTGACCCCCGCTTGAGGAACTACAATTTTACACAAGTAGTGAGGGCTGTTGATTCGCACTCCATCAATCATAGGTGGCGGATCAGCTAAAATATGAAATAGAGTATAAAATTCAATACAATTATTTTCAAGTATGAGTATTCTCACATAAACTTACATTAGAACAAAATATAGACTTGACTTACATGGATAGTAAATTTTTTTCCCATCCGTATCATAAACGAGAACGGTTATATACTCTCGATTTTCTTTAAAGTCTTGAATATCCGTAATATGTCTTGTAAGTAGAACCCAGACAGCAGACGGACGCGGTGCTTTAATTTCTAATTTATACTGTGGATTGTCACTGATATTATACACATCTTTGACAGGACCAAGTCCGGCGTTCCAGGACCTTTAAATATACACAAATACTTATCAACTTTAATAAAATCATAAGTGGCACGTTAACCTTCATTTTGAAAAATGCATTTGTATGATTTCTACCTATGCAATAGTGAGGTGTACGAAAATATATCAGGATTCCAGCTCATATAAAATACATCAAAGAATTTGCAAATAGAGTCATAATCAATCCAAAACACTCCGTTGTCAAACATACTAGCACTGTTGGGATCGTATTTGAGTATTTTTTTCATTTCAGGAGTCCAATGTACTGCATCAAGTTCAGAATAGTTGCCCTTCCACCTTACAGCAGACCAAGGATTTTTTAATAGAAATAATCTAACCCCCATCACTTCTTTAATATCCAATACAGCATATGCATGTGTTGACACTAGTCCAGCTCTATCTGCAGCTTGATCACTCATCTCTCCTGTCGCTACTGTGACTAGAACATCTCCAGTACTAATTCTACTCATCAATTTGTTAAAAGTTTGCTCTTTATCAAAACCAGATGTTCCACTACTGCTGTCGCTATGTATTGATAATCTTTCAGGAATCCAACCAGTTAAAGCATGGAGGTCGATATTGGAATTAGAGCCAGGAAAATCATATCCTCCCATCACTTTCATGTACGCTTTTTCCAACAATGATACCCACAGCTCTCCTTTACGACTGGAATACGAGCAGAGTAACTCCCCATGAGTTCCTACTGGCAATCTATCATCAATGACAACTTTTCGGGGAATGCCATTCAGGTTGAACTTAACCATGTATTTCCCACAAGGATTATAAACTGGTTCTCCTGCTCTATTTTGAGGGTAGATTATGCTTGTAATTAGTTTTCTCTTATGGGGAAATTTTTTTTCAAATAAAGCACTGATCGCCAATGAAGCCACAAATGAACAATCACTTATGATGGTTTGCTTTATACTGAAACAATCAATGCTATCAATCATTTTAGGATTAGACCATAACTCATCCGGTCGTGCCCATCCACTAAAACGAGATCGCTGCTTTGGGGAAAGCAAGAGTGTAGAATCAGTAAATGGGAGAGGGTAGGCAAATTTTTCTCGAAGGTCTACTGCCATAAAGGGCAAATAATCTATCCCGTTGATGTTGGATGTGTGTAGAAGAACTTTTTTCTCGTCCTCTGAGTACGCAGCATCGCCACTAACTTTCAAGTCTGGTTGAGGAGCTGGAATTGATGAGCGCGCAAGCATGGAGGAAGACTCGGAAGAACCGGATTGGACAACTCCAACATGGGATGCTAAATGCAGCTCTTGCAAATCTTTGTGTACATTGATTCCTTTCAGTTTCTCAGCTCTTTCTAAAGCATTAGTTGCGAGTTTAGAAATACGCGCAGCCATGGATGGGTCCAAACTTTTGCTATTTTTCTGCGAACAAACATTTTCAAAGTTAATTAGCATTGCATAATTTGTGTGTATTCATGTTTCTAAATGCTCACAGCTTGAATACACGCTTCTACAACTTGGGTATAAAGATTTATGGCTTCTTCATCGTGACCTTCTTCATCTTCTTCCAATGCTTGTTCTACCAAATATTTGGCTCTTTCTAATTGTGTTTCTTCGAAACTCTTTTTAGGCTCCTCCTGTTGTGACTCATCCCTGATAAGAATAGCTGAAAAAACGTAGAACGAATTGAAAACCTATGTTAAAAAAGTCAACTGAAATGCGTCTATAGCCAATACCTTTGTCCAAACAGTTAATTCGTGTTTGATATTCATTCATCTTAGTTTCCAAAGATAAAATCTTCTTCTTTTTTTGTAAAATTAGATCCGATGATGAATTCTCCACTAAGAGACCATCAACGTTAGACTGCAATTCTTTTCGGGCTCGCTCGAGTAGATTGATGCTCTCAGCATAAAAATAAATGGACACCTCGTAATTTTTCTCATTATCATGCTGTACAGCTCGATGTGCCAGTTCGGCTGCATTGCTAATAAATTCATTTAAGGATGAATCCGGGTCCCCCATATTTACTGCAGACAGATGCAATCAAACTATTAGATAAACAGGTATACAAAAATTCTGGCCAGTTTTCATTAAGCTCTGAATAAAACACGTGAAAAATTTAAACATTAGCTTAGTGTGGTGTCAAAAAAACAGACTGAATCACAGACAAACCCTATTCAAATATTTTTCAGTCTATATTTGCCATTGCCATACCTTGTTTATCATATATAAATCACACTCGACACAGGATTGACAGGATGGGAAGATGGGACGAGTGGGATACTAAATTTCCTAGAAACGCAACCGCGACGTTTTCTGAGTTTTACAATTTTCAATTTTGACAGTACTAAATGTTTACCTACTTTTGATTCACTTTCTTGCGTAGCCAACGATTATTAATCAATTATATAAGTTAAAAGATAAACTTTTACTTCATCTATCAGAAATACACCTGCAGTGCAGAGTTGCAGAGCCCGCTGCTGACTCATTCCCTATTTTTTGCGAATTGCGATTAGCATTATTCAACAACACAAATAAACTCTTTATCGCAAGCAAATTTATTCCCGCGACTCACAGTTTTCAATCCTTTCACATCATAACTATGCATAGTGGGTAGTATTTTCACTAGAAAGTATTCCGTAGCAGTTCGGTAGTAACCTATTGGCATCCAGCTACGGTATAAGGAGTAACTTTCTCAAGATTTGTTTATCTTTGTAGTGAAATCAGCTGATACGACTAGAGGCAGAATCTTTATCAAACCAAATTGTTTTTACCTTAAAACGTCACAGCGAGCAAGAGGTTTTAGTTTGATGATAAACACAGAAACGTCCTTGCTAAGGACGTCTTCATGTAAGTATTATTTACGTTTACTGTAATTTAATGTTCGGCAGTAGTGTCACCCAATTATGAATGCGTTATGAACTAGTTTAGAAAATATTAGTGGTTGTCATTAAAACATTGTGAACGGGTGCCAAACTTGTGCATTTAGTTTATACGGTTGAAAAAAAACGAGATTTTCTACACATGACGTTTAGAACATACGATAAAACGAAAAATAGGAATTTTAAATGGAACTAAATATCATGCACTTGCGGAAATGGATGAAATGGATGTATAAGGGTACCTTACAAGGGTTTTCAACGTAGATTCTCCCAATCGGAGTTACAAAACATATTGTTTCAATATTAGTATAAGGGTAGATGAAAGTCCACAAAATTTGCGAGTTAAAAACCTATTAATTTGGTTACACATGTGTTTGCAGATTACGACGATGGATGCAGGAGACTCCATTGATACCCGTGACTGCTGTGCATCCGCAGCCAACCCGACTAACCAGATGAATGGGATGGAAAATGGAAATGCAATATGCAGTACTAGCTCTTGTATGCCCACTTCTTCAAATGAAGCTCAAATGCATTTAAAGGAAAGTAATTTGGAGGAACTAGGTGCTGCAGCCTCTAGCAGTCATGCTTCTGGGTAACTACCTAACCATAAACTAGAGTTAACAAAAACTAATAATCTGAGAACTATAGCAAAATAGATAGCGCACGCATCGGATGTAGTAGATGGTGAGGGATGCATTTTCTGACCGGCTCACAATGTTTTTATTAAAAGGGTTGTCCCGCTGAGGGGTATATCTGCCGAGTGCATAGAAACTGAAGATGAGTTCGATGCGTTTTGGCAGAAAGTTGCATTGGATCAGACTAATTGTATTTTGGATCCGGAAAATATAACGGTGGCGAAGGCTTCGATATACAATCAAGGAAAGTTTCATGTAAGTACTAGAGAATTTATCCTTGCACTCCTTTAGAATGTTTAATTACACTTGTAGTCTATTTGTTGCTTTTAGGCATATCAGATGATGTCAAAACCTCGAGGCTTTGCATGCATTGTGAGCAATACATCATTCAGAGGGGATCCAGATTCTTATCGAAAAGGAGCCCACACCGATGCGATGTGTCTGCTCCACTTGTTTGAAGCGCTGGGATTTAATGTGACACAGTATGAGAATGTGACCAAAGATGAATTGACAAACCCGGAGAATGGAATCCTTACCAAGTTTCTGTCTCAATTTGGGGGAGAAACTGTGGTGGATTGCTGTATGTTTGCGATCATGAGTCACGGTCATGACGGATTTGTACGTTCTGTGGATCATGAACAACCTGAGAACCCATTAGCTAACCACTGGAACATTGAGGACATTATCTCCCGATTTAACAATCGCAATTGTCCAGCACTGAGAGGGAAGCCAAAGATTTTTTTCGTCCAGGCATGTAGAGGGAAAGAAAGTGGAGCTGGTGTAAGTTCCAGAGTCCAGATGGATTTTAAAAATCTTACTTACAGCAATGCGACGGAGCGAACATGGCAAGAGCCACCAGCGGTTGATCGAATGCCCACTTACGAAGACACTCTTGTATGCTACTCTACTGTGCCTGGTTTTGTGTCCAACAGGGATCCGGACCGCGGAACATGGTATATTGAAAGTCTCACTAAAGTTTTTATGGTGTGTGCTCATAACACTGAGATTATGGAAATGCTCAAAAGGGTAAAAAAAATTGGACCTATGATCACAATTTTGGGTAGTTGTCTGTGTGCCGTACTAATTTTCATAATCTTTTAGGTTAATAGATTGATGCGAATTTTGGAATCAGACAAAGGAGCCAAACAGTGTGCTTCTTTCAGCAATCATGGATTCAACTATGATTTGTATTTCAACCCAGGACTCTATGGGGATCCAGATTCGTCACAACATTCCTCACAATCTTAGAACTTTGACTCACAATGGACTTACATTTTGTTTTGTATTTTGTTTTGCATATTTTTTTTTACTTATGAGTGCTTTATAGTGATAGACATTATGCCAGATATTTTATTAGTAGTAACTGGTGATCAATTTTGAGATGGAAGATCTCTATTCACATGTTATGTGTTAAGCACTTACAGTATACTATATAGTATACGCGCACCATATTCCATCCTTTGTGATATGCCTTATCATGCAAACTTTGTGATTTTTAGTTTAGAAACTGGATTGATATTGATGTGAGTAGAATAATACACCTTATATGTACCGCCATACGGTTGTTAGTTCATGCAATAACTAGTTTCCAAACTGGAGTATACTGACTATGCTGATAGAATTCTTCACTTGCTTTCTCATTGCGTTGTGATCCACGATAATTTAACGCAGAAAAAGCAATTATGTGATAGTATGATAAACTTTTGCATTTGTATTCTAATCAGCCACTCTAAAAACAGTGTACAGTTTGCACGAATTGCAACGAAGCAACAGTCTATGTATTCTTAGATAACATTGGCTCATACATGATAATGCAAGATTATATAAGAGCAAAAAACCAAGACATCATGTTATTTATAACTTTTATTTATACCACATAATGATTTGTGAATAAATTTTGGTTTTTAAACCTCATTTTTTATTTTTCCATTCAGTTACAACATCTAACCTCCTTGCAAAATATGTTTAAAATTTCAAAATGAGTGTACTTTATTTATACTTAAGTAACACACAGTTTTCCCGGCGAACAAATTCAACTAGACAATTTGTTTTCCCATTGTAACAAAGTCTATCCGTAAATAAGCTTTCTCCGATTAATACATGCAAAAAAAAGTCTACTTACATCAAAATAAATGACACGAGACAATATCTGCAATTAATTCCTCCTAGTCCTAGTAAAACGATCCCTATCCGAGTAGTGTTGCTGCTGTTAAATTTTTAATAAGCAAATTGTAAACCATTGTGACGGTCGAGGTCCACCACCAGTTTCCTTTGATAAGTGGACCTCGATAGTCACACCATAATGATACAATTGCATCCGCACTTAAATTATAACTATATCACAAACGAGCGTGTAATATCCCTTTCCAACAATTGTCCTTCATTCGTTCAGCTAGTACATGTATCTGTAATGAAAGAAAAATTTACATTTTAATCACACATCCAATCAACCCTTGATCTTATGCAATTCCTTACTAACTTACAATGAACACACAGGAGGCAATGGCTGCCTCTTCTTCACAGCATGAAACTCCGCAAGCTTGCTCCGCAAACTACATAAACTGCTTCCTATGTGACTACTACTTGCACTGCTACCAGCATCCGAGGAATGCCTTTGATGAGATTTCGTGCAACTGGCCCCAACAATCCTCCTAATGGGAGAATCACATCGGGTCCTAAAACTCTTCCCACAGTCCGAAAGACTAGCACAAGAGCCAGCTCTTTGACTCCGATCTAAATCTATGACCGAAGCTTGTCCACTGATAGTCAGCATTGAGCTCGCGCTATTGCATGGACTATTCCTTCCCAATCTCAAATTCCCTAGCATCTTGGACATGCTGAATTTCCTCTTGGGTTGTTGCTGGCAAAAACTACTACTTTGTTGCACAGTAGATATCAATGTGTGAAAAGTATTATACACCTCTGGGGAATTTTCGGCCACCGAGAGCTCATAAAAGTTGGTTCCATACTGAAGCGCTGTACTCAATCCTTCCATACGTTCTACTGCACGTAAATGTTCCAAGTCATTTTTGTTCCCTATTAGCATTGTAGGACAAAGCGTACGTGGGGGTGGGGATCCATTCGGAGGGGACGGGGGCAAATCTTTTGCTGGAGATGTTAATGTCATAGGAGGGGAAGAGCCTCGACTGGAATTGCTGGAGGAACAGGACGAGTTGGAAGTTGTGCGATTTTCATTCTGCTCTGGCATGGAATGTACTTGACTGGTAATGGCTGAAACGATAGCTACTGCGGATTCAAACGAGGCTCGGTCTGTGATGGAGTAGACCACTATGTACGCATCTGCTTGTGGAATATTAGAAGTGATGGAATCAAGAATAGATTCATTTTCCTCTCCTGTTGATGAGGATTCCTGTGAAAATAAGGATTGGTTAGTTATTTGTAGTTAACGAGGTGGGATGGAATGTATAAAGTATGCATTAATGCATTTAATGAGTAGAATATGGGAATTTCTAGCTGTAAGGAAACATGGATGAAAGTATGTATTTAATACATACTTTCTAATGAGACCAAATCTATGGCTATATCTATATCTATGGCTGAAAACTAACTAGATATTGGCCAATTAAATCACTAATGAAGCGCGTAGCAATTATTAACTCCAAATTAGTGTTAGTTTCTCAACATAATAATTTTCATGGAAAACGTAAGAAAGTTTGGCTGGTTTGTAATTGGAATTAAGTACGCTTCATTGCTAGGTTGCATGCAAGCGAAAGTAATAATGACTAGAAGTGAATATAGAAAGCAAAGGAAAACGTACCTCAGAAGTGGAAGAGATGTCAATGATCTCGATGTCAAGATAAGATCCATGGCTAACACTCAAGGTCTGGCGATATAGCATATCTGTAAGAGAGAAAAAACGATTATAACTAGTAGTTCTTTCCAAAAGTTCTAATAGCATACTATTTTTTACTATGTAAGCTTAAACTAACTAACTAAAAGTGCACAACTGTTGCCAGGTTTTAAGGAGCAAAAATATGACGCCAGCTTGACTAATTGTATTAACGGAGGAGCTAAGACAGCTAAGACTAGATAGATGATGACGCTGTGTGCTCAAACTTATGCAAAAGAAATATCTTCATTAGATACAGATAACTTTTTAAGTAGCAAACTATAACAACTGCATTTTCTTTCAAAGTTGAGTCACACAGTAAGAACGTGGTTTGAGAACTACATGAAGTGGGCTACTACTTGTTTGTACTGCAGTTTTCCAAAAAATTCTGAGCTGTTATTTTGCAGCTCTTCATTGAGACACAAGAAAAAGTCTTTACATTGGCCAATCTCCAAGGATATGTTTATGAGTAGGACTAGTGGATAAAACTCATGCAAGAAACTGTTTCCTGCAACAACATAGCAAAGTAAATGTGATGAATGAGCTGATGTGTTTTTGAATGTATATTTTCTTGTGCTAGGCTTTTGGTTAAAAGTTGAACTAAATAGCTTACCTACTTTTCCAGTAGTTTCAGTCAAATGCATACAAATTGAAGGAGCAAAATATGTCGCCATAATGCTCCCATATTCCCTGCTTTATCTGTATGTAGTACATGAGTAAAAGTGAGCAAAGTTCTACTTATGCTTGGGAGCCAGTTATTTCTTCAAATTGCTACTTTGCCATACTATTGAGACATGTACTTAGTTAGTTAGTTAGTTGGATATTTAGGTTTTTTGAGAGTTCTTAAGTTTTTCATATCAACCAGAGTTACGAGTCTGTCTGTATACTTTGTGACTAGATAGAGATAAATGTGTGGAAGCAATGAAGGAGAAATGACATGAGAGATTGCTGGCGCGACCAAGTGACGCCATAATAAGTTGAGCTGTATGAATTTTTCTTAGCTACTTTCTTTCCGCAGGTTTTTTTTCTATGATTCACACTTTTGGCAAAAATGGATATCATTTTATCGTCCAATAGACTTAATTGCACTAAAAATGTGAGAGTGAGTTTTAAATGCGTCAGCGAAAACTTGCATATCAAGTAAATGTGTCATCACAGCGTTTTTTGTGGTTATACGATAGATAAAGGGCGTCGTATTACGGTTGCCATTTCATACAAGAAGTGGGCTAAATCTGGGAATTATATAAAAATGAATCTCCCGGATCTATGACTTTCTTTTTTTCAAGGAATTTTAGTTTCATCTATTAAATGGCACGACTTATATACAACGATGTTTTATGGTGGATGGTCCAGTTCAACTTAATGTGAAGTAATTGATGCAAGATGAAAGGAAAAGTTTTTTACCTGTATTAGATTTGTATTCTCCAATGTAGCGTCGAGTGAGGTACCGCACAGTCAAAGCTGGAAACAACAAAAAGACATTGATGAATTCTAGGACATTTTGACTGGTGATTGAGTAACCAGACATTATATGTATATCTACAGGGGTTTTTAAAACCATCCTGAAACCAATATTAAAAGCGTACTGAAACGCAATGCTGCGAAAGCTGGCTTTAGAGTTCGGCGCATACGTTTCATCTTCATAGCTTTAACCTTCAGCGTCGAGTTGAAATCGATTCAATTTTTTTTACTGAAGCAACACAGACAAACTCAATGGATTTTTTTAAACCATAGAGGTTTTTAAAATTCTATATACTGATCTTGTATTTATGATGGAGGCAACTAACTAAGCAAAATTTAGAGATTACTTGATCTGATCCACATTCCAAACTTTGCGTAGGGGAAACCGAATTGACTTTCTATTGCGTTCTAGTTTTTATCATGACTCATGAATCCATCTGCATCTTTCAACATGTTGTCAAACTGGACCATGCACACTTGTGTATGTCGAATAAAACCCGTAAATTTATATTAACTATCAGAGATTTATATTTCTTCTCGTGGAGAAAATGATTGAACGGTTTTTCTAATCCCAGTTTGATCTTATTTCATCAATTTTATGCATCCATTTATTTTTTTCGTCAAAGACCATCTTCAAAGTTATGACGTACAACCATTTGATTAGTACGCTGAAAAGCATATCAACGTCTCACGACTTGCTGGTGGCTCAGGATTTACAAGTTTCTAATTATTTTCCCCTTTTTATTCTATATATAGCCACTAAAGTCACCCGGAATAATCTGAATGAGTACCATTCAAACAACACAAAAAGCTCGTTATCTCCCAACTGTATTTGTATTCCTCACAACCATCCTAATAAGCTATTTTTGCAGCCACCACTCATCCAGCCAATGAGGACTGCTACGTGTGTGTTGTGGATAAATAAAAAAAGAAATCCTTTCCCCTCTTATTTCGTAACACTTATAATACAGTTTCATTATGTCTTTTATTATAATCCCATTTTGTATTAATTAGCAAAGCACACTAATCAACTATTTATTATTGCCAGCATAAGCCTGTTCTTAATTTTTCATTTCATTGCCTCAACTTGTGATGAAAAATTTGACATTTCTCTTTCAAGTTCACGTCTTTGCAAATCAGATTATAGAAACTCCCAAACCAACTAAATATCAAGACCGAAAAAGTTAATATCATTCATTTTAAATGCCAGGATCACTTAAAGCATGTAATTACATAAAGTTTGACTCGCAAGGCTATCCTAAATTACTATCACCACTCTATCGTATCTCAATATGTGATGCGCACAGCAAAAAATCACATTTCATCTTGTAGACAATCCCAAGAGCAAGGTGAAAGCAAAGGAAACTGCCTTGACTGCAGCATTCTCACTGACCTAAAGCCAACTAAACTAGACGGGTTGAACGGAGCCTGCCTTCTAAATTGAGTTTTCTTATCTCGTACATTGAGACAAGGACAGGGAACTAGGAATAATAATCTTGTGTGCAATAAATGTTTCATGATGTACTCAACTGACTCATAAGATGTAAACATTTACTTAGTATGTGTGTGTGTGTGTGTGAGGAATTCCCGTAGCTCATGGGGAAGGCGCCCGACATATTAGATCCATTAAAATGGTCTGTGGGTATTTTACACAGTTTTTCTAGTTATATTACTCGCTCTGATGAAACATTATGGATTTGATGTACGAGTTTAGGAATGTCTCCTCATTGGCGACAATTCAAGGTTCTAACTAACTAACTAAGTAACCAGTAGTGTAAAATTTGACAGTTTATTTGCTAGATACAGTTTAGAGCTGTTCAATGAGCTGAAAGTATGTAAAAAAAACTTATTTGTGAATACATAATAATCAGATGCTATCTGGTTTGAACCAATTTGCTGCATAGTTAGTTTTACATCACTAGTAAAGTTGCTGGCTAGTAACTAAACTAACTTGTTGTATAATGTGGAGCGTGCTTTGTTTTTCTTGGAAGCACCCTTTGGTTTTTGTGCACACAACTTTTAACAAACTATGTACTTACGTACATGCATGATTTAGAAAAGTAATTCTTACAAACTCACTAACTAACTACCACTTACTATTCGGTGCATTTTAATTCACTCGCTCAATGTGACGCTAATTTAGCACTGGGAGTACTATTTAGGATGCCAGCATTCGGAATAAACATAGTAATAAAGTTCCTTAGTATAGCGTGACGTCCGCTACCTTTGTATTAGAGGACAATAGGAGTTAAAAATTTTGTACATATTAGATGCGTCAAAGATCAAGTTCACAGCATGTACGATTTCGGAAACATAGTCTACCCACTATACACTTCATAGTCTATACACTTCAGGTTTACTGAGAAAACGCACGTACACAAGTTAATATAGTGATAGATTGATGCTACAGCATGATCAATTGAAGGGAAATTTTTCGTGAATGCGTATGTACATGAGTTCAACAAGTGAGATGAAAAGCAGAGCCTAACTGCACACTAACCAACCCCACTCATTTCCCACATAGTTTATTTTCCCAGATGTGTCAAATGTCCATCTACACCCCCTCATTCACTTGACTTCTTGTCCGATTTATATGCTAATAGTCTCATTCATCTTTGTGCAATGTTTATGGCCGTGTTACTAAGCGTAAACATAAATTTAGTAGTGTGTAAAGCATACTTATTATCATGCTGCAAGTTCGAACATATTTCTTGCTTACTCCCTTGTAACCTCTCTTTCCTCCTACCTACTATAATGTTGTGAAGAGCAAAACTTGTCCTTTGTACAGCATTGCATTTGAATATGTTCACAATTTCGTAGGCGTGGATCAAACCACGTAATTTGAAAAAAAGATAAATAAACCGTTCTGAGGAGGAAACGGATTAGTTCCGTGCACACAAATGCAATATTCTACGTAATGTACATGGTAAAAACATTTGGTAGTTATCGGTTAATCTACAGATGCGTGATTTCTTCAGAATCCCGTATTTACTTTTACTCACACCAATGACAATAAAATGTCGTCAAAATACCATTGCCATACGCGATTGATATAGTATTCACGACTCTGGCCACCTGCGTCAGACCATATCAAAGGCATTTGCTCACTTACGTACTATTTTTTTATATTAGAGGTGTGGCAGTAAGTCTCACCTGATTTGCCCACTTCATGTTGACCCAAAATAGCAATCTTGATACGTGGATTGTGTGTGCATTGGGAACAGCTTGGAGAATTATTAACACTAGTAGTAGAGGTAGCAATACTGAAATTTCCACCTGCATTGCCTCCAGGTTTATTAGTCCAAATGCTATGTTTTTCCTCTACAGTTTTCATTTTCATAGTTATTTAGATGCAAGATGCGAGCACGCAAAAACTTTTAACTTTCTTTATTTTTTCACGAGCAACTTTTTTTTGCTTCAAGATATTTTAGGCTTCCTGTCGACAAAATTTCCTCTCCTTTGTTTATGTGAATGTGTATACCTAAACGGGTATTTTTAGCACTGTTAGATGCTTACAGTTTGCAAGAGAAGTGCAGAGTTTTCACTGCTGATGCACCAAGAAGTATATTGTGACTGAAGGAAAAATTTCTGGTACTATCTATTCGTAGGCACCTAGCACTAAAGCACATACAGTCAGTCAGTTCGTACATACGTTAATAGAGTGAAAAGCCAGTTATTATTCGCTGATTTTCTGTGAGTGAGTGAGATACCAAACTAAATGCCACGGAAGGATTCACTGTACTTGTGAATTGCAGATAATATAATTTCCGTCGTGTATCCTACAAGTGCAAATAACAAATGCATGGGAAACCTGTAGTTCCTCCACGGCACAGTGTGTTGTTAAGCGTATTCTTTGAAATAACTAAATGGGTGGGATTTTGAACATAGTGGAATGAATGTACGACGAATCCAGATGTGATCAGTTGTTATCCCATACTATTGTTTCGTGACGTGCAGTATGAATGAATTGTCATATGGTATTCATTGACGACTATTCAATGTAAACATCCTTTGAATTTATGCAGACAGTAAGGAAGGATGAGGCATTATAAAATATAAATTATCTTTGTAGTCCTTTTGTTGTACGCAGTAAAAATAGACGTCTATAGAGCTTTGTTCAAGTCCAGTGCAAGCGATTTCTGTAATGGATTTTTTTCTAGGAATCACAAGCCATGCAAACATATTTTTAGATTGCATGCAGAGAAATTGCAAATGCAGAAGAATCTTGCATAATCATTTTTGTGAAAAATATTTACCGCCAGGTTCAATTCTTCGTAGGATTTCTATTTGTTGCAGATCCACATAAATTTTATACAGAAATGCTTTAGCTTGGCTTGTAGAATTGCACGCATCATTCATATTGCAATGATCAAATGTGAAATGTCTTGAATTTTCAATAATAACTCGATCCTCCGTAGAAAGTGTCTGGTTTGCGATAATTATTTCCTTGTATCTCTTAGTCATACATGATTCGGTAAAAGGAAAATAGTCGTGTTCAAAGTGGCTAGTGGAAGTTCCTGGAATGCAAATATCAATTCAAGATGAAAGAGGAAGCTAGAAACTTATCATTTTCAGATTAAAATCTTTTAATCGATTAAAATGGTTAGCTGGTCGATGTCAAGGAACTCTCTCAAGTAGTTCTGTAGAAATATCAACTTGAAAAGAAAATTCCAGACCCCTCTAACTCTATACAGAGATTTGTACAGTCAAGCTATGAATAGTGAATGATGCATACAGCGTATTTATCTATCCTTGTATCGTGTATTTATAGTTCCATCGTATATTTTGTAGAATTCTTGCATAGTATTTACAATACAAAATAAGTTAAAACTTTTGGATCATTAAAATATAAAGTTCAGACCTGCAACAATGTGCTAATGATTTCGCTGTAAAATTCAATTCTCACTAGTCTGAGAAATACGAGACAACCTGAACAAAATAAATTCCATATTGGATTCACAAAAAGGATCATTTCAATCAGCGCTTTGAACTAAACATATGTATTATCAAATTCTTGCAAAAACCTAACCTGATCAGTTAGACGACACCGTGAACCGAAGTTAACGAAGCACGATAACTTTCTCTATTTCATGCATCAATCATCATGCAAACTTACCAGTGGTTAACACATTGCTTGTAAGGTGGCAGCATCAGTAGGAGGAAATTCCCTTCGCTCCTAAATTCACTGGCATTCATCCAACTTCACAAAGCAGCTAGCTACAGCTACCTAATTACCATTCCAAATCCTAGTGCTCGTACATTCAACAGATTCCAAAATTAAAGTCAAACTCTCACTTTTGTTCATTCACCTTGAGTCACTCACTCACAATTACTCATTTAATGAAAATCTTTGTTTTGTTACAACAACCAAGCATGCTCATCACAATTGTCATCATTTCCAAACAAACTAGAGCATGAATACACGCATCATTTTACCTCGCACTCGGAGCATAGTTGTCAAAGTATCCTTGCCAACTGATATAGTGAATGTTTAATCTATAGTTCATTTCAGAAAAAAATGGAATTTTTTTTTCGGTAGGTTATTTGGCATTATGATTGTTCCGTTGTCAACAAAATGTAAACAAACATTTTTTCAAATAATTTTTTTTCAACTGAGAAAATGAGAATTGAATTATTGTTGCCACAACATTTTACAGATTTAGTGGTTTACTTTACATAAATCGACCATTTGTCGGGGATAGCCGAATAACATGGGACAACTTTTTTTTACTTTGAAATGAACTATAGATTTCATGAACCTTGTGGTACAGGAACTTCCTGAACACTGTAACAGTTTGTGATAGCAGTATTATCATCCCAAGTTAATTGTACAGTCCGTAAAGTAATGAAACCGCTCATAGTGGGTTCCTATAAATTGGATAGTTAGAATAAAATGGCAATTTCATATAGATCCTTGACATCTACCGAGAATATGAATAATTTTACTTGCATACAATTGTGTGCCCAAGCCTGTGAATACTTCAAACCAAAATAATGTTTCAGGGAGAAAATTGCTTTCCCGAGTCTGAATAGTTTGCATATGATGATGATGTGAAATCCACAGGAAACAATATGTCCAATTGTGTGCAACAACCAACAACAATCCTCCACCCAAATTCATTTCTAGGACTGCCAAATTTTGTTTTGTAGGTCAGTGGGACACAAATTTCCCCACTACCTTTGTTCACATTGTTAGACAGAAATATTTAAATATGTTAGCTATTTATATTTGCTGTCTACATGAATTCTAATCTTTACATTCATTTGCTTATATGCATTCATGATTCCTAAAAGCTACAGCTATGTTAATTGATTGTGTGGCTTTGCTGCCGTCTATGTTTTCTGTTCGCTCACTTCTATAAAAGGTGTACATCATGGAATGTACACAAGTTCCTTGTTCTTAAGTTTCTAGTTGTTAGATTCCTTCGCTTTGGAATCCATTGCGAGATTTCTGTATTTGCTAATTTGTGCTGAATAGAGCTTGGCTCTAGTTGTTTCTTTAAGTTTAATAAATAATATTCGTTTGCTAAAATATTAATTTGCCTGCTAATCGCTCATTCCTATTCTACATCGCCACGTACTAACTGTCGATCGCCACCGTAACATTTCGTGCAACACACAACCAGAACTACAACAATATAACA
>Ga0210040_10000940_pt1 | contig 46337 bp, 57 predicted proteins | sample CryGeyCG12114_NA_FD_185462 | JGI IMG/M metagenome (GOLD analysis project Ga0210040, IMG submission 185462) | Groundwater microbial communities from aquifer - Crystal Geyser CG19_WC_8/21/14_NA (SPAdes) (version 2) | ecosystem: Environmental > Aquatic > Deep subsurface > Groundwater | place: USA...
AATTACGTCATCAAGAGGTAAAGAAGCGTAAGCTTCAGCAATTGCGTCCGACCAAGGATCATAAGTCATGTTTAACTATTCCATTTGCTACCCGCGTAGGTAAACCGGCGCGAACCATAGTTAGTGTTGATTGTAAACGTACCGGATGAGGTATCTAACGGAACTCCGCTTTCTGCGCTAACTGTAATTGGAAATGCTGCGGCGTTGCCTTGGTGGTCCTTCACGGTAACAACTTGTCCGTCGAATGGGGCGGTCGGAAGAACAATACTAAACGCCGCGCCGCTTGTGTTATTAACGCGTGCGTAAGTTGTTACCGGATCAATTTGCGTCGCATTTACCTGAATTTGTTGAACAACTTCGGTAGTTGCCGGAACAATGTCGCTTACTGCTATTCCGTTCGTCGGATTGCCCTTAAACGTCGCTCGGCCACCTTTGCTTGCAATTTTATAGGTCATGGACGATCCACCCGCACTCCGGCCCGCAATATTTCCGTCGGTTGCGGCGGTGACAGCCAATGCGGCCAAGGTAGGTTGATAAGCGACCATTTCATAATCGCCGATCTGCCCGCGAATGCCGCGAGTTTGGCGAAGAAGGCCGGTAGTTGTCAAACCCGCTCCCGAAACTACATAACCAGCAAAGATAGTCGTGATCGTACCTAGTGCGGATACACGTAGGATTTGCGAACGCGTAGTTAGGGCGATAGGCGCGCTACTTGTGCCGATAGTTTGTTCGTTGTCCAATAGAGCTATCAGCGCTGTTACAAGACCAACTACACGCGCGGGCTGACCCCCGTTCGGATAGACAAGCATACCAATTTCAAGCGCGCCTGAAGTTGTATTAGATACTATCAGCAGATTACCCACAATATAACCCATTCCGACGAAGCCAGGCACGCTTGCTGTAAAGGTGCCGCCGCGAGCGTTATTGACCGTTATCGGATTGATATGCGCGGTGTTGCTGCGATCTTCGATCGTCACACGACAGCCCGGCGCAAGATAGACGTTAGTTGCTTGGTTCGTCACTACTGCGACGCGTTGGTCTAATTTGTCCAATATCGTTGTTGCCTCCGTCACTGTCCGAATTTTTTCGGTAGGCCACCCCGCCTGAAAAGGAACAGCGATGCCGTCGCTTCCTAGTTTAGCCGCAGTTGTGCGCGGCTGAACCCAACCCGCACCGTTTTGTATCCAAATCGCAGCAGCGGCCGAAGGGCCGCTAACAAAGTCGATATCCTTGCCGACGTTATCAACACCGGACGAACTATCAAGCCAACCATACTTGCCCAAAGCGCCGAGGTTTAGAACTGCGCCGGTAATTGTTACGTCGTGCGTTTGATACGAAGTTTGCCCCGCCGCGTTTTGCTGGAATAGAACTGCGGCATTGCCGTTAGCAGTCCAACGCCCATGCGCGTTCACACCATCAACAATCAAATTGTTGATCGCGATATCGTGAACTTCAGCCGTATCGTCGCTGGCCGTGCTGAAGACAACACCCGCCAAGCCTGCCCGAACAATCGTAATGTTCGATGCGCGGCAATGCGAAGCACCGTGAACATACTTCAATCCGAAGTTATAAGCGTCTTCGATATACGCACCCCGAATATCGCAATGCGTACCGAAAAGGTCGAACGCTTCGGCGCAACGCCGAATATCCGCAGCCTCAACCCGAATGCTGCTATTTCGGCCCGCAACATTAATGCCGTCGGATTGATCGCCCCCGTTAGCGCCGCGAAAAGCCGGGCCGCATTTAATGTCAGCAACTTTAGGCGAGTAAAGATAGAAGTCGGAACCGATAAGGTTTACCCGATCGCTATCGAATAGAAAACCCGTCGTGTTCGGCGCGTTCGTAACAAGCGCGTTCAACGTTGTATTGGTGTAACAATCGTGGGCATTAAGCCGCCGTCCGCTACCGCGTACCGAATGAAAGCTGAACGCTTCACCTAAAGGAAGACCGAAGACCTCGATATCGTCAAGTTCCAAACCAACTACGTTACGGAATGCCAAAGCGCGAACATTGCGGTTATCCGCTACTTCCGACTGAACAGCAAAACCGCCAAGTTTAATATCAGACAAAGGTGCGAAAACACCGTCTAATTGCCCATAAGCCCCAATGCCGACAGAACCCGGAAGATAGCGGTTAGCAAAAGTATTATCGGCGGTTGTGAAATGCGCGGCGGGCATAAAGATTATAGGCCGGGTTCCGTCTTCTTCGCAAATAATACCCGAACGCGAAACCATAAGAAGCGATTGATCGATTTCGAAATAGTCGCCAGCACGAAGACGAAGCACTAGCCCGCCCGCAAGGGCTAAGTTAATCGCAGCCCGATTTATGGCGCGCTGCGCAGGCGATACGGCACCGGAAACAACGCCCGGTAGTTCATGCACATAGTTGCGAACAATATGCGCCTGATACCGTCCGCCTTGTGTCGCTCCATCGCCTGAATACAACCGCCCGGTTTCTTCTTCGATAATAAGCTGACCAACTGGAACAACATTGTTATCGAACGCGTCGCGAGGCAACACGGACAACAAACCGTCATCCGCAGTCGATTGCGAAAGCAAGCGGCTTTTTGAAATCGTCGCCATTATACTAGAACCTTCCAGCCGGTTATGGAACTACCTGTTTGTTTCCACCATAAATGACCATCTTGGGTTGCGGAAGTCTGCGAATAAAAAGACCCCGGCGGCGCTGCAATAACCCCGTCGGGAACACCTTCGCCGGAAAAAAATGCAACACCATTCTTAAACGCAAAGTTTTCGGCTTGAATAGCCTTTTTGCTGTTCAAACCGAAAGCGATATCCGGGTTTGCCCCACCGATACCAATGTTGCCATCGCGATCCATTAAAGTTTGAGCGTTGTTGTTCGCGCTCGCATTGAAGATATTCGTATCGCAACTTTCGAAGACGTTCATCAAACCAATGCGAGTAAATGAACTAGACGCATCTAAGTAAATGCCGAATGTGCTTCCTTGAAACTGATTAGCATCGATCACAACATTCGTCATCGTTCCATCGACGTTGCCTTGCAAAAAGATCGCAATCTTTCGTGCGGCACTCGCGCCGCTATGAAAGAAGCAATTGCGAAGGATTGTACCTTGCAATGCCGGGCCGTTACGCGAAGCCGCGTCAATGAAATGGCTTTCGGTCGCCGTAGCTTGAACAGCTTGACCGTAGAAACTGTTACCCGAAATATCGAATTGAACAATACCGCGAAGAATGATCGCATTTTGCTCAATATTGATATGGTTCATTGTGAACTGCAAAAGCGGCTCAACTTGATCGCCGTCGGCTTGCCAATCAATACCGTCTAAACAAGCAACTGCCGTAGTGCGCGAAATCTTAACACCCTCTTGATGACCGCGAATAGTCGCCATCTTACGAAGAAAAAAGAAATAGCATCGGCTTATATCGATATCGCCTTTGTCGAAACCGGCTTGGGCGACAAAGTTAAAGCCCGAAGATTTCAATGGATTGTTAGAGCGATCGCCCTGAACCCGACAGCGTTCGAACGTCGGATAACTAATATTGATGAAGTTAGCCGCAAACGGAAAGCCGCAGTAACCGTTTGCGCCGCGCCATTCGCAATCGATGAAAGCAACTTGAATAGCCGTGCCCACATTGGTAGCGGCGCACTCGACATGTAGAGGCGCGATTGCGTAAACCGCAGACGTTACCCATGAAATACCGCTGAAAAGTTGCTGCGCTCCCGTATAATCTTCATCGGTCGAAATCATAAATTGAGTTTGAGCGTTAGGCCCGTTTATTAAGAAGACAGCACGCGCACCGCAAAAGCTAACTTGTTTTAACCAAACAACGGGGCGAAGAATTCGGTAAATACCGGAACCCATATCAACTTTAACCGGGCGGCTTTGTCGGTTGCAGTAACCGGCAAGTGCAAGCATCCCGTCGGTATCGTCGGCTATACCGTCACCGACACAACCGAACATATATGGCGAAATTGATACCGCCCCGGCCATCGCATTTGAAGGAAGAAGAAAATAGATACTAACTTCGTCCGCGGCGCTACAACCCAAGTTCAAGACAATAGGCGAAGTTCCGCCGGGGGCGGTGTATTCGGTTTGGGGCTGAAGCACGCCATTAATGAATAGCGAAACCAACCCGCCTTGATAGGCGAAACCCGGATCAAATTCAGTCTGCCCGTCGATCGCGATGAAATTCGCACGCCGAGACAATTCGGTTGCGTCTTTTCCATCGCGAATATCGTTCAGCCGATCAGTCGTCGTTTCGAACAAAGTCGGAAGCGACGGAATGCGGGCACCGGAGGAAAGCGTAATATACTCGCCAACGCCGCCGTTGATGATGCTATCAAGCCGGGGTTCGTTCGAAACGAACCGGTCAACCTGTTCAGATAGCGTAGGCAACATTATTCAATCTCCCGTAACGATAGACGGATAAACTTCGTTGACGAATTCGTCAACTACACGACTAAGCCTTATGCCTAGCGAGATGCCGATCATATTAAAATAGTCGTAAACAGATTGATCGATATTTGTTATACTTCGAATTAACAAATCCATAGACACATTCGTAACATTAAACCCGGCTTCAGTAACCGACGGGCTACCTTCAGGCGCAAACATTACTAAATTAATTATATATTTGTTGCCTCTTTGTATTGGCATATAAAACCATAGCGAGCCGTCTTTGATGACATTCGCGTAAAAGAATTCAAATAGCGAAAGTTCGTCGTAAGACATTCTTACTATCTGCGACTGCGGCGATATTATTTTTGTAAAACGACGGCGAACACGTTTTGCGCCGTTATCCATGTCCGTTATGGCGCGGCCCTGACCGTCTGAAAGCGACATATTGCCGCTTCCTTGATTGGCTAGGTAGTTAATATTAGGCCATAGGGGTATCATTAGCCGTTTCCTCGCGCTGGGTTCGTGCCATAGCGACTTTCAATCGCCCTATTGATCGGGGTTCCGCCGCTGCGGATATCCCCGGCGACTTGTGCCTTCACCTTTTCAACGATTACGTCGATCGTCTTCGAACCGTCGGCGTTAGTCGTTTCTTCGGTGCGTGCGGTGCCTTCGCCGTAGTTGTGAACGTTCACCGTCACACCCGAAGACCGCTGTTGCGCCTTCGTTTCAATGCTGACCCGTTCACCGCGCGATACGTTCATGTTGATATTGTTTTTATCGATCCCCGGAGTTCCCTTCACCATAAAGGAACCGCCATCGTTATAGCTGCCCACGTTCGTTGACGCGATCCCGGCAATGTTGATCGCTGTCTTGATCCCGACCGCCGCAGCCGTGATATAGTTGAATGGAGGCGGCGAACTCGCAAGTGCTTTCTGAATAGCGACATATCCGTCGAACGTAGCTTGTGCGATTGCCGCCGCCTTGCCGATAGCAGCAAGCTTCTTATTGTGCGACGATGCGAGCCCGGCAATTGAACCCATAAGGTCGCTATACGATTGATTACGCATTTCATCGAACTTTAGGTTCAAGTTAAGCCGCGCCCTTGCCGCTTGCTCTTCCGACAGCACGTCAGCTTGGCGAAGACGCTCAATTTCGGCGTACATCGCGGCTTTGTTGTCGATCATCTTTTGTTCGTCTAGGATCGGGTTCACGACTTCGCCAACTTGCGATTGAACGAATTGCTGATTGCGCAGCGCGTCGCCACGCTGAAGAAGCGCCTGAACTTCAGCCTGAATAGCAGCCGTGCTATTCTTCGTGATATCGATCCCCTTTGCCAAGTAGGCTTGACGAATTTGTTCGTATTGATCGTTACGCGCAACAGCGTCGCCGTAAAGCTTCGTTGCGCCTTCAGCCGAAGTCATGCTTTCCTTCAGGCTGAATAGCGGGTCTTTCGCTTCCGCGAGTGCCCGGTTCGCCTTTAGCTGTTGCTGCGAAAACTCCGCTTGCGTGATAACGTGACGCGCAAGCAAATCCGTCGCGGCGGCGATCGTCGCGTTATAGGTGCGCTGCGGCCCTTGGCTTTCTTCAACGATCCGATCCATTTCGGCTTGCTGATACTTATAGATTTCGATCGCATGTATCTTATCGGAGAAAACCTTAATCTGCGCAGCATCTAGCGGCATACGCCGCTTGATGAACTCTTCTTCGATTTGGTCTAGCCGCTGTTGCTCCGCGCGGGCGTCCTTCAGCAACGACATACGCGACAATTCCTTGTCAAGTGCCGAATTCGTGTCGTTGATATAGTCGGCTTGCGTCTTCGGGTCAGCTTCCTTCTTATCCTTCTTCGGCGTGCGATCAGCCTTCAGCGCGTCAGCCGCCCTCTTAATACGGTCTTTCGCAGCTTTGACGCTGTTGTCAGTCCAACGCTTATAAAAGCCCTTGATGCCTTTCAGCGCTTCGTTCGTTGCGTTGCTTGTTTCGGTCTTGAACGTGTCGCCGACTTGCTTCGCCGATCCCGCGAACTGATTTTGCATCCGACCTAGCGAAGTCGGGTCAATCTGCGGAATTTGCAGGCTATCGGGAAGGATCGTGTTCGCCTTGCTCGAAACGTAGTTGATCGCTTCGATCGACTTGTTCACAAGCTTTTCGATCCATTCGATCGAAATGTTGACAGTCTGAACGAACAGGTCGCCAAGCGCCGACGGGAGCAATCCCCACGTCTTCACAATGGCGCGGTATCCGCCGACGAATGTTCCGTAAAGCGACGCCATAGACTTGTCGCCGTTTTCGTTCAGGTTGTTGAACCAATCCTTCACGGCGGTTGCTGCGCTCTTCAGCGTGGGCGATAAATCGAATGTTTCTTCAATCGTTACCCAAAGGCCCTTCAGCGTATCCATATAGGTTACGGTGATATCCTTCAGTTCCTTGACCTTGCCGGTTCCGCTCGAAGTTTCGCCCGCGAGTTGCTTCATTTCTTTCCGCGTCAGCCCAAGCGAATTCGCGTATTCTTTCAGCCCGCCTTGCTTGTTTGCGGCTTCGTTGATCCGCACGGTATCCGCAGCGAGCCCGACAAGAATCGCGCTAACCGCTAACCCACCGGCGCCTAGCAGCGTCAGCCCGGTTCGCGTCTTCGCTGCGGCTGCGGCTCCCGCTTCAGCGGTGCGGGCTTGCGCTGACGCGAGCGCGTTAGCGGTGATTGCGGCTTCGGTGTTCGCGACGCCTAGTTCAGCTTGCGCGAGCGCAAGGCGATTGGACGCAAGCGCAGCTTCGTTCGCCGTCGTCGCCATCGCAACTTGTGCTTCAGCGACGGCGATGTTCGTTTCGGCCGCGCGAACGGCTGCGGTTGCTGTTGCATTTGCCCCGGCGACATTCGCTTCGGCTTGCCGGGCTGCGGCAAGGGCGGCGGCTTCGGCGGCTGCGGTGACGGTCTTCGTCAGCCCAAGCATTTGCGTCAGCGCTCGCATGAAGCCGCCAAGCGTTAGCCCGGTTTGCCCGTAAATCTGACCGATTTGCGCGCCCTGTTGAATGAAGACGGTCAGCGGCTTTTGTCCCGACGCCAGCGAAACGAATACGTCGTTAAGCTGATACCCAAGGTTTTGCACCTGATATCCGGCAAGGCCCGCGCCTTTGCCCAAGTCCGCCAATTGCGCCGCGCCGCCGTATCGCGCAAAGTTCGGCCCGGTGCCCCCGGCTCCGCTACCCCCGCCGCCAGCGCCACCGCCCGGCGAAGGCGCGGCCGGGGCGCGGATCGTGCGCAGCACCGCCGCAGCCGTGCGAGCGGCGTCAGCAAGGCCCTTCAGGTCAACGACGGCACTTGCGGCCCCGGAAGCCCCGCCAGCGCCCCCTGCGCCCGCTCCGGGCGATCCCGTGGGGGTTCCGGTGCCCCTAGCTGCTGCGGCTGCGGCTGCGGCCTTGGCTTGGGCTTCATACGCCGCAGTCAGCCGATTCACCGCCGTCGTTTCGGTACGGATCGCAGACGTTACAGCCTTCGAAGACGCCGCAAGACGATCCTTGTTCGACGCAAGGGTTCCGGCGGCTCCGGTTGCCGCCTTAGTCGCCGCGAGTTCGCGGCCAAGCGTATTCGTCAAGTTCGCCGAAGCGGTCGCAAGGCGGCGAACCGCCGTATCGTTCATATCCGAAAGCGCAGCCTTCAGCTTACGAACCGCGCTGTCGCCTTCGGTCGCACCCTTCGCAATGTCGCGAAGTTTGCCCGGAATATCGCCGTCAATCTTGTCGGTGACTTCAATATCATAACGTTCGTTTGCCATGAAGTCACCCTAGTCGAACAGTTTCGTCTTATATCCTTTGAAGGTGACAATGCGAGCCCGGAGAATAGCGGCTTCAATGAACCCGGCCGGGGCTTGCGCTGACGAACCTTCGTTCAGCTTCCTAATGTAATCGACTAGGTTCGACAAGTAGATAGGTTGACCCGGTTTCTTTCGCTGAAGTTCGATCTGCGCTTCGGCTATTGCACTCGAAGCGCTTGCACCTTGCGACGATCCGCGCGACCCTAACGAGTATGCGTTGATTTCGTCTGCGGCGGGGCTTGTCAGATTGACTTGCCAGTTCGACAGCGCCGTCGAAGTATCGACCGGAGTTTCGTAAACTAAATGGTATTCGATTTGATACGCGAACGCCGCAGCAAGATCGGACGCAACGGTTTCACTCCGCTTCGCAGCGACAGTCATCTTCTTCGCCAAGTCGGCTAGAGATTTACCCATTGCGCCCGTTCCTGTAGCGCTCGCGAGCCGTGGGCTTTACGCCTACGGATTCCTTCGGTACCTTTGGCTTCCAGAACTTCAGAAAGTCCCGATCCATTTCGCGAATATAAAACCAAAGGTCTTCGCGTTGCGTTTCATCGAAGCCGAAGTCGTCGGCGTATTCGAACACACTTGACCGCCGGATAGGTTCAAGCTTATTGCGATCGCGTTCGCCGTCGAGTTCGTGCCATGCATTCAGATAGAGTGACAGCCCTAGGAAGAGTTGCGGAGGCTTTTTCATATCTTCCGGCAACTCTTCCCCTGATCTTCGGGCTTCCGCTCGCATTTGCCGTTCAGCATCCGGCGGATACCGAAACGAGTATAGCAGAACGGCGGTTAGTTTCCCGCCGATTGCTCCCGTTCACGATCGCGGAACGCGGCCGACGACTTCGCGCGCTTTTCCCAATCGTCATAAAGATCGGGTAGTTCATCGAACAGGGTCAGCGCGTTTTCGCGGCTATACGGAAGATCATCGGTGTCGTTGTCGTCGCCGGTTAGTTCCGACTTCGGAAGGTTCCGCCAGCCGAGCAACACCGTATCGGCGAACACTTCCTGAAGAAGCTTCGAGCCGATATCATTGTCGAGGGTTTCGTTGTTGATTGCGGCGGTATGCGGACGCGTCGCCTCTTCGAGCGCCTTCGTATAACGCTTGTTCGCGCGCGACATTCGCGAAATGGTGATGAAGATCGGCCGATTGTTGTGTTCGTTCATCCCGACGGGGATTTCGACGCCTTCGACTTCGGCCGTCTTGTTCGTCTTGAACGTCTTGCGCAGCGACATAGCTAGTCCTTCCTTGAAAGAAAAAGGGCGGGGTGATTAGCCCCGCCCTTACCCTAGTTCAGTTGTCGCGATCGATCAACCGCCGGTTGCATTGCCCACGTTTGGGACATACGGAAGCCAAGTGAACAGGATCGTATGCCCGAAGGGGCTTTCGGCCGCTGCGGTCGTCACCGGGATCATGACGGCTTCGTCCATCGAAACATCGAGCGCACCGCCGCCGGGGCCGATAAGCGGAACGTCCATGATGATTGCGGCGTTTTTCTTCGAATAGATCGCATCGAATGTCGTGTCGGCGTTGTCTTCGATCGCTTCGAGCGACGCGACGGTGCCGAAGTATCCGGTGAAGGAACCATCAACTTCGAACATGCCCGAAGACATATCGAACGCGCCGAGTACGCCTTGCGCCTTGTTCGCGGACGTGCCGTTTGCGATCGTCATCGTCCATTCGGTGACGCGGGCGAACATCGGCGTCGGGTTGAGCGTTTCGGGATCGATAACAGAAAGCCGCAGGCGATAGACGTTCGAAGTCGTGTTGATCGCCTCTTCGCCAAGGGCCTTCAGCAACGTCGATCCGGCCGTGAGCGACTTCGGCCCAAGTGCGCCGGGCCGCTTGCCGTAATACATCGCGATATAGGCAAGATCGACCGTCACCTTGTCGGCCATCGGCGAATTCCACGTCAGTTCGTTGGCGACGCCGCCTTCGAAGTATTCCGACTGACGCCCGTTGTCATCCCGGCCAAGGAAGCGTTCGGCCTGAAGCGTGAAGCGCTTGATAAGATCGGGATCGTCTTCGTTCTTCACCACGTCGCCGAAGAAGATGCGCAGCGTCTTCGTTTCGCCGTCATCGTCCAAGTCATCGGGAACGGCGAAAGTCGTCTTGTCGAATGCGATCGACGCGCCGTCGTCTGCGATCCCGTTGACGCTGATACGGGCATAGCCCGGCTTCATGTCTGCGAACTGATCGCCCACGGCATCGCCGCCGATGAACAGCCATTGACCGGGGATCAACGGAAGATCGTTGAAGTCAACGGCTCCCGAAGTGATGACGACAAGTGCGCCGACCTTGGCGATCGACAAGTCACCGGCCGGGAACGCATGGCCGACAACCTTGATGTTCGCACCCTTCGGCGCAGCGGCTTCCGCCGTCAGAACGGTGACGACGCCGACCTTACCATCGGCGATCGTATCGACCACCTTCAGACCGTTGTTCGTCGCGATCCCGAAGCCGCCTGCGAGGATAAGCGAACCCGCGAGGAAACCCGCTTCTTCGGTGACGGTAAATTCGCCCGAAACCGCATTGATCGCGGTCGAAAAGGTCTTCGCCGTGCGACGGGCTTCGGCGAAACAGAACTCTTCGATACGCGGCAACATATTATGTTGCGTCACGTCTTCGTTCCAACCGAACTTGTCGTCGCGATCGGTGACGTTGCCCTTCTTCCGCTGACGATTAACCGAATACGGCCGACGCGCGGTCGTGGCGTATTCTGCGCCGAAGTCGCTGAAGTCGTTCGGCTCCCGCGTTTCCCATACCGGGTTTTCGGGAAGTTCACGCTTGTCGGTTTCGCGCGTCACCGCCAGCCCGACAACCCGGCCCTCTTGTTTCTCGACTGCCATGATCGTTCCTTATCCTACTTCGCTGAATTCATATTCGGCGATGACGTTCCACCGAAACGCTTTCGTATCATCTTCGAGTTCATTCACGCGAACGTTCCTGAACACGACGCCCGACGGCGTTTCAGCGCCGCGAAAGATAGACTGCGCCAGCCGCGCAAGCAAGTCACCACGCGCGAAGCCATCAACTTTCGACATTGGCGCGAAGACTTGAACGAATAGAAGGCCGTTCGTTTCGTATTCCGTCGGCTCTTCGCCGTCGGGCTCCGGCGACATAACGAAAGCCGACTGACGCGACATAACGCCGCGCATCGAAAACCGAACCCAATAGCGCGAAGGATCGACCGGCTTCAGCGGTGTATTCGCGATATCGAACAGAACGCCTTGATAGCGAATTTCGACGGCTTCGCCGACAATCTCCGCAGCATCGGCCGCGAACAACACGGTAAAGCGGCGGGCGCATTCGTCGCGAACGGCAAAAGGCGTCATGATATCAACGATACGAAATAGAGGATGGCTTGACCGTTCGGCGCAATGCGATCGATAGACTTGATGCCCTTTTCACCATCCCAACGAATGATAACATCGGCGTCGGACGGCTCGAAGTCCAATCCGCCAGCCATCAAGCCGACTTCGGAAGACGTGGGCACGTCGGTTCCCGCAAGCGCAGCAAGAAATTCACCCGCACCCCGGCCAAGGTCTTTCGGGCTGAAGAAGGCGATCGAAACTGTCTTGTCGTCGGGTTCGGCGGGTTGCGGGTTCCACGCATCGCCGCCTTCGGCACGCTGCGGCCGACGCCAAACAACTTGCGCACCCTTCGTCGCAATCATCCGCTTTGCCACAGCAATCTGACAATCATACACACCCATTAGACGCGAACCGTCGAAAGCGTAAATGCACCTTGCCCACGCTCTAGCGGCTCTAGCAGGATATCCGCGAGCGGGATCGAAGGCGAAGGATCGCCGCCGCCTTCGAAGTATTCCGTTTCGAGCGGGCCGGTTTTGTCGCGCTTTATCGCAGGCTCCGCATTGCCCGCCGGGAACAAGTCGATCCCGGCGGCGCGGTAAACGACAAGCTGCGCTTGCGCACGCTTCAACAGTGTCGGCACCGCATCCGGCGCATATTCGCCTTCTTCCGTCACAACGCCGATGCGCGGGAACGAAAGCGGCTGAAGACCCGGATAACTGCGAACGCCCTGATACTTGCGCGCTTCGATCGCGTCCATCGCGTCGATAGCGAAGCCTTCAACGTCATCGTCTTCAGGCAACTCGACACGACGCGACGCGGCATAGGCGCGAATGAAGTCAAGATCGGCGTAGCTGTTCGCATTCGCCACCCCGGAACCGTCTTCGATAATCAGCGCCACGTCGGCCCCCCTTATGCGTTTGGCTTCCACACCGGGCGGGAGCCGGGCGCGGAAGGCGTAGACGTCGCCGCAGCGGGCGCGGTGCCCCATGCGGTGCCCTGCGGCCCCGTGGGAGCCGGGGCGGGCGCTGACGGGCTTCGCAGCGGCACGGCGGGCTTACTGCGGCGATCGACGGGGCGTTCGCCCTGTTCTTCGACCCGCTGACGGTCAAGCGCCCGGCGCTCGCGCTTCGTCATCGCAGGGCGCGGCTTGCCGTCGCTGTTGGCATAGTCGGGCGGAACCGCACCCGCGACACGATCGAAGGGTTCGACGGGTTCGCCCGGAACAACCTTCGAAGCGCAGCGAAGCACAACGCCCGGCTGAAACTGTTCGGTATCGGCCAATTCGTCGGCCGTTGCCTGAAGACCCGCGATGAAATAGATTGTCTTACGCGGCTGATTAACCTTGCCCATCACGAACACTCCGAAAGGTAGGCGGGAGCCCGAAGGCCCCCGCCCGGCCGCGTCACTTCACCTGAAGAAGAACGCCCGCCGTATCCTTGTGCGAAGTCGAGATACGATCCCAGTTATTCGCAGTCGCGAGCGCCGCGTCGTTCGGCGACTTGCCGCCCGTCGCCTTGTCCCACGAATAGCCCTTGATGCCCATCGAATAGGACCATTCGGCCTGAATGGTCCGAATGATGTTTTCGTCGCCGTTGTCGGTATCGACGTTCTGATCGTAATCGTCATTCATTTCGATCACGATCGCCGAAGTCGTCATTCCGGCGATGAAATGGGTATCGGGATCGGGGCCGACGTTGATAAGCGACGGGCTATCCGTCACGATGAACGGCCGGCCGAAGCCATCCTGCCGAACGTTGACCGTGCCGAAGTTGAACAAGCCCGACGTGTTCGCCAGCGCGACGCCGAAGATATCGAAGAGCGACTTCGAGTGCATCGCCCATCCCCGGATATCGTTCGACCGATCGCCGAACTTCGCCGACGCCGAAAGAAGCGTGTTGAACGACGTGTCGGTCGCCGAAACGTCTTCGTACACGTCGTCTTCGCCGGTCAGCGCCGCGACGTATGCCATCAGGCCGGTATTCAGCATATCGGCCATCGTGTCTTCAGCCAACTGCTGACCGAACAGCGCCCCGGCTTCCTCCGGGTTCTGCTGTATCCACCGGAACTGACCGGGATCGATCCGAACCGGGGGCGTGCCCGCCGCGATCTTGACCATCGTGTCAACGATGTTCTCGAAGTTCTTTTCGGCGACGGCACCGGAGCCGTAGGCATTACGCCGACGAACGAGCCCCTGAATGCGAGCCCAATTCACCGTATCGGAGAAATCGCCGACGTGCGCCGCCGTGCGAAGCACGATCGCGCCGCCCGAAGCCGCGTTGAAGAGTTCGATTTGCTGCCCGATGACTTCGAGCAAGCCTTGATAGGCGTATTCGGAATACACCGCGAGGTCGGAAAGTGCCACGTTATTGTTCCCTTGCTTCGCGGTGTCTTCCGATCGGAAGGACGAACCGCGCTATGACTGCGCTTGCGCCGCCTGCCTTGCCTTAATCCGCTCGACAAGGGTTGTCGGCGCGGCCTTGGAAAGATCGACAGCTTGTTCGCCATCCTTCGGGGCACCGCCGCCAAGGGGCTTGATCGGGGTCTTCGGGGCACCGCCGCCGGAAGCCTTCGATGCGATGATTATATTCTTATAATCGGCGTTGGCAACTACCTCCGCCTGTAATTTTTCGATCGTCATATCGTCGGACGGCTTGCCGTCTGCGCCCTTGATCTTGACGACGGGCTTATCGCCCGAAAGATCGACAACGAAGCGGTCGCGAAGGTCTTTCGCGAGCAACTTCGGCGAAGTGCTGATCTTCGTCGCGAGTTCCATCGCGGTGCCGTCGATCAGCGTTGCTTCGGTGAACGACTTGTATTTGCCGACTTCCTTTTCGTGTGTCACCTTCAGCGCCGCCACGTCTTCGAAACCGTCAACCGTCGCCTGAAGCGCGTCCTTCTCGCCCTTCAGCGTCTTCGACTTGTTCTTCTCCGCTTCGAGCGCCCGCTTCAGCGGCCCGGTATCTTCCGGCTTCGGAAGATCGGAAACGTCAAGAATGAACTCGCCGTCGGCGTCGCCTGCGATATATTCGGTCTTCAGCGTATCCGACAACTTGTCATAATCGGCTTGCTTGATCTTGAACTTCAGTGCCATAGTCTTGCCTCCTATTCAGAAAGAATGATGCCCGCCTTTTCTAAGAACTGTTCAAGGCTGATCGGCTTCGATCCTTCATATGTCGAAGGGGCCGAACCGTCAAACGCATCATTGACGAAATCCGCAGATTGCCGACGTGCCCACACTCCGAAGCCTTCGTCGGGCGACGATTTGCCCTCCCAAGGCTTGATGCTTGACCGGCAACCGACGTGGGCAGGCGGAAGCGGGCCTTTGCCGTAACGCCAGTGCTGACCGTCTAGTCTGCGGCAAATCTTCGTCGTGCGATCATCTAGGATTGAAACCCATTCGTATTCGCCGAAGATCAGCCCGGCGACGGCGGAATTTGCCTGAACGCTTGCCGCCTGAATGATTGTGTTCGTCGTCGCCTTCGCGGCATTGTTGAACTTGTTCAACAGGCCGTCTTGAAGCGTCGCGCCGGGCGGCGGTGGCTTCGAGCCCTGCGGCGTTGCTCCGGCCGTCGCACCGCCCGGCCGTGCCGTTGGCGTGCCACGCATCGCTTGTACCGTCTGCGCTGGCGTCCAACCCAACGCATAGCCTTGACGGATCGTATTCGTCGCTTGTGTGACGTGCCCGGCGATCATCGTTGTCAGCATCGTTAGCGGGAGAATACCGTTCGCCCCTAGCGGGGCATTCTTCCACCGGGCGAAGATCGGAAGCCAAAAGCCATCATCCTTCGTTTGTTCTTCGAGTTCGTCAGCGTCTTCAGGCTGATATGCCGAATACAACTTCGTAAACATATCGATATCGGCGCGCATGTAGTCTTCAAGCCATTCGAGCAACTTGCGAAGCCAAGGATCATAAATCCCGATCATCGCCTTTTTGAACTTGGCGACAAGCTTATCGACTGATGCCTTAGTCATATCCGAAAGCGCCGCGTACGGAAGATCGGCTAGTTGATTGCGAATAAGTTCGTCAAGGGCGATATACACCTTCGCGAAGTTCGCCGTCTGACCCGCCTTCAAACCTTCGAGATAGATTTGATGACGGTTGACGATATCGTATAGCCCAAGTTCCATTATTCAGCGGCCGGGGCAGGCTTCGGCGGCGTTGTCGCTTCGGTAAGCCGCCCTTCCTTGTCGATTTCGAGTTCAGTCATATCAGCGCGAGCCGCTTCGATATCGCTCTTCGCCTTTGCATCGGGAACCGTTGCCAGCCCGCCCCGGCGCAGCGCATCGCGCATTTCTTCGAAGGTCAGCGCTTCGGCCTTCCACGCAGCGACGATCGCGTTTTGCTCTTCGGGCGTCAGATTGACTAGATCGAATTCGGTGTTCATATCATAGTCGATCCCGGTTTCGGGAGCGCCGACGAACACGGCGCACCATTCGAGCGCCCATTTGAACCCGGATGCGACGTTCTGCGCTACCTTCGACAGAACCGAAGTCTCCGACACGTTGTCGATATCGCTTTCGGTTGCGGTGCGCTGAACTTGATCGGGACGGCGAAACTTCGCCCCGATCGCTATCATTTGATCTTCCTTCTTATCCATCGCTTCTTTGGCGATTGTATTCGGCTGCGCCTGAAGAAGTTCGATCGATGCGCCGACGGGAAGCGGAATGCCGCCGCGAGCGCCCATCGCGAGCCGCCCCTTCAGCACCTTCGTAACCCATTCTTCGGTAAGCCCCGCCGCCGCAAGCGTGGGCTGTCCGACGATGAACACGCTTTCTTCATAGTCAGCGGAGTTCATATAATGGTGAATGTTAATCGAACAAAGCTGATACATCGGCGGCGGATTCGGCGTCGCTTCGTTGTTGATCGATCCGACGAACGTAAACGGAATTTCGGTCAGCCGCTTTCCGCTCGCATCACGCGGTTCGTATCGTTCGGCGGGCTGCGGCCCTGAACGCGCGTGATAGATTTCGATGACGTATTCGTCGTTTTCGTCAAGGCGCAGAACGCGCCATTGATCCTTTGTCTTCGTCTCGAAGCCGTCGTCGTCAATGATGCGATCTTCGCGAAAGACGACAAGCGACAAGATGACTTTCGCCCCGCGCGCTTTGACCCGATAGTTCAGGCAATCCCACGGTTCGATGACGCGGATCGTCGGTCGCACGTCACCCGCTTCGATATCTGCGATCGTTGCGGGCTGTTCTTCGTCGGTTCCGTCAGCGGCAACGATGTTCGTCACCGGATAATCGACGTATAGCCCTAGCCGCCCGTATGCGAGCCCATGCGACGCCGCCGCCATCGCCTGTTGCTTCAGCGGCACCCCGGAGCCGGTCGCGTCGTCAACGACGGCCTTCAGGATCGCAGGAACCTTCGCCGTCGGCTCGCGCATGAAGATTTGACCGACGAAGCCGGAAAGCGTCTGTTCGGCCATGCCGAAGAACATCGCTCGCGCAAGATAGGTATCGTATCGAGATACGTTTTCCTTCGACGTGTCTTCGGCCGAAGGCATCGGAAGATAGCGCGTCTTCCTGAACTTCACTTGATGTTCGCCCGCGAGGCAATCGCGAATTAGTTCATACTGCGGCAACCGACGCCGAACTTCATCGCGAACAAATCCGACGTTAGGCATTGGCGGCTTCCTATCTGGCGAACGACACGTTCAGGCTAGTAACGACGCGGTTAGCGCCCTTCAATACACGATACCGCACCATATCGTAAGGGTGATCGACCGCATCCGTATCAACGTCGTCGGGATCATCTTCATCACGCGGGAGCGGCGGCAATGTTGCAATCGACGCTAGACAGTTCTCCATGAAATACAAGCCGGGTTGCTCCGGTTCATCATATGGAGCCCGAAGACGATCGCGAATAAGTTCAAGACCGTTCTTCCGCGAACCCGGCGCTTTGTCGCTTTCGGTCCAACGAACTCCCGCATTCTTGAACTTCGTTTCGATCGTATCGCTTTCGCTATCCGTCACGTTGCGAATTTGATTATCCGCAGGCCCCGGCCAGGGCTGATCGATAACCCAACCTTCTTCCATAAGTCGGATTTCATATGCGATGATCTTTTCAGATATCGCAGTCGGCCCTAGGCGCAGCCCAACGTTCTTCGTAAAGCTTTCGGCGAAGTAGAGTTCACCGATTTGTACAAGTGTTCCGGCTGGCGGGCAAAACGAACGAAGAGTTCCGTCAGCTAGTGCGACGATCGCTTCTTCACCGTTGGCTTCGGCAAACCATCCGATCGAACAGGGATGCGAAGAGCCCCAATCCATCGCGCGATCAACACGCCACGTCGGCGGGATCGCAAAGCGCGGGATAACATGAATAGCCTTGCGCCAAACATCGTCTAGCGCGCCGCCTGCGGTGATTTCCCAATCGCCTTCGAGCCAAGCCTTGCGTTTGTTCGGATCGCTGATCTTTTCGAGTTCAGCAACGTATTCAGGCGATAGATAAATGTTCTCTTTATACGAACCGAAGATCGCAACTTGCGTCTTCGTAATATCAACATCGCGCTTCAGCGCCGGGTGAAAGACGCGCGTTGTCACTTCCAACACGTCGCCAGCCGGAGCCGCGTCAATGAAGCGTTCCTTCACCCAATTATGCCCGGCCCCGTAAGGGTTCGTCGTGCTGAAGACTTCGAGCGGAATAGGCCCTAGCAGATATTCACCGTCTTCGCCGACTTCGCTGTCTTTCTCTTGCGTCCATGATGAACGGTTACAAGACATCATGGCATCGTAAGGATCGCTCTTCGGATATTTACAAAGTTCGTTCCAGCCGATGAAAGGAAACTCTTGCCCATGATAGTTCCAATAATCATCGGGCTTTTCGAATGCGCGAAATAGCAGTTCTTCGCCCGTCGGCCAAACCCATTTATATGCGCTGGCACTTTCGAGGAACTTCGCCCCGTCATCGAAGCGCGGAAACCATCGCTTCGACTTCAGGATCAAGTCGTCAAGGTTCTTATATTTGCGATCGAAGATGACGCCGCGCCAATAGGAACCGTACCCGATCCCCACGTTCCGCCGGAAGCGCATCAATTGCGTGTCGGTCTTGCCCGGCCCGCGTGCGCCATGATAGAGGATATGCGAACAGTCGGCCCCTAGGGCTAGTTCCTGCGAACTATCCGGTATGTATTCCCATACGTCTTCGAAGACGACTTCGGGTTCAGCTATTGCTTGAGCGGGCATTCGCGATCAGCTTCGTTTGCTGTTCTTTCAACCGCGAGCGGAAGGCGTCACTCGACCCGTATGCGGGAACACGAAGAACCTTGATCGTCTGCGAACGGTTATCGACGTTGACGTTGACGCCAGCCTTCGGCATATAGCCCATGACTTCGGCGTGAAGCTTAAACGCGGCAACCTTATCCTTCGGATCGCCTGCGGCGCGGCCGGTGTCTAAGACTTCCTTCGCGAACTGTTCTTTCGTGGGCAACAGCACGTCAGCTTCGCCCGCATCCTGAAGCCTTTCGAGTTCAGCGCGAACGATCGGATCATGTTGCCATACTTGCGCCTGAAGTGCCCGGCCGTAGTTCTCCGGGCCGGGAAACACGTCATAGCCGATCTGCCCGGCCCGTTCGGGATGCGCCGCTAAAAGGCGAGCATAGCGAAGCTTCAGTTCGCGTTCGTCTTCACCTTCGAAGATCGGGGGCGGCGCGTTCCATGACATACGCGCAACCTATGCGATCCCGCCTACTTCGGCAAGGCGTTTGCGGCGGCTTCGGAGCGCTTCAGGGCGTCGCCACGCCATTGACGAACGCCGTCGATCCGATCGGCGCAGTCGTCGCGCTGGCGGCGCGTGCGGGTCAGTTCGTCGGCCATTTCGCCGTTCGTGGCGATCGGCTGTTCGGATCGATCGCAGGGCACCACAAGCGCCGCGTCGGGTACGTCAGCCGGAGCCGGGATGAATTCAACGGGATGCGTTGACCGCGCTCCGCACGCCGTCAGGGATAGGGCTATCAGCCCAAGCGCGAACAGTCGGGTCATTCTTCACCGCCTCTTTGATGATCGTTTGTGTCTGAACTTCGCGGGTCGCATTGCCGCTTACCTTCGCCGCGACTGCGGTTGCGATAGCGTCGTTGTCGATCCGTTGTTGCGAAAAGCCTTCGATGACTTTCGCGTTCGCTTCGTTCGCCTTCGCGAGTTGCGCAGCTTCGGCGCTCTTCGCGTCAAGCTTGGCGTGAACGTCGGTTAACGAATTCCTTTGCCAAAGGAAGACGCCGATCAACAATGCGATGGCGACGAACGGCGCGAACTTGCGAATGATTGCCCATGACATATGCCCACACTCCGGCTAGGCGTTGAAGCGCTTCCACCATCCTTCGGGATCGCCCGAAAGAAAGTAGTTCGTGCGATTGCGCCAACCGTTGCGGTTCTCCGCTTGCTCCGGGTGCGCTTCGATGACGGCTTCGTAATATGCGAGCCGAACAGCGGCGAACCGGCGGCACGTCTCTTCGATGCCGTGCTTCGCGACATACTTGTCGGTTGCGCCATCGGTCAGCATCCCGATTGCGCCATCGGGGTTGACGCCGACCAATCCCTGAAGCTTGCGCGCCGACGTGCCCGGCCCCGCGCCCCAACCGAAATCGAAGACCGACGCGATAAGCGGGCTCCAATCGAGCCGATCGAAGCCGGGGCTGCGCAGATAGTTGGCGATTGCGATCCGCGCCGCTTCCGGCCGGGTCAGCGCGTGCATGACTGCGACGCTGATTTCATCAACACTGACGCGGCGGTATGCGGCGAGTGCGACGGGCGTGACGCCGTGATTTGATCCGATCAGCTTACCAGCTCCGATCGCGCCGCCGGTCCAATTGCCGCGATCGTTGCGGCGCATTGAATGCGTCTTCGCCGGATCGTTCGACTTGCCATCTTCCCAACGAAAGATGAAATCGTCGGCGAATGCTTCAGGCGTCATCATAGTTCGAACTCCCGGCTATCGCGGCCAACAATGGGCCTTGGCACTCATGCGGTTCAGGCGATCCCATACGCTCGCCGGAAGACGCTGGCGAAGAAGGTTCCACGTCATGCCGAACTTATAGATCAGCGTCAAATGCGCGAGTAACTGAAGCTTCGACTGCGGCCCCGGCGGAACGGCAATGATGCCGCTATGCCATACGCAAAGAAGCTGAAAGCCGATGATGCAACACCCGGCCGAAAACAGATAGATTGTCGATCGCGTAATAAGCGAAGACGACGGATACTTCGACATTCGGGGTTCAAGGATAAGAACCCGAAAGAGCCCCAAGGCTCCGGCGAAGAACAATTCGAGCCCGGTAACGAGTGCTTCAGTCATGGCTTTTTGCTCCAAGGAAACGAACCCGGCAAGTTCGCAATGATTTCTTCGGCTTTCTTGATGAAGGCCGGAGCAAGCGGGTTGATTAACAACCCAACTGCGAAATAGGCGGGTTCATGGGTTGGCGTCCAAAGGAACGCAATCATCTTGCCGACGACAGGGGCAATGATCGGTGAAGCCGCAACACCCATGCTTAGAGCCGTCGCAACTGTCACAATCGGTCGAACTCCGGTGCTTTCCGCAGACAGATAACGAGGGATCGCGAACAGGCCCGCACCGACGAAGGCCGCTCCCAAGTGCATGAACTGTTCGTCAATCACACAACGCCCCTACATCGGATATTCATTAACGTTCCACTACGCCGACCGGGCGCAAAAAGAAAGCCCCGCCGATCCGAAGACCGACGGGGCTCCCGACGCCGCAGCGAGGGGTTGACTGCGGCGAAGGCGTCAGGCCGTGCGCTGAACGAGCGCGCCGTTCGCCGGGGCCGTCCATGCGCCGTAGGACTTGCCCGCTTCGACCGTCTTGACGGCGAACTTGCGGGTTTCGTTCATCTTCGGCCGCGTCTTCTCGACGCCCTTGACCTTGTACGTCTCCATGACGGCCGAACCGTCTTCGTTCGTCACGGGGGTTGCGAAGCGCTTCGCGGCCGACGTGGCGGTGCTGGCGATCGACTTCGCGGGCTCCGGCTTGTCCGACGTGGCGGGCACGAAGAACGACTGACCGACGTTCAGGTCATCGAACGGATAGACCGGGCCGTTGCGACCGCCGCGCGACGCGCCGGGCAGGCTGGCGTTGTCGATGATCGCGAAGCCATTCGACGGAACCGCCGTCGGCGCGGTCGCGGGATCGGTGTTCGCCGGATCGGTGTTCGGCGCTGCGCCGGTCGTGTCGGTATTGGCGTCGCCGCCGGTGTTCGCTTCGGGCATCTTCAGTCCTTCGTCGGTCAGTCGGATCGCGATCTTGGCCCCGTCGCGAATTTCGGGGTTGAATTCGGCGAACCCGCCGTCGGTCAGTTCCTTGGCTTCCTTTTCAGTCGCCAGCGCGTAGAACGGATCGGACGCCATCGCAAGCGCGATGGTCGAAACGAGTGCGAGCGATGCCTTCTTCAGTGCCATGTTCGAATTCCTTCCTCTGTTCAAGCCGTAACTGCCCGGCTGACGAAAAGCACGCTATGCGGTGATTGCGCGCCGGTCAACACAATAATTCACGTCGTCGGAAAAAGTTTCGAGATACCTTCATCGGCCGCGCGGCGCGCAAGTTTCAGATTGGCGGCGATTTCTAGGAAGGCATTCACGCCATCGTCGCCGCCGTGTTGCTCTAACAGTTCGATAAAGGTTGACAGTGCCGCTTCAGTCGCTTCGTTGACCCGATAGAGCAACAGCGAAGCACCTATAAGGTTCGTGAAGTCAGAGTGTGGGAAGCATACCGGCCGAATATGGCTGCGATCGGGGATAACGCCCGGCGCGAGTTCAGGGCCTTCATATGCCCACACAACGCCCCATTCATCGGTATAGAAGTTTGACGCCTTCATCACTTTATTCTTTTAATGAAGATGCGGTCTTTGATCTGCGCCGCTCTATACGTTCTACCCGGAAACCTGTTATTGAGCCTCGACGCGAACTGTCGCCATTGTGCTAAAGTTCTTTCGCCCTTAGGCGCGTAAAAACCTTCGTCGGGTTTTAGCTTTTCCGCTACAGCAAGAGCCGGGTTTATCAAACCAACTTTAATTTGCGGAAGTTCAACCCCTTTAACGATTTCGTAAGCCATTTGCCCGGTTCCTTTCAGCGCTGCGGCTTGGGTATCAGCACCCGCGACGGTTGCGAAGCTTCGTGCGCAGCGCGGCGAAGACTAGCCCAACGCTGGAATTCGGTCAAGGTGCGGAAGCCATACGCGGCCCATTGCGGCGATGGCGGGCCGAAGATCGGCCCTACTTCGAGCGCTAGAAGTTCTTCGTCGCTGCGCTCTTCAATCGTCGGTTGCGACGAATGTTCGTCTTGCGGGTGTTCCATCGTCTGCGCTGTCCTTCCAGCTGGGGAGAATGTCGTTCCCGTTTCGCCCGGCGGCTTCGAACCCGCGAATATAGAAGTTCAGCGCGACTAGGTCCATTTGACCGCCGCAGCGCTTGCATTCGACCTTCGCCCCTAAGCGGATCGCTTCGAGCGGAAACGGCGCGAATAGATGACGCGGGCAAGCGTCAAGTTTGTCGCGATTGCGGCTGACTTTGGCGAAGATCGCTTTATAGTCAACCTTGGGCTTGCCCGCGTCTTCCATCAGATTTCGCCCATGTACGGGCTATCGACGCCGCGCAACGGCCGATCGCGCTCTTCGTCGGTCGCATTGCGACGTTCATGAACGATTTCGGCCGCAGTCGGGCTTTCCTTCTTCGCATCGACGCGCGCCGCCATCATCTGCGGGGCTTCGCCCATCGATGATTGCTGATTGGCGCGCGACGAAGGCCGACGCTGCGGGTTGTAGTCGGGCCGATCGGCATACGCGACACTGACCGGGTTGACGCCCGCGACGGTGTTGTGATTGCTGTTACCTTCGGCAAGGTTCGTGATGTTCTCGCGGCCGTTCTTCCGATCGACTGCGCCTTCCTGTTCGCGAACCTTGTCGCCCGACGGGGCGTCGAAGTCGGAGATATAGTCCTTCGCCGACTTGCCTACCTTGACGAACTCGCGCGCGGTTTCGTCCTTCGTGTCGGTCCCCTTGCTTTCGCCGGGGTCATTCGGCGACTTCGCCGATGCGACGCCCGTATCGACCATCGTTGTCGATTTCTCGACGCTCTTCGCGTCCTGCGCCGCCTGTTCCTTGTCGGGGGCGGCGGGTGCTGCCTTGTCAACCACGTTCATTCCTTTCGAAAGGTGCGGCACGCGCCGCCGTAGTCAGATAGCACCCGCCGCCGCCCGTTCCTAGGGCTTAGGCGAAGCCCTTGGGCTTGAAGCCGTAAGGCGGCACCCCGGTGCCCTGCGGCGCTTTCGTCGGCTCCCGCAACAGACTTTCGCCCATCGCAGCCTTGACCGCAGCCCGGCCGCTTTCGTGAAGAGTCTTCAGCCGATCGACCGTGCCGTCGTCTTCGAATTGCTCCCGGCCGACCGTCATCGGCGAAGTCTGATCGGGATGCGTATCGAACAGCGGCATATCCGGTTCACGATATGCGTTCGCCGCCGCTGCGAGGAAGTGTGCCTTTTCGTTGTCTGCGGCGTCTGCGATATGCGTTTCGATCGGGACTTGCTGTCCTTCGTCTTCGACGTGAACGATTTGCTTACCGAAACTATGATACTTGCCCATGCTGCTAGTCCTTCCTTGTGTGGGCATGTTGCCCGGTGCCCACACTAGCCGGGATCGCGCCGACGCTCAATAGTCTTTGTAATAACCGCCGTCGTCGGACGCCGCGATTTCGTTCAGTTCGTCACGAATGCGCTCTTCTTCGCCCTTGCGAGCGGCAACGCGCTTTTCGAGCCATGCGAACGGGGCCTTCGCACCCTTCTTCGGGTAACGCCCGTTCACCGCCACAATCCACCATTCTTCGACGCCAGCTTGCATGATCCCAACGTCGGGTTCTGCGCCCTGAACGGTGTATTCGACGGTGATGGGGAGCCCGCCGAGGATGCGAATGTCAGCTTCGTTTGCCATTGCCCGGTTCCTTCGTGCTATGCGAACGATATATGCGGCGATTGCGATAGCGTCAAGCGGTCAATTTAGGAAAAGTGCGATTAGATGCGTATAGCCGGTTAAGCCGTTTGCGCCGCTCTTCCCAAACTAGATGATCGATGAACGCCGAGACGTGTTGACAATGATTGCCGTCATAATAAGCCGCTTCAGCGTAGTTGATGCGAGCGTATGCGAGCGCGTCCATGACGGTTCCTTTCGTTGCTGCGATGATCCTAGCGCGAAGGTGTTAACGCGGGGTAAAGGCGACGATTTCGGCGGTGATGCCGTGCTTATCGCAATACGCCTGAACGACGGCCGGGCGGCACCACGCGCCGAAGGTCCGAAGGTCGCCGTTGCTGAACGCGATCGTAATCATATCAGTTGCCTTTCGGACAATCGGGCCGAACTTCGCCGATATCCCAACGAAGCCGACAAGTTGGGCACGTCCATTCATCGCCTTCCCGGCGCGACAGACAACGTGGCGGCGTATGGCAATCGGCAATCCGCTCCCGAACTTGCTGACGGGTCTTGCCCACCGGTTGCCAGCGCCGCACGACTATTCTTCGATTTCGCAAGCAAGTTGAACAGCATCACGCGGATGCTTATCGTTGGGATCGGTCCATTCATCGCTATAGACCCATACGGGTTGTTTACCCGCAAAACGTATTCCCATCGATACGATGCCGACAGTTAGACGATTGCTGACCATTACAGCTTTTCAGGTTCGCCCTTCGGCCACACAACAGCATAGTTCATTTGCCCGGTTCCTTCCTAGTGGAAGCCCCTACATACTGCGCCGAATACGGTTGTCAACCTTGCGATCGACATTGTTCAACGTATTTGACGATTTCGCGTGACGCCGCCAGCCAATCGAAACAAACGCTTACCGCGTATCCTTGCCGCCGGGCGTATGCGATGAATTCGTTCTGAACATCGGACGTTGCCCCATTGCGCTGACCCTTCGCCTTCGGCCGCTTCATTTCAATATAGAGCCCGGCGAAGGCGCGGCACGTCATGGGAAGGAACACGTCGCATATGCCCTTCTTCACGCCTTCAGCCTTCATCAAGGCTGCGGTGAAGCCATCCCTGCGCCCGCCGTTGGGGATCGCGTGAAGCCATTCGAGTTCTTCGATCGGCTCGCGCCCGCCATCGTCAATCCAACGCAAGCCCTTGCCCGACGGGTTAGGCTCCGATCGCAGATTGATCCCGTATGTCGATTGCGGATAGCCCATTTCGCTATAGCAGCGGGGATCGTCTGCGGCGGTGAAGCCATAGCGCCGGGCTATCTGCGCCCATGCGAAAAGCGCGCGTTGATGCGCGTGTTCGGTGTTCGATGCCGCGAGTTCAGGCGGCGTCACGTCCAATCCGCCTTGCGCAAGCGCTTCGTCATGCCCGTCACCATCAACCGGGTTCGGCCGTAGTCGAGTGCGACGGGTTGCCCGTTGATATGCCCCCAATTAGACGCCTTCAGGTCAGTGAAGAACGCGGGCACTTCAGCCGGGAGCCGACTAGCTGCGATCGGTTCGGCGTAGTGCTGAAGCATGATCCGCCCGCAACCGCTTATCGAATGACACGGTGCAAACCATTTGGCGTGCGGTGTATGTTCGACTTCCTGCCAAGTGCGATATTCTTCAACGTTCTGAAAGCGGTGTTCGATGCTTTCGAACTTAATGACGTAGCCCGGATGCGGAGTGAAGCGGAAGACTTCACGCGACATACCGTGCCCTAAGCGCTGACCGCATAGGAATTCGAGCAATTCACGCTGAAGCCCGCTTTTGAACGATGGGCCTAGCGCATCGCTAAACCATCGATCAATCACGGGCTGCGATCGACCTTCAGTCGGCATTGCAAACCGGATAGATATACGGCAACCGCGACGCCGACGTGATAAGGTGAAGGTTGAATTCAGCGACGCGCCTACGCGGCGGCGACGCCAAGGAAACGGCGCAAGCCTGCGGCGTCGTCTTCAGTACGTTCATGTTCGACCCCCAATTCATCAAGTCTGCGAAGAAGGCCGGGCTCGCCTTGACGATACCGGCGCACCTTCAATTCGCACCATTTGCCCGAAGACGGCCAATAGTCAAACGTTTCCGCACCTAACAGGCTCTTGAAGACGAAACGAAAGCCGCCCGGCAAGATCGACATATATGTCGCTCGCGCTCGAAGACTTTCGATGAAGCTGCGCTGACCTTCGGCACGTTCGCGCTTAAGGCCGCGCTTCATTTCGCGCATATCGCGAAAGATATCGCCCATATCACCCATGGCAGTAACGCCATACGATGAAGATCGCAGCCCAAAGCAACAGGCTTGCAATCAACGCATAAAAGATACCGAAACCCGGAACGGCCCGGTACTCCGACTGCGGTTCATTCTCTTCGATCCATTCATCAACTGCGGCCTGAACTTCAGCGCGAGTGCGGCCGAATCTATAAACATCGTGTTCAGGTTCCCAAGCCTGCCACCCCCACGGCGTCATACCAATAAACCAACACTTATAGTCATAATGCGTAACCATTGCCCGGTCCTTCTTTTTATGCGACGATTGCTTACCATCCACCCTTGCGAGGGTCAAGCGGCTTAGGGGACAATGCCCACACTCTCGGAGCCGCGTCGGTCGATGCGTAATCGACAATCAGCACGTCACCGACAGGCGGCTTGCGGAGCGCCCGGCCTTGCTCCTGCGATTGCGCGTTTGGGGTTAATACGCCCCAACCGCCAGTAAGCTTCGGTTTAGGTGGATACTGTTCAGCGGCTTCGAGAATGCGCCAATCTGCGGCGCTGTCATCGGCCTTCGTCATGAAGTCGCATTGCGTGCGCTGCGGCTCTTCGGACGCGCTCGCAACCGGCCAACAGCGCAGATAGCCCCGGCTGAAGCTATGTTCGACGTAACAGCCGGGTTGCATATGCGGGGCCGTAATGCGTGCGCCTGCGGTGCATTCGCTCAAGGCTTCATCAAGGTTCATCTTGTCCGGTTCCTTCGCTCTTAAACACCCGCACCCGGCCGCTGGGCTTAGGCGCAGGCTGCGGCCATATTGCCGCCTTGGCTTCGTCATACGATGCCGTAACGCGATGCGTATCACTCTTCGACCGTATTGTGCAACCGCCGTCTTCTTCACTGATACCGATTATTTCAAGGAACGGGATCGCAATGCGGTTGCCATCGTAACCGGCGAATTCAAGTATGCGGAGCGTCATCGATCGTTGTCCCGAAGCGTGCGAAGCGAACCCCGGCCAAGTTCAGCCGAATGACGCCGCGCTTATAGTCATGCCACGTCGCATAACCGCGCCTCACTAGCGCAACTGCGGTGACATACCTAGGCGTATCGACGTAGTTCGGCTGACGTTTAGCGCGGATCATGGCGGCTTTCTGCGCCCCGGTCAGCGCGGTTGCCACTAGCTGCGCTCCCGCTTCGAACATTCGCAGCCCGTACCTAGGACTACATCGAACGTGACGGGCTTCAGGCATCCGGCGCATACGATCGGCATCGAAGGAGGCGTTATGTCGAGATACGGCTTGATTGCGGCTGCGAACTCGCGCGTTCGTTTAGCCTGAAGTGAATAAAATGCTTGTTCATACCGCTGTTGTGCCATCTTCAACGATTGCACTAGAGCGTTAGCGGCTTCGAGCGAAGCAACCTTCACAAGCTGCACCGAATTGATACCATAAGCGTATTTCTGTTGACTTTCGAGCGAAGAACGTTCCACGATCCGACCATCGCCATCGGTCGAATGTACGATGAACAATCGGCCCCCGTTGTTGTGCAACAGAACGGCAACTTCGCCCGGTTCAAAGGCATTCATGCGTATTCCCTCCAATGCGGCTTACCGTTCAGATAAGTGACGACTGTCCACTCTAGATAACCGTAGCTATTCAAGCTGTCAACAACGATTGCAACGAATGCGACGATTAAAGTTCAGCCCCGCAATGCGGGCAGTCGCGCCGCCCAGTGATATAACGATGTTCGCCGCGCGAACAGGCTTGGGTTTCTTCAATGCCCACACTCCGGCCGAACGCCGCCATTGCGCAGTTGCAAGGATATCCGCGAAGGCTGGCGCAACGATCGTCGCATAGATCAGTTGCCCGCTTCGGCGCAGTCTGATCGAACATATCGATACCGTTGACGTTGCGCGATGAAGCGCCACACCGCTTACACTCGAAAGCTGATCGGCCGCGCGTCATTCGCACAAGACCGGGGCAACCGCCGCAGTAGGGCAGATATCCCGGTTCGCCAACTGAAGGTCCATGCAATCCCATAATACTTACTCCGCTATGCGGAGCGGCCGAAGCCGCCCCTAGGTCGATCAGCGCCCGGCCCAATGCGACGTATCGCGATCGTAATAGGACTGCGGCAAAGCGTAGCGACGATCGTAATCGGCTGCGATGACTGCGCCGATTTCTGGCAGCGACAAACCGCTGTAGTCAGGCAAGGCGAATGCACCAGCGAAAGCCGGGGCAACAATCGTCGCAATGCAATGCGCCTTCGCTGCGCAATCATGAACCGTCGCAACAGGCCGCATAAGCGTCGTCAGCGCGTGAAGCCGCGAAGTGAGTTGCTGATTTGCCGTCATCATCGTCGTGTTCCTTGCCCGGTGTTGATGAACTCTATCTAGGTGCCGCAATCGCCGCTGTCAACCCCCATATCGTCGCATTTTGCCCTGAAGGTCGATTTAAGGGGTTTTAAGGGCTGATTTAGCGGCTAAGTCATTGATTATCCATGTTATTTAATAAGTTTAATAGTTTAATAGATAGATAGTATAGTAGAATGCGACGAATGCGAGCCCCGATCCCTCCCGCTTCCCCCTACCTGACCCCCCGGTCATTAAACCCGAAAACCCAAGCAAATCAGCCATTTAGCTATTAAACTGCCATTAAACCGCTATTAAACTCGCCCAATCACCTGAACGCCCCGATATTCGCGACTATGAACATGCGGGCTGAAGCACCATATTTCGAATGCGCCTGCGCCTTGGGAAGTTCGCGAAGTTCGTCAGCGTCTAGAAGGAACTGCGATGCACGCTTGATTGCATTCGTTGCGCCTAGGCGATCAGTGCGGAACGATGCGACGGCCATCAAGCGCCGGGTCAGCGCTGATAGCGGGATCACGCCGTCGCGCGCCATATCGGGCGATACGCCGTACTTCAGCCCGTTAGGATCGCCGGTCAGCCAAAGCGTAATGATCTTCTTCATATCCTTGATTTGCGCAGCTTCAGACGCGCCAAGCGCACCGGAACCGACTTCGCCAGCTTCGAAACGTGCCAGCAAGTTTTCAGCGTCAGCGACGACAAGCGACGTTGCCCATTGTGCCGTATCGAAGTCGATCACGGGCGCGTAAGGATCGTTCCCAACAGCGACAAGTGCGGCAATCTTCATCGCCTTAACGTGGGCACGGTTCCATAGCTGGCGGTTCGTTTCGCGTGCCTGCGGATCATTGATCGACGTATCGCAATAGTCGTTAAACTGATCGAAGAGCGCTTCAGCGTCCTTCGTCATATGCACGTTCTGCGCCCCGCCCTTTTGCATGATTTCGAGGCAATGTCCGATGATAATCTTCATCTTATCGACAAGGCCGAAGGTCGGTTGCGCGTTGACGTGCGACTTGTTCAGCGGCGGGCGCTTGCCCCGGTATTCGATCGTATGGAAGCGGGGCAACAGCCCTTCGCTAATCATATGTTCGTCTAGCACTTCATAGAAGCGTTCAGGCGTACTTTCGCCGATTAGGGTAAATGCGGGGCTTGCGATAGGATCGGTGTTCTTTTCCTTGTCGCTATACGCCATCGGATTAAGGACGTTGCCGTTTCCCGACTTGCCATAAAGGTCGAGTAGCACGCGCTTCAGGCCGATTTCGGATGACGATGCGTTCGGCTGCGCCATGCTCTTCAGCCGAAGACCGAACTCGCCTGTAACCGATACGAAGCACGGCGATTTCGCCAGCCATTTAAGAAGCGCAGCATCGGAGCGGATTTCAGCCGGGCCGACGAACTGGCGTGCCGATGCGATCCCGTTTTCTATCGTGCCGACGACTTGCTTCATCAACTTCGAGATACCCGCGTTGATGGCTTCTTTGCCCGTGCCCGTTGGCGCGATCAGCAAGACGTATTGGTTTAGGCCCGTGCCGCTGACGTTATACGCGCGGCCGATGATGCCTGCGGTTAGGCCAATCGCGCCGACTAGGGCGCACTCGCGAACAGGACGTGGCGCTGCGGCATAGATGAATTCGGCTATCTCTCCGACAAGACCCGGCGGGAATAGCTTGACAGGATCGAATGCGGGCGTCATCGGTGGCGGCGCTGCTAGAGCCTTGCCCGGTTCAACGGCCGGGGCGGCGGGTGACGGTCCTTCCTCACTTGCCGTCCCGATGTTTGCCGGGTCGCTCGCAATCATCGCTTCAAACTGCGCCTTCAGCATCGCGAGCCCTTCGATATCGACGGGCGGAAGCTGGCGATCGAACGCCTTGTTAATCATGTATTCGCGATAATTGCGACGCTTCGCCTTATCGCGAGCGCCAAGCGGCGACGCTAAGAAGATACGTTCAATCTGTTCGCGGTTTTGCGTGTAGAATGCGACGATATCAACGAACGCGAAGTCGGCTTCAGATTGCGACGAATAGATCGAACTCCAATCGCCTTGAAGAAGCGTGCGGAACTTGTCACCGTTCGCAGCTTCGAGCGCTCGCATGATGATCGTGTTATCGTCGGCCGTTTCAGGCGCATTGCCTTCGTGACGATAGATCGCCGCAGGCCCGCCCATTTGTGCCCACAATAGATGATACAGTTCGCCGCGCTCTTCGATAGCGCCTTCGCGATAGACGTTGCCCGTCATCGTCATGAAGCGCTCTTGCGTATAGACTTCGATCGCGCTGCGCTTGCGGCCATTGGCGACAGGCGGCGTGTTGACGATCAAGTGAAGCCCGGTGCCGCTTGGGCTCCATTCGGTATAGGTGGCGAATTCGCTGAAGACGCGCTGTTGCCGCTCGAATATCTCTTGCGGGTTGGGATACTTGAATGTGCCGTTCGCGTCAGCTTGCCAAGCGTTGTCAAGATCGATGAAGCCGAACGGGTCTTCGCGGGTCAAGACGAAGCCGATCCCGGCTAGTTCACCTTGCGCACCTTCATACGCCTGAACAGCCTGATCGAACGTGCCCCAAGTGCCCCGGTTCGTAACTGACGCATGGCCGCGAAATAGCGGCGAATAGGGAACCTTCGTCGGCTTGCCCCCGTCAGTCTCTTCGAACTTCCACACTACCCATTGCGGATAGTCCCGCATTTCGGCGGGAATGCGATCGAATGTCACGCAACAACTTCCAAACTGCGGAGATACGCGCAAAGCTTTTCAACTTGAATGACGCCCGGATTAGGCATCAAACCTCGATGAAAGCGGGACAGCCATGCGTGCGATATGCCGCAACCTTCGCTGACTTCTTTCAATGTCGCGGGGCCGCAGCGGCGCGCAAGGCGCTCGCGTGTCTCTTCGAGCAAGGTCATAGGCGACGGCTAGGCGACGCGCCCGCCGATTGTCAATGCGAAATAGTTGTTGACTAGCAATTCGCCGGGGCTATGAGGGTCAGCAAGCGGCGCTGGCAGACCGCAGGGACGCTTCAAGGACATATAGTCTGCTAACACTGAACCGGGCAACGAAGAAGGAATTAGCATCATGGCATGGGGACAATCACCGCAGGCTGCGCAGTCGGTTAATCCGGCGGATTTCATCGAAACTGTCATCGAAGGTCAGACGGTCAAGATCGATCGCACGACGCCGCAGGGCATCGCGCTTCGGGATGCTGCGCTTGCGCGCCACGAAGCCGCGAAGGCTTTGCTCGAAACCGCCAAGGCCGACGAAATGGAAGCGCGCAAGGAAGCCTTCAAATGGGCGTTCGGCGGCGACGCGAACGAAGGAACGAACCGCGTCGAACTGAACAACGGCTATGCGCTGAAGGGCGTGCGCAAGGTCAACTATAAGATCGCCGTCAGCAATGACACGATCGACGCCGCTGAAGACAAGATGCCCACGCTTGGCAACGAAGCGACGTTCTTGTTCGAACGCATCATCGTTTGGACCCCGGAGTTCAGCAAGTCGGAATATAACAAGCTTGACACGGGCAACCCGACGCATCGCGCGGTGAAGGCCGAAATCGACAAGCTGATCGAAACGACTGATGGTGCGCCGACGCTGACGATCGAAGCCCCCAAGGGCTCTAAGAAATAACATGGCTTGGCCGACTAAACAAGTGAAGATCGGTGATGCGGTTCTTTATCGTGGTGATTGCTGCGAAGTTCTAAAGACGATCGATTCGGTTGATCTTGTAGTTACAAGTCCACCCTATAACTTAGGAGCGATGCCGTGGAAGCCGCTAGGTAACTGGAAACCCGGCAACATCGCAGGCGCGGGCGGTGGCGCGAAATGGAAACTCGGCCCTAATTCCGGCAACGGCGTAGCTTACGGGCACCATTCGGACGCGATGCCTTGGGCTGAATACGTTAAATGGCAACGGGAAGTCATTTTGCTGCTATGGCAACGGCTTTCCGAAACTGGCGCAATCTTTCTCAACCATAAGGCTCGCGTTGTCGGCTCAAAATTGTGGATGCCAACTGAATTGTTGCCCGAAGAAGTTGAATTACGCCAAATCATAACTTGGGCTCGGCCGGGAGGGTTGAATTACAATCCTGTTGCATTCATGCCGACAAGCGAATGGATAATGCTCATAGCGAAGTCAGCTTTTCGCTTGAAGTCGCGTGGCGTTTCGGGCTTGGGCGATGTTTGGGTAATGAAACCGGACCGAAGCAATAAGCACCCCGCTCCCTTTCCAGTTGAATTGCCGATGAAAGCTATCGAAGCAACAAATGACGGCGTAGTCTGTGACCCGTTCATGGGTTCGGGTACGACGGCAATCGCTGCAATTCGGAGCGGAAGACGATTTGTCGGTATAGAAGTTGATCCGCGCCATTTCGATATGGCTTGTGATCGCATTAAAGCGGAGCAATAACGAATGGCCGTTCAAGTCGTCATGACAAATCAAGTCAGCCAAAAGGCGGGCGTGAAGTGTCTTGTATATGGCAAGTCGGGCATGGGGAAGACGCGGCTGATCGCCAGCGCGCCCCGGCCCTTCGTCATTTCGGCCGAACGTGGGCTTTTGTCGCTGCGGCAATTCAACATTCCCGTTATTCAGGTTCGGACGATCGGCGAACTTCGCGAAGCATATGAATTTGTGCTGAAGCCTGCCAATCGTCGCAATATCGGCACGTTGGCGCTTGACAGCGGGTCCGAAATTGCCGAAGTTTGCCTTGCGGAAGAGAAAAAGAAGAACCGCGATCCTCGCAAGGCTTACGGCGAAATGGGCGATATCCTTGTTCAAGCATTTCGCGACTTCCGCGATATCGACGGAATGAACGTCGTCTTTCTCGCGAAGAACGAAACCGTCACCGATGGCACGACGGGCGCATTGCTTAATCAGCCGTCGTTTCCGGGGAAGCAATTGGCGCAGGCTGCGCCGTACTTCTTCGATGAAGTATTTCAGCTTAATCAGTTTCATGACGCGGAAGGCAAAAAGCTTTACGCGCTCCGAACTTCCCCTGACCCGCAAAACGTGGCGAAGGATCGAAGCGGCATACTTGCCGAATGGGAAAACGCCGACCCCGCAACAGGTGGCGGATTGACCAATATGTTTAACCGAATGTTGCAGGGGTAACGAATATGGTAGCCTATTCATTCAATCCGGCGCAGTTCGCGCCGTCCTACGGCGGCGGTGACAGCTTGGGGCCGGGGCGTCACCAGGTCGTCATCACGAAGCACGTTCTTCAGCCCACGAAGGATGGTCAGAACGGCTTCATCGCACTGACGCTGACAGCGATCGACGGGCCGCAGAAAGGCGCGTCGAAGACTGACCGGCTGAACGTTCACCATTCGAACCCGGATACGGTTCGCATCGCGAATTCGCAGCTTTCGGCATACTGCGCCGTCACCGGGACCGGCGCGTTCACCGATCTTGAACAGCTTCATAACAAGCCGTTCGTGGTCGAAATCGCTCCGCAGCCGGGAAGCGACAAATACACCGACGTTACCGCACTTTTCACGATGGACGGTCTTTCGGTGCAAGACGCGGCGCAGCGCGGGCCGCAGCGCGGTGGCGGCAACGCCCCGGCCGGGTTCGGCGCATCCGGCAACATGCCGCAGGGCGGTCAGCCGCAGGGCGGCGGCTTCGGTGGTGGCGCTCCGCAGGGCGGCGGTGCCCCGGCTGGCGGCGGGTGGTCGGCGGCTCCGGGCGCTGACACGGGCGCAGGGCAGGCGCAGGGCGGCGCTCCGGCCGGTGGCGGCGGTTGGGGCGGTGCTGGCGGGGCTCCCGCTGGCGGTGGCGCTCCGGCGGGCGGCGGCTGGCAACAGGGCGGCGCCCCGGCTGGCGGTGCCCCGGCGGCTGGAGGTTGGGGTCAGCGCGCATGACGGATACCGGGGGTTATTGCGTAACCCCCGGCTATTCTGCTACTGATCGCCTATGAATGACTTTCCCGTTTGTCCCACCGAAGGTTGTAACAATAAGCGCCAAGGGCGTGGCAACGGGAAAGTTCGTAAATGGTGTTCAACTTGCTCGCGTAAGAAATGGCCGCCGAACAAACAAAGTTTTAGCGGAACTAAGCGTGCAATTGAATATCGGCGTAACAAAGAGCCGTATTGTTCGATATGTGGTCCAACAGTTGAATATCATAGCTGTCAACTCGACGTTGACCATATCGACGGAAATCATAAGAATAACAGATTAGATAATCTGCAAACCTTATGCGCTAATTGTCATCGGATGAAGACATTCAAAGAAAGACAATTAGCGGCTATTCGGTGAACTGCGAAGACGGCTGATCTAAGCGTTGCGGCCATCGACTACAGTTTCGATAGCTTCGCAGTTCTCCCAATAGTGAACCGGGCATCATGTTTGATCTAACAACCGAAGCCGGTCGCATAGCGCTGGCGAAGCGCATATCTGACGACGTTGAAGCCGCGAGTGAAGAACACTTCGCCGAAGGCTTCCGTCGTCATTTAGGCGCGTCAATCATCGGGCACGAATGCGCCCGCTATTGCTTTAATAACTTTCGTTGGGTTCTTCGCGAGAAGGTCGGCGGGCGTATGCGCCGCTTGTGGAACCGGGGGCATCTTGAAGAACCCCGCATGATCGAATGGCTTCGGCTGATCGGCTTCACTATCCACGAATTCGACGCCGAAACCGATAAGCAATATCGGATCGAAGGCGCACAAGGGCACTTCGGCGGTTCCCTTGATAGCATCGCCTTCGCCCCGGAGCGCTACGGCTTAGGCAACATTCCGCTTCTTCCTGAATACAAGACGCATAACGACAAGTCATTCAAAGACTTGAAGAAGCATGGAATGCGCAAGTCAAAGCCGCAGCACTTTAAGCAAATGTCTTCGTATGGTCGCGCCTACGGGATCGCTTACGGGTTATATGCCGCAGTCAATAAGAACGATGACGAACTTTATTACGAAATCGTTGCACTCGACTACGGGCAGGCCGACGACTTGTTTCGTAAAGCCGATTATATCATCTTCAATCAAGACCCGCCGTCGAAGATCAGCAATACGCCAACCTTCTATAAGTGCAAAATGTGTTCGTTCGCGGGTATCTGCCATCTAGGCGACAGCCTTGAAAGGAATTGCCGCAGTTGCATCAATGCCCGGCCAATCGAAAGCAAGGAATGGTGGTGCGAACTCCATAGCCCTGAAGCTAACGCGCCGATCCCCGGCGACGTGATACCGCACGGCTGCGCAAGTTGGAAGCCGATCGTCTAACATGGCTATTCTTCAGCCCCGATGGTATCAGGAAGCGGCGGTCAAAGCCGTATTCGACTATCTTGCGAACACTGGCGGAATAGCTGAAGACGGTCGGCCGATAAAGGCGAACCCGCTTGTCGCTATGCCCACGGGAACCGGCAAGTCTCTTGTAATATCGGGGATCATTTGGGTTGCGATCATGCTCCGCAACATGACGAACCTTCGTGTCGTCATCGCGACGCATGACAAACGCTTGATCGAACAAAACGCGAAGACGCTGTTAAAGCTTTGGCCGCAGGCCCCGGTCGGTATTGTATCGGCCGGGTTGAAGCGCAAAGACCTAAACGCGCAACTGATCTTCGGCGGGATCAAGTCGCTTATCGGAAAGCTGATCGACAACAGCGGTAAGCCCCAATGGGTTGACTTGCTGATCGTTGATGAAGCGCACCTAATAAACAACAAAGCCGAAGGGCAGTATTGCGAGTTTATCCTAGAGTGTCTGAAGACGAACCCTAATCTTCGCGTCGTCGGCCTAACCGCAACGTGGTTTCGGCTTGGGCAGGGCACGCTAACACAAGGGCAAATCTTCACCGATATCTGTTACAACATATGCGATATCGACGGCTTCGCCCGACTTCTAGCTGAAGGCTTCTTAGCGCCTCTAATCACGCCGTCTGACCCGGCGCGCAAGATCGCGATCGACCTATCAACCGTGGGTATGGGGGCCGATGGCGACTTCAGGCAAGGCGCGCTTCAGAACGCCACCGATCGCGCCGATATTAACTATGCTGCGCTTCGTGAAATCGTTCAGTATGGTGAAAACCGCCGTTCATGGATGATCTTCGGCGCTGGCGTCGAACACGTCGAACATCTTCAGCAAATGCTATCGGGAGCGTTTGGCGTGCCATGCGTCGCCGTTCACTCAAAGATGAAAGACGCTGAAGTTGACGCCGCATTCGGTGCCTTTAAGCGGGGCGAAGTGCGAGCGCTGATTAACAAGGATATGGCAACAACCGGCTTCGATCATCCCCCCGTTGACTTAATCGGCGATCTAGGCGCGACTTGCTCCGCAGCGAAGCACGTTCAAAAGAACGGCCGGGCAACACGTCCTTATGATTGTCGCAACCCCGATCAATATATTCCGGGCTTTGAGTTCGTTAAAGAAAACGCAATCGTTTTAGACTTCGTTGGAAACATCGAACGTTGCGGGCCGATCAACGATCCGATCATTCCGCGAGCGCCGGGCGATAAGAAGACAGGGGTTCGCGATGCTCCGATCAAGATTTGTGCCCATTGCGGTAACTATAATCATTCGTCGGTAAGGTTCTGTCACGTCTGCGGCGCTGAATTCGATATGCGTTCGAGTATCACGCAACACGCCAGCACGGCCGAAATCATCAAGCTTGATGATAGCGCAGTTCCGCAAGTCGAAATCATTCCAGTCGATCGGGTGAGTTATACGCGCCATGTTACGAAAGCGACGAAACGGGCTCTATCGACCGACGGGCGCAGTTGGACGAACAACGATCCTTTTATCATCAAGGCAAGTTATTATTGCGGCCTGAAGACGTATTATGAATTCGTTACCGTCGAAGCGCCTGAAGGAACTCGCGAACAGAACTTCATGCGCAAGATCGGCCGTGATTGGTTTCGCGCTCGCTATCAAGGCGAACCGCCGGAAACGAACGAAGAAGTATTGCAGTATTCATCTTATCTGCGGAGCCCTAGAGCGCTCCGGGTTTGGGTGAATAAGAAGCCCTATCCTGAAGTCAAGGGAGCCGAATTCTAATGTCGAATGGTGTTGATCGCAGCGTCATTAAACCGACGTTTACCGAAGGCGTGCATATCAGCGCCGAAACTCTAACGGCTGCGGCGCTGAAGTCGCCTGCTATCGGTGTCATGCGAACTTGCATAACGTGTATGAAGTTTATCGAGAATACCGAACATTGCAGTCAGTTCGGAGCGCAGCCCCCGGCGCGAGTTATCGCCTACGGGTGTCCGCAATACGAAAACGACGATATCCCGTTCTGAAGATGACAAGCGCAGTCGCCTTCATCCTTTGGAATATCAGCGGGAAGAACCCCGAAATCGTCAGTCGTGGAACGAATGCGATCGTTCATGGCGATGAAGTCCTATACCTAGGATGCACGCCCGATCGAAGCGCTTACTTTTGGTTAGGCTCCGGCGAAGCCCGATGGCTGACCGAAGGACAGCTTGCCGAAGCGGGCTTCATCCTTCATGACTATCGCGATCCCCAAGGATTGAAGAGGCGTTTCGATGGCGAACCCGCGTGACAAAAAGAAGAAGGCTTCGAGCGCGACCGCCAAGCTTGGCGCAGCGCTCGAATTCGTTCTTCCCGCCTTCAAAGACAAGGGCGCACCGTATCAGCAATTTTGCCGTATCAGCAATCAGCAAATCGTCGCATTTGACGGGGTGATTGCTCTAGGGCATCCGGTTGACGAAGACATTCAGATATGCCCACACTTGGGGCAGTTCAGCGACGCGATTAAGCGGGCGGGCGATACGCTGAATTTGACCGAACTCGCGAGCGGGTCGCTTTCGGTCAAAGGCGACAAGCTTCGAGCGGTGATCCCGTGTCTTCGCGATCAGTCCGAAATGCCGCCAGTCATGCCCGATATCAACTGCGCCGTGATTGATGATCGCATTCGCGAAGGTATGGCTGCGGTGACGACTGTTATCAAGGAAGGCGATCAGAATACGCGATGGATCGAAACCGCTGCGCTGTTGCGCGCGAACACGATCTTCGCCACGAACGGGCACGTTTGCTTCGAGTTCTTCCACGGGATCGACCTTCCGCCGAACCTGACGATCCCCAAGGCGGCGATTACGGCGATCCTGAAGAGTGCAAAGCCGATGACGGGGTTCGGCTTCGGTCCTAAGTCAGTGACGTTCTATTTCGAAGACGGCGCTTGGCTGCGCTCGCAAATGTTCACCGAAGAGTACCCCGATATTGATCGGCTGCTAGACAAAGAAATAGGTCAGCGCTTGCCCGGCGATCTTCCTGATTGCCCGCCTGATCTATTCGAAGCCGTCGAAGCGGTGAAGAAGTTCGCAGCAACGTCGGCCGTGTATCTAGGGCCGGGCGTCGTGCGCTCGCATCCTGCGGAAGACGTAGGCGCAGACTACCCGGTCGAAGGGTTGACCGGCTTTCACGTCTTCAACGCCGAATACATGAAGATGATCGCACCGCACGCGAAGAGGATCGACCTAAACCGATCGGAGCAATCGGCGATCTTTTACGGCGACAACGTTCGCGGTGTCATTATGAAGATGCGCGGCTAATGTTCTTCGATGACGCCGACATAGTTCCGAAGAAGCTTGCGACGCTCCGGCTTCCGCCACCGATCCCGCATACGGGTTGGACGCCGCCCGCCAGCTTTCCGAACCTATCCGCCGCGACTGTTATTGCAGTCGATACGGAAACCAAAGACCCGGAGTTGACCGAACAGGGGCCGGGTTGGGCGCGTCACCGGGGGCATATCGTCGGCGTATCGCTGGCGGCGAAGGACGCGCGCGGCAACTCCGGCAAATGGTACTTTCCGGTTAGGCATGAGGTGCAACCGGAGTTGAACCTAGACCCGGCAAAGGTCTTCCCATTCCTGAAGACGGTGCTAGAAAACCCGCATACGCCGAAGGCCGGCGCTAATCTAATGTACGATATCGGTTGGCTGACCGAAGAGGACATTTACGTTGCCGGGCCGCTATATGACGTTCAGTTCGGCGAAGCGTTGTTGTGCGAGGATAGCGTTGCACTCGAAACCCTAGGTCGCAAATATCTAGGGATCGGCAAGACGACGAACTTGCTATACGATTGGCTTGGTCGCGCCTACCCCGACGTTTCAGCGACGAAGCGTCGTTCGAATATCTATCGGGCTCCCCCGTCGCTTGTCGGCCCTTACGCTGAAGACGACGCGGCGCTTCCGATTGAAATCATGGAACGCCAGCTTCGCGAAATCGAGGCGCAGGAACTAGGCGAAGTCTTCCGGCTAGAGAATGAACTAATCCCGCTGCTAGTTCGAATGCGGCTCGAAGGCGTGTCGGTTGACGTACCCGTTGCTGAAGCCTTGCACAAGGAACTAGGCGGCGACATTCAACAGCTATATCAGCGGATCAATCACGAATTCGGCCCGCTCGAAAAGTCGTCGTCGGGGCATGTGGGCAAGCTGCTAGATCATCTAGGCGTCAGCTATCCGCGCGGTGCTGAAGGTCGGCCGTCGATCGAAAAGGAATGGCTTGCGGGGCTTGAACACCCGGTCGGCGAACTGTTGCTTGATGTTCGCGAACATGAAAAAATGCGATCGACGTTCGTTGAAAGCTACTTCCTGAATAAAAACATTGGCGGCAAGATATATCCGCAGTTTCACCCGCTGAAGGGCGAAAGTAACGGAACTATAGTCGGCCGCTTTGCGTCGTCTGATCCGAACTTTCAGAATATCCCAAGTCGAACAAAGCTAGGCAAGCGAGTTCGCCGGATTTGCATTCCTGATAGCGGTCATCATGAATGGCGCAAGTATGACTATTCGCAAATTCACTATCGCATTCTAGCGCACTACGCCGTCGGTCCCGGTTCGAATGAACTTCGCGCCGCCTACTGCGATGATCCGAACATGGATTATCACGATAAGGTATATGACAACGTTTGCCCGTTGTTGGGTTGGGATGCGAACGACGAAGCGCAGCGGAAGTTTCGTCGTCGGCCGGTGAAGAACGTGAACTTCGGTCTTCTTTACGGTCAATCTGAAAAGTCGCTGAAGTATAAGACGGCCGCGTATTTCGGTGAAGGTTTCGGCGACGAAGAGGCGAAGGGGTTTTTCGAAGCCTACTTCAAGGGTGCACCATATGTGAAGCCCACAATGCAAGCGATCGGCCGCGAAGTGCAAGCCTTCGGGTATGTGCGAACGCTGCTAGGTCGCCGGGTGCGCTTCGATCAATGGGAGCCCGCCGACTTCGGTTCGCGCGGAATGCCCTTGCCCTATCATGCTGCGCTTGCGGAGTACGGGTCTAACATTCGCCGCGCTTTCGAGTATCGCGGCGTGAACTACAAGTTTCAGGGCTCCGAACCGGATATCATGAAGACGGGCATGATTAAGTGTCTGCGTTCCGGTGTGTTCGACTACACCGGAGTTCCGCGACTAACAGTGCATGACGAAAACGACTATAGCGTTCGTGACAACAGCCCGGCGACGAAGGAAGCCTTCGAGTTCATTCAACGTACTATGGAAGGCGCTATTCAGCTTCGTATTCCGGTTCGGGTTGATATGTCGAAGGGGCCGAATTGGGGCGAAGCGGACTAGCTTTCGATTACTAGGACGTTCGCCGTTGCGCCGACTAGCAGCGTAACAAGTCCGGTCACTAGTGCTTGCGTCTGAAGCTTTACCTGAACTTGATCCTTCGTCGCCGATCCCGCAACAACGGTTGACATTGTAGGACCGGAAAGAACCGCAGTCGTTGCCGGTAGGGGAATGACAACCGGCGCAGCCGCGAACTTGGCTGAAGAGTAGTTAATCGTCGCGATCCCTTGCGCGTTGCTTACTGCCGAAAAAGGCATGACGCGCTTGATCGCATTGAAGTTGAATGCGTCGGCCTTAGCGGTGACGTATCCTGCGGTTCCGATATAGACGCCGACGGCGGGCTTAGTTCCAGTGCCGCCGCTCCAATCGATGACTTTGATAAGCGTGCGGGTGCCGTCCAACTCTCCGGCAAGGGCTGGCGTCCATCCTGAAGTTCCGTTCGAACCCGGCGAACCATCTTTCAGCATAACAGGATTAAGCGAACCGTCGGCGTTGCGAGTAGCGGCGACAGTATTGCGGATCGTCGTTGTTCCGGCCATTAGCTAATCACCGCGCTATCGGGGCCGACGACTGGCGACGCGAGCCCGCTATTGCTGAAGGATCGAACGAAATAGTAATAGGTTCCCGTTGCACCCGGCGCATCGTTCACCGTCTGAACTGCGCCAAGCCCGCCGACGATATCGCCGCCTATCTGAACAGCGTCGGCGAAGTTCGTCGTATTGCTCCGATAAAGCCGCGTCCAACCGTAGTTGTTATCGATCGGATTTCGCCAAGTTACGTTAGACGATCCGACGCCATCGGCTACGCTGAAGCGTGTCGGCGAAGTCGGCGCTTGTTCAACGTCGCTATAGGTGTATTCGACAATTTCGCTGCGCCCGGAATTGTTTAGGCACGTTACCCGAAGCTTGAACTTCGGCCAAGGCCCGCCAGCCGCTTTGATTTCATCGGCGGTAAACAGCGTTGACGTGCCGAAGACCATCTTCGCAAGCTTACTATTCGGCGAAGTCGTCGTCGGATTGTTGACGCTCCCGGCGGGCGCAGTCGGATCGCTAGGCGTGGGATTGCCCCCGCCGTCGCCGGGATCGCCATAGTCTTGTTCGATGATTGCCCGCGCCATGATTAAGCCTCGACTACAATTTCGACCGCATACGCTGAAGCGTATTGGCCGGGGAACCAATCGGCGGTAACAACGCTTTGGTCGGTCGCAACCGTAACTGAAAGATCGGTGACGGCTTCAGGCACTTTGTTTTCGGGGTCGAAGTCATATTCAACATATGTCCAAGGCCCCCGAACATTGCCGATCGCCGCAGCCCGAACAATAACGTCGTTCGCTTGCGCTAAAAACGTAACCGAAGTGCCCGAGCCTTCATAGACGGTATCGTATGAAGCCCCGTCATAGCTGTATTGCACGACGTAGGCGGTTGCCCCTCGCGACGGTGCCCACGATGCCGACAGCAGCACCGGGGAAGCGCCGCTAGACGGATCAAGCGTCACACGAAGGCCGTCAATCGCAGGGGCGCTAGGATCGCGCCCTAGCCCGCCTATCGCAGCTTCTTCCGGGGGAACGCCTAGGTCAGCCGTGTAAACGCGCGGATCGTCGTTCACTAGCGCGATTTGCGATCGGTCAAGGCCCTGCGGAACGATCGACGTTGCGACGAACCGCTTTGCGAATATGATCGAATTGTTTTGAATGAACCGGGTTGCGATCTTGTTCGGGTCAGTGACGATGATCGGCGCAAGCGGGCCGAATTCGGCTTCAGCATCTATAAGCGCGTCTTCATCGATAACCGCTTCGAAGTTACTTGCGCCGCGCGTAACAGCGACCGGCCCCCATTGACGATTGCGACGATCCGAAAAGATAATCGAAAATGGACCGTTCGACCAATTGCCGGGTTCAGTTAGCAGAACCGTTCGTGAAGCGGTGTCGTAAAACTCGACTTCGCCCGCGCTGCCCCATTTCGGCATATCATGTGAAACCGTAACAGCGTCGCCACGAATTAGAAGCTTGCCCTCCATTTCGGAAGTAAGCTGACCGATGATCCGGCGATATGCGTTTGACGCCGCATGGTAGATGCCTTCACGCCAAGCTTGCGCGTAGTTCGTTGCGCCGAACAAGCTAATGCGGGTTGGTTCATCCGACGTGCTACCGTCAAGCGTACATTGAACTTCGGCCTGTTTCCAAGTGCGTTCATCGATATATTCGACAATAACGTCATCGGGGCTATCCGCCCGGTAAAGAAGATGCGTTGTGCCGAACGATCCCTTCGTCATGTTAGCAGACGTGAAGACGCCTTTCGGGATCGTGCGCGGTTCGTCACGAACAAACGTCATCACGCCTGCGATCAACATCGGTTGCGTTCGCCCGACTAGAAGAAGCGCCGCGAGTGCATCCCAAAACGTTTGTTTCGTGTCGAATACGCCGTTGAACGTGTCGTTGCGGGCGAACCAAGTCGCGTCTAGCTGAAGAAGCTTATCAAGGTCAATCATGCTATCTTGACGGCCTTCGCCGTAAATAGGATTGCGAAGCATATCAGCCGCTGCCCACGCTATAGATCGGGTCGGCTGCGGGTCGCTCCAACCTTCGCCGTTCCATACGGGAAGCTTCGCAATCTGAATGACGTTGAATAGTCGTGATGACTGTTGCGAAAGTTGGTTCGTGGCCTTGATCTTCACCGCCAAAAGTGAAACGTCGGGATAGACGTTCGTTGACGGTTGGAAGCCGCGAAGCCCGGTCCATTGCACCTTATCCGAAACCGTCGTGTCGTCACCCGCGTCTGCGGTGACGCGCGTTACCCGGCCCTGATAGCGACTGTCGGGAACGACAAACGTCTTCGTATAGCGTTGCGCCGTTGACGTGCGGGCGGTAAATACAGCGATTTCAGCAACAACCCAAGGCCCCGCCGCCGTGCCGGTATTGTCAATCTCCTGATACTCGATAGTCACCGATACACTTCGGCTTCCTAGCTTGCCCTTCTTATCGGCCTTGAATAGCCCGGCGCTGAATACGAAGTCGTATGCCAGCCGATTAACGACGGTTCCGGCGGCGTTGACGATGTATCCGCCGATAGTCGCACCCGATAGAAGATCGGCACCGGCAACTTCGGCGGAGGTCTGAACCGCCGCCGGGAATAGCGTTACCGGCTGACCCGGTTCGATAAACTGAAGTTCAACGTCTTCGAAGCTATCCGTAAAGCCGGTAGCTTTGCGCCAAAGGTCCGTATCGCCAATGCGAACGGTTTGTGTGTCATAGAAGCCGACGCCGCGAACGAACAACTGAAATAGATATTGATCGTTGCCTTCGTATGTCGTGTAGGGTTGTGCGGCGAAATCCATGAACATATTATGCAATCCGTATCCGCGCGGGATCGGGTTCATAAGTCGGGCTTGATTGCCCTGCGCCTGAAGCGAATACGTCGGGCTTGCTTCGGCCCCTTCGGCATTGGCGACCTTCGGCTGAAGAACAAGGTTCAGGATCGCACCGACTGCGGCCCCGGCGGCAAGCCCTAGCGCGATATTGCCGCCGGTAAGGACGGTGACGCCGATCGTTACGGCGATCTGCGCAACAACACCGATGATCGACTTTAGTCCGCCGTTCTGCGGAAGGATGACGAAGGCCCCGCGATCGAAGCATGTTAGCGGGCGATCCCAATCGGCCCGGCGAACAGGCACTTCGTTGCATACGAAGATAACCGGAACCGATGAAGGAAACGCCTGTTCATCGAAGTATTCACGAATAGTCTTGCCGGGCGTGAACGGCGCATGTCCGATTACACTTAGCGGGGTTTCAACCGCGATCCCCAATCCATTCATGAAATACGAACCTTCGCCAGCCTGACGCACGAAGCGCAAGGATTGTGTCAAATGTCACACCAACGCCCGCCGTCGCATGACTGATACCGCCACCGTCTATATCGAGGAACACCCCGATATGAAAGGGCCGCGAATTGTGGGCAAGTTCGACAAGCCCGCCATGAACCGGCGCTTCGATTTGACGCCAGTTCTTACGGGCCGGGTGCGACTTGACGAATTCGATGATTTCGCGCGTTGTTTCGGGCGGCTTGGCAATCGTGCCGATTTCGCGGTTGAACAGCTTACGTTGAAGCACTTCAGCCCAGCCCCAACAGTCGAACGCATCCGGCCCGGCTGCGCCCTTAACCCAAGGCTTTCCCAAGTTGGCGACAATGAATTCAGCGTCAAGCGTCATGCTACAAGCCCCGGATATTCGACAGGTCGATATACCTTAGCGGGAAAGTTGCGATTGACAAGATCGGCGAAGCTGGCGGTGCCGGTCATTTGCGTTAGGTTCGATGAAATGCTTGTCATCGAAAGACCGCCTAGAATGAACTGCGGCGTATCCGGGTCGCTTGCGAGATATTCCCGATAAGTGATATCGAGTGTCGCGCGCACCCCGATAAGTGCGTCAAGCTGCGGCGTAATCAGATATGCGACGTTATCGACTGATACTGTTACCGACGGAACTTGACCTTCCTGTTGATCGGGCAGGCTGAAGCCGAAGCCGCAGGCGATGAAGTCAACCGACGCGCCGGGGTCTAGTGGCGCGTCGGCTTCAAGCTTCAGTTTATGCCCGAACACGATATCACCGCCGTCTTCGGTCAATATGTCGCCTAGATCGGCAACGATTCGGATAGGTTTAACAAGCGAAGGATGACGCAATTCCAGTGTTGATAGAATTACGTCATCAAGAGGTAAAGAAGCGTAAGCTTCAGCAATTGCGTCCGACCAAGGATCATAAGTCATGTTTAACTATTCCATTTGCTACCCGCGTAGGTAAACCGGCGCGAACCATAGTTAGTGT
>Ga0210040_10000941_pt1 | contig 46311 bp, 43 predicted proteins | sample CryGeyCG12114_NA_FD_185462 | JGI IMG/M metagenome (GOLD analysis project Ga0210040, IMG submission 185462) | Groundwater microbial communities from aquifer - Crystal Geyser CG19_WC_8/21/14_NA (SPAdes) (version 2) | ecosystem: Environmental > Aquatic > Deep subsurface > Groundwater | place: USA...
GCCGCCGGGGCAAGCTGCCGGTGACGCTCCACTGCCTGGAGCCGTTCGACCCCGCCGAGCTCGGCGACCGCAAGGCCATCGCCGCCGAGGCGCGGCGGCGGATCGTCGAAGCGATCGCGGCGAGTGGGTCCGGGATTCGCACCTAGATCTCTCGCCCGTCACCCCGGCCTTGAGCCGGGGTCCCGCTTCTCACACGAGACGGTCGTACAGGTCATGCCAGTCCGGATTGCCGCGCTCGATCAGCGCGAACTTCCACTCGCGTCGCCATCGCTTCAACCGCTTCTCGTGTTCGATGCCGGCCAGGATCGTATCGGTCGCTTCGGCCCAGACGAGCCGGACCAGCCCGTAACGGGAGCAGAAATCCGAGCCTGCACCGGTCCGGTGCTGGCTTATCCGGGCCGGGAGGTCCGAGGTCACACCCACGTACATGGTCCCCCGATAACGATCGGCCATGATGTACACCCATCCGCCTCGGCCGCTCGCGCTCATGAAGCCAGATCAGAAGAAGCGGGACCCCGGGTCAAGCCCGGGGTGACGGCTCTTCATTCCCGATCCCAAATCCCGTAAAGCCCGCCCGATGAAGCCCACCCCCCGCACCTTCCACGTCAAGTCGTTCGGCTGCCAGATGAACGTCTATGACGGCGAGCGCATGGCCGAGTTGATGGCGGCGCAAGGGCTCTCCGCGACCGAGGACGCGAGCGCCGCCGACCTGGTGGTGCTCAACACCTGCCACATCCGCGAGCGGGCGACGGAGAAGGTCTATTCGGACATCGGCCGCATCCGCAAGGACGCCGGCAAGCTCGGCCGCGCCGCGCCGATGATCGCGGTCGCCGGCTGCGTCGCGCAGGCCGAAGGCGAGGAGATCGTCGCGCGCGCCAAGGTCGACGTGGTGGTCGGGCCGCAGAGCTATCACACCCTCCCCGCGCTGGTCGCGCGCGCCGCGGCGGGCGAGCCGGCGCTCGATACCGAGATGCCGCTGCTTTCCAAGTTCGGCCACCTGCCCGCACGCCGCAAGGTGGGGCCGAGCGCCTTCCTGACGGTGCAGGAAGGCTGCGACAAGTTCTGCACCTATTGCGTGGTGCCCTATACCCGCGGCGCGGAGATCAGCCGGCCGTGGCACGCGATCCTCGACGAGGCGATGGCCCTGGTCGACGCCGGCGCGCGCGAGATCACGCTGCTCGGGCAGAACGTCAACGCGTGGGAGGGCACCGACAGCGCCGGACGGGTGCAGGGCCTCGACGGGCTGATCCGCGCGCTCGACCGGGTCGAGGGGCTGGCGCGCATCCGCTACACCACCAGTCATCCCAACGACATGGGCCAGGGGCTGATCGAGGCGCACCGCGACGTCGAGAAACTGATGCCGTTCCTCCACCTGCCGGTGCAGTCGGGCAGCGACCGCGTGCTGAAAGCGATGAACCGCAGCCACACGCGCGACAGCTATCTGCGCCTGCTCGACCGGGTCCGTGCGGCGCGGCCGGACATCGCGCTGTCGGGCGACTTCATCGTCGGCTTTCCCGGCGAGACCGAAGCGGAGTTCGCCGACACGCTCGCGCTGGTCGATGCGGTCGGTTACGCGCAGGCCTTCTCGTTCAAGTACAGCCTCCGCCCCGGCACCCCGGCCGCTACGCTCGGCGACCAGATCGCGCCCGAGGTGATGGACGAGCGGCTGCAACGCCTCCAGGCGCACCTTAACCGCGACCAGCATGCGTTCAATCAAGCGAGCGTCGGCCGCACCTGCGAGGTGCTGGTGGAGCGGCGCGGCAAGCTGCCCGGGCAGATGCTCGGCAAGTCGCCCTGGCTGCAATCGGTGCACCTGATCGAGGACGCCGCGATCGGCTCGCTGGTTGAGGTGGAGCTGACCGCCGCCGGCCCCAACTCGCTGACCGGTGTGGCGCGACTGGCGCGGGCCGCCTGACGACAGCATAGGTTAGCCTCTGACCGCTTGATTAAGCCGGGCGCACCCCTCACCTTGCGCGGAGCAACGAAAGGACCGCATGAGCCGCAAGCCTGTTCCCGCCCAGCTTGGTGACCGCTCCCGAACCGAGCTGACGTTCGACAGGCCGCAGCTGCTGGCGCAACTGTTCGGGCAGTACGACCAGAATCTCGTCGCGCTGGAGAATCGCCTGGGGGTCTACATCACCGCGCGCGGCAACCGCGTCGGGCTGGAGGGCTCGGCCGAGCAGGTGGCGACCGCACGCGACGTGCTCCACGATCTCTATGCGCGCGTGGCGCGGGGCGAGGAGGTCGACTCCGGGCTGGTGGATGCCTCCATCGCCATGACCTCGGAACCGCATCTCGACGGCATCATCCGCGCCGACGGCGGCAGCGATGGCACCCCCGGCGGCCCATCGGTGATGATCCGCACGCGCAAGAAGACCATTGTGCCGCGCACCCCGGCGCAGGCCTATTACATGCGCCAGCTTACAGCCAACGACATGATCTTCGCGCTCGGGCCGGCGGGCACCGGCAAGACCTATGTCGCGGTCGCGCAGGCGGTGGCGCAGCTGATCACCGGCTCGGTGCAGCGGCTGATCCTGTCGCGGCCTGCGGTGGAGGCGGGCGAGCGGCTGGGCTTCCTGCCCGGCGACATGAAGGAGAAGGTCGATCCGTACCTGCGCCCGCTCTACGACGCGCTGTACGATTGCCTGCCCGCCGATCAGGTGGAGCGGCGCATCGCGAGCGGCGAGATCGAGATCGCGCCGATCGCCTTTATGCGCGGCCGCACGCTGGCCGACGCATTCGTAATCCTAGACGAGGCGCAGAACACGACGCCCGCGCAGATGAAGATGTTCCTCACCCGCTTCGGCCAGAACAGCCGCATGGTGATCTGCGGCGACCCGAACCAGACCGACCTTCCCGGCGGCTCGAACGCCTCTGGCCTCGCCGACGCGACGCGCCGGCTCGACGGGGTGGAGGGCATCGCGATGTGCCGCTTCACCGCCGCCGACGTGGTGCGCCACCCGATCGTCGGCCGGATCGTCGAAGCCTATGAGGGCGTTGATGCTTGAGGTCGAGCTGACCCGCGAGGACCCGTGGCCGGAGGGCGATTGGCAGGGCCTCGCCGCCCGCGCCGCGCGCGCGGCGGTGGAGCGGACGCCGCAGGGCGAGCTTCTCGCCAGGCCCGCGCTGGTCGAGATTTCGGTGCGGCTGACCTCGGACGAGGAGGTTCATGCCCTCAACCGGCAGTACCGGGGCAAGGACAAGCCCACCAACGTCCTCTCCTTCCCCATGATCCAGCCCGACCTGATCGAGACGGTGACGCAGAATTCCGACGACGGCGAAGTGCTGCTCGGCGACATCGTGCTCGCCCACGGCATCTGCGTCGCCGAAGCGCGCGAGCGACAGATCGGCCTCGCCGAACATGCCACACACCTGCTGGTGCACGGCACGCTCCATCTGCTAGGCTATGATCATCTGGAGGATGGCGAAGCCGAAGGCATGGAGGCAATCGAGCGCGAGGCGCTCGCCACCCTCGGCATCGACGATCCCTACATAGTGCGCGAGGATTGAACGCCAGCAATGGCCGAAGACCGAAGTAGCGCCGCGTCCAGCGGCGATTCCCACGACAGCATCTGGCGCGGGCTCAAGCGCCTGATCTCCGGCGGCGGCGGCGACGAATCGCTGCGCGACCAGCTCGAAGAGGCCATCGACCGCCACGAGGGCGATCCCGCCCCCGACGAGCCGGGCGACCTGTCGCCGCTGGAACGCACCATGGTGCGCAACCTCCTCCATTTCGGCGAGCGCGACGCCGGCGACGTCGGCGTGCCGCGCGCGGACATCGTCGCGGTGGAGGAAGGCACCTCGTTCGACGAACTGGTGCGGATGTTCGCCGAGGCGGGGCACAGCCGGCTGCCCGTCTATCGCGACAACCTCGATGCGGTGATCGGCATGGTCCACATCAAGGACGTGTTCGGCATCCTCGCGACCGGCGCCGAGCGGCCCGCTTCGATCGCGGCGCTGATCCGCGAGCCGCTCTACGTGCCGATGTCGCGGGGGGCTCTCGATCTGCTCGCCGACATGCGGCAGCGCCACGTCCACCTCGCCATCGTGCTCGACGAATATTCGGGTACCGAGGGCCTCGTCACGATCGAGGACCTGATCGAGGAGATCGTCGGCGATATCGAGGACGAGCATGACGAGGAGCAGCAAGCGCTGATCGTGCCGATCGACGGCGGCGCCTGGGACGCGGACGCGCGCGCCGAGCTGGAGGACGCGGCCGAGCTGATCGACCCGCGGCTCGGCGAGGCGGACAGCGACGTTGATACGCTCGGCGGGCTCGCGGCGGTGCTCGCGGGCCGGGTGCCGGCGGTCGGCGAGTGTGTCGACCATCCGTCGGGCTGGCGGCTGGAGATCACCGATGCCGACGAGCGCCGCATCAACCGCCTGCGCCTGCACCCTCCTGTCGAGCAGGTCGAGGAGGACGCCTGACTGATCGAGCGGCTCGCTGGTGACGATCACTTCTATTCACTCGCTCAATCGACGCGCGGCGCGTAGCATCCCCTCAACAAGCCGCCAGAAGGAGCAGGACTGATGGACGCTATCCCTGAGAACAGCCCGATCAACGATCCCAAGAAGCAGCCCGAAGCGCTGCGCCGCTTGCTCGGCCAGACCAACCGCGACTGGTGGCCCGAGTCGCTCAGCCTCGAGATCCTGACCCAGAACGGCGTCTCGCCCAACCCCTACGGCCCTGACTTCAACTATCGCGAGGAATTCAAGAGCCTCGATTATTGGGCCGTCAAGGAAGACCTCAAGGCGCTGATGACCGACAGCCAGCCCTGGTGGCCGGCCGATTATGGTCACTACGGCCCATTCTTCATCCGCATGGCCTGGCATTCGGCCGGCACCTATCGCACCGGTGACGGTCGCGGCGGCTCGTCGTCTGGATCGCAGCGCTTCGCGCCGCTCAACTCCTGGCCGGACAACGGCAACCTCGACAAGGCACGCCGGCTGCTCTGGCCGATCAAGCAGAAGTACGGCGCCAAGCTCAGCTGGGCGGACCTGTTCATCCTCACCGGCAACGTCGCGATCGAATCGATGGGCGGCCCGACCTTCGGCTTCTCGGGCGGCCGCGAGGACGTGTTCGAGCCGGAAAAGGACATCTATTGGGGCACCGAGGAGGAGTGGCTCGGCCAGACCCGCATCGACGAGGAAGCAGGGCTGACGCTGGAGAACCCGCTCGCGGCGATTCAGCACGGCCTTATCTACGTCAACCCGGAAGGTCCGGGCGGCAAGCCCGACACCAAGGGCTCGGCGCGCGACCTGCGCGAGACGTTCAGCCGCATGGGCATGAACGATGAGGAAACCGCGGCGCTGATTGCCGGCGGTCACACCTTCGGCAAGGCGCACGGTGCGGGCGACCCGAGCCATGTCGGCCGCGAACCGGAAGCGGCGGACATCACGCAGATGGGCCTCGGCTGGGGCTCGACGCATGAGAGCGGGATGGCCGACCACACCATTACCTCGGGACTCGAAGGCGCGTGGACACCGACGCCGACCAAGTGGGACCAGACCTACTTCGATAACCTCCTCGACCATGACTACGAGCTGGTGAAGAGCCCCGCCGGTGCGAACCAGTGGCAGCCGGTCGGCAACCCGGAAGAGACGCAGGCGCCTGCCGCGCACACGCCGGGCAAGAAGGTGCCGACGATGATGTCGACCGCCGACATGGCATTCAAGGACGACGCCGGCTACCGCGCGATCATGGAGCGGTTCAAGGCGGACCCGGCCTATTTCGCCGACGCCTGGGCGCGCGCCTGGTTCAAGCTGACCCATCGCGACATGGGGCCGAAGAGCCGGTACATCGGCCCCGAAGTGCCGGAAGAGACGCTGCTCTGGCAGGACCCGATCCCCGCCCCTGGCCGTGACGCGATCACCCCCAACGACGCCGCTGGCCTCAGGCTGCTGATCGCCAAGTCGGGACTGACGGTCGCCGAGCTGGTCACCACCGCCTGGGCCTCCGCCTCCACCTATCGCGGGTCGGACCGGCGCGGCGGCGCCAATGGCGCGCGGATCCGCCTGGCGCCGCAAAAGGATTGGGAGGTCAATCGGCCGGAAGAGCTGGCCCGCGTCCTCCAGGTCTATGAAGGCATCAAAGCCGAGTTCGAGAGCAGCAACGCGCAAGGGCGCAAGGTGTCGATCGCCGACCTGATCGTGCTCGGCGGTTCGGTGGGCATTGAACAGGCAGCGCTCGCCGCCGGCCATGCAATCGAGGTTCCCTTCACCCCCGGCCGCACCGACGCGACGCAGGAGCAGACCGACGTCGAGGGCTTCGCGGTGCTCGAACCCAAGGTCGACGGCTTCCGCAACTATCTGTCGACCCGCTTCTCGGTGCCGACGGAGGAGCTGCTGGTCGACCGCGCCCAGCTGCTCGGCCTCTCCGCGCCGGAGATGACGGTGCTGGTCGGCGGCCTGCGCGTGCTCGGCGCCAACCACCCCAAGGCGGCGAAGCACGGCGTTCTCACCACCCGTGAGGGCACGCTGACCAACGACTTCTTCATCAACCTCCTCCAGATGGCGACCCAGTGGAAGCAGGTCAGCGAGGAGAGCGACCAGGAATTCGTCGGCACCGATCGCCACACCGGCGAGCATGTCGGGACGGCCAGCCGCACCGACCTCGTGTTCGGCTCGAACTCACAGCTGCGCGCGATCGCGGAGGTTTATGCCTGTGACGATGCCGGGCAGAAGTTCGTCCGCGATTTCGCGGCGGCGTGGGTCAAGGTGATGAACGCCGACCGGTTCGACCTGCTTCCCTGAGCGGACGATCGGCTATGAGACGGGCCGTCGGCAGCGATGCCGGCGGCCCTTTCGTTTGCGCGGGGGCTCGCCTACCTTGCGGCCATGCTCAAGCACGTTCTGCGCGTCGCCGCGATCCTTCTCGTCGTGGTCATCGCGATCATCGCCTATGTCGCCTGGCCGGACACGGCGACGCTGAACGTCGCCGACGTCGCCGGCAACCGCCCCACCCTCACCGACCCGCGCGTGCAGACCATCCCAACGATCGGCACCGCCAAGCCGATCGGATGGACGAACGGCGCCAAGCCGACCCCAGCGCCCGGCCTTGCGGTGAAGGCGTTCGCGACCGGGCTCGATCATCCGCGCTGGCTCTACCGGCTGCCCAACGGCGACGTGCTGGTGGCGGAGACCAACTCGCCGCCGCGCAAGACCGGCGGCATCCAAGGCTGGGTGATGGGCTGGCTGTTCAACCGCGTCGGCGCCGGCGTGCCGTCCGCCAACCGCATCACCCTGCTGCGCGATGCCGACGGCGATGGTGTCGCGGAGGTGAGGACGCCGTTCCTCACCGGGCTCAACTCGCCCTTCGGCATGGCGCTGTTCGAAGGGCAGCTCTACATCGCGGACACCGATGCGCTGGTGCGCGTGCCCTATACCGACGGCCAGACGCGGATCACCGCGCGACCTGAGCTGGTGGTGAAGCTGCAAGGCGGCGGCAACCACTGGGCGCGCAACGTCATTCCCGCGCCCGATGGCCGCACGCTGTTCGTGACCGTCGGCTCCTCCACCAACATCGCCGAGAACGGCCTCGACGCGGAGCGCTACCGCGCCAACATCCTCCAGGTGTACCCGAGGGAGAAGACCTACCGCATCTATGCGGCGGGCCTGCGCAACCCCAACGGCATGGCGATCAACCCGGCGACCGGGCAGCTATGGACGGTGGTCAACGAGCGCGACATGCTCGGTTCCGACCTGGGGCCCGACTATCTGACGCAGATCGAATTCGGCGACCATTTCGGCTGGCCCTGGTATTATTGGGGCGGCTATCGCGACGAGCGGGTCGAGCCCGCCAACCCGGCGTTGCAGCAATATTCCAAGCGGCCGGATTATGCGCTGGGGCCGCACGTGGCGGCGCTCGGCCTCGCCTTCTCCACGGATGCGAAGCTCGGGCAGCGCTGGGCAAGCGGGGCGTTCGTCGGCGAGCACGGCTCGTGGAACCGGAAGCCGCTGTCGGGCTACAAGGTCGTCTACGTGCCCTTCGCCGCGACCGGCTTTCCGGCACCGAACGCCAAGCCGGTGGACGTGCTGACCGGCTTCCTCACCGCCGATGGCAAGGCACACGGACGGCCGGTCGGGGTCATCACCGACAAAGCGGGCGCGCTGCTGGTGGCGGATGACGTGGGCAACGTGGTGTGGCGGGTCAGCGCCGCGCGCTAGGGCCGTCCCTACCCCGTCGAGGTTTCGGCAGTGTCCAGCAAGGCCGTCAGGGCCTGCACCACCTGATGAGCGGCATAGGGCTTGGCCACCAACGGCACCCGTGCGAACCGGGTGGGAAGTGATTCTATGCTGTTGCCGCTGGCAAAGACGTACGGCACGCCGCGCCGGCCGAGCTCGTCCGCGACCGGGTAGGATTCGCCGTCCAGCAGCCTGATGTTCAAGGCGGCGGCATCCGGCTGCCGTTCGGCGCCAGAGAGATGGTCAAGGGCGTCCTTGGCGGATGGAAACGGCCCCTGCACCTCTCCACCGGCGGAGCGGATCGCCGCTTCGATGGCGTCAGCGAGCATATACTGGTCCTCGGCGACCAGGATGACCTTCCCGGCCAAGGCGCGAGTTGAATAGGGCACGGCTACTCCTCGGCGACGATACTGTGCCCTCGCCCGAGATCCTGCGTTAGCTTATGATAGTCCGCGGCAAATTCCAGCCGCCGTGGCCCGTCCAGGGGCCGCATGCCGCCCCGGGGCTATTCCAGCATCTTGGGCCCTTCCTTGGCCAGCTTGTCGCGGATCGGCCCGGCGAACATCGCCAGGAACGCCGGCAGGTCGACGGCGGCGTGGACCTTGTCCTCGAACACCTCCAGCCGGCTGGCGATGCGCTGGCCCATGCCTTCGACGGTGAATTCCAGAGTGTCGCCGGTCCATTGGTGCTGGGTCACGCGGCCGCCGGGGATGAGGTCGGCGATGCCCTTGAAGCCATGCTCCACACGTGCGCGTGCAGCCGCCTTGCCGAGCTTGTGGGGGATATCGAGTTCGATCGGCTGGGTCATGCCGGCACCTTCGCCTTCTCGGTTGCGAAGAGCATCGCGTCGTCGGCGAACGCCTTGAACTCCAGCGCATTGCCAGAAGGATCGCGGAAGAACATCGTCGCCTGCTCGCCGGCCTGGCCCTTGAAGCGGATGTGCGGCTCGATCCCGAACGTGACGCCGGCCGCCGTGACGCGGGCCGACAGCGCTTCCCAATCGGGCATCGTCAGCACCACGCCGAAGTGCGGCACCGGCACGTCGTGGCCATCAACGGCATTCTCCACCGCCACCGGCTTGGCGGAAGGATCGAGGTGGGCGACGATCTGGTGGCCGAACAGGTCGAAGTCGATCCAACTGTCGCTCGATCGCCCTTCCGGGCAGCCCATCGTGCCGCCGTAGAAGGCGCGCGCGGCGGCAAGATCGTGGACGGGGAAGGCGAGGTGGAAGGGGCGTAGCGTCATGGCCGTGGCATAGACGATTCGGCGCCGCGCTGATAGCCGCGCGCGATGCGCCCCCCTTTCCGCCGCCTGCCCTTTCGCGACCGTCCCGCGCTATATTCGCTCCTGCTCGGTGCGGTGGCGGCGACCGGCTTCGCGCCGCTCGATCTATGGCCGCTGACGCTCGCAAGCTTGGCGGGCTGGATGCTGATCGTTGCCCGGGCGCCGAGTTTCAAGGCGGCGCTGTGGCGCGGCTGGCTGTTCGGCGTCGGGCATTTCACCGTCAACAACAACTGGTTCCAGCACGCCTTTGACTTCCAGGATCAGATGCCGCCGGTGCTCGGCTACTTCGCCGCTGTCGCACTGGCGCTGTATCTGGCGGTGTACCCGATGGCGGCGGCGGGCATCGCCTGGCGTTTCCGGCCACGGGTCGGCCCCGACCTTGCCTATGTGCTGATCTTCGCCGCCGCCTGGATCGCGACGGAGTGGCTGCGGGCGGTGATCTTCACCGGCTACGCCTGGGACCCGCTGGGCGTGGTCTGGCTGCCGCTGATCGGCGTCGCGCGCGTTTCGGCGCTGGTCGGCACTTATGCGCTGTCGGGGCTGACGGTGCTGGTGGCGGGGACGCTGGTGGTGAACTGGCGCGCCCTGGGCGTGGCAGCCGCGGCGGTGGCGCTGCTCGCGCTGTCGGCGCCGTTGACGCAGGGACCCGCCGCCGATCCGAAGGGTCCCCGCGTGCGCGTGGTGCAGCCCAATATCAACCAGAACGACCGCAATGAGGACGATGCCGACCGCGTGCTGGCGTCGCTGATCGCCCGGTCCGGTCGTCGCGGGGCCACGCCGCGGCTGATCGTGTGGCCGGAAGGCATGGTGCGCGACTATATCGAGGACGGCTACCCCGATTACGCCTACGAAGGCCGCGACCCCTTCCTGACCCGCTATCGCATGGCGCGCCTGCTCGGGCCGGGCGACCTGCTCCTCGCGGGTGCCACCGCGCTCCGCTTCGATCGCCAGGAGCAGATCGATGGCGCCGGCAACACGGTGTTCGCGATCGCGCCCGACGCCCGCATCATCGGCCGCTACGACAAGGCGCACCTCGTGCCTTATGGCGAATACCTGCCGATGCCCTGGCTGCTGAGGCCCCTCGGCCTCGCCCGCCTCGTGCCCGGAGACATCGACTTCAACCCCGGACCGGGCCCGCGCAACCTCACCCTGCCCGGCTTCGGCGAAGTGGGCGTGCAGCTGTGTTACGAAATCATCTTCTCCGGCGAAGTGGTTGATCGCGCACATCGGCCGCGGCTGATCTTCAATCCCTCCAACGACGCCTGGTTCGGCGACTGGGGGCCACCGCAGCATCTGGCGCAGGCGCGGATGCGCGCGATCGAGGAGGGCCTTCCGATCGTGCGTGCGACGCCGACGGGCATCTCCGCGATCATCGCCGCCGACGGCCGCCTGCTCGCCACGGTGCCGCATGAGACGGCCGGCGCGGCGGAGCTGCCGATCCCGCAGGCGTTGGCGCCCACGCCCTTCGCGCGGGCGGGCAACCTGATGGCCGCGCTGACCGCGATCGCCTTGTTTCTGATCGCAATTGCCATTCGTCGGCGCGCCCGGTAGGGCCGCGCATATAAGGAAAGCTTTATATCGGCATGGTAACGGCCCTGCTTTCCTTCGACAGATAAGGAAACTCCATGCGTTCCAGCTACATCTTCACCTCCGAATCAGTGTCCGAAGGCCATCCCGACAAGGTCGCCGACCAGATCAGCGACACCGTGGTCGACCTGTTCCTTTCCAAGGATCCGGAAGCGCGCATCGCCTGCGAAACGCTGACCACCACCAACATGGTCGTGCTGGCCGGCGAGATCCGCTGCAAGGGCGTGTATGAGAACGGCGCATGGGCGCCGGGCGCGCTGCAAGAGATCGAGGACGCGGTGCGCGCGACGGTGAAGCGCATCGGCTACGAGCAGTCGGGCTTCCACTGGCAGACGTTCGACTTCTCCAACAACCTCCACGGCCAGTCCGCCGAGATCGCGATGGGGGTCGACGAGAGCGGCAACAAGGACGAGGGCGCCGGCGACCAGGGCATCATGTTCGGCTATGCCACCGACGAGACGCCCGGCCTGATGCCGGCGACGCTGTACTACAGCCACAAGATCCTGGAGCGCATGGCCGCCGACCGCCATTCCGGCGCCGCCCCGTTCCTGGAGCCCGACGCCAAGAGCCAGGTGACGCTCCAGTACGAGAACGGCGTGCCGGTCAAGGCGACCGCGCTGGTGGTCTCCACCCAGCACAAGCAGGGCTATTGCGAGAAGGGCGAAAACGCCGACCCGGCGCTCTACGGCGAACTGCGCGACTATGTGATGGGCGTGTTCACCGACACGCTGCCCGCCGGCTTCGTCGATGACGACACGGCGGTGTACATCAACCCGACCGGCGCGTTCGAGATCGGCGGCCCGGACGGCGACGCGGGCGTCACCGGCCGCAAGATCATCGTCGACACCTATGGCGGCGCGGCGCCGCACGGCGGCGGCGCGTTCAGCGGCAAGGACCCGACCAAGGTCGACCGCTCCGCCGCCTATGTCGCGCGCTACCTTGCCAAGAACGTCGTCGCGGCGGGGCTCGCCAAGCGCTGCACCATCCAGCTCTCCTACGCGATCGGCATCGCCGAGCCGCTCAGCGTCTACGTCAACCTCCACGATACCGGCTCCGTCGACGAGGCGAAGCTGGAGGAGGTCCTGCCAAAGCTGGTGCGGCTGACCCCCAAGGGCATCCGCGAGCACCTCCAGCTCAACGCGCCGATCTATTCCAAGACGGCCGCCTATGGTCACTTCGGCCGCGACCCCGAAGGCGCGCTGTTCACCTGGGAAAAGACGGACCTGGTCGATCGCCTCAAGGCCGCCGTCGCCGCCTGACGGCTTGATCGGCAGCCCGATTGAACTAGCCTCCTCCGCCAAGCGGGGGAGGCTTTTTCATGCGTCGGTTCAGTATCGGCTGTCTGGTCGCGACGGCAGTCTCCTCGGCCCTCCCAGCGCAAACGCCCGGCCAAGCCGCGCTGCTGGCGCGAGCGCAGGCGCGGGGCGCGTTGATCTACGCCTATGACCAGGCCGCGTGGCATGGCACCGACGACCTGTTCGCCAAACTGCCGCATCCGGAGGAGCGCGTCGGCGGCTATGTGGTCGACGGACCGGCAAGCGCACCGCGGCTCGTCTTCTACGACAAGATGGCGTCAAAGGCGGTATACGTTGCGCATTTCGCCGGCAACCGGCTGACCGACGCCAAGCTGCTCGGGGACGCCGACGACGTCAGCCTCTCGCCGCTCGACCATCGCCTGATCGCAGCGCGCGCCACCGCATCGCGAGCGCTGGCCGCCGACCGAAGCGTGTTCACTTGCGCCGCCAAGCCGTTCAACACGGTGGTCCTGCCTCCGGACACGGCAGAGGGACCCGTCTCCGTCTATTTCCTGACGCCGCAGACCAGCAACGACGCGATACCGTTCGGGGGCCATTACCAAGTCGACGTCGATGCCGCCGGCCGCGCCGGCACGGTCCGCCCGTTCAGCAAGAGCTGCATCGCCGCGCCGACCCACCCCAAGCTTCCCAAGGGCAGCACGCCATCGATGTTCGTCGTTACCAGCGTGCTCGACGCGGTTCCCACCGAGGTTCACGTCTTTGCGTCGCTGGCGCTACGGCTGCCCGTCGGGGTGGTTACGGGCGGCACCGCGCCTCAAGTCTGGCCGGTGACCGGCGGGACGATCGGCGCGCCCATTACGATCAAGCGCTAGGCCGCGCCCTCGCTTCGGCTGCGAACGCGGCGCAAGGCGTCCTCGATCCGCGGCTCGACCCGGTCGAAGATCGCGCTGACCACCGCTTCGGACACCCAGCCGACCGCCGCGCCGGCGACGACGTCGGACAGGAAGTGGCTTCCCGTTGCGGGCTGTGCCGCCGCGATCGCGGTCGCCGCCAAGCCCGCCGGCGTGCCTGCGCCTTCGATGTCGCGCGAAGCGGCACGCGCCACGGCGACTGCGCCGGCGGTGTGGCCGGACGGGAACGAGTTCTCGTCATGGTCGTGGCTGGCACCTTTGCGGAAATGATGATCACCGCTTTCCTCGGCCGCGGCGGGGCGGTGACGGTCGAGCCGGTGCTTGATCATCGTCTTGACGCCGGTGGCGACGAGGTGCGCCGTCAGCATCCGAGCGCCGCCGCGGATCAGGTCCGGCCGGCGGCTGACCAACCCCACCACCAGCGTCCCGGCCGAGGCGGTGATCAGCTCCGGCTGGTCGCCGACCTCCGCGAGCAGACCGGCAATCCTCACCGGCAGCGTCTCGCGCGCGGCACTGACGGCGTGTGTCACCTCGTGGTCGGTTTTCACCACCTTCTTGGCAGCCTTTTTCAGCGTCTTGTCCTTGCTCACGCCTTTTCCCCCTGTCTCAGCTCGTGCGGCATTTCCCCACGGACCTGGCCATGCGCCAGCAGCGCGAACAGCCCGGCCCCGCCCACGAGATTACCGAGCACGGCCGATGCGATGCTGCCGAACGCCATGCCGGCGTCGATGCGGTTGGCGAACAGCAGCAGGAACACCTCGTCCGAGCCGACCACCGAATGGCTGAACTTCGCGATGCCGATCACATAGGTGAAGGCGATGATCACCAGCACCGACTGCTCGCGCGCGTTGGGCAGGATCCAGGCGATCATCGCGATCATGAAGCCGGCCGGAATGGCATTCACGAACGTGCCGCCAAAGCCGTGCTCCGTCACCGCCGAGGATACGGTGATGGCCGCGGCGCGGAATGCGTCGCCGCCGATCCACCCCGCCGCGGTCGCCCCGCCCGCGATCGCGGTGCCGAGGAGGTTGGCGAGCAGCACGATGGTCCACAGCCTGAGCGTACCGCCGAGCGCGCCCCACGAAGGCCGCGTCACCAGCGGCAGCATCGCCGTGACGGTGCTTTCGGTGAACAGCTGCATGCGGCCCAGGATCACCACGAGGAAGCCGATCGGATAGCCCAGCGCCGTCACCAGCGGCCGCCATGGCGCGTCGGGCAATGCTGCGTGAAGCGAGGCTTCCGCGATCAGCGAACTGTTGATGGCGATGCCGGCCGCCAGCGCCGACCAGAACAGCGACCAGGCCGGCCGTTCCAGCTCCGCTTCGCCTTCCTCGCGGACGGCACGGTGGATCTCGCGGGCGTCGGCCGCCTTGAGCTCGTCGTTGTCGGGGGGGAGATCGGCCATTCGGGGTGGAACGGGCGGCGCGCGGCTTTGCTCCCGCGCCACCTGCGGCTAGACGCGCCGGCGATGAACGACCCCGCTACCATCCGCCGCCTCTACGGCCGCCGCCAGGGCCACAAGCTGCGTGCCGGCCAATCCGCGCTGGTGGAGGAGACGCTGCCCGCGCTCAGCGTGCCTGAGACCGGCCCGCTCGACGCCACCACGCTGTTCGGCGACTCCCGTCCGCTCGAGCTGGAGATCGGCTTCGGCGGCGGCGAGCATCTGGCCGCGCAGGCGGCGGCGCGGCCCGATACTGGCTTCATCGGCTGCGAACCGTTCCTCAACGGTGTCGTCCAGGCGCTCGGCCACGTCCGCGACGCCGGCCTGCGCAACGTCCGCCTCCACATGGGGGACGCGCTGGAGGTGATTGAGCGGCTGCCCGACGCGAGTCTCAGCCGTGTGTACCTGCTCCATCCCGATCCCTGGCCCAAGGCGCGCCATGCCAAGCGGCGCATGGTGAACCACGGTCCGCTCGACGCGATCGCCGCCAAGCTCCAGCCCGGGGCTGAGTTCCGCCTCGGCACCGACGACCCGACCTATTGCCGCTGGGCGATGATGGTGATGAACCGCCGCGCCGACTTCCGCTGGCTCGCCGAGAGCGCCAGCGACTTCCTGGAGCGTCCCGCCGACTGGCCCGAGACCCGCTACGAGCGCAAGGCGCGCCGGCAGGGCCACGAGGTCTGGTATTTCCGCTACCAGCGTCGCTAAGACTGGATGCGGATCGAGAGGGGAAGCAGGATGACCACACAACCGCTGACGGGCTTGCAACTGCGCTCCTGCGTGTCGTCGAGCGGGGAGCTGCACCTCGGGCTGTCCGACGTCGCCGTGCCGCCACCGGCGGACGACGAGATCGTGGTGCGGATCGAGGCCGCGCCGATCAACCCGTCCGATCTCGGACTGCTGCTTGGCCCGGCCGACCTGCGCACGCTGCGCGCCGGCGGCACGCCCGATTATCCGCAGGTGACCGCGGCGGTGCCGATGGAGCGCCTGCCCGGCGTGGCGGCGCGGTTCGATCAGTCGATGCCGGTCGGCAACGAGGGCGCCGGCACCGTCGTCGCGGCCGGCCGAGAGGGGCATGCGCTGATCGGCCGCACCGTCGCGCTGCTCGGCGGCGCGATGTACGCGCAGTACCGCACCGCCAAGCTGCGCGACGCGCTGGTGCTGCCGGAAGGCGCCACCGCCGCTGACGGCGCGTCCGCGTTCGTCAACCCGCTGACCGCGCTCGGCATGGTGGAAACGATGCGCGACGAAGGCCACACCGCGCTGGTCCACACCGCCGCCGCCTCCAACCTCGGCCGGATGCTCAACCGCATCTGTCTGGCCGACGGCGTGGCGCTGGTGAATATCGTCAGGAGCCAAGAGCAGGAGGCTTTGCTGCGCGGAATGGGCGCGCAGCACGTCTGCAACATGGGCGACGCGGATTTCGCCGAGCGGCTCACCCACGCCCTCGCCCACACCGGCGCCACCATCGCGTTCGACGCAGTCGGCGGCGGCGACCTCGCCGAGCGCATCCTGGTCGCCATGGAAGCGGCGGCGAGCCGCACCGCGAGCGAATACAGCCGCTACGGCTCGTCGGTGCACAAGCAGGTTTACATCTACGGCGCGCTGGACCTCCGCCCGACGACGCTGACGCGCAGCTACGGCTTTGCCTGGGGCGTTGGCGGCTGGCTGCTCACTCCGTTCCTGCAACGGATCGGCCGCGAGCGTGGCGCCGCCCTGCGTGAGCGGGTGGCCCGCGAGCTCACCACCACCTTCGCCAGCCGCTACACCGCCGAGATCGGCTTGCGCGACGCGCTGAAGCCGGAGGTGATCGCCGCCTATGCCCGCCGCGCCACGGGCGAGAAGTACCTGATCAATCCGTCGCTGTAGTCGTCTCCGGATTGCCAGACCGGCGCCACAGCCCTCGGGCGAGGCGGCCAAGCACCGCGGGGAGCCCTGGCCGCAGCAGCAGCCAGTCGCGGATCGCCGGGCCCTTGTCGGCGCCGATGGTCTGCTTGTAGCCGCTGTCGCCCGCGCCCCAGTCGACGCGGGTGATGCCGCGGTCGAGCGCGTCGACGAGGTTGCGATATTGGAGCAATTTGCCCGGGGAGTGCTTGCCCACCGCGGGATCGTAGCTGTTGGCGATCGCGTATTTGAGGTCGCCCGCGTCCATGTCGAAGGAAAAGGCCGCCGGCTTGCCGTCGATCGTCAGCACCGCCGCCCGCAGCATCCGCGCGACCACCGGGTCCGCCGCCGCCGCACGCCAGAAGGCGCCGTGGCCGGTTCGCGTGAACTTGGCATCGCTGCCGTCGGTGCGCGCCGCGATCCAGCTCGCCTCCTCGACCGCGGCAAGGTCGTCGAATGCGGCTGGCCAGTCCTCGCCCGTCACGAACCGCCAGTCGAGCGCGCCATGCTCGCCGAGGTGCTTTTCGTGAAAGCGGTTCTTGCGCAGCGTCGAGCCGCGCGGCCACGTCCCTTCGGTGCGTAGCGCGCCCATGTCGAGCAGCCAGCTTTGCGCCACGAACCGGTCGAGCACCGCCCAGCCGCCGGCGCGCGCCGCCGCGAGCAGCGCTTCGCCGCCGGGATCGCCGTCATAGATCGGGCCCAGCCGCACCCCGTTGGCCTCGGCCGCCAGCGCCTCCAGCGCCGCCGCCGCCACGCTGGGGCCGGCATCCGCGACCGGAAAGCTGCGGAATGGCCAATAGCTCCCAGGCACCGTCACCAGCCGCGCCTGCCGCGGCCCGAGCCCGACCAAAGGCATCGCCAGCACCGGCACGTCGCCCTGCTCCACCAGCAGCGTGCGCGGGTGGCCGCCATAGGCGCTCACCGCTGCTGCGAACCAGCCATAGGTGAGGAACCGGTGCGTCGCCGCGCCGCGCTCGGCGACCGCGTCGATCGCGGCGGACAGCCCGTCGACCACGCTCGCGCGGGGGGGGGCCGCGCGTGTCATGGCGTCGGTAAGGAGAAGCGGCGCGTTCATCGCCTTGCCGTCTAGCGCGCCCGCGTTACCAACCGGTGCAGGGTTGCCCTGCCCGCCACTATCGCGGCATGACACGGGCCGTGCCGACCATTCCCGCCGTTTCCACCATCGCCCAGACCATCCAGCTGTCGATGGCGCCGGTGTTCATGCTCGCCGGCATCGCGACGCTGCTCAACGTCCTCGCCGGCCGGCTCGCGCGGGTGATCGACCGCGCCCGCGCGGTGGAGGCGCTGCACCCGCGCTCGAGCGGCCCCGAGCACGACCGCCATGTCTTCGAGCTGCGGCTGCTCGATCGGCGCATGACGATCATCAACGCCGCGCTGTTCCTGGCGGTGACCAGCGCGATCATGACCTGTCTGGTGGTGGCGCTGCTGTTCGTCGCGAGCCTCGCCAAGCTCCACATCGGCACGTCGGTGGCGGTGTCGTTCATTCTCGCGATGGTGCTGCTGATTAGCGCGCTGGTGTGTTTCATGTTCGAGGTTCGGGTGTCGCTGCGCGCCATCCATATCCGGCCGGAGCTTCTGGAACGGGATCGCAAGATCGGCGGCTGACCCGTTCGGGCCCGCCGGCCGCGGGCATGCGTTAAAGGGCCGACATCCAGCCCGGAGATCCCAATGCTCGCATCCTTCCTGATGGGCCTCGTCGGCGGCCAGCGCGCGATGACGCCGCTCGCCGCCGTATCCATCGCCGCGGCGCGCGGCGAATTGCGGGACGACAATGGCGCGCCGCCAATCCTCGCGCATCCGGTGGTGGCGGCCGGCGCGCTGGCGCTCGCCGCCGCGGAAATGGCGGGCGACAAGCAGAAGACCGCGCCGGACCGGATCGTCCCGATCGGCCTCGCCGCGCGCTTCGTCACCTCCGCGATCGCCGGCGCCGCGCTTGCTCCGCGCCGCCAGCGCTGGCTGGGCGCGGCGGTGGGCGGTGTGACCGCGGTGGTCGCATCCTACCCGGGCTGGCGTGCCCGCATGGCCGCCATCCCGCGTTATGGGCAGACCGCCACCGGCTTCGCAGAGGACGCGGCCGTCCTCGCCGGCGCGACCGCCATCACTCGCACGCTCGGCGCGCCCGCCGCCGGCTGACACCGTTACCGTCCCCCAGCGAAGGCTCGGGTCTCGTGCCACGCACGAGCGCCAGGTGAAACTCCACGCGTGGTCGAGAAAGATGCCAGCCTTCGCTGGCATGACGGCGCGGGGCGAGGTTCGCTCAGCCGGTCACTGCCCCGCAGCCACCACCGTACTGACCAGCGCCGGATAGGCGCTCACCGCGGTGGCGCGGTTGAACAGGCCCGAGCCATGGTTGGCCGTGACGCCATTGTCCCAGTAGAACGGCACCATCCCGTGGCTGCGGGCGGACAGCGTCACGTAGCGATCCCAGGCGGCGCGGTAGGTGCCGGCCGGATCGTATTCCGTCTTCGCGATGGCCGAATACTCGCCCAGGATCACGGGCACGCCCTTGTCGACGAAGGACGCCTTCACCTTCTGGAACTGGGCGTCGACGTAAGCCTCATCGCCGTACCCCGCCGTCGCCGACCGATCGGTGGCGGACGCGCCCCATTGCCAGACCTTGCCGTCTTCCTTGAGCGTGAAGTCAAAGGGATCGTAGAAATGCACCTCCATCATCAGATGGTTCGAGGTGCTGTCGCTGGGCAGCGTCGCGTTGCACGTCACCGTGTAGTCGATGTTGGTGTTGAAGCCCTGCACCAACAGATAGCGGCTCGCGTTGGGGCCGCCGGTGCCGCGCACCGTGTTGACGAAGATCTGGTTGAAGCCGTTCTGGACCGCGCAATTCTCTGCCGTCGGTGCGCTGTAGACGTTGGTCACCATCACCTCGTTGGTGCCGGCGAACAGCAGGTGGTCGTCGTAGTTCTTGAAGCGGGTGGCGATCTGCGTCCAGAACTTGGCGAGCCGGGCGTCGGCCGTGCCTTGCGCGGCATAGGTGGGCTGCAGCCAGCCGCCATCGTAATGGACGTTGATGATGACGTAGAGCCCGGCATTGCGGGCATAGTCGACCACCTGCGCCACCCGCGACATCCACGCCTCGCTGATCGCATCGTTGCCGTCGGCATATTGCAACCATGACACCGGGATTCGCACGCTCTTGAAGCCGGCGGCGGCGACCGCGTTGAGCATCGCCTGCGTCACGACCGCGTTGCCATAGGCGGTCTCACGTGAGGTGCCGGCAGGCGCCGGACCTGTTCCCAGCGACTCGAGCGAATTGCCCAGGTTCCAGCCGGGCGACATCTGCGCCGCGAAGGCCAGCGCCGTCGCAGCGGGGGTAGAGGACGGCGTCGGCGTGGGGCTCGGCGCAGGCGTGCCCGTGGCGGTCGGCGCCGGGGCGGGCGTTGCTGCGATCACGGCACTACCACCGCCGCCGCCGCAGCCGGCCAGCAGCAGCAGGATCGCCGTCGCGGCCCGTACCCGAGCCCCGGAAGAACCGTCACCGACCTGTCTCACCGCATACTCTCCCGTTTCCGTTCACCGCCGCCTCGCCGGCGACGGCCGCCTGTTCCGGCATTCACAGGCGTACGGCAGATTTACTGGTGAGCGCAACAGCATGCCGCGAAGCCGTTCCTTACCGAACGGCCTCGAGCCCCGGCAGCGCATTGGCGGTCGGCAGATAGCGCGGCGCCGAGCGCGCGCGGCTGCGCTGCTCATAGGCATAGCCCGCGCCCAGCACCGTCGCCTCGCCATATTTGCGCGCGATGAACGACAGGCCGACCGGCAGGCCGCGAACCAGCCCCATCGGCACGGTCAGGTTGGGATAGCCCGCGATCGCCGGCAGCTCGGACGCGCTCGGCCCGCCGTAGCCGTCGCCATAGACGGTGTCGGACAGCCACGCCGGGCCGTAGGTCGGCTCCACCAGCACCGCAGCGCCCGCATGGGCGAGCATCGCGTCGATGCCCTCCGCCCCCGCCAGCCGCAGCGACTTGGCGCGCGCGCCCTTGTAGTCGGGATCGGCAAGGCCCTTGGTCTTCTCCGCCGCCTCGAACGTCTCCTGGCCGAAGAACGGCATCTCGCTCTCGGCGTGCGCCTTGTTGAAGGCGATCAGGTCCGCGAGCGTGCGCGCCGTCACCGTCGAGGGCGTGGTCGCGAGATAGGCGTTGAGGTCGGCCTTGAGCTCGGTCTGGAGCACGACGCGCTCCGCCTCGCCCATGCCGTCATGCTTGGGCGGCGTCACCTCCACCAGCGTCGCGCCCGCCGCCTTGAGCACATCGAGCGCCGCCTGATATTGCGCGGCCAGATCCGGCGCCATGTCGGGGTGGATCACGCCGATCCGCATGCCCGACAGCGCGCTGGCGGACAGCCCCGCCGCATAGTTGCGAGCCGTGCCCCTGGGCGCGTCGACCGGATCGCCGCCGACCATCCCTGAGAACAGGATCGCCACGTCGCGCACGCTGCGCGCCATCGGCCCCGGCGTGTCCTGGCTATGGCTGATCGGCACCACGCGGGTGCGGCTGACGAGGCCGATCGAGGGCTTGAGGCCGACCAGCCCGTTGATCGACGACGGGCACACCACCGATCCGTCCGTCTCCGTTCCCACCGCCGCCGCCGCAAAGCTCGCCGCCACCGCCGCGCCCGAGCCGGAGGAAGAGCCGCAGGCGGTCCGATCGAGCGCATAGGGGTTCTTCACCAGCCCGCCGACCGCGCTCCACCCGCTCATCGATCGCGTCGAGCGGATGTTCGCCCATTCGGAAAGGTTGGTCTTGCCAAGGATCACCGCCCCCGCCGCGCGCAGCTGCGCCACCACCGGCGCGTCGCGGCGGGTGATGTTGTTGCGCAGCGCCAGGCTGCCGGCGGTGGTCGCCATCGGATCGAGCGTCTCGATATTGTCCTTGATCAGGATCGGAACACCATGCAGCGGCCCGCGCACGCGGCCGGCCTTACGCTCCGCATCGAGCGCACGCGCCTGCGCCAGAGCATCCGGGTTCACGGCGATCACCGCGCGCAACGCGGGCCCCTTCGGCCCGCGATCCATCGCCGCGATCCGCGCCATATAGGCCTGCGTCAGGCTGACGCTGGTCGCCTTGCCCGCCGTCATCATCGCCTGGAGGTCGTCGATCGAGCGCTCCTCGACCGGGTCGGTCTTGGCGAGCGCGGCGGCGGGCAGCGTGGCGGTGGCGAGCAACAGCCCGGCAATCAGATGGCGCATCGAGAAACGTCCCCCCTTTGGTGTCGCAGCCGATGCTACCCGCCCGCGCGGCGATGTCACGGCCCCATTGCGACGGAGCAACCGCCACCCCCGCGCGTTGGCACGGCCCCAGCAACAGAGGTTAACCCGTGGCGGCCATCCTGAAGATCATCGGCGCCGGCCTGCTGCTCCTGGTGGTGCTGCTCGCGCTCTTGATTACGATCGTGCCGCGCTACCTCGACCGCATCTATTATCGTGGCCCGGGCAGCGACCATTTCGATGGCGAGCATTTCTTCAACCCCGATGGCGATGCCGACACCAGTGCCCCGCCGAGCGGCGGCAGCCGCGGCGGCTTCCTGGTCCGCTACCTGACCGGGCGCGACGGGCGCCCGCCGTGGCCCGAACGCGTCGCCATCCACCCGGTCGCGCCGCCGCCCCGCGTCGAGGGCGAACGGATGCTCGTCACCTGGGTCGGCCACGCCAGCGTGCTGGTGCAGACGCAGGGCCTCAACATCCTCACCGATCCCGTGTGGAGCAACCGCGTCGGCCCGTTCGGCATCGTCGGCCCCAGCCGCGTGACCGCGCCCGGCATCGACTTCGACCACTTGCCCAAGATCGACCTCGTGCTGGTCAGCCACAACCATTACGACCACCTCGACAAGGCGACGCTCAAGCGTTTGTGGGAGCGCGACCGGCCGCGCATCGTCACCAGCCTCGGCAACGACAGCGTCATCGGCCAGACCGGCGCCCAGGCGACCGCGCTCGACTGGAACGGCCGCGTGAGCGTGAAGCCGGGCGTCGAGGTGCTGGTGACCCGCAACCACCATTGGGGCAGCCGCTGGGGCACCGACCGCAACCGCGCGCTCTGGTCCGCCTTCGTGGTGACCCTGCCGGGCGGCAACCTGTTCTTCGGCGGCGACACCGGCTTCGGCGACGGCCAGTGGCCCGCGGAGGCCGCGGCGCACGGCCCGATCCGCCTCGCGCTGCTGCCGATTGGCGCCTTCCGCTTCGTGCCAGGCCAGATGGCGATCGGCAGCCACATGGGCCCCGTCGACGCGGTGGAGGTCTATCGCCGCCTCGGCGCCGCGCACGCGATCCCCATCCACTGGGGCACGTTCCGCCTGTCGTTCGAGGCGTATGACACCCCGCCCAAGCTGCTGGAGGCGGCAATGCGCTGCACCGGCCAGACCGGCTTCGATCCGGTGCCGATGGGCGTTCCGACCGAGATCGCGCCCTACGCCCCTCCCGCCAAGGTGCCGCCGCTGGATCGCGCCGCTCTGCTCCGCTGCCTCGACACGCCCGCCGTCCACGCCATGCAGTGAGCGAACCGGACGGCCCGCGCTTCGTTGCACGGGGGCGCGCCCGAACCCATATTCGTGGTCTATGGCAATCCAGATTCGCACCAACCTCGCCGAGCCAGAGACCGGCGACACGTTCGTGCCTCATCGCCCGCAGCGCCCCGTCAAGGCCGAAGCCAGCAAGCGCTTCACCCTAGTCAGCGAATACACGCCCTCGGGCGACCAGCCCGCCGCCATCGCCGAACTGACGGCGGCGGCGCGGGAGGGCGACAAGGACCAGGTGCTGCTCGGCGTCACCGGCTCGGGCAAGACGTTCACCATGGCCAAGGTGATCGAGGAGCTTCAGCGCCCCGCCCTGATCCTCGCCCCCAACAAGATCCTTGCCGCGCAATTGTACGGCGAATTCAAAAGCTTCTTCCCCGACAATGCGGTGGAATATTTCGTCTCCTATTACGACTATTACCAGCCCGAGGCGTACGTCCCCCGCTCCGACACGTATATCGAGAAGGAAAGCTCCACCAACGAGGCGATCGACCGGATGCGCCACTCAGCCACCCGATCGCTGCTCGAGCGCGACGACGTCATCATCGTCGCGTCGGTGTCGTGCCTCTACGGCATCGGCTCGGTGGAAACCTATTCGGCGATGATCTTCGACCTCAAGAAGGGCACCACCGTCGACCAGCGCGAGATCGTCCGCAAGCTCGTCGCGCTCCAGTACAAGCGCAACGATGCCGCCTTCCAGCGCGGCAATTTCCGGGTCAAGGGCGACACGCTGGAGATCTTCCCCTCGCATTACGAGGACAGCGCCTGGCGCATCTCCTTCTTCGGCGACGACATCGAGGAGATCGTCGAGTTCGATCCGCTGACCGGCAAGAAGTCCGCCAGTCTCAACAGCGTACGCGTCTATGCTAACAGCCATTATGTGACGCCGGGGCCGACGCTCAAGCAGGCGTCGGAGGCGATCAGGCACGAATTGTCGGAGCGGCTCAAGGAGCTTCAGATCGAGGGCAAGCTCCTCGAAGCGCAACGGCTGGAACAGCGCACCAACTTCGATCTTGAGATGATCGCAGCCACCGGCAGCTGCGCAGGCATCGAGAACTACAGCCGCTTTCTCACCGGCCGCCTGCCCGGCGAACCGCCGCCCACCCTGTTCGAATACCTCCCCGAGAATGCCGTCCTGTTCGTCGACGAGAGCCACCAGACGGTGCCGCAGATCGGCGCCATGGCGCGCGGCGACCACCGGCGGAAGATCACGCTCGCCGAATACGGCTTCCGCCTGCCGTCGTGCATCGACAACCGGCCGCTCCGCTTCAACGAATGGGACGCGATGCGCCCGCAGACCGTCAGCGTTTCTGCGACCCCAGGATCATGGGAGATGGAGCAGGCGGGCGGTGTCTTCGCCGAACAGGTGATCCGCCCCACCGGCCTGATCGACCCGCCGATCGAGATCAAGCCCGTCGAGGAGCAGGTGCAGGACCTCATCGTCGAGTGCAAGAAGACGGCCGAGGCCGGCTACCGCACGCTCGTCACGACCCTGACCAAGCGCATGTCCGAAGACCTCACCGAATACATGCATGAGGCGGGCATCAAGGTCCGCTACATGCACTCGGACGTCGAGACGCTGGAAAGGATCGAGCTGATCCGCGATCTTAGGCTCGGTGTCTACGACGTGCTGATCGGTATCAACCTGCTACGCGAGGGGCTCGACATTCCCGAATGCGGGCTGGTCGCGATCCTCGACGCCGACAAGGAAGGCTTCCTGCGCTCCGAAACCTCGCTGATCCAGACGATCGGCCGGGCCGCCCGCAACGTCGACGGCCGCGTGATCCTCTATGCCGACCGCATCACCGGCTCGATGGAGCGAGCGATGAACGAAACGCAGCGCCGCCGCGAGAAGCAGCAGGCGTATAACGAGGCGCACGGCATCACGCCGACCACGATCCGCCGCAACATCGGCGACATCATCGCGCACGTTGCGAGCAAGGATCAGGTCACCGTCGAGATCGACGAGAACCGCCCGCACATGGTCGGCCACAACCTGCGCGCGTACATCGAAGACCTCGAGAAGAAGATGCGCAAGGCCGCGTCGGACCTCGAGTTCGAAGAAGCGGGCCGCCTGCGCGACGAGATCCGCAGCCTCGAGCAGGAGGAGCTCGGCCTGCCCGTCGATCAGCACAAGGCGCCGGTGATGGGCCGCTCCAACGAAGGCAAGCCCGGCACCCGCAAGACCCGCTACGGCAAGCAGCAGAAGATGCGCATGGGGGGCTCGCGAAGCCGGTAAGGCGACCCCGCCGCCCCTTGAGACCCTCCTCCCTCTCCCGTTCGGGCTGAGCTTGTCGAAGCCCTGGCCTTCTCCTTCCGGGCCGGAACAGAAGAGCAGCCCTTCGACAATGATCAGGGAAAGGTCTCCCGGACCTTTTAGCCGAAGCTGGGAGCTTCGGCGACCTGATCATCAGGGAGAACGGAGAGAGGAGGATTGCTCAATCCAGCGCGTCGGCGGGCTCGACGTTGAACAAGTCCCGGAACTGCCGCGGCTGTGAACGCAGATACTGGTCGGGCGCCTTCACCCGCCCACCCAGGTGCGCGGCCGCATGCCAGGGCCAGTGCGGATCATAGAGGATGGTCCGCGCCAGCGCGATCATGTCGGCGTCGCCGGTGCCGACGATCGCCTCCGCCTGCTCGTAATCGGTGATCAGCCCCACCGCGACGACGGGCATGCCGCACGCCGCCTTCACCGCGCGCGCGAGCGGCACCTGATAGCTCGGCCCGACCGGGATCGCCTGGCGCGGATCGAGCCCGCCGCTCGATACGTGGATCGCGCCGCACCCGCGCGCCTCCAGCGCCTGGGCAAAGGCGATCGTGCTCTCCACGTCCCAGCCGCCCTCCACCCAGTCGGTGCCCGACACGCGCATGGTGACGGCACGCTCCGCCGGGAATGCCGCGCGAACTGCGTCGAACACCTCCAGCGGAAAGCGCATCCGGTTCTCCAGGCTGCCGCCATAGCCGTCGGTGCGGCGGTTGGAGAGCGGCGACAGGAACTGATGAAGCAGATAGCCATGGGCGCCGTGCAGCTGGATCGCGTCGATCCCCAGCCGCGCCGCCCGCCGCGCCGCGCCTGCGAAAGCCTCGCGCACCCGTGCCAGCCCCGCCTCGTCGAGCGCCACCGGCGCATGATCGCCGGCAGTGAACGGCTCGGCGGAGGGTGCTACCGTCTGCCAGCCATGCTGCGCGCCCGGCGCGATCTGCGCGCCGCCCTTCCAGGGCACCTCGGTCGACGCCTTGCGCCCGGCGTGGCCGAGCTGGATCGCGATCGGCATGTCCGACCAGCGCCGGACGCTTTCCAGCACCCGCGCCATCGCCGCTTCGGTATGATCGTCCCACAGGCCGACGTCGCCATAGGTGATGCGCCCCTCCGGTTCGACGGCGGTGGCCTCGATCGTCAGCAGCCCCGCGCCGGACAGGGCGAGCTGGCCGAGATGGATCTGGTGCCAGTCCGTCATGCAGCCATCGGCGGCGGAATATTGGCACATGGGCGCGATCACGATGCGGTTGGCCAGCGTCGTGGACCCGATGCGCATGCGTTCGAATAGCTTGGGGCCGCTCACATGGTGCTCCTTGGAAAACTCCGGGGTGGACGGCGCGGCTCAGCCGGCGGCGAGGTCCTCGCTGTTCACCTCGTAATAGCGCGCCACCCGGTCGGCATAGGCCTGGTCGAACACTGGCGCGTTGTTGGCCCAGCTCGGCCCGCCTTCCAGCATCCGCCGGTCGATGGTCACCACATAGGCGTCCCGCACCGGATCGAACCGCAGCAATCCAAAGGGTAGCGGGTAATAGCTCTTGCCCATACCAAGGAAGCCGCCGAGGCTCAGCACGGCGTGCGTCACCCGGCCTGACGCCTTGTGGACCATGAACGCGTGGACGCTGCCCACACCATCGCCGTCGCGGCTTTCCACCTTCATTGTGGTGGTGATGGTTGCGTGGACGAGCAGCTGCGTCGCGGTCTGGGTGTCGGTCATGGTGCCTCCTGATGAGGGGGAAGCGTGCGGCGGGCCGGGCGGTTCCCACGAACGGCGGTCGGATGGCCGCACAGCGGGTTGAGCGCGCCCCCGGCATCGCCCATAGGTCCGGCATGCGCGCCCGCCTCCCGCTCCTCCTCGCCCTCGCCGTCGCCGCCTGCGCGGGGCCGCCCCCGCCGGCACCGCGGCCGGCGCCGCGCGTCCCCCTGCCCATCCCCCGTCCGGCCCCACCGCCGGCGCTCGGCGCCGATTGGCGGGACTGGCCGCTGACCCCCGGCACCTGGGCGTACCGGCGCGACGCGCGCGGCAGCATCGCGCTGTTCGGCTCGCCCAACGGCGATGCGGCCGTCACCCTGCGCTGCGACCTCGGCAGGCGCCAGCTGTTCCTGTCGCGCGCCGGCGGAGCGGCCGCACCGCTGACGATTCGGACCAGCAGCACCACGCGCACGCTGCAGGCATTGCCGGTCGGCGGCGATGGCCTCCCCTATATCGCCGCCGCACTCGCGCCCTCGGACCAGCTGCTCGACGCGATGGCGTTCAGCCGGGGCCGCTTCGTGATCGAGCAGCCGCATTCGCCGCCGCTGGTGATCCCGGCGTGGGCGGAAATCGGCCGCGTCACGGAGGATTGCCGGGGCTGAGCGGGGTCGCCGGCCCCCTCCGCGGCAACGGCACCGATATTCGCCGGCGCCCCTCCAAAAAGGCTTGCGTCGGCAAGGCCACTCACCCACATTGCTCAGGCGACCAGCGATGGGCGCAATTGGCTATCAACAAGCGAAAGGAGGTGATCCGATGTCTCATGGTTCAGCAGTGGGGTCGGTTCAGTTCGTTCGGGGGACGCACCGCTAATTCCGGCTGGATTGCCGCAGGAGGGATCCCTTCCGGCGCGGTGATCTGACGGACACAAGCGGTACTCATGGTCTCCCGGGCTGGAGCTCTCCGGCCGCTGACCATGTTAGGAGGTTGTCGGGTCGCCGGGAGGCGCCCGGCAACCTCTTTTCATATCCGGCGCAGGCGGTTGCGCCGTGCGCCTGATGCGCGAACTTCGATTCCTTGCGTGAACAGCACCGCCCCTGCCGCGTTATCCCCGCCTGACATTCGGAGGCGTAGATGACGGACGGGCAGAACACGGGCGGCAATGGCGGCGGCCTCAACGAGCGCGCGGCCGCAGGGCGCGATGCGGAGGACCTCGGCGGCGCGGGCGGCTCGGCAGGCGGCGGCACGATGGCGGGCGCCGGCGAGCCCTCCGGAGGCGCGGCCGACAGCGGCGCTCCCGCCGGCAGCCTCGCCGGCCTGTTTCAGGATCCGATCGCGGCGGAAGCTGCGGCGCTCGGCAGCAGCGACGGCAGCCTTGCGGATGCGGCAGGAGTGGCCGGCGGTTCGGTCCCCGGCACAGGCCCGGTGGGCGGCGAAACGGTAGGCACAGGCGCCGGGCGCGGTGAGCCGGGATCGGGCACCGGCATGCCGGAGAGCGGCCTTGGCGGCGGCGGGCCGCTCGGCCAGCACGGCGGCACCGGCCCCGCCGGCACTGCGAGCCCGGGCGGCAACGCAGGCGGCTGAGCCGCCGCACGCACCACGCCGCGCCCTCGAAAGGCCGCGTTAAGCATGACGCGCAAGCCGATCTGAACGGCTCGGCGCTAGGGCGGCATCCATGCGCTTCCCCCAGCGCGCCCGTTCCGGCGCAGGCCCCAGCAGAATCGGCGTGCGCGACGCGCTAGGCCTCGCCGCGTCCGAGACCAGCCATGTCGTCGCCGATCGCGAGGACCGGCTCGGCGAAGTGGCGGGCCTGTGGCCGATGGCGCTCGCCGTGCTCCTGCTCGCGCCGGCGGTGTTGGTCGCGCTGGGCAGTGCCGCGGGAGGTGCCGCGCTGGCCCTCCCCCTCGGCTTGCGCGGCGCCCCCGCAATCCTTGTCGGCCTGGCGGGCATGGTGCTGCTCAAGCTGCCGGCGGCGCGCGGCTGGCCCACGCACCGTCGCATCGCCGCGCTTGCCGCCGTCGGTGCGGTGGCGGGCGTATCGCTGTCGCTGCTCCTCGATGGCACCGAATGGTTCGCCCTCTCGCACGCGCGGCTGAGCGGCTTCGTGGCGGTGTGCGGCGCGATCATTATCACCGTGATCGCGCTGCACGCGGTGCGCGCCGCCTCGCTCGCGTTCGCAGGCACGCTGGGGCTGATGGTCACCGTCACCGCCGGGCCCGGCATCCCCGCCGCCATCGCGCTGGTGCTGGTGCTGCTCCTGACGCTCGGGGTGTTCCGCATCGCCCGGCAGGACCTGGCGCTGCTGGCCACCCGTATCGACGCGGAAAGCGCCGGCCGTCTGGCCTCGCGGCTGGTCGGCGAGTTCGAAGCGCACGGCACCGGCTGGTTCTGGCAGACCGACCGTCACGGCCATCTGACCTACCTGTCGCCCAAGGTCGCCCGCGAGATCCGCTCCATGGGCATCGATCCGATGGGCGAGAAGCTGACCGACATCTTTCGTGTCGACAGTGCGATGATCGACACGGAGCGCACGCTCACCTTTCACCTCTCCTCGCGCACGTCGTTCGCCGAATATTCGGTGCGGCCGGCGATGGATGGGTCGGCGGAGCGCTGGTGGTCGATCTCCGGTCGGCCGATGCTCGACGACCTCGACCGCTTCCAGGGGTTCATCGGTTCGGGCAGCGACCTCACCGAAAAGCGCCGCGCCGATGCGGAGATCACCCGGCTCGCGCTGTTCGACAGCCTCACCGGCCTCGCCAACCGCCAGCGCATGCGGCTGTCGCTCGACGGGACGCTGGCGCCGCAGCATGGCAGCCGCGGCTCGACGGGGCTGTTCCTGCTCGACCTCGATCGGTTCAAGGCGGTCAACGACACGCTCGGCCATCAGGTCGGTGACGCGCTGCTCAAGCAGGTGGCGCAGCGCCTTCAGCGCACCGTCGGCGATGCGGGCCTCGTCGGCCGGCTCGGCGGCGACGAGTTCCAGGTGGTCCTGCCGCGCGAGGGAAACCGGGACACGCTCGGCCAGCTCGCCCATTCGATCATCGTCGCGCTATCCCAGCCCTATTTCATCGAGGGCTCGTCGATCCAGATCGGCTGCTCGGTCGGCATCGCCATCGCGCCGGAGCATGGCGACGACGCCGAGACGCTGATCCGCAACGCCGACCTCGCCCTGTACGCGGCCAAGGCCGATGGCCGCGGCGTCCACCGCTTCTACCGCGAGGAGCTGCTCGCCGGCGCGCAAAGCCGCAAGCGCTTGGAGGACGACCTGCGCTTCGCCCTCGCGCACGACCAGTTCCACCTCACGTACCAGCCCGTCGTCTCGACCGAGGGCGAGCGCATCGTCGGCTACGAGGCGCTGCTCCGCTGGGAGCACCCGACCCGTGGTGCGATCAGCCCGGCCGATTTCATCCCCGTCGCCGAGGAATGCGGGCTGATCGAGACGATCGGCGAGTGGGTGCTGCGCACCGCTTGCCTGGAGGCCGCGACCTGGCCCAGGCACGTCCGCGTCGCCGTCAACGTGTCGCCCATCCAGTTCGCCAACCCGGCGCTGCCCGCGATCGTCACCAACGCGATCGCCAAGGCCGGCATCGCCCCCGCCCGGCTGGAGCTGGAGATCACCGAAGGCGTGTTCCTCAACGAAAGCGCCTCGGCCGACGCGATGTTCAAGTCGCTGAAGGGCATCGGCGTCCGCCTCGCGCTCGACGATTTCGGCACCGGCTATTCCAGCCTCGGCTATCTGCGCAAGGCGCCGTTCGACAAGATCAAGATCGACCAGAGTTTCGTGCGCGGCGCGATCCAGCCCGGCAATCGCAACGCCGCGATCATCAAGGCGATCGTGATGCTCGCCGACACGCTGCACATGGAAACCACGGCGGAAGGTGTCGAGCAGCAGGACGAGATCGCGCTGATCCGCGAGCTCGGCTGCAGCCACATCCAGGGCTTCGTCTACGGCCGGCCGATGCGCGCGCCCGACGTGCTGTCTCAGCTCGCGGCGCGAAACGGGCTGGCCTCCGCGATCGGCTACAAGGTCAGCCGTTCCCCACGCACCACCATGCTGCGCTCGGCACGGATGGAGGTGGGCGACGAGCGCGGCGAGGTGCGAATCCGCAACATCTCCGCGACCGGGGCGATGATCGACGGTGTCGACTTCCCCGAAGAGGCGGTCGGCGTCGACGTGCTGATCGAACTGCTGGAGGACCAGCTGTTCACCGCCACCGTGCGCTGGACCAAGGACGGCAAGGTCGGCCTTGCCTTTGCCGAGAACTTCAACCTCGAACGCCTCAACCAGCCCGCCGCCAAGCCGGCGCGCCGCGCGGCGGGGTGATCCAACCCTCCCTTCGCCCTGAGCACGAACGGAAGGCAAGGGTAGGAGCCAGACGTCGGACGGCAGCTATTCCGCAGCAAGTGCGGCCGGTGCCGCCCGGACACCAGCCGCACGCCGCGCCGCCGCAAACCGCTCGATCGCATTCGCCAGCGAAGGCAGCAGCTGCCCACGCTCCGACGCCAGCGCCGCCTGCGCCGGCCGAGCCGCCCGCCAGCCCAGCGCCGCCGGGCCGGCGACCTCCACCAGCCCCGGGTCCAGATCCAGCGCCACCGCGATCGCCTTCGCGAACTCCACCCAGCTCACCGCCTCGCCGTTCGCCAGGTGCCAGACGCCGCTCTCCCCATCGATCGCCAGGTCCAGGCAGGCGTTGACCAGGTCCGGCACGAAGGTCGGCGTCACCACGCAGTCCGCGGCGGCGAAGCGCCCGCCGTCGCGCAAGCCCCGCTCCACTGCGCGCGCGAAATTGTGCGCGTCATAGGGAGAGAAGAACGCCGCCGTGCGCACCACCAGAGTCGCCGGCGCGTCGCGCAGCACCGCCGCCTCCATCGCCGCCTTGCTGCGGCCATAGGCGCCCAGCGGCGCGGGCGCGTCGCTCTCGGCATAGGCTCCGTCCTTGCCGCCGTCGAATACCAGGTCGGAGGAGAAGACGGTGCAATGCACCCCCCGCTCGGCGCACGCCCGCGCGAGGTTGGCGGCTCCGTCGGCATTGGCGCGGAAGCACGCCGCTTCCTCGCCTTCCGCATCGTCGACCCGCACCCAGCCGGCCGCGTTGACCACCGCCCACGGCCGCTGCTCGTCGAGGAACGCCGCCATCCGCGCCGGATCGTCGATCGGCAGCATCGCCCGGTCGGCGAGCACATAGTCGATGCCGCGCAGGTCGCACGCGCCGGCGAAGGCCCGCCCCAAGGTTCCCGTCGCGCCGGCGATCACCAGCGGGCGCACCGCCACCGCCGGCACCGCGGCGGCAGGTCCGGCGTCCTCCAGCGGATAGGGCGCATGCTCCAGCCGCACGTCGCGCCGCCACCAGCCTTGTCGGTGCAACACCGGGTTGTCCTGCATCGTCGCCAGCGCGGCGCCACCGTTGCCCAGCGCCGCCAATACCTCGGCGATCGCGGTCGGCCGTGGCGTCGGCCCGCGCACGTCGAACGCGCCGGGCTCATATTCCCCGCGTTCCTCGGTGATCAGGCTGGTCCAGTCGACGTTGCCGAGCAGCGCCCAGGCGGTGAGCGCGCGCACGTCCACGCCTTCCTCCACCAGCGCTACGCAGTCGTGCCACGACTGCCACAGCCAGCGCAGCTGCTCCTCGCGCGTGCAGCCCAGGTGCGACTCGGTGACGGCGAGCGGCAGGCCGTAGCGCTCCCAAGCCTGCCGCAGCACGTTGGTGAGCCCCGGCGGCGGCGGATGGAGCACCCGCGCCGCGGTAAGGTCGTGATACCAATCCGCCGGCGGCGGCAGGTCATAGGCATCCAGGCGGTGGTCGAGGAACCGATCGCTGGTGACGTAGTGGTTCACGCCGATGACGTCGGGCGGGCACGGATCGTCCGCGATCGCCCGCGCGCGGTCGGCGAACCCCAGCCGCTCGATGTCCCCCCACAACGGGTGGTGCCGGTCGACCCGGCCGGTGAGCAGGTCCCACGTCGCCCACCGGCGGTTGTTGTTATACTCGGCGGTCCAGGCGAGCGGCGGCGTCGCATAGGTGTGGCCGAGGTCGTCGGTCTGCACCAGCCGCGCGGCCGGGTTGACGCGGCGGATCGCTTTCATCGCCGCGCGGGTGCCGTCGATCTGGTTGAGCAACGCCCGCCAGAACAAGCCCTCGTCGCGGGCGTGCGGATACCATATGCCATAGAGCGCGCTGAACCGGGCGGTGGTCACCGGCTCGTTGACCGGCGTCCACTCCTCGACGTGCGGATAGCGCTCGGCCACCGCCGCCGCATATTGCCCGAGCAGGGCCGGGAAGCTGTCCTCGACAAGGCTGGTATAACGCGGCCCGCTGCCATGGTGGACCAGCCCCACGATCGGCCGCATCCCCAGCCGCGCGATTTCGGCCAGCCGCTCGTCGCTCCATCGCCAGTCGTACTGGTCGGGCCGGTCAGGCGCCACCCGCTCCCACAGCACGGGATAGCGCAGCGCCGTGATGCCGAGACTTGCGAACCGTTCGAGGTCGCCCGGCCGTTGCTGGTGCCCGGTCGCCCAGGTCTGGTCGCGATAGCGGTCGCCGACACGGTTGACCGTGCACTCGTGCCCTCCCCACAACTCCAACAGCGCTTCCCTCTGTCGTTGACGACGCCCGAACGACTAGGTGGCCGCGCGGGTTGCCGCCAGCGAAACCATGATGACCTATGTCAGCGGCGCCGCATGATGAACGTCGCTCGCGCCGTTCGCGCTCCGTCATTTGCGTGCAGCCGCGATGCACCACTCGTTAGCCATCTATAATGACGCAAAGAAACGAGGATGCGCCGCGCATCGCGATGACCGGGGACGTTTGATCATGTTCGAGGCCACCTCTCCGATCACCGGCCGTCTGGCCGGTCCCGCAGAGATCATCCAGATCGCCGCGCTTCGCCTTCAGCAAGCCGGCGTCCTTGCGATCCCGGATGCGATCGGGGCGATCGAGGGTTTTGCCGGGGCCGATCTGGACGCTGCCGCACCGGTCATGATCGGGATCCTCGACAGCATCGTCGAGGCGTTCGGGGCTGATGGCTGCTCGCCCGACGCTTATGCCGGCTTGTCCGCCATTCCGGCCGATCGCGCCGCGATCATCTTCGATGTGGCGCTTGGCGCGATCTTCGGCGACCGCCCGCGCGACACGCAACTGCTGAACGAAGCGGCCGTGCTGAGCCTCGTCGGCCTGCTGTCCGCGGCGGGTGCGCATGAGCAGGCCGCCCTGCTGGTTGCCGAGGCACGCGGGCGCGCGGACACGCGCGGCCTGGGCAAGGCCGCCTGGATCGCCCGATGCCGCTGGGCTGAGTGCGCTCCCTCCCTCAGCACTTTCCTGACCGACGCCGTCCCGGGCTTCGGCACGCTAGACGCTGCCCAGGCGAGCGTCGACACGTCGCCGTTGAACCTGGACGGCCATCGGGCGCGGGTGCGGTTCAGGCTGGAGTCGCACGATGTCGTCGGCGCCTATGAGGCCGCCGCCGTCGCTCTTTCGCTGCCGATCGGCGACAGCGACAAGATGGATATCGTACCGGAACTGGCGCTGCTGGTCGCGGTCATGACGGCACGCGGCGAGTTGCCGACGCTTGGCGCCGACCGGCTGCGCTGGGCGTTCGCCACCGCCCCCCTGGTCACCGATGCAGCGGCAGCCGCGATCGAGCGGGACGTCGCCGCGGACACGCTGCCTTTCCTCTTCGAGGCGGAGGCCGCCGAGGCAGCGTCGGTGCTGCGCAGCTTCACCACGGCCGACCCGGCGGGACACGCCTCCGTAACCGGCTTTCCCCTGCGCAACGGCAAGCCGCATGTCGACACCGTGTGGCTGGAGATCACCAATCACTGCAACCAGAAGTGCACCTTCTGCCCGGACATGTTCCGGGAGGATGCGCGCACCTGGCTGCCGCTGGAGCAGGTGAAGCAACTGATCGATCAGCTCGCCGACACCGTCAGCGTGGGATCGATGCAGCTGAACGCTTATGGCGAGCCGCTGCTGCACCCCAATATCGCCGAAATCCTGACCTATATCCGGGAGCGCAAGCTGCCGTGGCCCACCTTCTTCACCTCTCACGGCATGACACTGGTGGACAAGAAGCTGAAGCAATTGTCGGGCAATTATCCCGACGGCATCGCGATCTCGCTCCACAACGACAGCCAGGAATCTTACGGAGCGAGCCGCAGCCACAAGATTGGCGACTATGAGACGCTGGTGTCCCGCGTCACGGCGTTGCTGCGGCAGATGGCATTCGAAGGCGCGCCCAGCCACCTGCGGCTGTATCAGATGGTCTCGAACGCGAATGTCGACGTCAGGGTCGACGAGGTCACGCGCGGCGCCTTCCCCGACACACCCGAGCGGATGCGCCAGCACGTTCGCAAGTGGGAGGCGATCGCCGCGGAGATTGCGGCGCACGCGCCCGGCGGAAGAAATCTTCGGGCTCACCGCAATACGGACGAGCAGATCGGCCTCGCCTTTGCCGAAGCGACCCACGGCGAAGGCCTTCACCTTCCCATCCTGACCTGGACGGACGTGCAGGCGCAGACGCAGACCGCGTTCATGTCGGCGCGCCCGGTGGGCACCTATGCCAATCTGCTTCTCGAATACGATCCGCGCTGGGCCGTGGAGCGCAAGCTGGTAACTTCGGAGCCGTGCAGCTTCACCCAGTCGCCATCGCTCGCCATCTTTGCGACCGGAAAGCTGGGGGTGTGCTGCCTTGACCTCAACAGCACTGCGACGTTTGGGTCGCTTGCCGACTTCGACAATCTGCGCGACGCGCTGACCAGCCGGCAGGCCCTCCATATGTTCGCGCAGCTCTCGAACGGCATCGCGGCCAGCCGCGGATGCCAGATCTGCATGGGCGGAACGGAGCGTCTTTGCGCCAGCAAGAAGCTGGGCGGACCCGTCCGGCCCGCCGGCCACTTCCCCGAAGGTTTCTGATCAGACCCTGCACCGTCCGCGAGAGCGGGCGGGAGGAAGACATCGGCGTCGGCCACCCGGCGACGTCGCGGCGCCGGAAATTATTTTCGTTCGCCCCCCGTTCTCTTGCCTTTCGCGAACCCGGCGGAAGTCCGCGCGTCGCGCCATGCCGGCCGGTGGACCGCAAGCCCGGCTTGGGCTGGCCCCACATTTACGGTCTTGCGTCGCCCCCGGCTTTGCCACAATTTGTGGGGGTTGAGTTCGCGGGCGGACCCAATCAGTGGTAGAGTAACAGCTGCCGGCCCAAGCCGCAGCGTGCCGGTTTCGCGCTCCGATGGAGCCGATGGTCGCTTTTTGTTCTCCCTGTCGCCGCTCGCAAGGATTAGGATGGGGGCGTTGCCCCGATTCGAACGGATCGAGAACATGGGGCAATATCGTATGGACTTGCAGGACAGCCGGGGTAGCGACATGCCGACCGACACGATCGACGCCAACGACCCCGCCGCGACCATCGGGGCCGCGGCGCTTGCCGCAGCGACCGCAACCGTTGCGGCGGCCTCCGCGCCTGCGCCCATCGACAGCAAGTCGATCCGGCCGCAGCCCTATCCGGTCGAGGTCGACCACAGCCGCGACGCCCTCCTCACGGAATTCGGCAAGGACACGTTGCGCGACCGTTACCTGCTGCCGGGCGAAGGCTATCAGGACCTGTTCGTCCGCGTCGCCTCCGCCTACGCCGACGATGCCGGCCACGCCCAGCGCATCTACGATTATATCTCGAAGCTGTGGTTCATGCCGGCGACGCCCGTGCTGTCGAACGGCGGCACCGGCCGCGGCCTGCCGATCTCATGCTTCCTCAATTCGGTGCCCGACAGCCTCAACGGCATCGTCGACACGTGGAACGAGAACGTCTGGCTCGCCAGCCGTGGCGGCGGCATCGGCACCTATTGGGGCAACGTCCGCGGCATCGGCGAGCCGGTTGGCCTCAACGGCAAGACCAGCGGCATCATCCCCTTCGTCCGCGTGATGGACAGCCTCACCCTCGCGATCAGCCAGGGCTCGCTGCGCCGCGGCTCGGCCGCCTGCTACCTAGACATCTCGCACCCGGAGATCGAGGAGTTTCTCGAAATCCGCAAGCCTAGCGGCGACTTCAACCGCAAGGCGCTCAACCTCCACCATGGCGTGCTCGTCACCGACGCCTTCATGGAGGCCGTGCGCGACGGCGCCGAGTGGAACCTCTTGTCCCCCAAGGACGGCTCGATCCGCCAGACGGTGGACGCGCGCTCCTTGTTCCAGAAGCTGGTCGAGACCCGCCTCCAGACCGGCGAGCCCTATATCGTGTTCGCGGATCACGTGAACCGCAACATGCCCAAGCACCACCGGGACCTCGGCCTCAAGGTATCGACCTCCAACCTGTGCAGCGAGATCACGCTGCCGACCGGCAAGGACCATCTCGGCAACGACCGCACCGCCGTGTGCTGCCTGTCGTCGCTGAACCTCGAAACCTGGGACCAGTGGAAGGACACCAAGGGCTTCGTCGAGGACGTGATGCGCTTTCTCGACAACGTCCTCCAGGATTACATCGAGCGCGCCGAGCCCGGCATGGAGCGGGCCGCCTATTCCGCCGGCCGCGAACGCTCGGTGGGCTTGGGCGTGATGGGCTTCCACTCCTTCCTCCAGGCGCGCGGCATCGCCTTTGAAGGCGCGATGGCCAAGTCGTGGAACCTCAGGATGTTCAAGCAGATCCGCGCCCAGGTGGACGAAGCCTCGATGCAGCTCGCCGTCGAGCGCGGCCCCTGCCCCGACGCCGCCGACATGGGCGTGATGGAGCGTTTCTCCTGCAAGATGGCGATCGCGCCGACCGCGTCGATCAGCATCATCTGCGGCGGCACTTCGGCATGCATCGAGCCGATCCCGGCCAACATCTACACCCACAAGACGCTGTCGGGCAGCTTCTCGATCCGCAACCCGTATCTGGAAAAGCTCCTGATCGAGAAGAGCAAGAACTCCGACGCGGTGTGGAACTCGATCCTGGAGCAGGGCGGCTCGGTGCAGCACCTCGACTTCCTCTCCACGGAAGAAAAGGACTGCTACAAGACCAGCTTCGAGATAGACCAGCGCTGGCTGCTCGAGCTCGCCGGCGACCGCACGCCGTTCATCGACCAGGCGCAGTCGCTCAACCTGTTCATTCCGGCGGACGTCGAGAAGTGGGACCTCCTCATGCTCCACTTCCGCGCCTGGGAACTCGGCATCAAGTCGCTCTATTACCTCCGCTCCAAATCGGTGCAGCGCGCCGGCTTCGCAGGGCAGGAAGGATCGGGCGGCGTGGAAGCCGACAACACCCTCGACGCCCCCAAGTTCGCGCTGGAAAGCACGGACTACGACGAGTGCCTGGCCTGCCAGTGACATGGTGGAGCACAGCCCCTTGCTGCTAACTCCCTCTCCCTTTGTGGGAGAGGGAAGGGGCCCGCTGCCAAAGGCAGTGGGAAGGGTGAGGGGCAATGCGCAAGGCCTGACCAAACGACAGCAACTGCCGGCAAGCACGGTGCCACGTTCGCGCGGCTTGAGGAAAGCGACCGGCGAGCCGGAGCGCCGCCTCTGGTGCGCACTCCGCGAAGCGCTCCCGGAGGCGAAGTTCCGCCGCCAGGTGCCGCTAGGCCGCTACCACGCCGACTTTTGCTCGCATGCGGCGAAGCTGGTGGTGGAGGTGGACGGCGACGATCACGTAGCGCGCGCCGCTCAAGATGCCGAGCGGACGCGCTTCTTGAGCAGCGAAGGGTATCGCGTGATGCGTTTCTCCAATGCCGAGGTGATGGAGAACATCGAAGGCGTGGTCGCTGCGATCGCTATGGCCATCGCCGATAAGCAAAAGGGCCGCCCATGATGGACAGCCCCCTCGCCCTTCCGCGGCCTTCGGCCGCTCCCTCCCTCTCCCACAAGGGGAGAGGGAAAGCGAAATCACTCGGCCTCTTCGAACATGTCCTGCGCGTTCTGCGCCGTCGCGGAGAGGCGGATCTGGTCGCCCTCGACCTCGGCGACGAGGCCGACCGGAATATAGTGATGCTTCCCGCCCTGACCGTCCTGAGTCGAGGGGCTGTCGTTCTTGGTGAGCTTGATCCGCTCGCCGTCGAGGTGGTCGACGGTGCCGACATGAACGCCGTCGGCGCCGATGACTTCCATGTGCTCGCGGATCTGACTGGTGTCGGCCATGTTGATACTCCTCTGATTGGTTCGGGTGCGCAACGCACGGAAAGCGGATTGGTGGCATGACCTACAACGTCACGATCATGTACCTCGTCGCGCTGGTCCTCGGCGCGATCGGCACGTGGATGCTCTTCCGCTTGCGGTCCGCCACGATCACCGAACGCCAGACCTACGCCTATCGCATGACCGGCATCATGCTCCTCGCCGCCGCCATCGTCCTCGCCATGAGCGCGACCGCGATGTGGCAGTGGAGCATGCCGGTATGAAAAACGTCGGACTGATCCTGCTGCTAGTCGTCCTCGGCCCAGTGTTTATGCTGAGCGGAATCGCGAGCATCCGAAAGGCGCACTGGCGCGAAAGCGTGCCTTTAGCCGAGTTCCTGATCGACCGCGCAGCGGGCATCGAGCCGCCACCGCGCAATAAGTGGGACCGGGGCTTCGCACGGTTCCAAGCCTGGATGAGCGCCATCTTAGGCGCCTTCTTCACCCTCTGCCTAGCCGCAGTCATCTTCTCGCTTATCTCGGAGTAACCCCATGTCCCTTCTCGAAGCCCGCAAGCAGTACAAGCCGTTCGAATACCCCTGGGCTTATGAATTCTGGAAGCGTCAGCAACAGCTCCACTGGCTCCCCGAAGAGGTGCCGCTGGGCGAGGATTGCCGCGATTGGGCGCAGAAGCTCTCCGATCACGAGCGCAACCTGCTGACCCAGATCTTCCGCTTCTTCACCCAGGCCGATGTCGAGGTGCAGGACTGCTATCACGACAAATACGGCAGCGTGTTCAAGCCGACCGAGATCAAGATGATGCTGACCGCGTTCAGCAACATGGAAACCGTCCACATCGCCGCCTACAGCCACCTGCTCGACACCATCGGCATGCCCGAAAGCGAGTACGGCGCCTTCCTCGAATATAGCGAGATGAAGGACAAGCACGACTATCTCCAGAAGTTCGGCGTCGATACGGACGAGGACATTGCCAAGACGCTCGCCATGTTCGGCGGCTTCACCGAAGGCTTGCAGCTCTTCGCCAGCTTCGCGATGCTGATGAATTTCCCGCGCTTCAACAAGATGAAGGGCATGGGCCAGATCGTCACCTGGTCGGTGCGCGACGAGAGCCTGCATTGCGAAGGCATCATCCAGCTCTTCCACGCCTTCACCAAGGAGCGGCAGTGCCTGACCAAGGCGGTTAAGGACGACATCGCCGACGTCTGCATGACCACCGTCCGGCTCGAGGACAATTTCATCGACCTCGCGTTCGAGATGGGTCCGGTCAACGGCATGACCGCCAAGGAGATCAAGAAGTACATCCGCTACATCGCCGACTGGCGACTGGGGCAACTCGGCCTCAAGCCGATCTACATGATCGAGGAACACCCCCTCCCCTGGCTCGCGCCGCTCCTCAACGGCGTCGAGCACGCCAACTTCTTCGAAACCCGCGCGACCGAATATTCGAAGGCGGCGACCAAGGGCCAGTGGAACGACGTCTGGGACAGCTTCGACAAGCGCCAGAAGGTGCGGCTCGCCGCGCCGGTGGCGAACGAGGATGCGGGCGTGGACATGTTTGGCGCGGCGGGTGTGGCGGCGGAGTAAACCAGTTCTGATGAGACAGGCAAACGGCCGCCCACACGAAGGATGGTAATGTGACTACGTTTCGAGGCCGGCAAGACATGAGCAGTACCGCGTCAGAGCCCTTGCTCGTCTCGAACCTGGCCGTCCCTCAGCTCTTTCCTAGGCGGGCGGCCGCTGTGTTCCCGGCGCCCAACGGCAAGGACGTCTCGTTCTCGTGCTCAGATGACACGGGACTTTTTTTCATATGCAAACCGGATCGGAACGGTCACCCGGTGCGGGCGACCGAGCTGATCCTGACGCGCGTTGCCGAACACCTCGGCATCAGAACGGCGCGATGTGCGGTTATCGAACACGATGGGATGACCTTCTTCGGATCGCAAACCGAACTGTCCACCGCGGGCAGCTTCCAAGTTGGCGATTTCCTGATGACTCCCAACCTGAATGAGCTCGGCCAGCCGTTGCGCTTTCCAGGGGAGCACCTGGCGCAGCTCCTCGCGTTCGACCTTTTCATAAGCAATCCGGACCGCGGGCCGCACAATTTTTTGCTCGTAAAAGATGGAGGATTTCTGCGGCTTTGCGCCATCGATTTCGCTGACGCCCGCCTCTCGGATCTGACCACCAAGCGTTTCCCAGTTGCAGGTTCGACGACCGTGATTGTAGGGAGGCGTTACCGAAAGATTCACGGCGCGTTTGCTAGCTCAAGCGTTGAGATGGTCGATCGTATCGCCGCTCTATCGACCGAGGTTTTTTCGCGCATTGTCGCGGAGGTGCCTGATGATTGGCTTACGAATGACGCAAGAGGAGGTCTGAATGCGGTTTGGGGATCTCCGGGCTTTCACGACCGGCTTGCTGCCCTTCGCTCGGGCCTAATTAGTGGCACGTTGGTATAGCTTCGCGGTTGCTCGGGTAGCGGCCCATCCGGCGCGTGACGAGAGACTTAACGTCGGCCTTGTGGTTCTCGATGGAGAGCGACTGGATATCAGGCCCGCTCGTAACCTCGACAAAATACGAGCGCTTTCGGCTGCGCTCGAGTCCGGAGCAGTTCGGCAATCGCTTTTGAACCTCGAAAGCCTCGACAATACGATCAGTTCCGGCTCATCGGATGCAGCGGAGCGGCTAGACGTTCTTAGAACGATGAGCGCGTTCGAATTTACAGACCTCGGACGTTTCGAAGCGCATTCTGCAAGCGCTTACGAAAGCGCCGTGGCCAGCTTACTGTTGCGTCTCGTTGAGCCTGAACCCGCTCCCATGAAAAAAGCCGTGCGGCGCTCGCGACTGCTTTCTTCGCTTAAAGCGGCATTCAAAACAGAGCGAGTGATGGCCAAACGGGGCGAAGATCTATCGGCTCATCGGGTGGTAGCAGGCTGGCCGCTAGCTGAAGGGCTATCCGCGGATCTTGTCCTAAAAAATGGGTCTATGCACGTCATTGAAACTGTCGACGCTCAGTCCGATGACGTTTCGCTTCGAAAAATAATTTCTGACATTGCCGTCTCGGCTCTCGTTCTTGAACAAGCGCGCATGACTTTCGGTGCCGACGAAACGAACGCGCGCCTAGTTTATAGCGCATCGCCGGCTCATGAAGATATTGCGAAACCGTCCCTCAGAGCTGCGGAACACCAAGGAACAGAGCTCATTAATTGGGCCAGCCATGATGATCGTCGCCGGTTTATTACTGACATTACAAAACTCGCAGTTCCAGCCGACCCCCCGTCGAAGAGCAAAGGACTGAACATAAACGCGAGCACGCAAGGGCGGTTCTCTCTGAACTGATTGGCATGGTTCGCGCCCCTCTGTCCTACACCCCCCAACAGGTATAACTGGTCCCGCTCCATCAACAGGAGCACCACCCATGAAACCTGCCCGTCACGCCGCCGGTGAGCCCGTCGGCCGCATGGTCAACAACCACGGCCATTGGGAATCGCACACCGACTGGCCCGTCGATCCCAACCCGCCGGTCCGCACCGAGCCCTACGCCGCCGTCGAGCTGCGCCGCCGCCGCGACGGGTGGACCGCGGAGCGGCAGCGCCTGTTCCTCGGCACCCTCGCCAACACCGGCTCCGTCGCCCACGCGGCCGAGGCGGCGGACATCACGCCCTGTTCCGCCTACCGCCTGCGCAACCATCCGCAGGGCGCCGCCTTCGCGCACGCCTGGGACGCCGCGACCATGAAGGCGGCCCAGCGCCTCACCGCCATCGCGTTCGAACGCGCGATCACCGGCACCCCGCGCCAGATCTGGCGCGACGGGCGGATCGTCGCCGAGGCGAGCGTGCCGTCAGACCGCCTGCTGATGTTCCTGCTCCGCCACCTCAACCCGGCGCTGTTCGCCGAGGCCGATCTCGCCGCGCGCGCCGCCGCGATTGCTGCCGCGCAGGCCGCCTTCGCCCCCGCCATGGCCGCGCTCACCGACACCGACGTCGAGGCCGACCTGCTCGACGTCGACGACTATCGCCCTCACCCGCCACACCAGCACAAGGCGTGATCGGCGCTGCAACGAAACGCGCGTCGGCGTGACTTTATGTGACCTTTCGCGCGGACGGGGCGTTGCCCAGCCTCGCTCGCGACGGCCTCGCCCGGCCCGCCCGCCCATGCCCGGCTAAGGCGTTGCCCCCGTGCGGGCGCGGCGGCTCTCACGCCCCCGCCCCGCACCACGGGCGCCGCCGCCCTTCCCAGCGCCGCGCCAGCCCCTCGGCCACCAGCGTCTCGCCCAGGGATACGCCGCCGCGCTCCACCACCCGCAGGCGGCGGCCGTAACGGTCCACGTCGCGGGTCCCCGCCACCAGCGTCACCGGCCCGCCATTGAGCAGCGCCTGCATCCTCAGCGTTGCGGCCTCGCCCAGCCGCGCCTCCTCGGCGCAGCGCGGCGGGTGCGTCTCGGGCGTGTCGATGTCGGCGATCCGTACCTTCGCGCCGTCGATCCAAACCGTGTCGCCATCGACCACGCAATTGGCGCCGCCGCCCGTGAAGCAAAGCCCGAAGCGCCGCACCGGCACCGCCTCGCCCCTCGCCGGGCTTTGCGCCCCCGAGCCCCCGGCCCGCGCGATCGCTCCAAAACCGATGCGGTTACCGCCCGCCCCCACCAGCGCCAGCCCGAGCAACAACCCGCCGAGCGCGCCCAGCCGCACCTCGCCCCAGGCCGAGCGGCGTCGGCGCCGCCGTCCCGCCCTTCCACCATGCGATTGCCGCGCGCCGTCACCGGCGATCCTCACCAGACCAAGGGGGTGTTCCATGCGCCACGCTAGCGCCGCCTCCGGGCACCCTCGCGGATCGTCGCAGCCGAAATGGCGCCGGGCTCCTGCCTGCCCGCGCCGAACGAAGACGAGGCACCCCCGCTCCCCATGCCCTCGGACTTCCGGGTCAACCGGCCTCAGGACGGCCCGCACCCAGCCCGAGAGCCGCAACGGGCAACCGGGCGCCAGCCACCTACCGCGCCCGCCGCACCGCTGCGTGGAAATCCGGCGGCTTGTCGGCGATCCAGCGCAGGAACCGCGCGATGCCATCGTGCGCCCGCAGCGCTGCCGGATCGGCATAGCCGCGCGCCAGCTCGGCATTCGCCAGCGTCGCGTGGATGGTGCGGTGGCAGATCGGGTGCACCGGCGCGGTCTCGCGCCCGCCCTCGCTCCGGGGTACGAGGTGGTGCCACTCCACCCGCCGCCCGAGCGGCCGCTCGCACAGCGCGCACCGCGCGGTTTCCGGCGTGCGCTCCGCCAGCACCGCCGCCGCGGCGAGCCCCGCCTTGCGCTTCACGCGTCCCGCCATGGCTGGCGATATGGGAAGCGCCGACGCCCGCGCCACTCCCGAATGCGGAAGGGGCGGCGCCCGGCCAACGCCGGACACCGCCCCCTCACGATTACGCTAACTCAAGCCCGAGCTTAGAAGTGGGTGATGATACCCAGCATCGGACGGACGCTGTGGAAGTTCTGGAAGCTCGTCACTTCGCCGCGCAGGCGCACGCCGGCGCGCTGGGTCAGGCCGCCCAGGCCGATGTCCTTGGGGCCGGCCTCGAAGCCGATGCCGTAATCCCAGCCGTGATAGTCATGGCCGGTGTTGGCCGTGGAGCCCGCCGCGAAGTGGTCGAAGTTGATCCACTTGTAGCCGGCCTTGCCGTAGAACAGGCCGCTGTCGCCGACGCGGATGCCCGCCCGGCCATAGGCGCCATATTCCCAATCGATGTTGCCGGTGAAGCCCTTGGCGACGGTGCCCTCGGCGCCGACGAACACCGGGCCGAGCGGCACGTTGGCGCCGACCACGCCCTCGACCACGCCGCCGGCGAGCTCGTAGTTGTTGCGAATGGAGCCGTTACGGTTGAGCGCACGGGGGATGCCGGCGCGCGAGTACTCGTTGTCGAACCGCTCATAGCCGCCCATCACGCCGAAATAGGGCTCGAAGCCGAAGCCGCGGCTCCCGTCGGGCGCGGTCGGCGTGTCCGTGGTGGTGGTGGACGCCGTCGTATCCGTGGCGGTGGTGTCCTGCGCCTGTGCGGCAGCGGGAACGGCCAGGCACGCCGAGGCGAAGAGCGCCGCGAGAGTGAGCTTACGCATGTGAAGACCTCTTTGTTGTTTATACCGGGACGGCCCGCTTCATGCTGACCGCCTTGCGAGGCACCCAAACCGCGAACCTCGACTTGCGTTGCACCTGAACCAACAAAATGGCGGCATTAGGCCCACAGTGTCACATGAACGACACAGTTTGTGTCCGCCAGATGAATGGATTCGGGGTCAGGGCCGCAGTGCCGCATCGTACTTGTCGTCGAGATCCTCGTCATCGACACCGTCTTCGTCGAAGTCGTCCTGAAGGTCGTCCTCATCCATGTCGTCCTCGTCCATGGTCGCTTCGGCGTCGGTTTCGCCGACTTCCGTGTCCTCCATGTCGAGTTCGTCGATGTTCTCGTCCTCTTCGTCCTCGGTATCGATGTCGGGATCGAGATCGGTCAGCACCACGCCGTCGGTGGGGCCGTTGCGGGTCGCCTCCAGGATCTCGGCGCGCTGGCTCTCGTCATAGCCTTCCTCGTCGTACCCGTCGTCGCCCGGACCTTGGCCGGTGATCTGATGGCCACCCATGATCGTCTCCTCAGCGCCCGCCAGCTGCGGGCTCACCATGCGAACGGCGGCCGGGGACGACGGTTCCCCGGCGACGCGACGGGCCGGGCCTTAGAGCGGGCGGAACAGGCGGCCGCGCTCGGTGACGGCGACCACCGCGAAGGCGACGAGCCCTGCGCCCAGGAAGCCGATGACCAGCGGCACCGCGCTGCCGTTGAACGACTGGCCGATCACCACGCCGATCAGCGCGCCGAAGGTGATGCTCGCGAAGCCCTGCACGCTCGATGCGATGCCGGCGACATGCCCCATGTTCTCCATCGCCATCGCCGAGAAGTTCGAGGTGGCAAGGCCGAAGCAGCCCATGGTCAGCGCCTGCAGCACCGCGAACACCAGCAGCGTCTCCAGTCCCAGCGCGATCGTCGCGAGGTGGACGATGTTGAGCACGATCAACGTCGCCACCGCGCCATGGCTGATCAGCCGCGTGCCCAGCCGCATCACCAGCCGCGCGTTGAGGAGGTTGGCGACGGCCATGGTGCCGGCGGTGGTCGCGAAGATCACGGTCAGCAGCTTGGGCCGACCGAACG
>Ga0210040_10000942_pt1 | contig 46289 bp, 17 predicted proteins | sample CryGeyCG12114_NA_FD_185462 | JGI IMG/M metagenome (GOLD analysis project Ga0210040, IMG submission 185462) | Groundwater microbial communities from aquifer - Crystal Geyser CG19_WC_8/21/14_NA (SPAdes) (version 2) | ecosystem: Environmental > Aquatic > Deep subsurface > Groundwater | place: USA...
AAAGACTAGCTGATAAGACTACCGAAAAACGATAAAACCCCTAATTATTATTACTGGTTTTTTGTAATAATATAAATAATTCCTTATAACCCGGCTTCGTCGGTACACCCTCTTGCTGAGGTTTATTGAATGTAAGGATGACAGGGTAATACCAATAGGAAAGGATGTGCCCTTTGTTCTCCAATGCTTAAAGATTGTAATTAGCTTGCAAAAGAGATTAAATAATTATGAATTAAATATTCAATGCGGGTACCCATTGGTGAATGTGAGCTATTACAGCACCATAATGTGTCCATATTTTCAAATTGTTCGTGTGTTGAAATATGGTTCTTAAAAGGAACGAAATTTTTAATTATTGTTCAGCTGGCTAGTTAGATTTTATACACCTAGAGGGTTTGACTTGATGAATGTTCACTAAATTCTTCTTGCAACATTTCATTTACAAAGATTCGAAACCTCGATCAATATTTCTGGTTTGGTCTTACTTTAGTTAGACTCAGACGCCAGGGAAATGTAATTTAAGTATTGGATTTAAAAGCTCTCCATTTCTTAGTTGGTAAATGACAATTTTGTTATGAGTATACTACTGCAGAATTCGCATGTGTAAACGAAAGAGTATAAAATAACTTTCAGTTTGTTTAAGCAAAGAACATCACCGCGGTTAAATGTGATTGTGATTATCTACTTGTCAACAAGATTCGATACATCTTCTTCTGCTCTGCGTACATTATGTGCAGTACGCGATAGAAAATGATTAGCGTACAGGAATAGGAAAATAATTAATTTTTACAAACTGTTTCTCTTGTTAGTGTTGTCTTTTGTCATCAATTCATTATTACAACACTTTAATTACGGTTGTCACACATTAGTTTTCATCACAATGAAGTGCTTCACAGTTGGTTGAATTCTTGGTCATTGCTGCCTCTGCCACTCATCCTCATTTAAATTGCAAAATGTATTCCACGGTATCTCAATCTTTAACTATGTTCTGGTAAACTGAAAGAGTAATAATAATTATTGTTAATTTTATAGTTTTGAGTAGCTGGAGTAGTAGTTTTGACTGGCTATGCTAATTTTTATTTTTATTCTTTTGCAGATCGAGAACAGAGTTTCACAGAAAAGCAACGTTACGATGGATGGTACAATAACTTAGCTCATCCGGAGTGGGGTTCCGTGGGTATGTACAAAATAAATATTTCTTTGTGTTGTTGTTTCCAATTCGAGTAAAAACGATTCCTTTCGTTCAACAGATAGACATCTTACGCGAAAAACCCCTCCAGCTTATGCAGATGGAGTTTACATGCTGGCTGGTCAAAATCGCCCTAGTCCAAGAAAACTCAGCCAAGCGTTTATGAAGGGAGATGACGGAATGCCATCAACCCGAAATCTTACTGCAATGTTGGCCTTCTTCGGTAAGCTCTTTGGCACACAGTTTTCACATTCTTTGCACAGGTATACCATCAGGATTAAATTATGGTATGCCACTTCTGTGCAATACAACAATAGAACTTTTCATCAATTTTGCACGCTTCCATGTGGGTGTACGTTCTACGTATGCTCATTGTTATACATTTTGTGGTATCAGATTGTTGTGAGCTGCCCACCCTGCTTGCTATAGATGAAAAAATGAGCACTCTTGAAAGAAATTTAGCTTCTGAAGTTATAAATTAGTCAGTCTATTATTATATTTGTGTATGGAGGGCGAATTTGGCACTTTTTTAAACACATCATCAATTTACTTTGGAACATTAGACGAGGGGTGATTACAGTCTAGTCTATAGTTAGCAAGTAATGCAATTTGTTTCATTAGGTATGTTGTATTAAGGTTTTCCATTTATTATCATTCATGATTTAATGAGTAGTCTCAGAGTAATAATAATCTTTTGTTTAAGTTTATTGATTGTTTTGCGATGAATGCATGTTCTAAAACTCATTGAATACTTGGTTAGTGCGCCGTATCGAGTTGTTTTTACCTACGCACATGCGTGTACGTAAAGTTTCTTCTGTTTATTTTGCATTCCCTTGTAAAGTTCACATTATTTCATTATTTATATGGATAGCGTGCCTCAAGACTCTGCAATCAAGCATTCTTGTTATATGGGACCATTAGTATGTGTGCCCTTTTCCATATTATTAAAATCTGTGCCTATTTAAATAGCAATCTAATAAAGAATTTAAGGAGTGCTGCAAAAATCATTTTGTGTGCTTACGCTATTATTATGCTTCTATGTCAGAGTCAACAATGAATCTCATTTGCAAGTATGCAAAAAAGTAATCATTCTGTAATAAACAAATGTAAATGTGCTAATAATGATGGCAAATTTGTTTTTTCTTACCTTGCCTTAGGTCAAGTCGTTTCCTCAGAAATCCTGATGGCGAGTGAGTCAGGTTGTCCTATTGAGATGCACCGGATCGATATCGAAAAATGTGATGACATGTATGACAAGGAGTGTCGTGGGGATCGTTTCATGCCATTTCATCGTGCTGGATATGATATTAAAACAGGCCAGAGTCCAAATCGTCCAAGAGAACAGGTAAGATTTCAAAAGCAGTGAATTAGATATTAGTTGTCAGTTAGTACTGACTTGGTTTATCGTACTAGTCAGTACTGCTGACTAGTACGATAAACCTTCTGGTTATTTTTTGTTACTTCTGTTCCAGTGGAGTTGACACACATGATGTATAACTAAATCTACGTAGAATTTTTTATTGCTAGCTACAGTCATCACTTAATAAAAATTCAAATTTTTCGGGGATTAGTTATATTTTGTCGAAGTGTTGAACTGGTGGGTACCCACGAATACAATGTGTAAGATAGCATATAACATATTTATGATAGATATTGGCATCATGATATTTCGACTTCATGAAGTAAGCCTTGTTAGTGAAATCACACATTATCAGCGTCAAACATCGCAGTGGAAAAAATGCACCAAAGCGTTAAAAAAATATATTGTAGTAGTGAGCGCTGAAAACAGGCAGTAGTTAACTTTTAGTTAGGCAAGATGATAAATCCTCTGATAATGGTTGATTGCTCACTCACAGATTTTGACGCTTTTTACAAATCCTTAATTCTGTTAACCCTCCTCAAAACCACAGACACGTAGCAGCCTGAACAATTGTACAGACGGATACTAGTGAAGCGTGAAAAGTGAAAGATTAGTGACAGAATAACATGATGATGGTAATCATTATAGTATCCATTTTTTGGCAGGGATAGTATTGTTCTCCTAAAAATAGTACAATTACTCTCACCATTAATTTTTATCAAACTGTGGTTGATTTTTCTTTGCAATTTAAAAGAATTTTTTTTTATTCCTACCAATTTGCATTGTATTGTGCATTTTATATCTAGTTCAATGATTGCTACTCACTCATAATCATAGACTGTAGAAACACATATTTATTTGTAAGATTTTGAGACTTTTCATCACCTTTTTTTCATCTTCATAGACTCTTTGAACACATCATGCCGTACGTATGGCTGTGAATGTTATGGAGATTGTCTAAAATGTCTAGGAGAAATGAAATCATGATATTACGATTAATAATGGGGACAAGGCTACAAATGAGCAAGATACATAGCTACTTACTAGTCCAACTATTAACTACTACAACCATTATTATGAGTACAACACACGCTTTGGTAATTATGTTGCTTGTAGTAGGTAACTAAAAGATTTTCGTGAAGCCACTATAGGAACAAGGGGAAGGTTAGTAAGTCTTTGGGTCATTTTTGTACAAAACACTTCTTTGGTCGGCTCACCTTCCTCTTTTTTTTCTGCTGCTCAAGTGTTATTGTTGGTTTCTTTAGTTAGTTAGTTAGAATATATATAATGGCTCTAGGCATATGGAACTTTACAGCCAATTGTTTGATGTAAATGTGCAAGTACGATGATAGCATAATGATGTGATACATAGGTCATCCCATTGATTCATATGGATGGATACTTCTCACGCAGACTGTTTTCATGCCACGTGTGATTGGCACGTTGGGCTGTTAATGTGATGTGGAAAAGTAGAAATTAAAGAAAACACATCGTATATATTCCGTTAAATGGGTTAAAATGAATTGATTAGAGCGTCAAATTAAAATGACAATAGAACTGCTTGGTTAGCTGAAGATTGCTAGGGTTAAAAATATTTTACTTTTTGCAGACTAATAAGATGACAAGTTGGATTGATGGAAGTTTCGTATACAGTACTTCAGAAGCATGGATTGCAGTCATGAGATCATTCCAGAATGGAACGCTACGTGCTGATAATACAGGACATTTGCCTCCAAAAAATACGGAAAGAGTCCCACTCAGCAATGCTCCATCACCACACGTGCTCAGAATGCTTAGCCCTGAGCGAATGTTTTGTAAGTTGGTGAACTTATCCACTGTTTCCATACTTGCAAAATATGTGTTCATTAAGTCATCATAATAATGCTGTCAAAAGAGCTATAGATTGCAAAATCCATGCAGTCAAATATTCAGGCTTTCATTTACAAATGAGAATCTATTCAAGAACAATAGAGGATCTTGGTCAATTAGGGAAAAGGATTGAGCCTGCTCTCGTGAAATAATTATGTATTTATGATAATGCTATGAGTAATACTATTATTGTCGCTGACACATGCATGCAGTCATAAAATATAAGGTTGATGCCTTCTTTTGGGAATCTACTAAATTTGATATGCTGCACACACACACCAGTCATGATTAGGGGGCCAATGTGTGGAGCACTTGGTTTAGTCTTGATTTAATGCATGGGAACTTGAATTGCATGCATAATTTTGTGCAAGCTCATTTCTTGTGTGTTTACGTATGCACTGTCATTTGAGATATAATACGGAAGTGAGACTATTGGTGTCAGTGTCAATGGATGATGCCAGCATATTTTTTGTGCGTTATGTGACAAGTTTTACTTTAAAGGAGTAAATGGAGGGTTTGTGAGTAAACAATAGGTTGTCGTATTTTGGTTAATCAGGATGAATGATCAAGGAAATAAGTAGCTAGCAATTTTTTTTTTGGTTTTCACCTAATGTAGCATTGGGATTTGATTTGATTTTTGCTTCCTTTCTATGAATTAGTAACTTCACATGAAGCTTAACTATCGATGAAACCATGTTTTTTTATATTTTTTTTGATGAAGTCGTGCAGCTAGTTAGTTAGCATTAAAACTGTGATGAGGACTGACTTGGTACGTAATTAAAAATGTGGTGTAATTTGTTGGATAATGAAGCCTTCAGGAGCTGAGAGACAAATGTTGCCTAAAGATGTAAAATGGCGCTTAAAGAGTGGGCCTGTATATGTAAATGTAAAAAGAATGCAGTTTTTGATCACGCATTTTGTGAATGGGTCTTGTAGATTAGGTATACGTGCAAGCACTCTCATCTGTGTTGATAATTTAGCTGAAATGAGTAATGTCAATGTCACGCTCAATTCACTCACTCGTTCATACTATCATGATCAAATTGAAAAGAAAAGAAAAACATGAGCATAAACAAAGATTTAATAGGGGTTAGTTAGTTAGTAAGTAAATGCGGCACATTATGAGCTCTTTGGCATCACTGTGTGAATTACAGCCTGTTTTTCCAAAGTATTCTCACTTCCGAATTAAAGGGAGTTTTTCTTGGTACGGCCTCGTTCTTTTGACACTTCATCTCCATTTTTATGTATCTCCCTTTTTCTTTTCAATTTTGCGTGAATCAACAGGCCATTTAGCACATCTTAATCGTTTTGGTTTCCGCGTTAGATTTTTGTATTTTTTAAACACTGCTCATGATTAAAACCTTGTGCCTTTTCATTGCAAGATATGGAGCATTCTTTTAAGACGGTGAATGTCTTTATTATAAAATAATGTGCACACCTTGACATTTGCATTAAGTGTGATACTTCCTCTTTCATTCAGGTAGAAAAAGGTTTAGCTTGTGCTCTGGAACTTTTGCACAGGTTTGGTAGCATAAAAAGTAAATATGTCATGAGGCAGTCTACTGTTAGTTTACTCATTACATGAATTAGACGACATGAATATAGACGAAAATCTTGTGTCCTTCAGTTTTGTGCGCAAAAGTCAAAGTTATTCAAGGACCCGTTGTTGATCTCTTCTAGATCATCTGCTCACATACATGATTCAGAGAGAACAAAAAGTATGTACAGTTAGTCATACTGGTCATACTAAATAAATTACAAATTTACAGCTTCATAACACTAGAGTCATTAAATCTGAGCCTAAAAAATAATTCAAATCCCCGTGAGATTTTTTTTTGTGCAATCAGGAAAAGAAAAAGAAAAATTTGCTTTTAAACATGTGTAGCAGTGCCAATATGTGTTAAACAAGTTTCTAGACAAAGGACTAAAGACTGTGTGAGTTGTAGTACTTTAAGTTGCACCAAAAAATGTCTTCCATGTCAAATGTCCACTCAGTGTTTGAAAATATGGTTTTTATTTAATATCCGACTGCTACAATGCATCTTTTGCATAGCTATATATGAGTAATTGAACTTGTTTTTCCAACTTTGTGATGCATCATTTGTTAATATTAGCAGCCAATTTAAAAGCTTGGTTGGCTTGTGTAGCTCATCTCATGGCACTTGTTTTTTTGACAGCTAAGATTCACTTCTAAAGCAGCCAATTCTATTGCATGGATCTTATAATTAAAGAAAAAATATCGACGGAAGAAACTAACTAAGTAGCTGGCTATTATTTAAATTTTCATGTTAGTGTTTACAATTGGGCCATATCCTAATTTCAGGGCTGATCAGCCATACCAAATGACTAGTAGCTTAACTTATAGTAAGTAAGGCATACTTATTTTTAACCTAAGTCGACCTTGGTGGCTATACTGGTACAGGTACTGATTTTCAAGGATCCGAAAATGTTTTTGGTGTGGACAAGTCGAGCATGAAAACTTTATCCCATTCACGGCTCAGCAATTTTTGTGGTTCTCAAATGTAGTTAGTTACTTGGTTAATAAGTAGCAATATTACATATAGATTTGATTGGAAAGACGAAAAAATAAAGCCAATTTGGATATAAGTTGATTGGTTATGAATTTACGACCGACACATTGTTTTCTTTCTTCTCTGCTTGTCATGATATAAATCATAACTCATTAGCTAAAGTAATCAAATGATTTAGAGATTTTGTGCTCTTCTGTACATATGGCAATACATTGTACGAGTACGAGATTGCAATGGGTGTATTCTTTGATTTTTGTTTGTGTGTGTGTTATGTTCAAAGCAAATCAACAATGCATGTGCACTAACTAGTCAGCTAAATGCGATGAAAAGTATGAGCAAATAATTAAAGATACCATTAGACCGGAGCCTTTTCCCAAAATTAGCTTTCACCTTCTAATCTACAGACACTAAATCAACATAACGTCTTGATTCAACAATAAGAAGAAGTGGAATGCATTTGCATTCATCATCTATTAGACTAAATTGAATCGATGAGATGACAATGTTGAAAGCTTTTGCATTTTTTTAAATGTGCATATGAACGTATATAAGTTTTAATGAGATGGATTGACAGTTCCTAGCTAGTTGTTAGTTAGTTTACTCAGCCCTTAACTGCGCGTTAGAAAAAATAATGATGATAATCACAATTTCTTGAGTGGTCACTTTGGCAGCTGTATTTAGTATTGGCAGTGTCCGATGATAAATGGCACGAGAAGAGTCAACAAGAATATTGTTAATTTGTGTGACTGCAACCATTGTTAACTAATTTTTTCAGTGATGGGAGATCCGAGGACGAATCAAAACCCAGCATTGTTGGCATTTGGCATTCTGTTTTTCAAGTGGCACAATGTGGTTGCGGAAAAAGTCCAGAAAGAGCATCCTGATTGGGGAGATGAAGAGATCTTTCAAAGAGCACGAAGATATGTGATTGCCACTTTACAGGTATGAGTTTTTCAAGTCCTCCTTTGTTAGTGTTTACAATGAAAAGTTAACTATGTAGTTAGTCAGCTAGTTAGACTGTTGCCTATGTATGAGTTTGGTATGCGCCTTAAGAGGGGTCGTCTGTATTCATTATGCATGTACGAACTAAACAAACAATTGTTTCCATTTTTGTCTTCTTCTTTTCTATGCATTTCTTGGAAATTTATCCCCTCAAAACATATTGTGCTAGTCATGTACTCTAATTTAAACTACGTAGTTGGTACTTTTTTTGAATTTAAACTGCGTTGGGAGTATATAAGGCTAAGAGCTCTACTAATGAATCAAACGAGTCCATTGAAGCTAATAATGGACTCTGTATATTGGTCTCGAACTGCTATGTAAGCAGCTTTTGATTGAACGCTGTTAAAAAGGATGAGAAACAAACTCTCTGGTTAGTTAGTGCAACAATAATAACAGCAACAGTACACAACAATGGACCAGAAGTTGTAGCGTGAAATGTCTAAAGAAAGTAGGTTACTACACACGTATAGACATTACATAATAGAATCAGTAAGAGTATTATTATTGTTAGTTGAGGGCCGTAAAAGCCTAGCTAATTCCGTATGCCCATTTGTCTGTAATGTTGTGATTGATGAGTTTAGTTTAGTTGGGAATTCAAATATTTACGGTAGCACTAAAACAACATGCATAGTTTTTGTACAGTTAGTTATAGAAGTGAAAATGAAGTACAAAACTAATATTTGGGCAATGTGAATGAAATCATCTAAACACGTTTGGTCAACAATAAGATCCAATACTATTCATGGGCCACTCATTACCTTACTCAAAATATTATATTAAGAGGGAGGGAGTGCAAAATATCATGTTAACTGTGATGAGAGCATTTACTCTGTCCAGATGTAATGATAATCATTAGAGCAGTGGAAAAAAAATTAATTACGTAGTCGTGTAGCTACAATCCTATATGGTAATCAATACAATGACATAGAAAAATAGTCATTGGGCACCCATGCACTTTAAAAGGAGAGAAAAGATATGTGGTGTCGATCCTCTTAATTCAGTGGCTGACACTAATTGAATTAATTGATATCGAAATACAAGTTTCTCGATGTCCATTGCCAGGAGAAAGGAAAGTATAATTCAGTAGCTCAAAAATATGTAGTTGTGCACGCACATTATGCTACGAGCCTCAAAAATAGTGAAATATAATACGTCTCCGTGTGGCACAATAAATCTATTTCACTTAATCTAATAAGTACAGAAGTAGAAACAAAAGGATTTCGAGTCGATCACAAGCACTATGCCTGATCCTTCTATTAGACCTGAACTTGTTCTTGCCAGCCTGAGCACAAAAGAGTTGTCTGCAGCATTTTCAATAGATGAAGAATTGATCACGATTTTGTTTCGAGCGTGAGCGTCTCTTACACAGATGTACTATGCATAAAGGTAGTTCTAGTGTATGAGAATGCCAAATAATTTTTAGAATGTGCTGGATCAGTTACCCTTTTTCTGGCCTGCTTTGTTAGTTAGCTTATAGTTGTAGTATTATAGCTAAATCTATACAGTTGAGCATTTTAATGCATGGGAAATCTAGTACAAACGTGATGTGTGCGAACTCTTTTACCAATGATATTTTTTTTTGTTTACAGAATGTCATATTGTACGAGTATTTGCCAGCTTTGTTAAATGAAGGGTTGGAGCCATACAATGGGTATAAACCTGATACGCATCCTGGGATTACACATGTGTTTCAGAGTGCTGCTTTCCGATTTGGGCACACGTTAATACCGCCGGGTATCTACCGGAGAGATGGGAAATGCAATTACAGGAAAACTAGAAGTGGCGCTCCAGCCATTCGTCTTTGTGCGTCTTGGTGGGATTCGGAGGTATGCATTTTTTTGCCAATATTATTGTCATTGCTCTGTTAATTGAGAGGAATTGTACTCCAAAACTCGTCGTGGCATTAGAAAGGGCAACTTTGGTCATAAAAATTGACCTGTTTTTTATGCACTATCAGTAGAACACAAAGTGGTCTACATTAAATGACAATCCTTGTAGATGAAAAATTATGGGAACTTTATATACTGACATAGTGGTGGTTGTTGTACGCACAGTTAAATTACTTTATTAAGGCTATGTGTTGTAAAATGACAGGTAACAAATGAGTGATATCTGGAATTGAGTTTGGTAATCTGTGCCTGTCTGCGAGCGAGGAAAAAAACATACTCACAGCTAAATACTTTTGACATATATGGTCATGGCATTTTCTCAACTTTGATGGTAGACTAATTGTATAGGTGTATACGGATTCTAATGCGTTGTAGGCCGTTACAGATCTAGGGGATATGTCGACACGTTGGCTTCTATGATTTGCAATAGGTGGCCGATATTAAAATATTGGAGAAACTAGACCATTTGTTATAGAAAAGGGTGTGCAAATACTCATGACTAGTGAGTTCAAAGTTAGACGACCAATTCAAAACTGTAGTCAATGACTTCAATTTTTGTCACTTGCTAAATTTCGTTTCCAAGAATAGGATTCTATATTCATTGGAATGTGTCATACTGATTTTGCTAGATTCAGACATTCTCAGAAGTCATGAATATTTGCAGTAGTATTACTTCTTTACTGGTATTAGTTTGTTAAGGGGCAATATAGTCGTTAGCACAATGTGTTGACTGCGGCAAGATGAATAAAGCATTTGTAGCCCTTATCTTAACTGTTCATCAAAATATTCGCTCCAACTAACTACATGCAGTGAATGGCAAGTTACTCACTCACCCTGCATAATATATTTCTGAACTCAATCAATTGGATTAGATGTGAATCTTAAGATTATATCCTGATGATGTGAATACGTGGTTCGTGCTCTTACTAACTAACTACCTTATTTAAGCGGTGTGTGATGTCTTGGAGCAATAGCTATAATGCAAGTTAAAACAGCTAGTTGGAGTCATTGAATAGCAACTAGCAACGATTTGCTCACCCTTATAGTCTTCTCCCATTAAATCCGTATAAATCTTAAGAGTTTTTCAAAGGCCTTGGCTCCTTTGCTAGCGAGGCGTAACTTCTTGTGGCTGTTCCACCTTATCTCATAAATAGTTAGTATCTATCTATTCGCTGTTGTTTGTTGTGCCTATGTGTGTGCCAAGCAAGCTGACGCGCATTTTTCAATAATCACGCTCTCCACGTGTAGATTTTATTATGATCCATTAGCACTGTACGTTGATGAGATGGGAATGAAATGTTTATAGACCAATAATAATATGAACATGGTTGAACACTATCGGTAGCTCGTTCTCGTGGGGCTAAACAAAGAAACATGCAGTGGATTTTCTAATTGAGATACTAATGGAACTTTTATTATAATGCCATCGAAATGTGCATTGCCAATTAAGTAAACAGTTTTCACCTTCATGACTTGCGCGTGCCTTTTTGTTTCTAGTACAAAAGTTGTATGGAAATTGTAGTTAGTTAGTTAGTTAGTGGCATATGAAATGTAATGAATTTGTTGGGGGAAAATCAATCAATACTACAGTTAGTTAGTGAGTTAGTAGTAATGTCTGGTAATTTTAATAATTTTTCTACGTCATAAGATCTTTTAAGTTTCTATCATCACCTCGAAATGTCTACAAGGATCTGTAATCAAGCGAGGACTATAACGCAGAAATCTAACCTCACTGACATAAGCAATCAGCAAATGCTGTTATTGGTGGTGTCAATTTAAGCTAGTTAATAAATGCAGTAGACTTGTAAGTACCTAATCATTGTAATAATACTATAATAATGATAATAATGATGATCTACAAGGAGTGGTCCAAATGAAAAGGATTTCACCTCTGTGTGATTTCTGTTTTTGTTCTTACGTCACGTAGCTGGTGATGAGATTCCTCCTCTTTCATCTTCTTGCAATTATATTTCAGCAATTTTTGTCCTTGTCATAATATTATTTTTCGAAATGGGAATAAGTCATTACTATGTTATTTGGAAAGGGGGAGTGTTTGACCAAGTTCTTCGTGTAACAATAGGCGATTATATGGATTAGGTTTGTGGCTTGTGATTTTTCGCATCATTGTGTATAACCATAGATGAGAAGATAACTGACTGGCTAAGGGTAGGAGAACAAATGTATGCTTTGTTATTATTTATTTATTTTAGCTTGAATCAGTTAACCACAAATTGGAGCCATGAAATTACCACTGTGATAGCACAACCTTTTTTTGAACAGTTTAATGGCAGTGAGTTTGTCAGTCGGTGGTATAAAAATTTATCATTTACTCTGTAAGCATAAAGAGCTGGTCACTAAATGTTGCCAGTGTTATTTTACGATATGGGTTTGCAGTCAATGAAATGGAAAGTTGTAGCAAACAGCTGTAAAATATTTTGCGATAATAATCCTCTGTGTAATAAGTACTGTAATAATATTCTAGTATCATTGAGTCATGGGGGCACAAACGAATATTTTATTTTAAATGGTTTTATGAAATTAACGAATGTTACCATTCGAGTAAACAGCATAGTGAGCCAATTTACTAACTAATACAAGAATTATTAGTTCATTTGAAAACCTGGGGGGCTCAGTGCATCAGTTCTGCTGAATTCATTCTGCCTAGGATTATTGCATACGTGAAAGAATGTGGCTACTGTAGCTATGAAAGCTTGAGTTGTTCAGTATATCATGCTATTGATTAGTGAAATCATTCTAAAAGCCAGTCGGGAATAGCTGCATTTTACTTCACCAGTTAAGCTTCAAACAGGTATACGATAAAGTATTAACAAGCAAAGTCACTTCTTAAACGATAAAGTATGGTTTAAGAAATTGTTTGTGGCAAAGATTCCATTGTCCAATTATATTTCTCCAACTTAATCGTCATTCATTCATTGTCATTTCCGTTTTTGGTGGGTGCGGAGAATTCAAACTGGTTGGCTTGATGGGTGCTATGATAATAATAATGAGCGTTTTTTTTTGTTTTGTTTCATCTGACAACTCAGGATGTTTTGGGGGCACCAACGTTTGAAGAGATCCTTTTAGGATTGGCATCTCAAATTGCAGAGAAAGAGGATGTGATTTTGTGCTCGGACGTTCGAGACAAATTATTTGGACCCTTGGATTTCTCGAGACGTGATCTTGGAGCTCTCAACATTATGAGAGGGAGGGATAATGGCTTACCTGACTACAATACTGTCAGAAAATGCTTTGGGCTTGAAAAAGTATCAAACTGGAGTGATATCAATGCCGCATTATATAAGCAAGAGGTAAGTAATAATGTTTGTATGGCTAGCGGGATAAAATGAACAGCTTTTATGTAAATGCAGATCTCATCTCTCAATACTTTTGATTTTTTTATAGCCCGCTCTATTTAATACCCTGGAGCAACTGTATGGAAGGGACTTGAACAATGTGGATCTATACTTGGGAGGAATGTTGGAGTCTCACAATGGACCAGGTCCACTTTTCAAAGCCATTATTATGGAACAGTTCCGCAGAATCAGAGATGCAGATCGTTTTTGGTTCGAGAACGAGAATAATGGGTAAGTTTATGAGGTGCAAATGCTGTCACGTTTCTTGAGTCTGATCAATTGCTATTAATGATTGTTATTGCTGATGCTTTATGTTAAGCAGTATATTTAAGGACATTTTGTTTGTCATTTGTACATGTGTACTTGAAAACACGATGAAGTGCTATAAACTATGTGCATGCTCTCCAAAAAGTGGCTAAAATAGCCATAAAGAAACAAATCACGTACGACCCAACCAAGAACATTTTGAGGATACGGAGCATTTTTATCCAAAATGCAAAGAATAGATAGGAATGTTTTTTGAAGTTATGGACTTTCGCTCGGGACAGCTTCACCCGTCGTGCTAGCTTGACATCAATTCAAACAATAATTCATGCATTAGTGTCAAAACTGTAGGCAACGCTGTGAGATGTGGATGTAAACGTACAAGGGAACGACGACAGGATCTCTCACAGTTCTTACATCATTTTTGACAAATATACATCTTTCTTTCTGGCTTGTATGCATCTATCTGTTTTTGACAAATGTATTTTGATCACAGAAGATTACACCGCATGGGATCCTTCATACCTTCTTTGATCATAATATCCTTATTATTGATAATCACACGCGGTCATCATACAAGAGGGTATAGTTAGTTAGTTGTTAGTTCGTAAATAATCAAATCGTGTTCATGTTTTTTTCTGCCCCTTCATCTCATCCCCACAGATCATAAATTCAGTACGAAATGCATAACATGGCTGGCGACTTTTGGATGGCTAGTAGTAGCTAGTAATAGTGAGGGTATAATCGTGTGCGATTTCGTGGCAATTATTTAGATGACCCCCCTAGACAGTTTTGCATGCATCGTGCACTGAGAAGCAAAAATTTATGACGGTAATAATAACATTATGAATAATAGTTCCAAAATACATAACACCTGAGAATTTGCAAAAGCAGATGGTTAGGATTCGCATGGTTCTCAGTAATTATTTTTTATTGTAACTTCTAATTTATTGTCTAAGCGGACGGCTAAAGACAATCAATTGACACAATGTTACGGCTTGTTTTAGACGTATTATTAAGTTGTGAGCAAAGCAAAGCTACTTTATAATTTGGTTTCTTAGTTAATTGAAAATAATGTGGTAGCCAGAAAGCTGTAATTAGGGGTGACAATAATAAATTATTTACAGTGTTTTTTTTTCACTTGATGACTGCTGGTTTGTTCATGATTGGAATTTGGAATCAAATGGGTTTTCATATTGAATGATAATGTTGACTTGATGCATTTTATTGCGATTTTGTATTGTAAAGGGTTAGAAATCGTATTTAGTTTTATTATATTTCTTGATGCAACAAATGTCAAAACTTGAGAGAATGTAAAAGGTACAAAAGAAAGGGAGAAATTAAACGCTAATAACATGTCCGTATGAAAAGAGTCATAAATAATTTTCTCGCATGTCCACGCCCTTCCTTCCAAGTTACTTTTACGTGGGATTTTATTATTCTTTGAAGCAGCTAGATACTGTTGTTAATCTTCTTTGAGCCCCCTGTGATCATGCATACTGAACTATAGTCTTTAGAGTGACGTTGTATGCATTTTATTATGTCTTCATTGGCAGGCAGTTTGCAACTGCTCTGCGTTTTCCAATAAATCGCTCATTCATTCTCCACTTTGTATGCTTACTCTTGACTGACCACTACCCGTCATTTTGTACTAATTAGAATCCATTGTCTACCATGACTAATACCTTATTACCACAGCACGCCTAAACATTGTGGAATGCAGGGAAGCATAAGCCTTTTTCATTGATCACCATCATCACACACAGTTGGAGTCACAACCTTGTTATTATCAGTGTTGATAATCATCTTTTTTACCTCTGTCATTGGCGATGATGAAGGAATCAATCATATCTCAAGCAAGTAGTTAGTATAAGAAAAAAATAAATGGTTTCTGTGCATCGTGCATAAAGCATTCTGTGCATCTTGGTTGAGAAATTGATAAATATTATCACTCAAGTTACATTCACATCTTGTCATTAGTACTATATGTGTCATTAATTAAAAGTGGCGATGAAACTTTTTTTATACTGTGTGGGCTTTTTGAGATCCGCCGTTTTTCTGTATAGTAACGATTACTTACTGACATTGCCGTCTAATGAGAATAATGATAATAGTTCATAATTAAAATGAGCAGGCTGAAAGGTAACATAACTAACTAACTATCCAAATAACTAACTACAGTAGCTGGGTGGCTATATCTCTACAAGTAGTATCGTTGCTAGAGGTGAAAACTTGATGCTGTGTTCGTCAAACATGTGAGATAAACTGCTATAATGGTAGCAGCACTTGAGATTGTGAACACAATAACTAGCCACGTAATAGAAATGGGGTCAACAGGTCAATGAATACATCACACTGCTACTATATCACACATGAAAAAGTGCGGCTGTGAGAATACTACGTAGTTGTTGTAGTAGTCAGTTAGTTGAATTGTAGCTTACTTGATTATTTCCATCTATTCATGTCCAAATGCCAAATGCCATGTACTGCACCTTTAATTTTGGAAGTTTTCAGCCAGCCTGCTGCAATAAGTAACCAAGTAGGGCTTTCGGCTTTATTATCATACAGTCATTAATCGAATTTCAAATCAATACATATATGGTCATAATTCAGTTAGTACTTTAAAACATTGTGCTTATTTAGTTAGTTAGTTTGGGTTCGTGCGTAAACCTACCGTTAGACCCACGCTCTTTGATACTTTTGATTGATGTAAGGAGCAGTTGCTCGTACTTGTAGTATCATTAAACAACTAATGATCAATCAATGATGATGATTTATAAAGAATAAGATGATGATGGGTATTTTCTCACTTTGACCATTTTTAGATTCTTTACTAAGGAGGAGATTGAGGAGATTAGGAACACCAAGCTGTCAGATATCATTGTGAAGAGTACGAACATCAAAGCTGACGAGTTGCAGAAAAATGTTTTTACGTGGAAAGACGATGACCCTTGTCCTCAGCCAATGCAATTGAATGCCACTGTGCTGGAACCCTGTAGTTACTTGCAAGGATTTGATTATTTTGAGGTGAGGCATTATGTTCACTGACTGCGTTTTTGAGTCTGTGGATTTTTCATACCATGTCTTGTCTGCAGCATATTTAATTTTGACTAGCTGTAGTACGAAATTTTAGTTCGAGTATACATATTAATATGAGTTGGTTTACATGTTTTGGAGCGGCATTATCGTGACATGAGTTATGTTAACAATATGGACGTGTTTCATTAGACTGTTGTTACCTTTTTGAATGCTTCTCACGAACCAGTCAATGTCTTTTAGCTTGTACAAACTACGCTTTTCTTATTGACCGTTTGCGTCGTCAACCTTTTAGTTAGTTAGACAGGAGTAGGAGCATCATAAAAAGACAGTACGTGAATACAGAAGCAGTTAACTATAGTTCGCCACGTATACATCATATAGGCTTATTATATTGCGTATGCAAAAAGAGCGATTAGCCAGACAGATATGAGCGGACGAGAAAATAATATCACTCAAATTGTAAATTGTTTTGACAGTTATTAAGTAGCGATAAATGCGTACTTCTACGCAATCTTTCTTACCTACCACTGTATCAAATTCCAACAAGAAGTAAGCTATAAGAAAGAATAAGATTGCTATAGAATATTTTAACTTTGGAGCTTGTTCTGTCCAATGCAGTTTAGTTAGTTTAGTTATACGCGTTCAACTGATGTTGTATTGCTGCTAGTCAGTCAGCTAGTCAGTCAAAGATGAACCTTTTAGCTGACTTTTATTGTGCCTGAATCATTTGTCTTAGCTGAACTGTCAGGCACTGGCTGCTATGAAATTGAAATATTGTTACTAGCTAGGTACACTTATGTAGATTAGCATGGCGAGCCATTAGTAAATTTCGTGTATGAAATCTGATCCACTTAATTGAAATGTAAATATATTCTCAAGTTGTAGCCAAGTTAGACTTGATTAACTACATTGTAACAACTTGACTTGAAACAATTTGCTTGGTAGTTTTAAACGCACTGGATTCCTCCAAAAATTACATATACATAACATTTACAAGGAAATTAGATAGGGATAAATAGATGAGAAAGAAATGTCTGCTGAAAACTACATTATGCTTTAAACATGTACTACTTTCTGTGTACAGGGGAGCGAGTTTGCGTACATCTACGCATGCGTATTCCTTTGCTTTGTGCCTATCATCGTTGCCGGTGCTGCATATGGTGTTGTAAAACTACAAAACAGCAGAAGACGCCGATTGAAGACAAAACAAGAAGAAAACAACAATGGTAAATCTGTGGACAAAATGATGGTAAAAGAATGGCTGCATCAAAATTACAAAAGACTGGTAAAAGTAAAGTTTGGACCAGACGAAGCATTCTTTACCGTGAACAGAAAGGGGGAGAAGTTAAGAACAGTGAAAATCAAAGGGATGGATACTTTGGTTATTGAAGTGACACAAGATGCTCGTAAAAAACCTATGGTGCTGATTCGAGCACCTAGGGATCACGATTTGGTATTGGAATTCGATTCTACCCAAGCACGAGCCAAATTCTTAGCCAAATTGAATGCATTTTTGACCAGTCTGGGTAAAACTTTGGAAACTATACCAACATATCGAGAACATATGCTATCTAATGCAGAAACCAAGGAGAGAAGGCAGAAAAGATTGGAGCATTTCTTTAGAGAAGCTTACTCACTCACGTTTGGATTAAAACCTGGCGAGAAGAGACAATTGGAGGAAGTTAGTTCAGATGTTATGATGGTTATGAGGACATCTTTATCTCAAGCGGAATTTGCTGGGGCTTTGGGAATGAAGTCAGATGCTGTTTTTGTGAAAAGGATGTTTCATATTGTGGACAAGGATCAAGATGGCAAGATTTCGTTTCAAGAGTTTTTGGATACTGTGGTATTGTTTTCCAAGGGGAAACCTGAGGATAAGTTGAGAATCATTTTTGACATGTGTGACAACGATCGGAATGGAGTGATTGACAAATCAGAGTTTAGTCAAATGATGAGATCGTTGGTTGATATTGCCAAGACTGATAGTTTGTCGAATGAAGAGGTTACAGAGCTTATTGATGGTATGTTTAAGACAGCTGGCTTTGAAAATAAGGATTCTCTCACGTATGATGACTTTAAGTTGATGATGAGGGAGTACAAGATGGATTTTGTAGCTATTGGCTTGGATTGTAAAGGGGCGAAACAGAACTTTTTGGACACTTCAACCAACGTAGCTAGGTTCGGTCTAAAATAATATTTAAAATATCTAATATTCTAGTCACAAAATAAAATGAATTCACGTAAAGTTTGTTAATTTGGTGGTTTTGTTACAGAATGACCAGTTTTCATGTGGATACCATTCATGAGAAGTATCGTTCCAAAATCAGAAAACAATGGGATTGCTTTACAACCTTTTTGGAAGAGAATCGTCAACATATTTTTTACTTATTTGTGTTTTATGTCTTCACTATCGCGCTGTTTGTGGAAAGATTCATTCGTAAGTTGATACCCGTTATTTTTGCATCAGTTAGTACTATGGCGATGGCTAGACACAGAGGATAGATAATGCGCACTTGATGGATAGCGTCTGTATCCATACTCTTATCTTAATGGTCTTAATGTACGTGTGGGTTGGCAGTTAATGCCACCTATCGATACAAAATGGTAATTTAGCATCATCTATAAATCATGCGTAAGTTAGCAGTGCGAGTTATATTCCCTCCGTATAAATCTGAGATAGCATTTTGGTGTTTTATAGGTGCGGTGCAGTAATATGAATAGTGCTGATAGTCATGTAAATGATCTGATTCCTTGTTTTTCTTCGACTTTCAAGTACCCCATTTTTTCAATTTCTCAAACTACAAATCGGGCGGAGCGTGGGGGCTATAGCTAAACAATGCTATAATTCAAAGAAGGATTCTGTCCAAAATTTTATAAAAAATACTTTGTAACTTTCCGTTGCAATATCTTTGAAAGATATTTTAAACTCATCCCACTGGCAAACATGGTTTTACGAGGTTTTACGACTCTTTTTTTACTCCCTGTGTAGTCTGTTGTGTATTGCACCTTTTATAGCATGACAAGACGAGATATGCTACGCATGATGAAGTGCTGCAAACGCAATGCATAAAAAATGAATATTGGCGATTGAGCAACAAACAATTACTAGACGAGAAATAATTATTTTTTAGCGGTCAGAAAGCATCGAAATGTGTAATTAGTGTAATAATCTGTTTCGTTGAGATAAGCATTCGAGTTATTGTCTAGTCTTACCTCTTACCATAAATGTCATTCGTTCGCGCTGTTGTGTCAATATATGAAAAATGAAATGACAAGGCTTTTTTTCACATCTTTCCAGACTACTCATTTATGACGGAGCATACAGATTTACGACACATTATGGGCGTTGGAATTGCCATCACACGAGGCGCAGCTGCATCCTTATCGTTTTGTTACAGTCTTCTGCTACTCACCATGTCAAGAAACTTGCTAACCAAACTGAAGGAATTTCCCATTCAACAATATATTCCATTAGACTCCCACATCCAATTTCACAAAATTGTAGCCTGCACAGCCCTTTTCTTCTCATTACTTCATACAGTGGGTCATATTGTCAATTTCTATCACGTATCCACACAGCCTATTGACCATTTGCGATGTCTAACTAAAGAAATGTTATTTACTGCTGATTTCCGACCCACTGTATCCTATTGGCTATTCCAAACAGTGACAGGAGTCACTGGAGTTCTGCTCTACATCATAATGATAATTATTTTCGTCTTTGCTCACCCTACTATTCGAAAGCAAGCTTATAAGTTCTTTTTCTCAGCTCACAAACTGTACATTGTGCTGTACATTCTATGCTTGATTCATGGATTGGCGAGACTTACTGGAACGCCTAGATTTTGGATGTTTTTCATTGGGCCTGGAATTATTTACACACTGGACAAAGTAGTTAGTCTTAGAACTAAGTATATGGAGTTAGATGTGATTGAAACAGAGCTTCTCCCATCAGATGTCATCAAAATTCGTTTCTACCGACCTCCAAATTTCAAGTATCTTAGTGGTCAATGGGTTCGCCTAGCTTGCACTGCATTCCGACCACATGAATTCCATTCATTTACGTTAACTTCTGCTCCACATGAAAACTTCCTTTCATGTCATATCAAAGCCCAAGGTCCGTGGACGTGGAAACTCAGGAATTACTTTGATCCTTGTAATTACAATCCTGAGGAGGATAGTCCAAAAGTACGTCCTGTTTAATACTTCTGTGTTGGTTGTCCGGATTTTCATGGTAAAATTGCTTCTACAATGCATTTTGTTTATAGATAAGACTGGAGGGCCCATTTGGTGGTGGAAATCAAGACTGGTACAAATTCGAGGTGGCTGTAATGGTTGGAGGTGGCATTGGAGTCACGCCGTACGCTTCTATCCTAAACGACTTAGTTTTTGGAACCTCAACAAATAGATATTCTGGAGTAGCTTGTAAAAAGGTAAGAACATGAACAATCTTGTCAACGATTTTTTTAACTAAAATGACAACTTTTGGTCATCAAATTATTTGACTACTTATTTTCTGTAATAGTAGTATGGAGCAGTCAAATAAAAAAAAACCTTCGGTTTTTCCTAGCATTTTTGGCAGAGTTACAAATTACACAAAAACAGTTTTCCTGTTGTTCACGTTTATACCTAGTAAGAAGCCACCATTGCTTGTTAAGCATGGTAATTGGACGATGACGCAATGCACGATATTCTAGTACTAATTTTTTGTGCTCGGACTCATTGCAGGTATATTTCCTTTGGATCTGTCCTTCACATCGTCATTTCGAATGGTTCATTGACGTGCTAAGAGATGTGGAGAAAAAGGATGTAACCAACGTATTGGAGATTCATATTTTCATCACACAATTCTTTCATAAGTTTGATCTTAGAACTACTATGTTGGTGAGTTAAAAGCTTCGCATTTTTGGGAAATGTATTTAAGTGCGACGAAAGGAATACAGTATGAAAACTGTAATTAACATTAGCTTAATTTGTCAGTCATGAGTTATTAATAACATGCTGCATATAATTTGGGATATGAAGGGCACTTTTTTACGTGTTTAAAACAACGTATCTGACCATAATTGATGCTTGGTTAGTAAGTAATATCCACTCGCACAAATCAGCAGGAGTCAATTATATGGGGAAGTGATCTGCACATGATATGAATGCTGATTATAATCTGGTCGGAAATGATCCACAATTGATTAATTGTAGTGTAGAAGCAGCATTGTTTTATTCAATGTATTTTGGTATAGTTAGTTACTCATTTGAATAGGTGTACACATTATAAAGTACAAAGTGCAATGAGTTGCTAAGCTCACTTTATTCATAGCAATTTGGGTGACCTCTAAGCTTTCATGTGGACCACTCATGGCTGAGCTATTTAACCAAAGTGGATAATGTAAAGGCGTACTTTTGTGTTCCAAAACGTTTGCTACAAACCTAGAGGGAGTCAATGTAGGGTCCAATTGAATATTTTTTCTTGACATTATTACAACTGTTCTCAAGTGACACTTCCGTGTTACACATTGATTTGAGTTGATGAAAACAAGAGTCATAATCTTGTCTGTATTGGTTTCTGTGGCGAATGTTTTACTTTAGTTGAAAGCGAGACAAGGTCATCATCAAATTTAGGTACATTTTGAATGATTATTGTATGAGTGTGCCAGTACATTTAGTTAAATGACTTCCTACTGCACTGTAAAAGTGTACTGGGGTGTTTTTTTCAAATATTTTTTTAGCAAACGTACACTACTAACAGGTTGACGCACGATATAATGTATGATAACTTTTAGTACCTGACTAACTCATTAATTTAAGAATAATTAATGAATTGATGGTACTTACAACAACTGATATTTGATATGCTTGATTGATTAATTATTCTTAATTTTTTTCTGAATTCCAGTACATCTGCGAAAATCACTTTCAGAGGCTTTCAAAAAAGAGCATGTTTACAGGGCTGAAAGCCATAAATCATTTTGGGCGTCCAGATATGACTTCATTTTTGAAATTTGTTCAAAAGAAGCATAACTACGTAAGCAAGATTGGTGTATTCAGTTGTGGACCTCGTCCATTAACCAAGAGCATCATGTCTTCCTGTGAAGAAGTCAACAAAGGAAGAAAATTGCCCTACTTTATTCATCATTTTGAAAATTTTGGCTAAAGAAAAAAGAACTGAACTGAATAGTTGGATACATAAAGACATGTAACTAATTATACAAATTTGTGATGGCTATTATTATGTAGCTTCTATTATTAGCTAGCACTCTATAAGTTCTGTTTCATACAGCTCTGTTAACTATGTTTTTGTCTTGTTTTGTATTGAGTTTTTTTAATTTTTTAATTCTTGTATTATAGTATTGTACAGAATTTAATTATGATACGCATGTAGAAACGTGGTTGTGTAATGCTAAAGAGATTATTATTGTATACTGCCGAGTCCATTTTTTTGTGTTAGTTTAAAAATCAATTAGCTCTATTTGATTTTATGAAAAAGTTTATAAAAACGGTGGTGTGTAACTCTACGTAATTTAAATATTCAGCCATGGTTGTGATGCAATCCGTTAAAATTGCTTTTTTAGCAAAGATTTATCTTCCATATTCTGTACTTTTGAAATATCTTGTGTGAATGCAAGTGGGATGGGATACACGGAATGTTTTACTTGTCACCTCAAATATAGTTTTACTTAGGGTTGTTGTGTTTGCAGCTTTTAATGCGTTTTAAACAATTTACAACTTTTCCAATTAAAAGTATCTTTTCAAATTAGTGAAACCAGTATAAAAATAAGAGTGTTATTGCTAACGATTCCGATCTAGATGTATCGAATGTAGTTCGCTATACGAAACCAATATAAAACGAGACTTATCTGTGATCCCATCTAAATTTTCTCTGATAATTCGTCTTTAAATTTTTCTTGGAAGTAATTTGTCAAACTCACGCCATGAAGTAAGAGATTTAAGAAAGCTTGTGTTTTGGAGAATAAAGTACTTGATATAGTCAACCAATAAATTTTTCATTTTCGAAAAATTACAATTATGACTAAGTTTCATCCTTCATCTTAAAAATTCACAAACGTAGAATAGCGAAGCTCCAGGTTTCATTTGTCTCAAACAAACTGCGAAACTTCTTAAGTCACGCACAGACATAATAATTAAACTATTGCAAAACAAAGCCTTGAATGATACCACTTCAATATATGCGTGCGTTTACATCATACAACTCACAATATTTACACCTAAACTTTACAAAATAGCTAATTCATCACTCAATCTGCCCCTAAAATATTAGCTCCAAGGGCTCAAGTTGAAGCTCACTCCAGAAAAAAGTGGAAAAAATTAGCATAGGGTTAAAAGAGTATCTAGCCGAAATAAAAAAATCGATAAGATGGTCAGTCATCTCAATAACAATCTCAATATGTCAGTCATATTTTTTTCATGCTACATCCCATAGAAAAGTCTCAATAATGAATCTCAATTCACAATATTTTTTCTACAAAAGCTGATGTGACGAATCTTGAACGCTGGACGGTAATATTTTAGGGGCAGAAAGGTAAATGAGCTATTTTGCAAACTTTCAGCTCAATAAGCGACAAACAAGTTAAGTAGTTACATCGTCGTTGGCGCCCAATTAGTGACAATTACCACGCAGTTAAAGTGACTAAACCACAGCGTGTCCGCACCTTTTGACACGAAACCTTTTATGTCCATAAGAAAAACGCCGAAAACCAAACAGACTATGTTCTACTAGGGTTTCGGGTGTTAACGTCCACGCCCTCAAGGCTTCGGATATTCGGAGTTATTGTTTTTAGCAAACGTGAATTTATACCGTGAGCCGACCACAGGAACAAGACCAACACCAAACCAAATATTTTCTCAAAAGGACGCCAACTTTGGAGAAGCAAGTAAATGAAGTTACTGCAAACAAAAGTCAGATGGCGCGCATGATACTTAAATAAAATTCAAATTGAATTTCTAGCGTCTTTTACATTTGACATGACATTTACATCATTTAATGTAACCATAAAACTCGTTCAAATGATCTAACACAATTGCAAAACTACATAAGCCGATAGGTAACTGTATCTCTGTGTGAAACTGTAGAAGTATCTTATAAACCATAAGCTTTGCACAATCTCTGTCAACTCCATACTTTACAAGTTCAAAATATGCAAAAGAAATGAAGCAGCATTTGGATTTCAAATCAGAATGTTTCGTTCAATTAACTTGCAAAAATAGCGATGAATATTAATAATAGAGCCCGAATAGTTTCAGTGCTTTTCTATGATCTTGAGATTTTCAGGCATCCTCCCAAAACTACAATAAAACTTTAATCTTGCACTAAATCGCTATTTGTCAAATTAGAATGTCGCAACTCATTATTTCATGCACACTAAGCATGAAAAGTGATAAAGATGCTCGCATCACCTTTTCTTGCAATACTCAGAGAACAACGTTGAATCACATTGCTAAAGATTTAACTTAAATACCTAGAGGACACCTTCAAAAAATTAGTTGTGGCTACACGGTGAATGCATTTAAATCTCAAATTTTGTTACATTATTTTATTAAGTGCTGGCAGCAGTGATCTTCATATTATTGTGAAAGTATTTATTTCTCAACATTGTCACTGCACTGCATATAAAAGTACGAGATAATACCGCGAGTATTCTGTCGTTCTCATTTCTCATAATTAATGCTAGATACGAGCGTAAAAAATACCAAAACCAGAATTAACCATTATTACACGCTTTAATAAATATCCAACCAACTTGATTCTTACAACAACTTGTTAGAACTGTACAACAGATTGATTGACTAAAGATTAGTTAGTTAGTTACTTATAGTTAGACTGGGGGAGAATGTTGATGAAGAAAAATAGTAACAAGGTTCTAATATAATTATAATTTTCAATAAAAGCGAGAATCTAGAGTGAGGTACACGCATAAAGAGCTATGTGCATTTTCACGCCCATGCATGTTGCATCCATGATAAGATGTAATGTGTCTTCAAAACTCATACAATGGTGTACGCACATTGTTATATTTTGATAACTTCTTGAGTGCACATAGCCGTTAGATCATCGGTCTGTTTACCTTACAAACGACCTTAAAGGTCGTTTTATTTTTCGTTAACAATTCTGCTCAGGTGTGCTCTTTGGCACTTACTGGCAGTTTGTCTTTAAAATCTAATGTTTTCCAATATCATCTGAAACTTGAAAAAATAATGAGCTCCCGCATTGGCACCAAAAGCTGACTCCAGTTTATGACATGACAGGTACAAAGTAAAAAAATTTATTAGTTAGCATTAATAAAAAGCTGAGGGAGCTCATGGGAGACCTGTCTGAGAAGCGAAAAACATTTTAAAATACAAAGAATATAAATTGTAAAATAATCCAATTCTAACTCCTTCAAAAAGTATTTGAAAACATGACTGACTTTTATTAGTCACATTATTCATTTATCAAATCTTGAATAATTAAAATTACGCACGATAAAGTAATTATTTGAACACCCAAATTCATCTCTTAATGAAAATAGACGAATTTCAATGGACTTTCAGTGAGAAACCTTCTGACACATGCCATAAGTATCATTGCCGTAATTAACACTGCCAGCAATGCCTGACTTTGATATATCATTCAGAGGAAACAACTTTATGCCACCACTAATTTATCTTAAAATCAAATCATTAGATGTGTTCCTCATAAAATATGGATGGATTTCTCATTATTTTTACCAAACATCACCATTTTGAGGAATTTTAAACTGTTGAATACTGTTCTGCGTGCACATTGAGCTACCCTTGACCGCGTTGAGACAAGGCTTGCTACCTTTGTAACCTACAATCGCATATGCTGCCTTAATGTAGCTAGTTAGTTAACTAGTTACTCACTACCATAGTTTTTAACTTGGAGAGTGCTTCACGTTCAGCATGTAACTCCTTTACGAATAGTGTTAAACTCGCAACAATCATGCATTAGAGATAATAATAGGAAACAACGATCTTCAATGCATTCTAGCACTTACGAATATGAAAAAAACGTCCCAGTGCACCTGCATATTGTATATATTCACAATGGCAATGATTTTTCTTGGAAACTATTCAAGAATGAGAATGTACGTTAGTTAAGTAGCTCCATAAGCTGTGTGCTGCTATCAATTTAATACATATAGATTCACAGAAAACTGACTCGCCTTTCTGTCAAGGAACTTTCTCACAGCTCCATTATGACTCTAATTCGGCTCTCATGTCATGACATTTACATCTTTAGTTAGTTAGTGGTCAATAAAAGTCCAAAAACAAGTGTGTAATATAATGTGATGACAATTTTTATCAGCCGTGACCAAAGGAGGTGCAGAAAAATAAAACGTTCATAGTATGCTATGTATCAAGCAATTTTTTGGTCTATTGCTTCAGCTAACGTTAGTTTACAACAGCACTAGCCAGTCACATTGACACTTAAAATCAATTTTAATTGCTGTAGCTCATTACTTCGTATCGACCGACTACCCTGCAATTACTCAAGCTAAAAAGCAATTTTTCATTATTATTGAGTACGCGCTATTCGATTGCGAAAGTCATTTTGCGTTTGACCGACTGTTTTCTTTGTAGTTAATGGCTCCTGATAGCATAAACTATGGTCGCATGCTTCTGTTCACATGTTAACTTGTGATGCATATCATGTAGAACTATGCAACATTTCATGACACTTGATAATTCCTCCTGTTTCTCTAATCAAGCGGCTGTGCTTGCGTCATTGTTGCAAAGATGACAAAGATGGAGTCAGCTCGTACTATCCCTTCCGCACAAAGAAAATTCCATGTGTGTGATTGTGATATTCCGTGGTTGTACGTAATTGTGTACAATCAAATAAGTGCAAACAGTGTAGCAAAAATTATTAAATTCTCGAGTACAATACAAGATGGATTATAATATCTTGTGGTGTCCATGCCACAGAACACTATAGTAAGAACAAAAAAAGGAATTTTTTGATCATGGTTTGAGTTTTTTTCATTTTTTGTAAAGACGAGATTAATACTGCAGTCGCTGAAGTGACTTTAACCCATTTTATAGTAGACTACCTTATTGAACTAGACAACATTTTTGAACCCCATTACACAGAAATAATTAAAGCAGAAAATGAGACAAAGGCCACGGCCGGCATTTGCCTATGCATATTGACTGCAATATAATAATCCCTGATGAGGATGATAATGACATAAAAGGAGATGAAGCAAAAGCTACAGATAATCATCAAGTCTACACGGCAGCTGCATGACTGGTAAGCATAATGAGATTCTAACTTGGACCAACAACACAACACCTCTATTATCTGTCGCAATAAGTGACAGTAATTTTTTTCTCTTTATACCATTACTAAATACTAATATAAACAACAGTGCGTGATACATATGTAAGAATTCAGGTAGTGTTTGTAAGTCTGTAGTAATGTTCACAGATTTCCTTGTATTGTGTCGATGTATCTACATCCATTGGTGAAGTAATAAGTAGCATAATAGCCATTATAAGAAGCGCCCATTTTCGCCTTTTTCATTAGTTCCTACATAATGCACATAATATTGACGATCTCACATATATGAGGACAACACTAACTTTATGAGCTTGTTCTCACGAATGGATACTATGAAACTGACCTGTCGGCTCAACAAGAGTTAGCTAATATGGCATAATTTTACAACACGAAGATTTCTTTGGCTTCAAGTCCTCAGTTTCAGTCATTCTGTATCTTCTGACAGACAATTAAAGAAAGACGTGCATTTGTTCCGAACAATCGTGTGTCTGGGCTCCCGTATATTCTCAACTTCCGCTCCAACTCGTGACCATTATCTACAATTTACAATACAAAGCACACAAACCATTAATTACCATACAAGCCAACAGTATTAGCATAATTTGATAACAGACAGAAGAGTCCCTCAGTCCCTCCTGCTGTGGAAAATTTTCTTCTCCAAAATCAGACAACAATTCAAGACGAAGTCATTGATTACAACCCAATGAACAATTATACAGTTTCATCAATCAACCTGTCAGTATCCATCCTCTCTCGATACAGTGTACAAGACTTCACGTGTTTAAGCTGACCATGAGCCGAGCTTGACATACAACAAGTCAGTGACGTGACAATCATTATCGCATCTCATCATCTCAGATTTTCCCTTGGGTGGCATTTGAAACGGCGACAAGTTCAATCCGTAGTTTATGAATATCAATCTTGATTTAAAAACCAAACAGCCAGTGAGAGCGACTCAAGATTGACCAAAAAGTAATTTAGTTGGTTTGTACAATCTTCGGAATCAACTACTGTCACTCATATTCAAACCTATCTAATACTGAATGATGATTTTCATGCTCTTCAGGTCTGATTAAACTTTGTTTACATAGTGCATACCTGTTCAGTTCTGGTCTTGAATTTAAAACAAATGAACGAGTGTTTCCGTTTCAACAAGTCAGACAGAAGAGTTGCTAACAATTTTAGCCAAAGGAGCGGACATTCATTATCATAGAGCCTTATATCATCATTGTTGTTGTCAAGTCGAGTTACTTCTCCTGCTCTTGGTTTGTGTGATCTTACCTTTAACAGTTGATGAGAGTGACCCCTAGAATTTATTGTTATTATTGTAAGGTGCTACAGTGGTGGTTATAGTTACTTGACCTTCAGTCCAAATTCAAAGGCTACACTCTTCTTGGTGTCTCGACTTACAACAATTCATCCAACACTTTAAATTTTTCCCTGGTTGAAGAGGGTTCTGCATTTTATTTTCTTGCTCAATTCCAATCTGTCTTTCCAACTCTTTACATCTGACCAATTCTTGGTGATACAGAAACTACTGTTCAAAGTTTCACAGCTCACCGATTTTCTAACTAATTGTGTCTTCGTCTATGAGAATCTAGAACTTAGTTACAATACGTCTACGCACGGCAAACAATTCATCATTTTATATCCTGAGCGGCGTCTGAGTACTACATCCATCGATTAACAAGATCAATTCAAAGTATAGTCAAATTGACTGGCACAGATTCCCCGGCAATTCAAGCAAACATAATATTGCACCGAAAACTCTATCCTGTAATTCCCGCATCAATCAAAATGAATACCGCTAGAAAAAGCAACATGAAATCCGCCACCCAAACTTTGAATATGGGAGACACCAAAGCAACTTTAGATCCCACCTAATAGGACAACATGGAGTGCCCGTATTTAAACTTCACATTGAACTTGCTGATACTATCTCGTAACTTATAATTGTTGTTCCCAAAAATGGTCGAAACAAAGTGACAACAATTAATGGACAAATAGTACAAAATTAACGGATTTGTGAGTAGCAGTGTATGACTGCTAGCAATTACCATTGTTATGCTCCCCACAGTCGTCCCTTCAGTTCATCGGAAGACCTCTAAACTTGACGGTAAGTGATTTGTCATAAACCTTTGCTTTATTGCCCGTAAAGATGCACTGGTGTATAGAATAAATTTCCACATTTTGTGAAATCCTTTGCCGCACTTGACCACCTATGTGCATAAGGATAATTGGCAATAAGGGAATCATATTAGAAGAGACAGGTTGAAGTTGTCAAGGGCTCAATCAAGTATACACTCAAGGCTCACTCTCATAAATATATCCATCTTATTAGTGAGATAAGTAAAATTTATAAAACAAGCGAACATTCAATGTCATTTGAGCCCATAATCACTGTATATATTAATTGATGCGATTTTGATTTCTTGTCATACCTTATGGTCATTCAAATCACACTGCATCTATAGTTGCATGTAAAAAAATTGTGGACAGCATGACATTCGTCTATTGTACAAAAGTCTGCATAGTTAGTTAAGTGTCCATCCTTTCCGAAAGGTGAATGTAATTGCTTCATTGAATTCTGACTTCCATTATGTGTATTGTTGCATGTTTAACTACTAGCTAATGGTAATAAGTGAATCTTGTTTCCTATGAGAGAATCGTGCAAGCCATTGTTGTTACAAAGGAACTTGACAAATCTACCTGGTGCCAATAGTGCGTTTATTCTTGCGCCAGTAGTTTTAAATGTAAAATGCATAACTGTGGATGGCAAAATACTCATGCTTAATTGATACAAATAATATCGCTTGTAGGATCTAGTTCTCATGTAAAAAGTTAACTGAATTATTGATGTGATTTACCAATGGCTCACATTGAATTGTGACATTCATATTAGCAGAATGAAGAAATTGGTTTTTAGTATTTACTTACCTTCACATTCTGGCTGGGCTAACAAGAACAGCTAGTTTTATATTACTATGCTACAGCATACGAAGTATTGTTTGAAAGTTCACTTTAGGTGTTTCAGTCTATTATAAATACAGAAAGAAACTATTTTAATTGAAAAACTCTACATGAAAAGCTAATATTTTATTGTAATTTTTGCACTTGATTTATGCCACCAAATGAAGTGCACCTTGTAAATTACAGTTTTAGCAATGTAATTACTACTTCTAGTTTCATAAAAAAAAGAAACTTTTACTTGATCACACAACGTGTGTTTAGAACTGAAAAATCTTCACCGTTATTATGCATAGCGTGGGTAACTTAAAAAGTGCAATTGCATTTTTTCCGCTCATTAATAAAATAAACAACATGCGTTGCATGCAAGATTGGCTGCACGTCCATATCCTACAAGTAATTTGCATGTTTACTAAATAATAATGACGACAATAGAAGCCAAATACGGTCCAAAATATGGCGTGCATGAGACAATTTCATTGCAAAATGTACCCACGTGGTTAAAATCTCTGTTGAAAGTATTTTGTGAAGTGCCAATTGACCTGTCTGCGTGTCTTCTTTTGGTCAATTTAAAAGTAAGCTAATAATAATCGTCAATTCACAGTCTTGACCAAAACTAGCTATTCTTCATATTTAAAGTGTACGTAGGTTTTTACGCATTATGCAATAATACACAACCTCAGTAATCACTGCTAAATGAGTTAACAATGAATATTCATAGCATCAAATGCTTGTACATGTGTGACATTTCAATCTCTCAAGTCATACCCTATTGACTCAAATGTGTTGGACAATGTAAGGATTCCTGAACAATAGACACCTCATAAAAATGATTGCCAATACATAATAGTAGTGTCAGCACAATAATGCAGGACAATAGAAGAGACAAATTAATAATATATACTTTTGATGAAATAATTGACAGCTCGCAGTCTTTGTTTCTTTAGCATTTTATCCTGCAAATGCATGCAGTTAGTTAAGGCTCATTCTATCATTGCTGCCATGTCAAATATATCTTGTAGCAAACGTTAACTCAAAGTGACTTTTGCTTTCCATAGTCTCAAAACCAGTTATCTTTCTGGACTGGAATGAATGCGGTTGTTAAACTGACTTTCGGTGACTATCTGTTTGAACTTCGAATGTTAATAGTTTCCAAAACCCCGTAGATTTATCCCATTATTGTCTCCGTAGTAGTGTCTTAACATTCCGGGACACGAGCGATGCTATCTTGACGATAGATCATAATTATATTTCACGTTTCCAAATATTTTGTACGGCGTCAAATCCCTTAAGCTACAACTTGCGTTGTATTCATTAATCTTTGAAAGTTTCGTCAAAATCACTCCATTTAATCAAGCTACATTTTATTTGCGATGGGATTAATGTCTCATCATTTCCATTGACTCGTGAAACCCCCATGAGCTCGTGCTCGCATTTACGGTACGTTTCTATATTTCCTAACTTACTTAAAAAAACATTTCTCAGCAATTCGTAAACACAAAGTGTGAGAGAAAAAGAGAGAGGAGTACAAGCAAACGCACAGTCAGTTAGTTCATACACATCCACTGTAAAATACTTGCTCAAACTAACTAACTAACTAACCTAGTGTCCCCATGTGTACGAGACAATGGTTTAAAAAAGATCCAACTTTAGTGCAATTGTTGTGATTCTGACGAGGGATTATGTTTGTTCACATTTACATCTAACTAACTAGCTAGCTAGAGTCTTTAGTTAGACTGCACCAGTAGCGACTGAATGTGATTGACTGCGTATAGCTTGTTCAGAAATGTGCGAGACAATAGGCGCATAGGCATCAAGCTAATGTAACAAACAACCCCTATCATTATGCAGGGGATGTGTCTTTGAGCGTTGTACACAGAGAGTGCGTGGCAGTTTTTGCATGAATCTGACAGTCAGTACTCTTGCCATGCATTCACCACTACCATCATGATTATTACCCACTGACTTGTCTAGTTACAAGTCTCAACTCACTTTCGATTACGGCATTCAGAAAAGAACCGTTGTATTGAAATGACATAATCTTATAACCTCATATAACCGGAGGGTGTGCGAATTCCCCAGTTTTCAGGCATTTATCCCACTTAAAATCGGTTTCAATGGAATCTAGTTTCAGTGTTTACAAAAACAGACAACTTTTCCAGTGAAAATTGAAACCGGAGTGAGACCCAACAGAACCGACTCACGAGAGCTGTATAATTGTGTGATTACATTACGTGTAGTTGGTTGGTTGGTTTGTTAATTAGTGTTCCATAAAAAATTGAGACTATTTATTTTACCATACGAGTCATAGAGCACTGCATGATTGCAATGACTAGTTTTAGTGAGTGAATCGATATCTACTTTGTTCGGCAGACTTTAAATCATTAAAAGGCTAATTCGAACAAACTGTAAATAGAAAGATAAGAGAGTAGTGCGTCTTGCACTGCTCTTTTTTTATTTACACGCATTCTTGACTGAACTGCATTGTTTGCTCTGCCGTGCTATCCACATGCATGCAACCAGTGAGTATACGTTATAAAGAACCAATACTGAATAACTCTGTATTTTGTCGAAGGTCAGTTCTGTGTGTGACGCTCCAATCACAAGTGTTTACAGTTGACGGGAAATTAGGGCATATGCAAAACGTGACTTTGGGATACCTCAGTAGTACATTTTCCATAAGAATCAATGACTACAACCTATGTGTTTAGTTAGTCAGTCACTTCACTTTTCATTGCAACCAACTCCATAATATTAATTCTTGACAAAGGATTCTAACCAACTAATTGTGAATACTTGTACCGTGTGTGTGTATGTGTGTAATGTTTTCGGATTGATTTGTGGTGACGTTTTTAAGTTCTTCATAAATATTTATTTTCCTATCACCCTGTTTTTGACTACAAGCAATCAAATTGTGTACAGAGCACACTGCTTGAGAGTCTCTCACTTTCCCCTATAGTAACTTACGTACATATAGTGAGATTCCTTCTCATTACTTTTTCATTGTACCCCCTTTGGTGAGATACTTTTGATAACAATAAACACTTTGGATGACCATTTATTGTGAACGGGCTCTGGACATGGCAGAACCATCCCTCCCACATGTGTTATGATCATGGGAATAAAGCATTATCTGGTTTTGCCATTGGCATTTATTCCCCTTAGGAATGATCCTTCACAGGATTTCCAACAGAACAAACTGCAGCCCACTAAGAACGGTATGTGTACGCTCATTTGGCGTAAGAGAGGCATCTCCAAAAATAAACATAATGCATTCCCGCTGACTTCATTGTCAGACATTATTGATCGCGGTACCGTCCAAGTTACGAAATTCGAAGTTTACTATAACTACCAAGCACAGATATGGTATTAATCACTAATTACCGTAGTTTATACTCTCTTGTCTAAAGATGTTCATCATACTATTCACTGCATGTCAGGTTTGCATTTACAATGACGACTTGTAGAGTCAAATATGTGTGCTTAGCATTCAGCTAACCAACCGTATGGATGGTTTAACAAATGGTGTCACACTTAAACGTGTTACGTAACATGGTTGCAATGAATACGCATAGTTTAAAGTTATTGTTAACAGGGAGTTAGTTAGCAATGATGTAAATATAGCAATCGTACACTCATGGTGCTAATTTGAAGAAAAAAAATTTACTTCTTGGTTTAATTTTGAGTACACCTTTACCTTGTGGGTATACGTGTGATTGAAGTGCACCACTAACTAAATGAACTGAAGGAGTGAATTTGCAGACAATGGGTCCCTATTGTCCCACCTGCATGCTTAATTTGGTTGAATTTGTGTTTGTAATGCCTTTGTGCAAAAAGGATTCAGTTAGTTCATATTTTTAGTTCAAAATGTCTTGAGTCGTGCAATTAAAATGCATAATTCTTGTGTTGCATAACTGGCTCGCTTGAAGCTATGCGTGGGTTTTATTTTAAGAGATAACTTCAGTCAGTTGTTCATTGTGGTCGTAATGATGATTTGAAATTTTAAAATGTAGTTTCAAAGCAATTTATTAAAATCATGAAACGTTTGGGATGCTAAAGTCATTTGTCATGCGATATCTGATATTAAATCGAAATTCGTGAATTTGATCATTCCATGCATTCGTTTACTAGACTGAAGAGATATCAAATATTTAATGCATGATATTGATGTGAACAAGCCAATACTAAAACTTCTAGTAAATGTTTACAGTTAGCTTTTGCAAGAAACTACCATGCTGTTCAGTCCGATTTCTAATTACTCTTACTTAATAATATTTTTTAACCGCTCTAGAAATTCAGAAATTGCAATCCTCTCTTTAAATTTTTCAATAGTTCCGATATCTTAAGAAGATTAGTCAATTATTGATAACAATGATTGCTTACTTACATTCATTATCGATTGATTGTGACGGCATGCAAGCACCAGCAGGTTACATAAATTATTAGCATATCATGTAGGGTTCTATATGAAAAAATATGTAGGAAATCGGAGATGATTTAAGATAGAAGGAAATACATTGAAAACCATTGTCGTGACTATGTGTCTAAATTGGTAAGGATTCCATCTCTTTCATATTTCCCATTCATTCCTAAATACAATATTAATCTATGAGTTTGTGATTCACTACTTACTCGGCCAGTGCATTGAGACAGTTTAAACACTATGATGAGCAAATGCTTATGACGGAAAACAAGGAAGTCTCGGACGGACCCTAATGGATTAACACATTTATAGGAATTTTGAGTTTCACAGTTCCTCTTTTTTAGTCAGACAGAAGGAATCCAATGCATCTGTACAAAATTGCGTCATTCAATCATCTGGATTTACTGTCTCATTTAATCTACGTTAGTGTCACTTTTTTTGTCAAACTGTCTGCCAGTAGTACATTTTTTGCATTCATTTTGTAGAGTTAAAACTATGTTTAGCAAAAAAATTGGAATCCAAAATCACCTTTCAACAGCCTTATGTATTGTACAGTATTGGGGTACAGTATATGGCTTGGGTGGTATGCCAAACCTAAACCAACTTTAAACAAGTGAAGTCATTAGTGCGATATAGTCATTGCCATTACGTGATAAGATACTATATTTTGGTAAGTATCTGCTATGAATCTACTAATTTGTACAATTTTGGGCAGAAGACAATGTTTTTTTTTGGAATGGGTGCTGCTCATTGGGGCCAATGTTATCTTGGCCGGATGACTTATCTACTATCGTGTTAAACTTTCCGACTCAACTTCCTTTCCTTGGCTGGCAGCAATTTTTTTCAATCCCTTTAATTGTTATGCAGACATTGTTTTAAGCGTATGGTTATCCTTTTTGTATACGAAAAACGTTTGTTTGTGATATCTATAAGTTGAGTACATTTACAGTTTATTTTAAAACGATATGCTTAATTTTAAGCTTCACATTTTGTCCTTGACTTGGTTTTAAAAATCAAGGTCCCCACATTGTTGAATTTATTGGAGCAAATAGACACTTTATTTGTCCCTAGATAAGCATACTAATCTATTTTTGTCGTTTTTACTTGCCGATATGTATCCAAGGATGTGCAGTTGGGACATTTTCTTTTTTGATAATTTGCATAAATATTTGCCAAAGTTAATTAATTCAACCTTGACCCGTTCAGAACGTATGCATTACCAATGAGATAAATAATAGTAGTCATATTTCCTTGTACAGCCGATTTTCAAGATTATTGAAAAGAGGAATCTTTCATTTGCATTCTTTGCTGCCAATATATATTGGCAAAGTGGTCGGTCAACTTTGCTCTATTGTAGCTACTGAAACTTTTTGTTGGTCTTGACAATAGCATTTCTTGATCTTGAGAGTAAAACGCCTTTCGTTTGTATGCAAATGTTGTCGTTATTTGTGAGGACGGTTTTCCTACTATGCACGCAAAAAAAAATTATGCATCGCTCCAACAAATTGGAAATTTCCAGATTTTTATTCCTTTCATTCATCAAACATTGGCTTCAACTCAGCCCTTTAGCTCTGGTAAACAAAACTAGATACTCCCTTGCTTGCAACAGTAAGCATTCGGTATAGACAATATATTATGCCAATAATATAAGTAGCACGACAAAATATTAGTATTTAAATAAATGCTGGATGTTGGTTTCCATTTCATTGTCAATACGTGTAATTATTAATGAACAATTATATTACAATTTATATCCTGGAGCATAATATCTATATTGTATTGTTTCAACGAAGCCAAATCTAATTTCACAGCTGCATTGGAATTGATTTATTTCATAGTAATTTTTCTAACTAACTAACTAACTAACTATTGGATATTTTACACTACACAATGCTTGGAGTGATGACAGCATAATGATTATAATTTCGTCTTTGTAACACTTTTCTCAGAGCCACCTCTGCCTATAATGTTAATTAATCATTTATGCAACAATAGTAAACTCATTGGTACTCACAGAACAATATTATAATATCATCAGCCCTGTGTAATTAACTTTCATGCACTTTTCAGTCTATTCATCTTCTCGTAAATCAAACTATTGAGTTGCCAAAGCGCACTTTTGCCAACTCACATGCTGCATGCATATTGACTCTCATTGTAAATCTATGCATATTAGGAAATGTGCAAGTGAGAGGTGCCAAAATGAAAAAAAAATGAATCTGTCCACTTTACAAGTAGATTAGTTAATCTCTATCTCAAAGTGATACTTGCTCTTATGTAATTATTCATGTATACGATTTGTAGTACACAGGCTGTGTCAGCAAGTAGTAGTAGCAAACGAGCTAATTACAAATACGTACTCCTATTATTTACGGCTTGGGTGAATTGCTTCTTAAGCATGTTCTGTCTGATTGTTATTGCAACAATGCGGAGGGAATTTAGGAGGCAGAGATTACTTTCGTTATTCCACACCCTCTAGCTACTTAAAACATTTATTCATGCTCAATAGTTGCAGTCAGTCATCAGTTACTTTTAATTTCACACTCGGGCGTCTTAATGCAGTTGTTGCAGTTCACATAATGTTCGGACATGTTTAATCGAGTGTGACAAGAATTTCCCGTATTTTAAGTTGTTAGAGGTTGCTTAGTATTTTTTTCTAACCGTATGCTCTGTGGGTGGGGCTAATTTTTATTTAATGTTTTCACGATTGTGCTTTGAATGAAGCTTCTCGTTTTTTGTAGTTAGTTACGTCATCGGAGATGATCAGTGGAAAAATTTAGTCTGCAACTGCCAAGCAAGACCGAGCAATGAACTTAAAATTCTACGGAAAGCAGAAAACCCCTTACAAAGCTAACTCATAGTGCGAATTCACGATTTTTTCATTAGAGCACCTGGAAATTTTATAGTTCCGTGAATAAAACCAGTAGAAAGTGACTCAAACTATTTTAAATTATGCTGTCAACCAGTAAATCATTGCTTACTATGTATTTTTAGAGGAGAATAATTGCGGGGACGGTACTTTTTTTCACACCTGGGCTTGTGCAGTACAGTCAGTAAATTTCCATTGAATTATAAATTTCAATTTTTATGAGAATATTTCTTCTTTCTATGCCTATATATTAAACTGCTTCCAGTTCGCAGTTCATGACTTTATGATTCACCATCCGCAAGTCAATGTTTCATTAAATAAATTTATTACTGAAGTCGTTAAATGTCCAGCAGATATTGGCTGTTTCCTATTGTAAAAACCTTGACTATGATTATGATCATAACAATAAGGTGTAACTTTTACAAGTCATTTTTTGCTTGTCTACTGAAGTAAGTACAGTGAGAAAAGGAATGTCTCAGCTTCCATAGAACAATGGACTCCATGGGCGTGTTTATATCCGTTTGAGCTTTGAAAAAAAAATTTTTTATTCTGTATGCAGTATTTTTACCAGATGAATTATTCATGATAATTCGCTGAAATTTTAAGAATACTAAGAAATCTCTAATGCTTTCGCTGGAAGCAATCACCTCTTCTGCAATACAATAGACTCCTGCTTATTTATTAGCTATTTTCGTGAGATAGCAGTTATCATTCATTAATACATAAGTATTCTTCTTCCGAAACCAAAAGCATGTCTCTATTGCCAGCGAAAAGAACAAAACTTGTAGAATATTATTGCATGAAATAATTTCATGCCTTTACGCATGATACATTCCAGGTGTACTTGCGTAACTAACTACTACAGTAAAAACACGTGTATGTTAAAGCCTCAAAATTGTACACCGCCAATTCAGCCTATTAAGCTTGACCTTAACAATCTAATCAAAACTTAGCGCACAAAAAAACTAATACAGGAAGTGGCTGAAGGATTCGGAACCCATACAATGCAGGGAGGAAGACATTAGTCCTGTAATCAAAGCATGAATCTTTATTTCTTTAACCTTATTTGCCAATATTTTTTACTCGCTTTCCGCCACTGCACACCCACTCACTACTACCATCATTATAAATACGTAACCATCAGCTCATATTATTGCCCTCAGTAACTTATTACAGCCATCTCAACTCACCCATATCATATGTCAAATGGTAATAGGTAAAAATGACACTGCATACCTGACACTGAACTTGACGCATGAGTAAGAATAATTTTATGTCGGAAGTAAGCAATCACTAACTAACTAACTTGAATCTTTTCATCAATATCGATGTGAATTAACCACACACCTCTTTTGGACATGAATGAAAGAAAAAACGTTTTAAATCATCAAGTCTCGCAATAAAAAAGAAGACAAAAAAATCACCACTCCACTCACTTACTACAGTTTACTTCCTCATGTAGCTTTTGACGGCCAGGAAAAGAATAGGAATCAAGTTTGTTTGTTACTTTAGCTATAGCATGTGGGTTTGTCTAAGATTCCTATCCCATTCTCATCTACAGACTATTGATTAAGATTGCTACATTATGCATATCCAGAGCTATAGCTAGTAGGTAAGTAAGTAGAACCAATGAGAATCGGAAAAAGAGCCAATGACCCGGGGTGAGTTAAGTGAGATCAAAAGACCTCAAGGTTGCACAGAACCTATGCATGCAATTATGAAAGGAAGGAAGCAAAAAGGGTTTCCTATGTAATAGTTAGTTAGTTTACCAACTAACTAGCTACTACTGTGAACACCTTTGTCCACTTCCATTATTATTATCATTCTTATCCATAGTGTACTCGTACTTGCTTACTTACTTACTATGGATACAGGAGGCAGCCTGCCTATTATGATAATGTATTCGCAGCATTGTTGTAGGTACGAGCTGGTATGTTGTATTATTATGCGATAGTTGTGCATTAGAGAATGGCTTATATGCCGTGAGACCTTGGTCTGACTGGCGAGGGATTTTGAGGTGGATTTTTGAGGGTCACCAATACTGAAATCAGTATGTCTTATGATGTTGCAAGAACGAGAGTCACTCAGTTCCTCATCATCAGTATCACTGATTGCATACGTGAATGCAGTGCTAGAAGTAAGTAAGTTGCCGGTTTTTTCATATGCAGAGTTACTTGGTTGGTTAGGTATAGTTGTCCAGTTTGTTTGCACAGTTAGAGTTGTGGTGAAGTGAGACCAAATAGTCAAGTTCAAGTGTATACGATTCTTGTTTTTGTTATTGTATGCATGGTGCATTTGTGACCGGAAAAAGTGGAGCAAATTTTATCTATTTTCTTCTGTGGGAGAAATTGAACTTTGCTTGGAAACCTGTATATGCTATACGGGTTTAGGTTTCACCGTGAGTGCAATTATTGTTCTTCTAGTATGTTAGTACTTAGTTAGTTCCAATGGGTTTGGTATGAGATGTAGTTAATTGATTTCATTGTGTAATTTTATGAAGATGGGACAAAAGTGCGTGCTAAGATGGTGCCAATCATAGTGCAGTTAGTTAGTTAGTGAGAAGAGGCTATTACATCAGGCTTTCCATTTCATCCTAAAAGCTCGTGCAGATTCGCACTTCTCGCTTCACATTTCATGCAGTCAGAGTTTAGTTAGCATGCAATACGCACTGCACTTTGCACTCAAGTCACTGACACGAATAATTTGCAATACTGCACATACGTGCGGTGCAGTATGACGGGAATTAAATCCTTTCATTATCACCAGCATGTTTGCTTGTGTACTATTTAATCGAGTGCATTCTGGGGAATTTAATAGGATAACTTATCTCATTCTTATTATAATTCACATCACAGTTTAGAACTAGTGTGCAGGTTTAGTAGATAAAACGCAAATTAAGGTGTGAAATTGGTCAGCCATGATTACATTCATGATGGTTTTGCATGAAAGCTGAAGTTAAAGGCATATACAATAGACTAGAGACTACATTGCTATAAAACTCCGTCAGGTCTCAAGTCACAATGTGACTTTGTTTTGTGCATTACTAGCTAATGACTTTACAGGTTGCAAAAAAGTATGTCTCCCTCCTATTGAGCCTTTTGACTGGTTTCCTTGAGAAATGTTCCCAACAACGGTCTCTGAACAATGACACAACTGTGAGCAAAACGGAACAAATTTTGGCCAGCATGCAAACTTTTGCATGCAATGTATCACTTTGTGCGAAGTACGACCTCTTCCTTTATTTCCCAGAAAATTCTCACCCTTGAAACGAAATGAAATGTGACAGTTGGTTGAATATTTACGTCTGAAAATGGTTGATAATCGACTGGTCCTCCTACTTTCTGTTTCATATTAATTGACTGTCATTAGGGGTATCATTGGGCCTTTGATTAGATGGCATTAAAAGTTCCTCTTATATACTTCTCACCTTGGCCAGGGAAGTTTATTACACAAGTAATTAGAAAATGTACGGACTTTTCGTATATCCAACCCCCTTCTGTACTAATTAGTATTTTGTTTGCATTCTTTTAACCGTAGATTGAATTGAATATGCAGTTTGCCTCAAATGCTGACAAATTCACTATGCATGCATACTATGAAATCCTTCAGATCAGAGAGAATGCTACAAATCCATTCTAAATATCAAAATACACTCAGTGGCACCGAAGCAATACAAAATCAATTGGTTTTTTATGCTGTCAAGTGAATTTAACGTTGATTGAAATCGAAAGTGTTAGTCACTTTTTTCAATCCACCCACTATTTTGTATTATTACTCAACCATTTCCATTCCATGCTCCGTTAGTTAGTTAGTAGTCCAAGTGCAAACTTGGCAAAAAAATGCGCTCAAGTCATATAATGAAGTGTACCCACTTAGTTAATTTGAGGCCAGTCATGATACAGCATTAGGATGACTATTTACTATTCATGATCTAACCACCATGTTTTTTTTTTCATTCAGTCCCGAACTGAATAGTTTTTTTTGGCTTCTTGAAAAGTCGTCATCCGTTTTGAAGTCCATATGTGGTAGCCATTTGTTTGAATTGTTGTGCTTTTATGTGCATGTGACAAAGACGCATAGTGAATCTGTCTAAAGATTTCCTTTAAATTAAATTTGAAGGATAGTTAGTTAGTTGGTTGCTTACTGAATAGATTAAATAAATAGATACTAACTAACTAACTATGTATTTTATGCGTACGTGGGGAGGATGACTCTTACTCTCACACACAAACATGATAAATGTTCAAAATGTGTGTGAAGTGTGAAATATCTAGGTTTTCTTGTAGAGTCTCATATTACCTCAAGGTCTTAGCAGTTTGTTTCATTATTCTCTTTTTATTCCTTTTGACAACTTTGTCACTCCGCTATAACGGTAACCTTCTAGAGTGGAAATAAGTGGCAGTTATGGAGATGAAATCCTCTCTCGTTTTAAAATTTGCGCATTATACTATCAAATGGAAATCTATACCTTCAGTTCTGAAAAAAAATTCAGAACCTAACTTATCTACTACAATCCATATATAACTTTAACTCTATAGCATATGCAATTGTGAATTAATCTGTAGTTATTTAGTACACTGGATGACATTGACTGTATATTTTTACTCCAACTTTATGCAAATATCACATTTTGGTACTAACTAACGGTAATACAATTCCAGTTGGTAGTACAAGGCTAGACTTTATATTAGTAGACAAGTTCATATTTACATGTGTTCAAAGTCAGTCTACTAAAAATACTTCGAGCTACTAAAGTCCAGTGATAAATAGGAGCAAAATTTATTTTAAAGTTTTATTTTTTCCATTTTTATCAGAATTTTATTGAAACATGTGACAACATTTATTAGTTCATCATCATCATCATAAATCAAATTCTAGTCAAGGGTTGTTCTAATACATGCTAACTTGGTATACAAAATTCATACTTGTGTACGAAAATTTCCATTTTTTCTGTTCCCCATCATTTTGGGCTATACATATCGCATGTGAAACATTAAAACATGGATCCTAATTGAAATTTTTTTCTCTTCCAGTTAGAGGTGACGACGACGGTGGTTGGAAATCATTTAGTGAGTGGAAGGTGGGCCTACGATGAAAGGCTGGTTCGATGCCTTCCGCACTGACGGCGGACCAACACTCTATAGTTATAGTAATCGAACTCCAGTGACCGGAGATGTGCCTACAATTACACTCTACGTCCTTTTCTTTACACTCTTCATAGCATTTGTCATCATCTTTCCTGGTGTGCGCAAAGAGGTAATGAACCTTTGATTTTCCTTTTTTCCTCCATCATGATCACTGCCAAGGCAAATGATGCATCATCATTGTTTCCCTCGTGTTCATAATATGATTATCAAGGTGTTTCATATTAGCTCCATTAGTTAGTTAGTCAGTTACTGTATCCATGAAGTTTGTTTCAACCCTCAAAATTGCTAACTAACTATAACTGACTTATAGTAATTGTACTTTTTACGCACTAACTTACTGTTATTGAGAGTATGAAAACCTGTATAAATTGTGTAATAACTGCATTAATTGCGGTAGTTTTTTAACGTTTGCAAATCGTATAATATTATGTGTACTGATAGATTGCATGATGATGATGCATCATGATCGAATAATGAAATGAAAAGTGAAGGATTCAAAGTAAATGTTTCCATTGTAATGTGATGATTTTTTTGCATTTCATTTAAGAACACTTTCCTATTCATGTTTAAGCCTATGTTCAAGTTTAGATTCCATTCTTAAAGTCAGTTTCCGTGATCACATTATGGATTTTAATTGTATTACAGAGATTCACAACCTTCACTAGTGTTACCTTGAGTCTGTTCGTGGGATCTGCTATTCTAGGTAAGTTCTTGTTTTCCGTGTTTTAGACAAGCTTTGTATGCCGTTTTTCACAAACTATTGTGTACGAATTTAAATAGATTTATGCATGGAATTATAGTTTGCTTTTGTGTATGCATTATTGCATTCTCCTTGTCTGGTAGCAGTGTTTAGTAAGTTAGTTTTATGGCGTTAATGCGATCAGGTGCATTTAAATACGAATCTAGGCTCATTATTATTACTACTTTAATTGTGATGGGTAGACTGCTTCATTTCATTAGTATCTTTTAAAAATGTTAACAAATTTTAGGTTGTGCAGTACAAACACTATAGCTAACTACTGAAAACAATGCATGTGGGCATAAGGAAGTGGTTCTATAAAGTAGTAAGTGTACTTTAGTCTCCCACAGAAATTAAAAGTGACAAAAAAAAACAGACACTTGTGATTTCTTTGTCAGTGCTAACTAGATACTTTTTATTGTCATGCCCTGTCTGAACAAGAAAAGTAATATTATATTATTATTTGGGCCGTGACCCATTTAATCTCGAAATCCTCAAGGTTCTTCCTGAATTGCAAAAGAGACAAGTTTGTGTGTACTTCTTCTCAACTCCAATTGCTCTTCACTATTGTATTGCAATGTTAGTGGGTAAATAGGTAGAGATTGTTAGGTGAGTGAGTACACACAGTCAGGCAGTAAGTGAATTCCAGAGAAATCAACATGGTGGCAGTCAGGCATCATTGTTTAAGAATGGTTAACAAACTCAGCTAATGCATCAGCACCAACTATTAGTTAGTTTGTTACTAACCTGCTAACAGTTGGTTCTATTGGCTCATGTCATGTCATGCATTATGAGTCAAGTGAACCTAATTCATTATTCTAATCATGACTTCCAAGTATAATACTTATATGGATGCACTTACGTTTTGTATGACTGCAATAAAGTTATGATGATGGGTAAAGACAATAGGTTGTTATCATTGGCAATAATGATGATTATTAGTATATGGACACACACGGTAGTGTGTAATGATTTGTGTCCATTTAATGTCGTCATGAAAGAATGTAAGGTGTGTGACAAACTGCCAAAACTAATTTTTAATCTTTGCCAAAAAGATTTTGTTTTTTGGGATTACATGCGAAAATAATTACTGCTATATTGAAGGGCTTGTCATAAACGAAGAGGGCTCTTATTATTATTTAATAATAATCAGCATATGATAATTCAATTATTACAGCAGTGAGATTTCATAAGGCAACGCATGTATACGAGTTATGAAGAATGCTTACAAGATATATCCTAGATACTAAAAAATTTATTGAGGTTGTCTGCAACATCGAAAAATCAATGCCGATCCTTTCAATTAGCATGTTTTTTATTCATTTCTATGTGGTGTATCTAACGAATGGCAAATTGCACTGGAATAACACTTTAATTAGGAATGCTATTCATTGCTCTAGCCCTGGCTATTGACTGCATAAGGGAACTGAAGAAAAATTATTACGATTCATATTAATGTGTCAAGGGAGAAATTCTTGGTTATCATTCGTTAGCTTAGTTAGTGATTTCTAGTTAGTCTTCTCTTTGCATTACATACACAATGTCAAGTTTCAGTAATGTAGCCCAATGTTCAGTCATCTCTCCTTGATTGCTGCAAATCACGTAATGATTCCATTCTAATGAACTGAATTTTAGACTGAATATTTTTAGAATCAAGTACAAAATATGGTCTGGGCATTTTCAGCTAGTACGTCAAATACACACAAATGCATATGACTCTCCCATGTTATCGCATGCTAGCTGAAAATGCCAAGACTATACACACATAATTTATCATGATTTCTTTCTCCTAGTAGAAAATAATTGCATTGTTTGTTCTGTCAATCAAATAAACATGGAGCTATATAATATCCAACAATTTTACCGTTGGACACAAAACGGTTTCATCCTCAGTCAGTTAGTACGGTCTAAATATAAATTTACTCATCATCATGGCTCGAATTTCAGACACCTTAAGATTTGATTTGCTCATCAATCTTTCAATGTGTTGAAAGTAAGTTCAATATTATTACGTATGCGGAAGCTTTCAACAGTAGGCTAAAGAATAACTCACATGCACTTTGTGTGTGCGCGATTGCTCTCATGCAAATTAGAGGGTGTTATTTCATCAGGATAGTAGTTGGGAGCATCTTGTTCGTACCTCGTTGATTCAATCTGTGTTCAGTATAGCATGAGAAGAACAAGTGCCATTAGCTCACAATGGAAGGAATTGAACTATTTAGCAAGGTCCCTATAGTGACCAAACAATCCATCCTTTTACAAGGTCGCGCAATGCTCTACTAATCTAACAACATTTTTGAAAAATTGAATTGAGCCCACAGAATTCTTTGCATAATTAGCCTTAACTTG
>Ga0210040_10000943_pt1 | contig 46208 bp, 35 predicted proteins | sample CryGeyCG12114_NA_FD_185462 | JGI IMG/M metagenome (GOLD analysis project Ga0210040, IMG submission 185462) | Groundwater microbial communities from aquifer - Crystal Geyser CG19_WC_8/21/14_NA (SPAdes) (version 2) | ecosystem: Environmental > Aquatic > Deep subsurface > Groundwater | place: USA...
CTAGCAGCTTTTACATTGAAAACTGGTCCAATAAACTGGCCTACACATAAATTCCAAACATTCCAAGTCTTATTTAACTAACTCATTATACACATGCAGAAATTATTCTTTGTAGTCAGTGCATCCTACAGCGTATGTATACACGGGGCCATTATTATTATCACAGTTAGAACTAACTGAAGCAAGGGGGGAAAGGAAACGCTTTTGCATTCCTTTGTAAAGCTCCCAAATGAATGTGATGAGCTTCTTATTATTTCTTCTTTCACTTTGTTAATGCAGTCGAGAGGATTTTGTACCACTCTAATGGAGTCATCATCATAAGAACTTTAGATATAGGTTTCCTAGTAGACTCTTAAAAATTACTTTACTTGCTCCATCATCCAAACTCTTCTCATCATATCATTAACATTAACTTGAATGAGAGTCTCCTGCATGTTATATGAGAACTCGACTTCATTTCACCACTTGTTCCCCTCTCACTAACTTAACTACATTCATTTAACATGAACGCAAAGTATTGTCCAAATTGTTTCCACTGTGTCACATAGCCCGTCTTGTTTTCACAAGTTTCTCCAGTTCTTAAACTCATTTCTACTTAATGCCTCCCTACAAATGCGACTTTCCCTTGACTAACTAATTTAAACCGGTGAATAACAGATGCAGACTATATAATAAACTCGCTGGATAAGGTAACTTTATTGTCAGTCTTAACTGTCACTCACATTCATACAAGTAGAGGAAACTTATTTGTTGATGCCTGATGGTGAAGCTAGTAGTCTAAATAATCTCGAATGTAATGCTAAATGACAATGACAACAGCTATCATCATCCTCTATGCCTGTAAACTTTGCTAACAAAAAGGTAGGCAACATATTAATTTCGGCTGTAGTGAGTAAGTTAGGTAATTAGTTAGTTAGTTGGCAAGACCTGCTGAAATCTTTTTTGTTGGTCTGATGAGCACTTTTAAATGAAAACCTGATAAAAATACATTATTATTCGTATTATGCTCGCAAATACAATGTAATGAAGCAAAAAATTATAAAGGGGACTTAAAGCTATACAAGATTTTATACATAGATAACACCATACATGCATAGATAATATGCAAGCACGTGGCCCCAACCAAAAGCGACCATTAATTCAAGCATACTAAACAAATGGTAGCTTAGACTTTAATCCGTGATAAATAAGTGAGCTACGAAGCCCATAACTAACTAATGGTGGATGGCACCGCCTGAATGACACGCATTACATAGGGGAAACTGATCACTGTCATTACTCCTATTATGGAACTGCTCATGCGGACATTTCCATGAAACTAGAGAAGCCTTGACAAATTTTACTGTTGTGAGATACAAAACAATAATGATAATAATAACAGACTCAAAGAGTGAACGGAGCACACATGGTAAATTTTATACTTTTACCTGTGCTAATGGAATACATCAAGCTGGTTAGTTGCGTCTCAATGGAACCGCATACACAGAAACTGTCACTATGCACGCAAATATGAAAGTACAGTTAGTTTATTCTCCTTTCATTACTCTCCCTTTGATGTTTATAGATCACATGTGTACATTTTTAGCCCGAGATAGAGGGCTTATGGGATCGTCGTGTCTGTCTGTCCCGCTTTTTTGTTAGCACGATTGCGGTCGAACGCATGAACCGATTGTCACCAAATTTTGCACACGTGTGTCTTTAGTGGATGTCACGAACCCTATTGAATTGCAGCGATATCGGACAATGCCTAAGGGGTATACCGTGACCATGGAAATTGAGATATTTGAAGGCAATATGCGATCGTCTTGAAATTGAGCACAGAAACTAGTTTTTACAGTTTAAGAAGCTATAGCGAAATTCAGTTATGTGAGACTGCACTTAAAGGTCATACCGTGGTCATGGAGTTTAGAATTTTCAAAAAATTTAACGAATTGCTCAAAAACTCAGTTGAAGTTTACTGTTCCCTTACTAAATGATTCAAATAAGATTTCGGATGCGCTTGATCATCACTTAGGGAGTGCCTTGGCCATGGAAATTAGGATTTTTAAATCAATTAATTTATTTCTGGACACGATTGCGGTCGAACGCATGAACCGATCGTCACCAAATCTTGCCCACTTGTGTCTTTGGTAAATGCCACGAAACCTATTAAAATGCAGCTATATCGGACAATGCCTAAGCGGTGTACCGTAACCATGGAAATTAAGATATTTGAAGGCAATATGCGATCGTCTTGAAATTGAGCACAGAAACTAGTTTTTACAATTTAACAAGCTACAGCGAAATTCAGTTATGTAGGACTGCACTTAAAGGTTGCATAGTGGTCATGGAGTTTGAGATTTTTTTACAATTAAAAAAATAGCTTTTGGAAACCCAGCAAAAATTTACTTTTAATCTATATTAATCTGTTTTTACTGTTCAAGTAATCATTAACAAATGATTTGAATAAAAATTCAGATGCGTTCGGTCATAAATAAATTCGTATGATGTTTAGGAGTTTTTAAAACTTCAATGGATAGCTCAAAAACCCAGCAAAAATCTACTGATACATTGCTAAATAAATTATTCAAATCAAAATTTAGATAGTGTTGATCATTACTAAGGTAGTACCGTGTTCATGGAAATTCCTACTTTGAAACGGCCAAAATAAGTTAAATTAAATATATTAAATAGATATTAAATAGATATTAAAATAGACATAGATATTAAAGATATATTAAATAAAAAAGTTGCCATCTAAATCCATTTCCGATTTTTTCCAACATGAATTGTCATGTTTTAAGAAAGAATAAGCGAAAAAAAGTAAAATTTAAGCACTGGAAAACTTTGAGCCCTGAATTGAAATTCAGAGTTTTGACTGAGCTTAGCTACTTATACTTAGGTAAATTTACACAATTAGTAAATTTATCATGTAAATTTAATAATTATGTCTACAGTTTTCAGAAAAAATCAGTTTGCGATCCTGACGAATTATAAGTTTACTGCATTTTAAAAATACAAAACCATTATTGGCCACTTTTTTAAAATTCAAATCGTTATAGAAAAGAAGCAAACATTAGGAATTTCATGAAATCACTTTTAGTCGATTTCATTAACATATAAGAATGTTTTGAGAAAAAATCAGTTTGTGATCCTGACAAATTATAAACTTACTGCATTTTAAAAATACAATTATCATTATTGGCCACTTTTTCAAAATTAAAATCGTTATAGAAAAAAAGCGAACATTAGAAATTTTATGAAATTACTTTTAGTCGATTTCACTGACATACTAGAATGTTTTCAGAAAAAATCAGTTTGTGATCCTGACAAATTTTAAACTTACTGCATTTAAAAAATTAAACTATCATTATTGGCCACTTTTTCAAAATTTAAATCGTTATAGAGAAAAAGCGAACATTTGGAATTTCCTAAAATGACTTTTAGTCGATTTTACAAACCAATTAGAATGTTTTCAAAAAAAAATCAGTTTGTGATTCTGACAAATATTAAACTTGCCGCATTTTAAAAGTACAACTATCATTATTGGCCACTTTTTCAAAATTTAAATCGTTATAGAAAAAAAACTTGCACGCAGCTACTATAGGGCGGCAACCTTAGCAGAAGTAAAATTAAAGATTTAGAGATTTTGTTTGACTTTATTAAAGTTGGACGGATTGCAATATTTGAGAAGATATTCAAAATTTTTTTTTGTGGACAGATTTTTCCGAATTTTCTCAAAGTTTTGGAGTGACGGTGGTGGCTTTTTGAACGTCTCCCCAAATACTGCATTTTGTCAAGTTGAGACATTTTAGAAAAATTATAATACAGAAATCATTAAATGCTCAAAATATATTTTTTATAACCCGTAATCCCAAAGCCAGGACATTTTACAATTTTTTCACGTAAATGCAAACTTCAAACTTGAATGATGACGAAGATGTAAAATTAAACTGGTACTTTTTGCTAAATGAAATATTTGTATTTTAGTGAACTTGATTAATTTCATACTTTGTCACTTATTGGGGCAGATGCAAGTTTATGTAACAGATGTTACCATGTGAATATCAGTCAGATTTGTAAAAACGGTGTTCAGCCTCAAATTGAGCTTTATTATCTTTAAAATGTATGAAGTCATAAAGTGATGTTCATGAAAATCAATACACCTCTGAACACCATGATCATCTACATGTGTGCAAAATTTGGTAGTCGTAGCTTTGAAATTGCGACCAAAAACGTTAACCATCGAATTTCGGTACAATGCATACAGGGCGTAGCCATGGCTTTCCGCCCTAAAAAGCGTACATTAAGAAATTCGTGAAATCACTTTTAGTCGATTTCACTGACATACTAGAATGTTTTCAGAAAAAATCACTTTGTGATCATGACAAATTATAAACTTACTGCATTTTAAAAATACAATTATCATTATCAGTTATTTTCATCATGATTTTGAATCTAGTAAAAAAGGTTGCTATGGTTACAAGTTACATAAGTGTTTTCGATTCAATGTTTGATTTTAAAGGAGGATAAAATTCACCTTTTAGAATTCTTTATTGTCCAAAACGAATTATTTAAATTGCAAAACCCTTAAAAATAATTTAAAATGTCCTTTCGTGCTCGTGGAGCAAAACGAATTTTTTACAACGTTGCATTACGTTTACCACATCTTTCTTCTCATGCAATCACAGATGATGAAGTTGTTATTTATCGTCAGTTTTTGGAAACCATATTGCAAAACGGAGCTGTAAGTTTGGAGACGAGCAATCATGGATCCGCATTTATTTGCACAAAAAATGGCGCATGGTTTCACAACCTGGTCCTTTTCAAAAACAATCAACAAATTGGAAATGGCATCAATGTAAAGCTCATACATGGCCCGCATTGAAGAAAAATAAGTCAAGAGCATAATATAAAGACGAGCAAAAATATTTTTCCAATTTTAATAAATTTTAAACGTTTCTAAATCTTCTTAAGTAAAGAAATGAAACCCTGTTATGAATTTCTGAACCCTAGCTATAGCCTGCGGTGAATATATTCATCTTAGATAGAAGTGTTTAAAAATTTGTTTTGAATGATAGTAATTGGTATTTCAAAACATAAAATATTAACTTACCGTCAACCAGGGGGTGGCAGATCGCCTAGCAATTTGCAAAAAGTAGTAAACCAACTTTTGTCGCGGAAAGCGCGACAAAATTTTGGGTCAGCATAGGGATTTAGCATGGAAAACTGGAGTACGTCGTGAAAAAACTCTAACTTTTCAATCAAAATTTAAATTTTTAAGAACTTTTTGCCTATTTTATGTAATGAAATGTCTATATTTTGATTTGACGCTGTTAAAAAAATTAAAGCTACAAAAACACCAATGATTTTTCACATTTTCTGCGATTTGTTTCTCATGACATTGATATTGGCCAAGTTTTCCACAACTGAGGGCGCAAAGACACTTCAAAATATGTCGCAAGGCTTGTAAAACAGTGAAAAAGACGAATTATTTCTAGTTTGTGAAGTTTCAGATCAGAAAAATTGTCGTCAAAATTCTACAAGTCCAGTTTGGATTGGATTAGTCGTGAGGGAAGGAATGCATAAAAGTTTCGCTTTTTAAAATCAAGGCATATTGCAAGTGTCGTTCGTAATTTATTTTTGAAAAATTTAGCTCAAAATTTCGGTTAAAGTCAGGAAATTGTGCAAGTTAAAACATTTCTACATTATGATTCACGTAAATTCCGAAAAAATACGTACTGAATTTCTGCACTCGATAATTTTAATCGTTGCTTAGCAAATTGGCTTTATTTGCCGTACCTTCTACAAATACTATTCTATATATCTTGCCATCAACTGTAACTTTTGAAAGATTTTGTCTTTTAGGGTTGAAAATGTACTGTTAAACGGATAAGTACGCGAGCGGTCACGACAAACTACGATGTCGAATAATAAATATTTCTACACTGTGTAAAAATCGTGGCAGAATTTTTGAGGCAACTAAAGTTTAATGCTGCGGGCCATGTATGGGCTTTACATTGATGCAGATATTAATTACCTACCATTGTTAATAGCTACATCTTGTTTAATACTTTTCCGGCCGCATCAGACCCCATTCATAGGTCTTTTCGGTTTTACCGAGTTCATTTTTTATTTTACGCTTTTAAAATCCAATCGTTTTAATTATAACTTGTAATATTATATTCCAATATGACTTCTTCAAAGATAGATCATTATAGATTTGAAAAGCATTTAGTATCCATGGTGTACTAAAAGTAGTGTCACTGTGATTAGTTCAGTGAGTCTCATTATTTTACTGTGCATTTTTGTCTCTATCTCGGGCTCTGCCAAGTTGTACCAGAAGTTTTTAAGAGAGTAATAATAATAATATGACATGAACCGGGGTGAGTGAAAATTACTAAGCACATATCCCAGTGTGCGAGGTGGAGGACAAAGGACGAGCAAAGCAATTCTTGTGCACACTGGGTGCATGCAAAAGTGCTATTGTAAATGCTCTCATGTATGCGCATTGTAAGAAGCTCGAGTGAGTTAAATCATTATAATGATAGGTACAAGAGAGAGGAAATAACAAACAGCAGTCTCTTTGTTAATCCATCTAAGCGTACTGTATGACCATGCTTCACTTATTCATTTGACACTGTAGAAAGCGATACCTGGTTTGTTTATTTCATTATCTTGCATTTATTCTCATCTTCATTATATTATTGTAGCCTATGTACTTGGCTGAAGGATTATGTTTCCTTCTCTTTGTGCAAATGGGAAGTAATAAGCAAATGTGGATTTCAATTATGACCATGTGTATTCAAAAGAGTGACTTTGTTAGTTGAAACGTAATAGATTGGATTTGGTCGAGTTTTCACTTTGATACGCGCCACAAAAGCATACTATTTTTGCAAAATTTTCAATAACTATTTTTGAAAGTTGGGAATAATTTGGGTGTGCTTTACAATTGAATTTGTGTTATGACGTCCTATTGAAAACTTTTCCTTTATTGTGTATTTATTTGTTTTGATCTTTACGGAAACAAAAAAAGTTAAATTCGATACAGCTTCACCTTTCCCGAGAAAAAAATTGCAACCTACAATTTACTTGTTAACAAATCGCCATTACTATAGCTAGCTAGTAACGTGATATGAAGCAATTTTTTATTAGTTCTAGCTAAAACAACATTTGAGATGTCATTAATTTTTTAATTCTATGTAACCCTACATTGTTGGATTTGTTTCCCATGATTTTCTAAGAACTAAAACTTGAGTCAAGTATTTTATATGTTGCTTCACACGGAGGGAACGAAAAATTATAATGAATGGAAAGTATGAAAATAAGCTACAGAGGAAAATTGTCTTGCCATGTTTTCTTTATTCCTTTTATTCCCAGTATAAATGGAAATTTAAGTAATCTTACTTCTAACTTATTAAGGGCGATAAAAGAAAGTTTTCGGCTTAACAGGCTTAGCTCATTACACAATCCAGAAAGTTTATTTTTCTTGGCCAGACTTTTTGCACACCTGTCTTATTACAATGATGTGACTATACAAAAGATTTTCGAGAATTTGTTTTGTAAGTTTACAAGGTAGCGTAGTGTATTATATCTAAAGGAACTAATTATCATACAAGTTATAAATCCTATAAATGAAAATGTATTTGGTTTTTTAACATCACATAAATGATCAATGAACTCTTTCTTTGTGAGGATTCAAAAAAACTCCAAATAATCCTTCAAAATTTAGATGTTCGAGATTATTAGCATTCCAAAATCTCTGAATCAAATGATTTAATTAAAAATTACTTTTTAAAAAACTGTTGGATTGCATCCAAATATTTATTTTTCAAACATCAAATCTTTCTCTGCCACGTTTTTGTATCCACTTACCCTTATAGTTTAAAGCACAAAGGCAATGTAGGATTAAAATCATCACATCTTATAGGAATACGGCTGAACGAAATGAAGTTAATTGGATGCTCGTAGAATTTAAAAAAAGATTCTCTTTCACACATTACAGTCCTAGACTTATTTATACGTGACAAGTTTTAATAAAGGGAGTTATCCTAATATCATATTCTTACCCATCAGTATACATCCCATGTATAGTTAGTTAGGAGATTTTGCCTAACTCCTTCGTAATAACCCTTTTCTCCCATTAAATAAGTGTAAGGAGTGAGAAAAATTTCCCCTTATTGAGTTAATTAAATGAGTCTGGCGATCGATGAAAACTTCCAAATTATCATGCTCAGTATAAATAAGCATGCCTTTTTTTTACAGATTTGTGAATACTAACGAACTATAGCACATTATAATTCTTTCTTTACATATTCTAACGAAAGAAACATTGTGAAACTGAAACACAAATCCCCTGCCTGCTTGCTGGAAACTCAATACGTTCTGTGGCTGCAGTTTTAATTAGAAAAGGTAGTACAATGGGCAATTCAAACAGAAGGAAGAAGAAAACACTTTTTGATGGAAAGACGAGATGCAGAGAAAAGTTCGTGATGAGAGCTTAATAAAGCTCTTTACACACATTCTTAAGAGCAGGGGCCAAAAAGGAAGGGAGGGAGAGAAAGTATCTATCTGTCTGGTTGCATGCACAAAAGATTTTACCAGAGCCAGGGACCGTATATTAGATGCACTGAGCTCTTTTAGATTACGCATTGTATCATCCTAATCACGGTAATGCTCATCATCTCTGTGGTGTAGAGGTGTCTTTTGTATGCTTTTTCAAGATGGCGTAGTTTAAAGCTAAACTAGTAGAATATATTTTTTTCCATTTAAGATCTATAACCTGAACAAAAGGAATAACCATAAACACCGATTTGTTTTTACTATAATATGCTTGCTTGCTCAAGATTAATCAAAGGTTTGGGCTGCTAAACTACTATATATTTGTGGAATAAAATTCTGCATTTTAAATGTGAGGGGAACTGGTCAAGGCATGCTCTATTGCCGTATGCTTTCACAGAGTGTATTATATATACATTACATTTTTGGGAAAAAAGTTAGATTACTTTTATTTAAATTATGAGCCATGGCAAGTGAAGAAGACTTAAACCCATGCTAAACAAACGAAATGCATGTAAGAAGCACATAAAAGAAACAACATGCTCCTGTAATCTGCAAAGAGAAAATTAATATTTCATATAGAGGTAGACTTCTTTCATCTCATTGTCTTTTGTTTGATCAGAGAAACTTTACAAAAAAATTTACAGCTTTTTTTTCTACTTATTTATTCACAGAGTTGGATATCACGTAAAATGTGATGCTTTGTTTGACCAAAATGTGCTCACCCTGTTTGGTTAGATAGAACCACAATGTAAATGGAGATGACAATATTTGAAAAGATCAGAAATATATTGCTTTCGGGAGCTATCCAAAAAAACAAAGCCGTTAAGTTACAAAGGGAAAGAACAGAAATGATAATTTCACCTTACATGATATTTTGTGAAAACAGTTTCGTAAATTTCGTTAATAATTTAATTTATGTATTACATGGTTGATAAGATCCCTGCTGTTAAATTGTCTTAATCCATCCAGGTTAATGATTATTTAAATACATATAAACAGACTTTTGCATGAAGAAGATAGTTATAACTGCTCAAAAGTTAAATCCAATTTAATTCCTAATCCTAACAGCAAAATAAATTAAGTTTACAATTCAACGAACAACTGCGAAAGGAAAAACTGAAAATTAACCAAGTAGAAGATAACACAGTGCTGCCATCCATGAAATGAAAACGGCACTACTGTACACAGTGGATCCTTTGTTAAGTTCTTCTGTTGGCTCAATTTTTAAAAAGGTTTGGTCCCCAGAAAGTATTGCTTTATCAGCGGGAATAATTGGCGATTTGTCTTCCAATCGTTTAAAAGCCCCTTTGATTCTTTTGGTATCCTCTCCTCGTATTTCTCGAAATCTCAACAACTATTCGTAAAAAAATCAAAATTTCGTCTTGCAGATTATTCCACAGCTAGACTTATCAATCTATTCTATCAAATACATAGCGCCTTACCTGCTTATAGGACACAATTAGAGGAGTCCGATAAACGACATACTTGGCATTTCCTGAGCAATATTTTGTGTTGAAAGGACCAACATAAGAGAAAAAATCTGTGTCCTCCGGGATGAACATTTTTAAATCCAGTGGTCCATGAACTTGTTTCACTTCAGTATTTGAGAAACCCACTGATATTGCAGCATTTGCTAATGGTTCCAAATCTGGATTATGCTTTCCTGACGCCTGCAACAATAAATTGTTATTTTCAAAGCCAGAAATGTGAAACATTGATAAATGTTTTGATATTTGTGTACCTGAAATAATGTACAAGTAACCAAAATACCATCTTCTTTACCAGAAGCTTCTTTTAAACTTTTTAATTGTTTGGCATAATGAACTAACTGCAGTTCCAACGCATAACTTTCTCCCATGTGGGCGTGCTGCGCACCATAAGTATTTTCACGCGAAAAATGAAGCACTCCCATGCCTAAAATATACTGATCACTCCATCCTTCACCTCGAATAGCCGCCTGCGAATCGGGCTCGTCTGGTTCGAACTGAATCAATACTGGAAATAATTATAAACAATTTTTTACCAATTACTTAACATTTTTACAGTGGCTACTCCTTGAGGGAAAAAAATTACATTTTCAGCATTCGCCGTATTTCTCCGACACTTACATGTTTGTCCATTGTTCAGTGCGTAGAATCTGTCACGTTTGACTCCATAGTATCTATTGATTCGCAACTTGTATGGAGCTTTTTCAGTCATTGACCCGGGATCCATGTTAGACTGTATATGGACTACTGGATACTTGATGTTTTTGGCAAAACACTCCGGTCCCAGTGGTTTTTCATGCTGGATTTCCTCTTTTGCTTTATTAACCGGTCTTCTTGGCCTTGGCTTTTGTGTGAATTTAAAACGTTTCCACAGTGAGAGATCAGTTTAGTTACCACCGAAATGTAATAACTTTGGAATAAATGTGATGATTGATCACTATAGAAAAACCTTGGTTGTAGTAGTCGGCTCTGGAGTAGTAGTAGTGGTCGTTGTAGGTTTAGGAGTGGTAGTAGTAGTAGTTGTTGTGGTTGTAGTGGGTTTGGGTGTAGTAGTGGTCGTCGTAGTGGTAGTTGGTTTCGGAGTGGTAGTCGTGGTTGTAGTAGTAGTTGGTTTCGGAGTGGTAGTAGTAGTTGTCGTAGTAGTTGGTTTCGGAGTAGTAGTTGTGGTTGTGGTCGTAGTTGGTTTCGGAGTGGTAGTCGTAATTGTCGTAGTAGTTGGTTTCGGAGTAGTAGTTGTGGTTGTGGTCGTAGTTGGTTTCGGAGTGGTAGTCGTAGTTGTGGTTGTGGTGGTAGTTGGTTTCGGAGTGGTAGTCGTAGTTGTCGTAGTAGTTGGTTTTGGAGTAGTAGTCGTAGTTGTAGTAGTAGTAGGTTTTGGAGTAGTCGTAGTTGTAGTAGTAGTAGGTTTCGGAGTGGTAGTCGTAGTTGTGGTAGTAGTTGTTGTGGTCGTTGTAGGTTTTGGAGTAGTTGTAGTAGTTGTAGGTTTCGGAGTGGTAGTCGTAGTTGTGGTAGTAGTTGTTGTGGTCGTTGTAGGTTTCGGCGTGGTAGTAGTAGTGGTGGTGGTGGTAGTTGGTTTCGGAGTAGTGGTTGTTGTTGGAGGAGGCGGTATCACTTCATCTTCGTATTCCTCGCTAAAGATAGCCACAAAAAATATTTACTGGGTGTTTTAAATGTCTTCGCTCTTTTTAACAATTTATGAAAAAGAATGTACCGCACCTTTCGTCCGGTATAAACTGTTCCACATGAATTTGCGGTTTTTTGGTAGTGGTTGCTGTACAACACAAAGTAATCAATACAATCAAAAATATTAATTCTGGCAAAATTTCACCCAAAAAAACATGATTTCAAAGTTTGTTAAAAATGAATCAAATTACGTGGTGGTGGTGGCACTGGGTCTTCATCGTATTCGTCGTATTCCTCACTGGAATTAAATAAGCTCTATTTCAAATGCACTCACCAAAACATGCATGTTGCATAATTTTAGGTAAATTATTACTCGTCTGGCAGAAATGATGGTAAAGCAATTTCTTTAGTCCTCTTTTTCCGATTTGAATTAATATTTTTGCTGAAATTTTTGGCTACAGATATGGAAACAGCATAAAATAGTTAGGTAATTGATTCTGCATACAAATCTATAAATCCATCCTGTAACCCAGTGAAAAATATGTATATTTTTATGAAATTTTGATGGAAACTGATTATAACTACATAACAGGGATTTTGACACACATCAAATGAAAGCCCTTCAAACGCTCAGAAAACATGTAACTTTCATTTTAGGCTAATAAATAAATTTAGAAATAATTAACTTTGAAAAAATAAAAGCAGTTAGTTAATTAACATTGCATGATTGAGCGTTAATTACTACCTTTAAAAGTTGATTTTTCCAATAGAAAGTTGCATATTTAGAATCCTTTTGTCAACGGCCTCAATTTTGCAGACTACTAGTAAAAATCCACGCAGTTTGATTTCAACCGATTTGCTACGTGAGCTTGTGAAACGCTTTCATTTGATGTCTCATTTGTCAAAATCCGTGGTGCTATGTAATTATAACCATTTTTCTCCGAGTTTTTTTTACCAGAACCAAGAAAACGAGTAAAAATGCTTCGCTGTTTATTGCTCTCAATCTCCTTGCTGATTTTACTGAAATTTTGTGGCAGAAAATCTTTAAATTCTTGCCCATTTATGTTTGTGACCAGCAAAAATATGAACCAATTAAAAACAATTAATGGCGACAAATTCATACTTTCACTAGCTAAGTGAACAGCTATTTTAAATAGCTTTGATGTGCTTCAAGAGGGATGCATCTTTGGAATATTTGCTGACAGTGGAACTGACTAAAGATTTTTATGAATACTATTTTCCAAATAAGATGTGCCATGTCATGGGAACAAAACGCATTCCATCAATGTATTAAACAAGTTGTAGGGAACATTTTTATCTTTACTGAGACATTTAATCAATACTGTTGGAAATGCATGAACAACATTGTGAAAAACTTGCGAAATGTAGAGTTAGAGTTCAACTATTCTTGAAATACAATAGCTTAGCTTTAAGAATAATGATTTTGCTGTTGGATAAGATATTCAATGTCTGCTTTTGCGTACATCAATGTACTTTGCAAGGATGCAATAGATTCGTCAAATATTTCAATTTTTTTCTCCAATCGTCCCAATCGAGCATTCATTATTTCCAAGGAGTCTAATTTTTCCAACTTGGCCAGGATTTTTGATAGTAGTTCCATAACTTGTTCCTGAGTCTGGTTCTCCTTTTGATTGAAACTTCTGCCCATAAGACTTATTTCTGAAAATTGTGAAAGTTATTGTTCCGAATTACACACCCTTTCGAATTTCCCATTAGAAAAAACCGTGCATGCAAAATTTTACAAGGCAAGAAGTAGTAAAACCAATCCCAACGATTTTTTAATAAATCTTTTATTGAGCTGTATAACATCATAACAATAATTTATTTATTGACTGTGGTGTGTGCACCATATGAGAAAGCAATATAGTCAACATAAAACAATAAATTTTAAAAATGCTCTAGAGCACTGTCAAAATATTTTCATTTTTTAAATCATGTGTTTGGCAAAGCTCCTGTTCAATTATATGGTTTGACTAGATATTATATATAATGCATTGAATTAAGAGATAAACTCTAGGGAACATCCAGTGCGGTAGCACAAATCACACTCTTTTAGGTTTGAGCAATTTTTTTAGCATTTCATAGCTGTAAATGCAATCAATTATCATAAAAATTCAGACACGAAAAAATAACAAAAGCCAATAAAGGCGACTCCATTCCATGCACACTGTGTTCTAGGCCACGAGGTCTTTTTAAAAACATTAGTTACTTTTTAAACATTATACACAGTTTCTCAAAAACATCGAAGCAAACATATTGGCCGGCGGCCAGCCGGCCTCACATTTAGAGTATACTTTTTTTTGGATTGTTTTGGTTAGACAATGTGATTTGATTCAGGTTTATCATATCAGGTAAACAATAGATGGCGCAAAGAGACAGTAACAAAATGTTAAATCTCTACTTCCAAAATACCTCATAACATCCTCTCAAAACATGGTCTACAGAAAATAAACATGATTCACAAAGTTTTGCCCAGAAAGAGGAAGAATTTAAATTATTTGCAGAACATTTGAACAAAAAGTTGAATTTTCATACAGCTGTACAAGGGTCACAAGATCAGACCATTTAGCAGAAGCAAGTGTTGCAACTTTGTACACGTCTTTTTTCATTATTGGCAATATACAAGCAATTATTATCCAAAATAGAGCAATTTGTAAGTTTTTTATGATCGAGAAAGGCTGAAAAATGTTGCAGCGATTGCAGTCATGAATACAGTCATTGAACTAGCAACAATATAATCCGAGTTGGATTTACTGTCTGATTTTTTTCGGGAAGAAGATTCAGGCCACTCATCAGCTTGCAAATCCGCTGTTTGTAACTCATTCTTGTCATAATCATTTTCATCGGGAATAATTCTTTGGCGGATTACTGGATAGTAAAAAACATCTCGATCTTCCCCTATTTGAACTGGTCTGTAATTGTCTCCGACACTTTTCGACATGCGATCCCTTGATGAACGTAGAACTTCAAGCTGGGAAACAAAGTAAGTTTTCAAATTATTTTTCCAAAGTACGTAAATCACAATGCACGAACAAAATAAATTTTTTTAGCCTTCATAAGTTTAGTTTTAAAGCATTTAGGTCTGTATACGCTAATTGGTAACTTTCAGTCAACTAATACGCCTAAAATGAGACGTTGCACAATTTAGCTACATCAAATTATACTGTGTTTGTTCTGTCTATTATGTCGTGTTAAAATGGAAAACGGAATAAGCCAATGAGCTGTTGAGTACAATATAAAGATGGTTTGCAGCAATCCCTTGTGCGCATGTGTGAGCAGTATTATTAAGTCTTCTATAGTAGTATATAGCAACAGGCATAATTATAAGTAAAACATTAATAAGTACATTTGTAAAGATTCTGGTCTTTTTCTTAATTGTGACTACACATTTTGGCTGACCTCTGACAATTACTTATTGATTTGTACTTTGGATCTTAACGCATCAACCACTGAAATTTTACGGTTCAAAGTTTCCATAGCTAAGCTACCCAGAACGAAACGTCGAAATCTATGAAGTTCGAATGATGATATATAAATGTTCAAAATAATTTGTGCGCGGCGTTATAGCAGTTAAGCGAGTACTACTGTGACTGACTTAAGTTCAATTGCAAATTGTATATATGTTCAGCTACGTAAGGTCACCTGAGCTCTAGAGATCGGGATCGGCTTCTTGAACACATTCCATAGGACGATCTCATTACACGTGGGAGTAGTCAATGAGCCCATATACCGATAAAGTGAAAGATCGGAAGGTAATAAGGACGATATGTTTAATGGCTTGTACACATGTACATTTCCTGGATGATATCTGGCCACTCGTTCTTGAACAGCTTGGACTATGGGCTTCAAAGCTGGATTATCATATTTGCTCAACTGGATCAACAAACGTACGACATGTTAAACAATTCGTCTCATTTGAGATACAGTGCTTAGAGTAAAATTTAGATTACTTTATGATTACAAGAATACATTTTCAATATTTATGGCTTTCTAACCTCTAAAAAGATTCCAAGTACAGCCAATCCCCTAGGATCTGAACTTTGAACTGCCTCGCCTAAACCACTATATTGGTCAGAGTAATGAACCAGATGAAGTTCTGCTGCATATCTACAGGAGTCAGTTTATTTGTTTTATGATATTCATGTCGTTATGTAAGAACTGAACTAACTATTATATTAAAACTTGTCTATAAAAGTTATAAAAAATTACAGCTACATTAAATAAATGCAATAAAAAGGAAAATGAGAGCAATTGGCTGGACTGATTGTAAGTCTTACGCATGGTTTTCAATGGTGTGCTCAGAACCAACATCGTCATGAGTGCCCCAATGGAAATGAAGTTGCGAAAACACATAAGAATTTAGCATGCCGTCCCCATCGACTACAAGGTTTGACGTCAAGTCTTCATTTAAAGATACTTGGACTAGAGGACAACAAAAACACTAGAATGAATGTCAGGAAAATTTTGCTAAATTAATTTATCCTGGGATTGTCCCATTACCTGTATGTCCATTGTTCTTTATGTAGAATTCATCATGCGAGTCAAAATAATTCATATTGAAACGAAGTCGTCGTGCATATTTTGCTACTATTGTGTTTTTACTATTGATGTCGATCGGGCTTTGAGTTTTACCAGTTTTGCATCTTCCTCCCCAATGGGATGGATCTGTATGAAATGAGGAATTCAAACAATGAGAATTGAGCATTCTGTACCCTCTAGCAAATATTGAATGTCGACAGTTTCACAAGGGTTATAACATATTCAACAAACATAACACTACATTTACTCATAAAAAATGTCGTAGGTAGTAAGTAAGCAATAATTTATTATTTTTGGGATTTCTAATTACGCACTATAGACTTGAGAGTGTTTTACAAGCAGTAATAGGATGCAAATTTGGCTTGAAAGTTAAAACACATCGTGGATACACATTTTAGTCTATAGTTGTTGTTTAAGAAATCACTGGTAAAGAAACAATATACAAGCAGAAGTATAATCATCGTTAAAAGTGATGGTTTTCTCAATTAACCTACTTTGCTGTCTATTTACTTATGCAAGATTGGCATAAGAAAAGATGACACTAGAATTATGAATTACATTTGACTGCTTTTTACAAGCTTATGTCATTCGTTCCAGTGACTGATAACATTTTTTTACTAACTAACCGAGCCAAAAAAGTGAAAAAAAACTTGGCATTATAGTATAGCAAGCTGAACTTGTAGGAAAGCTTAACAAGATGACAATGTCTCTTGAAAGTTATTTATTGCAATGTATAGTAAATTTTTTCTCATTAATGAAATCGCGGACTCGAGTTTTCCGATGGCTGCCTATGTTATACATCACCTTGATGGTAAAAAGACGCGCGTAAATAGTATGACATTTTCAGCCATCGGGAAACTCGAGCCCGCGATTTCATCAATGAGAAAAAATGTACTATAAGTTTAAATTTTAACGATCTAAAAATCCTTTGACGCCCAGTAAAAGATTCGCAACGAATATTATAAAACAAACTGTAAACATGCATATTAATCGCTTTCACAGCTCCACTCTGACTTAGTAGCTAAATAAATTGATTACCACGTGATATCGTACTCCTACTTTTTTACAGTCGTATAAAAATGTAATAGAATTTTTTAATTAACTAGATACTCAAATAATAAAACTTACCACAATTAGCATCTTTATAGCACCAGTCATGATGTCCTGAAACGTAAATATCAGATTAGTTTTATTTTTTATCAGTTATAGCGCTCCATCATCTAATCTATTGGCGAATGCGCAAAAAATTCCACTTCAGTTAACTAAAAAACTGCTTATTTCATTGTTTCACAGATTTCTTATATCAGCACGTTCATAAATCTAGTTAAGATTGCATTTTTAGTTCAAAGTTCAACTATGTAGTGTAGTCACTCACTGAGTGACAATGTAAATCATCATGGAAGAGACAATAAGGGAATGAGTTTCCATTCTAATTAACTTCACGCTGCAATACGCATGCAATATGGCTATTTTTGCCCAAGAATTTGTTCTAAATACTCGTCAAGTAAAGCTCAAGCTATTCTATTGTATTGTATGAGTGTCTACTCCACTAGTCTCATTTGCAGAACAATATTTATTAGTACACGTATTTTGCTTTGAGTTACAGCATAATCCCTGGCCAGGTCATGTTTTCTGAGAAATAATAATAGATTGTATTTGAATGTAAATTAGGCGAAAAGAAAAGTTTTCACACAGCTTCTGCATAATATAACATTAGCCTGCATTGGAAATGTGCCATTTAAAATGGTTCTGGCGTTACAACACGCTTTGTTAATGATTTTCTTCAAACATGTTCAAAACTCTGATGGTAAAAATAAAAGGAGAAAAAATATATGCATTTTAAACAACGAAATTGAATACAAAGAAACCAATGGTTAAATTGTATGGCTCAATTTTTGTACAATGTGCGTGTTATCATCCAGATATATCTGGTTTGCACGTAACAAAAATGATTCGCCGACAGATTACTATTATGAGCCGAAAAAAGTTTTATTGTATCATATGAACTTATTTTAATGAATGAGCTGACAATGCATGAGAAGATCCTGTTCAATTGCATCGTGCGACCAGATCAAGAGTAATTCACTCTAATTAAACCCAATAAATTTAAATTAATATCTCATAAAGTTTTGAAACTTTAACCATTAGATAACTTATGAACAATTATGTGAATGCTGTAATATTATGATCGTCTGCATAAATTTAAGAATTTAAAAGTCATAATGTTAATTAATTTCAAATTGAAACATGTGTTGCATGTCATGAACCAAACATGATACTCAAATAGACATTAAAGTATTTACGTCAACAGGTTTATATGAGCTGTGATAACAGGATCTAAAAAAGGGATGTAAAAAATATTTTGCAGTTTACTTAAAGATACATACATATGTGCATTATTTTTGCATTCCTCAAATTTTTTACATACACATTAGCAATGTGACTACGCCTATAAATCGAAGGTGATGAACGCAATTTATGAGCCCACAACTAACTGATGCAATGAGGATGCTATTAAGTACATGCAGACACCAAAGCATGTTTAAGGAAGCAGAATAAATTATGCTTATTTGGCTCACCCTCACTTTATGAGTGCGATTCAATAGGCTAAATAAACACTAAATTCTAAGATCTTGTATAAAACGACTTTGCAGCTGCCAGTCAGACCAGCCTGCAGCTGTTGGTATGAAAGTTAAATTCAATGCAAACTAAACCTCAATAAAAATGCTCAACAATTACAATCTATACTTTTGACATTCATAATCTTTTAGCAGACAATAAAATCCTTGAACTAATCTCTAAAATAGAAACAAATTTGGAAATAATATGCAAAGCCTTGCTAAATTTAACTAACTACATTACAAAAGAAAAACTAACCTGGGGCACCGGCATTCGCAATGTGCACACAAATAGTTAAGACTAGGAAAAAAATTGGTGGGATGAATATCAGGGAAGTCATGATGCGGTGCTAATGTTGCGTCGCCAAACGTTTCTCAAATACTGAACCGGTCCGTGGCCTGCAAGAAGCACACAAAAAAAAAACACAATAAGAATCAATATTTTAAAACCTATGTATACTAACAAACGAACTAATGCTCACAAAACAATCAGAACAATTTCTCTTACGTTTTTAACTTTCATGTGAGACTACATGACTTAAAATCCCATTAGTTCGGTTCCAAAAATAAATTGTATGCATTATCATATGACTGACAGACAGGTTGACTTGGATTCTACACACTGGTTCAATTCTATATTTGCATTACAAGTCAGTATCACCAAATTTGCTTGTTTGAATAAACGAGTTAACATCTAATATGAAAACAAAGAATCACATCACTGACTTAACTTCAGACACCAATATAATGCACATTTTCCCCTCTTCTGTGCGCTACTGACTGACAGTACACACACAAAGCCTCAGATAGGAATAATTAGTTCAAAATTTTGAACACCACAAACACAGTCTCCGTTTGTATTGAACGTAGTTTATGAGAAAACATACTTTATTGATTGATTTCTACGAACATACTAAATGCCATTGTCAATCGTCCTCGCTTACGTGAATGAAAATAAGAATCTAAGCTTTTGAAGTCCATTTGATTAACCCTTTACATGTTGGCCTGCCCATCATCATAGGTACATCATAGTAAGGTGTGTTTTCCTACATTTATGCATTATTAGCGTACTATAAGTTTAGCGTAGGATTTGGCATTCTCATTTATTCATGAATGATATACGACTCCAGTCACAACTTGTTTCTCGTCTCAGACACTGGACAATGTAAAATGGAGTAAATAATTGATCATTAATATACTATACTCGACCGCTATTATCCACCTTTTCGTCCCAAATTCCCAAACACTATCTAAAAACGAATGTAAAACTAAATTGCTTGGGTTATGTGTACATTATGCAATTTCTAAGAATAACATAAAAATATTAGCAGCAAATTCAAACAAAACAAGCCCTGTAATGGGCTAAAAATCAACAAAATACTTAACTTCTTGGAACCAAAACCACGAGATGATGATAAGCACAAAATGTCACAGAAACTATACTGACTCCCCAGACTCAAAGTTCGCTATTGTATAAACAACTAAAAACTGACGACAAACTTTATAATCATGTAGTGCATGACCTTACCAATGATTGATAAATAAGAATCAATTAACACCACTTGTGCCTCATTTGAATATATGCAGAAGTGAAAAAGTTCAGGAGCAAAACTGTCCTCCATAAGGTCAGGATTACTGAAGCAGATTTTGTTCGAGCACAGAGCCTTACTGCCATTGTACTAACAAATAAACCGTGTATTCTGCAGTTTAGAACACGCTACACATAGTCAGTACAAAGAAGATTCAGTGGGGGAGGAAAAGTCATCTCCCAAACAATGATAATAATTATTCCCATCATTACAGTAGTTGAATGAATAGACATGAGTTAATTAATAAGGACATAAGTGTGAGCAGATTTTTTCCGTATGGCCGTAACTAACGAGCAAAGTATAACTCTGTGTGGGAGCAATTTAAATGATCCCCTGTTTGAGTCGTTCATTGTCAGTCATGACACATTCACAACATAATAGCTAAAGCACATAGGGAATCTGTCTTCACATTATTAGTTCCTTCCTTCATGACGAATCAACATGTTGCTGCCATTATTATCAACAACATTTTTATGCACTGGGATTAGTCTCCCATTTGTCACTTTGGCGGTGGTTTAGAGCGTAAGATTTTTTTTTGACATTGAATCTTCACTGGTTCCGCACACTGAACAAAAGTGTTGATGATGCATGTGAGCGTGTACACAACAACACCACACAAATACTGTCTAATGTCTAGGTCTAGGTTCACATTTGCGAATAAATGCTGGCTTAAGTGCCAATGTCCCATGGCTCACGGCTCACATGAGACATGAGCCTAAAAGTAGGAAGGAAGGAAGGATGCAATCACACAATTGATCTCATTATGTTGCGAAACTTTATTCCTGTTGATGCAATGTACAAGAATCGGGCAGATTCGTAACTAACCTACTATAGGGTTTCCTTGAACAGAACAGGGTATTCTATAAAAGTCTATGTCTAGCGTGTCATTATCGAACCCTGCTTCTATTCCTATACGGAAGTGAGATATGTATGAACTCTGCATGAACTCTCGATATTAGAAGAAACCGAGAAATGATTCAAAACATGATATGCATGTAAATCAATGTTGGAAAACATGCAAGAGCTTACCTTGAATTTTATAACCGAGTGGGCAAAACTCTGAAAACTTCAAACGGTAGAGAAAAAAGATTTAACTGGAACATGAATTAAAGTCAACACAAACTGAAAGATCATGCGAAATTCTGAACTAGCGACTACTTAATAGGGAAAAGTATATTCGCTATTTAACAGAGTCAAATCTTTTCCCTGCCGGATTTGTGAGACAAATGAGGAACAAAAAAGAGATGTGGGCTTTTAATGTGAAGGTTGATAACTGGATTTCGAAGTCTGTTAGTCATGTGTACCGAAAAGGCTACTCCTGATACTTTCAATGCACGCCTATGCAAAGAGCTTGTGTTTGCAGTTAAACTAAAGAACCACTGCATGGATGGTTTGACGATTGATAGGACCAATGAAGCATGGATATTCCTTCCCCGTTTAACATTATCTGCATAAGGTTCTTTAGATGTGGATATACAAATCTTGCACTTTGTACCCTGGAAGATGCAGACACAGACGTTTTTCTTAATTCAGGTGTTAGATTACAGCGCTGCCCATGTATAGATTACTTCTGTCTGCAGTTGGAATTGCAAATGTAAATATTTACAGTTCGTGGATTTCATAAATTCTTAGCTCTAGCTCAAAACGCAGTTTTGTGCATAAAAACTGTAGCTTTTTATTTGTTGACTTTTTCGAAGTTGGTCACGGAAAGAATTTGGTTTTCTCATAAAAACTGTGAATAAACTCTTGGACCTTTCCTATACAGTTTACATTAGTATCATGGCAAGGAAAATAGAATAGTAGTATAATAGAATAGATCATTGCAATGTGCAAATAAATATTGCCTTATACAAATATTGCGTTCATGATTCTCATAACTTTATGTTTTAGGCACACCTTATCATGAAACCAAAAGAAGCAATTATAAATGTCCTATTCATTAATTATTTGGTTTTTTCTTGTATCGTTATTTAAATCGCCAGTCGTAGCCGATGACCTTGAGATGACAACTGTAGAACAAGGTTTACGCTATGAGCAATTGTCCCGGTTATCTTGATAATTTACACCTTAGAAAAAAAGAGTGTACATTCAGGTTTGTCGCATGAAAAATGTTGCATAATTCACCAGTTCAAGCAATTTATGGAGATGGAATTTGTTTACAAAAAATATTAATGAGTTTGCAGTTTTATTTGGTGTACAACAGCATCACAAAGGATTAGCTGTTTCTGCGAAATAAATCCTTCAATGAATCTTGTGCAAACTGAATTGCCAGTGTCTGGAAGTTTAAGCGGAACATGTGCAAAGCAAAATTGCGTGTATTTCCTATCATATTTGTTTTAGATTTTACATATTGCTGTAATCTTAATCTTTTTATCGCATATTATGAAACAAATATATGACCTTATATCACATTTGAATTTGTGTCATTCAGGATTAGAACTAGTATCGTCCTTGGAAAGGATTCATAATTTAATAACTTCTTATTTCTTTCAGTTACCGTTCAATTTATGAGAACAAGATTCGAGATGTGATACAACATTTTTACAGCACGTTCCAAAATTATTTACGTTATTTCTAGATGCAGTGGAGTGTTCGAAAATTTACAGACTTGTAGTTAAGCTTGTAAATTATAGTTTCCAATAAAACCATACATCTTTCCTATCCTATATTCAGTTTTAGATTTACATAAGATTTTTGAACTTTAAAACACTGATACAAACTCACTCAACTACTCAACTCTTAAATGGTAACTTATTTCGTTGACGATTTTCATGAGGCTTTTTTACTTACTATTAGAGACAAAGATAATGCTTCAGCGAATGAAAATATATACACCCATTGAGCAAAATATTGAGCCGAAAACAGCTCGAACAAAATGGTTGCCGTTGCATTTAGCCCACCAGCACTTTTCACCGAAAACTCAATACCACTTACCTACCACGCTCCACATTTGTCTTGCCGACTCGTACATTCGCACGTTTTTACTCAAAACTTATGCTATCGTTCCAAAGATTCCTCATTTACAAACGCTTCAAATACTTTGGCCTCGCATGCGTTCATGTTCTGATTCAGCACGCTTTAACACTAAAATCATTTGGACTGCCCGCTCAGTCGCTTCAAAAGAATTCGTCTCGTCGGTTCCAAAAATATTTGCCTCGCCCGCTCTAAAAACATTGTTATGCCCAATAGCATGCTCCTTTTCTTTGAATAAAATTCAACTTACAACTTACACACACCAAATCTACGTGAATCAAATTGTTTAAGTCATGTTGTCGTAATGTTGCATTGTGATCATTTTTAATTTAAAAGCCATTTGTTTACATTTTAATATTTAAAAAAATATATTAAAAATAAAGAAAAGTGCAAGCAGGCCAACTAAAATTTTTAAGCGTGCGTGCGGACTTAAACTTTGGAGTGGTGTGCGTGCTGATCCACATCTTGCGAATATACTAGCAAAGGCAAAAGCCGGGCGTGTCACGTAAATGGTATTGAAGTTTTAGTAGAAGGTACTGGTCAGCTAAATGCACCCAAAAAAATTGCTGTCTTTTCAGTGAAGAACGAGAAGACATTTTTTCTTCATTTTTTTGTCGTAAATTTTGAAATTAAAAATCCTCGGAAACTGTTGTGAGCTAAATAGTTGAACGAATGAATTCACCAAAGACAGATGGATCGAAGAAGAGTGCTGCGGATTCAGTGAAGCAGTTTTGCTCTTACGTTTCTTCGAATAAAATATTTGAAAAAGAAAAAACAGTAAGCAAATACATTTCAGGATCCTTAAAAATCTGTAGGGAAAAATTTTCGTCAGCACATTCGTAAGTGATATCTGAGAAATCCTTGATGAGGATTTTAATTGGATGTATTCTTTATTCCCATGAAAATTTTTAAAAGTTTCGAAGATAACATTTAGCATGATAATGCAGAGCAAAAGGATTTTCTGCATTGAATAAGGTGGAAGAAAACTTTGGTAATGAAATTTTGGATAGTATTACCGATGTGTATGATGAAGAGGTGATGAACGCTAAGGAACAAATGTACGATCGACAAATTGCAACCTATTGATTTGACGATATGATGATTTGAATGATAATGCAGCTTAACGACTATAATGTTTTAGAGCGGCTATCCAGATTCATTTGAAAGAACTAGAAAGGATTTTGCAGACTGTTCAACAACGACTCGAGTCATCGAAAACAGTTAGTGATTTTCATGATGGTTCTACATTATTGACTTCGTATGATTATTGCAGAAGCGTCCTGACGTTTTTGAGGGTTTCGTAAGTGTTTTGGTCTTATTTCAATGTTAGAATTCGCACATATTTTAATTTTGCTCTGAATTTAAAAGTATTGTTTTTCCTGAAACAGAACAAGTATTCTAACATTGTATTTGGATGTACCTCTGGAGGAGGAGATTCCTAAAGATGTTTTTTACACCTACCCGGAGTATTATCTTGATCGTGACGATTGTCTAGTCAAATTGGCTTTAATTGAAGCGGCAGACTTAACTGCTTCTTCCGACGTTCGATAAACCGTGTGGCAATGTTGCGAGCCACTGTGTATAGGAATGGGACCGAAACTAATGGGAAAGTGGTTAAGATTGAGGATTCTATGGATTCTTTGCTTGAATTGATCGGGAAAGTGTATGAAGATTCAGGATTTAAAATGCTGTATACATCGTCTGGATCAGAAATCACTGATATTGGTATTATAAGGTGCAGTTTGCTTTAAAAAAATCGGGTTTAAAAGTCGTTGATTGTTTCGCAAATAATTTTGTTATTTTTTTGCTATCAGAGATGAAGAAATTTTGTATGCCTCTAAAGGAGAAGATTTTATTCCATTGAAATCACATTGCTCTTGCGTCAGTAGTAACGAGGGGGAGAAAAAAATTGAATTTACTACTGACTTCTTCCGATTGAACGTTGGTGGAAAATTATTTTGCACTTCGTCGACTACGTTATTAAACCGAGAGCCAAATTCTATGCTTTCCAGAATGTTTGACCCCACGTCAAATATGAAACCAAGCTGTGTTGATTCCTCAGGAGCCTATTTAATTGACCGAGATCCGAAGTATTTTGGTGTGCTTTTGAATTATCTTCGCACTGGAACTTTGGTTGTGGACCCCGGAATAAATCCCAAAGGTTGGTTAACAATTATATTGCTTCACAAGTATGATTTGTGATTCAATTATACATTTACAATTTCACTTAATGTCAAATTTTCAGGCGTTCTGGAAGAAGCATGCTATTTTGGTGTAAGCTCATGTATTCCTGACTTGGAAAAGCTGATAATTAAAAAAGATGAGCTGCCATTATCGCGTAGAGATGTCATTGATGCACTCATTCGTACCCCAAATAAAGCAGCATTGCGTTTTCAAGGTGTTAACCTAAATGAGACTGATTTGTCCTACTTGGATCTCAGAAATATCAATTTCAAGTAAGATTACTCTTTGATTGTTCTTTGAAAATGATAATAGATTGTGCTATTACGCAATCAGTGTCCTTAAAACGTATTAAATAATTGGTAGATACGCAAAGCTCCGAAATGCGAAACTTTCTTACTCCAATCTATCATTCTGTAACTTTGAGCGTGCTGATATGACTGGAGTGGAAATGAATTGTGCAATATTGAGTGGTGTTCGTATGGCTTGCGCTATTATGGAAGGAGCCACGTGTATTAACTGCAATTTCCAAGTTGGTCTATGTGTATAATCTATAATGGAGCTTATTTTTCACTTATAATTAGTGAACAAAATTAATTTATGAGTTTTCGCATAAAATAGGATCCTTCCGGTAACACTAGTGCCAATATGGAAGGAGTGAATCTTAGAAATGCCAATTTAGAAGATTCTGATTTGAGTGGTGCCAACCTAAGGGTAGCTAATATGAAGAACGCCAACTTGAAAGCCACAATCTTAAGGGGTACAATACTCGCGGGTAAGAATGCATTTTATAATTCTCTTCTCAAATCTCGATTCTTATTGATATGAAGATTTTGAATGCTTTTTTTTAAATGATAGGTGCTGACTTAGCAATGAGTGATCTGACTGGCAGCGATTTGCAAGAAGCTAATTTGCGCGGTGCGAATCTCAAAGATGCAGCGCTAGAGTTGATGATAAATCCATTACACATGTCTCAAGCTATTCGTTAATGATAGTGATAAACTATCATCTTTAATTCCTGTATAAGTATCTCAACACTAAAGGTAGCTCACAACTAATATTGCGTGCATAAAATAATGGAAAAATGTAGAGGGAACTCGCCAAGTACATAATAAAACCTTTAACCTTTTTTAAAAAGTTTAACAATCCAACAGAAATGTGTTGCGTAGATCTCTCGGTTTAGTTTCAGCTTCATCTCATTCTTCAAATTTTTGTTTGACTCCTTCCGCTTTCTGCGCTGCACTATGAAATGCTCGGATAACTGCATGAACACTTTTTAGAATGGTAGCTGAACTCATTTTATTCAAAAGTTCCAATTTGCGACTATCCTCGTTAGAGAACGGAGTTGTAACTGTTTGATGGATTATGTGCAATCGAAGTTTCACTGTTCCACTGGGCCCTGTTTGCAGTCCTAATTTGTTGCAAGGCTCCTGCAGTATATCAAAATTCATCGATTTAGAACGAATCCATTTGTGGTGTAGGGTGTAAACACGCGAATTAGCTAATAAAATGAAAGCATAAATAAGCTAGCTAGCTCTCGCTGAATCAATCTTACGTTTATATTTCGTGGAGGAATATGTGCTGCATGGATGTCTTCCAGAAAAGGTGCATTATTTAGAAAAACATATTTCATCTGGTCACAAACAGTCCTAGGTTTTAATTTCCATGTCTCCACCGATAAGAAATGACTGCCTGGCTCACTTGGTATAGCTACGAAGCCATATCCTTCACATTTAATCCCAGTCAGTTCTTGGGATGTGCCCATTTGACGGGATGTTACCATAAGAAGCAACAATGGCCTACTGCCTACACACCACATGTCAATCAAATTTATCACTCCACCCGCTGATCGCACTTAAAAAAATAAATTCAACTGTAACAATTTCATAATTTGAGAGTCAACATACAAATTTCATGTTCATCAATCATATCCTCATCCATGGAAAAAGTTAGTTGAAAAAAGAGATTATGGGAAAAATTTGCCACATCATGAGCATCCACATAGCTACATTGTGTTACCCCCTCTAGTGAAGTCTGCAAAGATTCTTTTCTCCAACCTAAAAATAAACTTATTGTTTGACAGCAGCTCTAAAAAAACACACGGATGACCAACCTAGTAATTAATTACCTTTAGGAAGATCCAAAACGTAGTGCACACTAATAGGTTCACAGCTGAAATTCTCAGCAGACAAAATTTCTCCCATCATCACCACAGACATTTCATTTGTGCCCACCAGCTAATACATGTCACAATAATAATAATCACATGTCAGTTAAATATAATTGCCACAGCACAGTATGGGCAAATGAAGAAGCATTATACGTATTACTTTGATGGAGGAATCAATTGAAAGTTTTTTTTTCAATACCTGAAAGCTGTCCCGTAGCTGAAATAGTTCTGTATCTCTCACAACATTCTCGTTCCTATCAGTTCGTTTATAACTGTCTTCATCTTGGTCAGTGTAGAGTTCCCATGATAGCCTATACGTGGCATTGTAATTACCCTGTGAGTGCCAATTCCCATACATGAATTTATGAAAGATTAAATATCCAAAAATCATGAGTTTTGCGACCGAATTTGTACCTGCACAGTTCTGTACCCAAATGGAGGCTTTATAGTCACCAAATGAGATTTTGGGTACGCTTTGATTTCACAAATCGTCTCACGATGCCCCTTTTGCCTGCATAACGTGAAAATGGAACTTTTAGCTTATATCTAACTTAAATATTTTCGAATTTTTCCAAGTTACACTGTCAAACCTTAGTTGTTTAGACGGAAATTCAGCCATTATCAACATTACTTGCGGACATTCCACTGGCCAAGTAGGTCGTTTTCTTTTTGCCCTCATCCAAAAAGATTTAAAGCGCCCCACATTCTTCGCTTTGCTACTAACCCTAACTTTATCCTGTTCTTTCATTGTGGCAATACTAATAGATTTTCTCAAATTATCTTCCGAAGATTTGACTACACGGGAACCCTTTCTCGGTTTTTCTTCCAACTCCAAAGACTCAGTCTTTTCCTTGGATGATTCCAAAGTAGTATTCATTTTTTTCCTTCTTAATTCCCGCTTCGTCAAAAGTCTAGGAGTACTTGAAGGACTCGCGAATTTCATACGTGCCGAGAGGGCTACTGAAGGCCGACGTGAGGATAAAATTTTTTTTGCAACCTTTTCTTTGTCTTTTGTCTGCGATTTTTTCGCCATCTTTCTTTGCTCATTAAGTTCTTTATCATGTTCTTCCATTTCGACTTTTTTTCTGAGTCGATGTTTTAGCATTTTAGTTTCTTCTTGTTCACGTTTTTGCTCTAATTTGGTTTCTAATTTTTTCCGTTTTTTTTCCGCCACAGACTCCGCTTTGCTAGCTCTTTCATTCTGCTTGGCAATCCAAGAAGTGTCTTCAGATATTTCGGTTTCGCACAGCTCTTTTCTTGTGTCGCCGAAACTATTCAATTGTATGGGAAACTGCATATGAATGCTACGGGATTCCTGCAAATACGTTATAAGCGGATTTTTCATGCAATCGGTTATTACTGCGTATAAATCTGTCAGTTGTCTGACAGCGTGAACAGCAAATACGAGTGTTTACAAGATGCTATCATTTGGACGTAAATAGTTTTAGGAAATAATAGTACCTTTGCTGCTACGAACTTGTCACAGTCCACATAAGAATGTAAATATTTGCCAATATTGTCCTCTTTTTTCACCTCTTTGCAGTACAGCTCTTCAAGTGGCGATAAAACATTTGCTGAATCTATTGGGCTCATTCCGTTGTACCGTTTGGCTTCTTCCTTACTGCACAGTTGTGTGGGCGGTTTCAATCATAGGCAATAAAAGTTTATGTAAGTGATAATGAATTTTGAGATGTATATAGGATTCAATACAGCGTCTCTCTCATAGGAAGCATTTATGGGTACCTGAAGACTTTTTCTTGCCATGAAAATAATCTCTCTTCTAACAAGAATGCCGTATAAGGTGGGCAATTCTCCTTTTCTGTCAAACTGGGATATCTCATCAACCGGACTCTGTAATTATGCAGTTAGTGATAAAATGAAATTGAAATGAACAGAAATTGGACTAATTGGTTTTGTTGCATGAATAAGTACCTGATTTTGTATTCACTGATAGGTCTTTTGAACTTGTAAGTAGTGGCTAAAAAATCTCCTTTGGAGTTGCAGAAAATTTGCTGCAGCTTATCAAGTTCTTTAAGATTGATCATGATATAATCTTGTTTACTGATTTGGCTTTCATCTTCTGAGATACGAGATGGCTTTTTAGATTTTTTTCGACGGGATTCTTTCTTATCTTTTTTAGGTGAATAGATAACTTTTTTGTCGGGGCTTGGCGAACTATGTGATGGTAGATTTTCAGCCACAATTTTGTCTTCCGATTCGTGAAACCCTTTTTCATCGTCCAAGGTTTCTTTCGCAATCGAATTTTGATCGGAAAGTTCGTCTCCTTTCCCTGCATGTTTTGGTGTCAGCTCTGAAGATTTTTCAGTCTTCCATAGACGTTTTTTTATTTTCGGCATTTTGTAACCGTATATTAATTTTTGTTAAATTCGGAAGCTTTTACAAAGGTATTTATATCTATATACCTTGTTACAATGCTGAAATTTGCAGGTTGCGAATGAATTGGATAGGAAAGAATAGCATTTGTTTGCATGTGGTTGCTATGGATATGAGATAGGAAGGCGTAAAACTGCATGAATGTAAATACGATACGGTAGGGCAAGGTACGCTGCAGTTTCCGGGGCTATGTGATACTCATGGCGATGGGTTTTCAAAGTATTAATACATTTTCAAGTATAAAGCTACGTAATTTCTTCATGAAAACTGGTAGCAAAGAGTCCCTCTATCTTTTAACATGAACACATAAACATCAGGAAAAAGTGTACACTTTAGGAAAATCGTTGTAATCTCATCTTACTCACGCTTACACTACTTATGCATGTGGTTTACAAAGTATAGTACATTGATAAGCACGGCCAAAAATAGTTGTTACACGCCGGGAATGTGCTCAAATATATCTCACAAGTGATCTAATAGAAATGAGATTGCATGGTGTCACACAACCGTATCTGTACAAACAGATAGAATTTGTAACTGCTCTCTTGTGCAGCTTAACTTATAATATGATTTACATGCATATTTAGTTAGCAAGTTAGTAAGTGAGCCTAGCTAGTTAGCTTTATCTTACCTTTGTTTGTATCTGTGAACTGCAGTAGCAGTCACACTTTTAGGTTCGTAGTGTCAACTGCCCATTTTTTGCAGACGGTCTGGTAGTTTTTGCAAAAAAGTGCAAAAGTTGCTTTTCGTGGTGCAAGTTTTAACATTTTAGGGAAATTTTTGCTAGCCAAGCCTATTGGTGACTGGCTTATGAACGAATAGTGCATGATTAAAATAAGTTGATTACGGAAAGTGCTGAGAATAATCTACATCGCTAAAATGGGTAATTGTTGTGCAAGCTAGTGAAATAGAAACCCTAAAAGTTTATATATTTTGAGTTAAGGATGACCATTGCCATTGAATTATAAAATATTGGTTTCGACACTAATTACATACAAAGCCTTGGAAATGCCTAATCCGGTTTTCAGTAAGTATACCCAATATTCATTAATTTATAAAAATATACTTTCCTGAGACCCATCGTGTAGACGAAAACATAAATGAACGTAGAATGGCATAGTTGGACCTAAAATATAAAGTAAGTTTTTGATAAACTAATTTTCATCATAAATCAATGTTATGGCTTCCCATACCATAAATGATAGAATGTGCTTAATACATAGGCTTAGGTTTAGTCGTGCCACACAAATTCATTAAGTGAAAACCGAATGGGGTTTATAGAACACGAAATCAAGTAAATGGGTATTTACTGATAACAATAACACAAGATGAATAAGCAACTTTACGAAGGCGTATTTTGGTCACTTTTTATTTCCTATTCATTTATTTCCACTAAATGGACTGCATCACTTCTTAAATCTGGCCACCGCAGTCACAATACAACACTGCATTCAAGTGTGCATCGTCTGTATTTAAAAATTCCCTGCAAAGGTCTTACTTTGGTTAAAATTTGTGCATTTGTGTGGACGTGCAAAAAAGCCACAAATGCTTTAAACACCATTTTGTGCGTGCATCAGGAATTGGCAAATGAAACCTGATGATTAGCTTTAATTTTTTTGGCATCAGTTGTCATTATTTGTTAAAAATGTGCATTTATTTAATTGTAATGATGAACGAGCGCTGACTTAGATTTCGAATCTTCTTTTGCCATCCATTAAATGCATCAATAAAAGTTACTAATTACATGCATTCCTGTCATATTCCTATTATTAATGAGGACCTGAAGATAATGTTGAAGTAAAAAAAAGTACAGTTATGATTACGATAATTTATCATAAGTTTTTAACTTACATGTTCTAAATATTGAATAAAGAGAATAGGAGGTGCTGATTTACAAGTTTTTTGAGATTGAAAGTAAAAGCCGGTTTCACTCTCATTGTGGAGAACCTTGTTATACATTCTTATATGAAGTGCATGCTATACATTTATTGCACTGTGGACAGAGATGAGCACATTAGAGGAAACTGGATCTTCACAAATAATAAAATGAAGTGTGAGAATCATTACTACAGTGCATGTCGTACTCATTCATATAGTTAGTTCCTTTCGACTCATTCACAAGTAATCATGAACTCAAAAATTTCCTTCTGAGTAATCTAGAAAAGAGTGTGAAAAGAAAAATTAAATTAAAAATTCAGGTGATGTGTAGAAAAGCGTCAAAAATTGCTCAAGTGAACAAATTGCATATACTAGAGCTGTAGCTAATAGCTCATTAAAATCCCCACCTAGTTAGTAATTACACTAATTTGTGCTGCGCAGTGTCCATTCACGTATAGTTAATTAGTGAGTGCAGACATAATTATGTGGGGAAATTATAATCATCATTGCATTTTCCCACTGGGTAAAAAATCCTACAAAATGAGGTGACACATGTCCACATTTTTTTTCATCACTTGCATGCATTTTGCGCAGTACTATGGGCAGCCGTGATTGCAGGAGCTGTATTAGGACGTATAGTGGAGCCAGAACCTGAAGTCATAAATGATCATCCGGAACTAATGAAAGCTCAGTTAATCACATGGATTGAACATTATTTTGGTTCCTACCCCCGTGAATCCAGATCGGATACCCAAATCGTGGGAAATTCTCGTGACGCCTTGTTCTCAGTTGAGCGGAATGCGTATAATGCTCGAATGCATCACAATGGATTCGTGTCTTCTGCATTGCAACGAGAAAACACCCGAAAATTTGATGTCTCAAAGATTCATAAAGCTCATTCAGCAATGGACAGTCAAGCATCAAAACCCACTGTATACCCATACAATTTAGAATGGATGCTCAAAAATGTATTCACCTACCCGAGGAATTATAATACAAATGAAACAGCCAAAAACTCCGTGCGAACTTATATTATTGACTACATGGAGACACTAAGCGAGCTACAAACTTCTGTACAGCAGTTTCATCCCATTCAATTCATGGGTTTGGTAAGTTAGTTTAACTATCGTGTAACAAACGATATGATAAACTCATATGCTCATTATAGAAAAAAGGGAGAGTGATTTGAGCGCAAGTGTCTTCATAATTACATGCATGTGAGAAAGGACATTTACACGTAGTTAATGATGGATATGCTTGTAGTACATGACGTACCTTCTATGCGTGTGCAGTGTCAATTGCAAAAGCACTGACCTTAAAAAAAGAAACTAAGAGTGAACGAAAGTTTAAACATTAGCTACCGTGAAATTTAATAATAACTTTGTCAGTTTCTTGAACAGTCTAAAGAGATGACATTATCTTCCACTGTCGCATCAATAATAAGGGGATGCAAATTCCACACAATATAAACCAGCCAGTTAGATATAACTAACTAACTAACTAACTAACTAACTATATGCTTTGAATGAAACAATGCGAAAACCCGATTATCATCTTTATCATTTAGGGGGTCATTCCTAACTAATATTAAAGTAGTGAGACAAAAAATTGTGTTTGCGTACAATGAGCTACGCCTCACATAGTTGCGTAAAAAACGTATGCATCTTTTCAGACAGGAAGTATTGTTTATAGATGGCTGACATATTTTGTGCATCATGCAAATTTTTATCTGATGCATAGTTAACTGCATAATTTAATTGTTAGCTGCAGTATGTTAGCCTAACTTTACTTGTATTCGTAGATCACTTAATATTTCTTGTTTAATTTTATGCATCATTTTCTTATACAGTACAGTGAACAGTCAGACCTACCGGTGGGATCCAATATCATTGGAATATTAAAGGGCACAGAATGGGGCAAATCAACAGATCGTCCAGTTGTAGTGGGAGCACATTGGGGTTAGTTGCGATAGCTTAAAGGTTGTCTAACGCAATAAAGGAATTTCATATTGTTGCATGTAATGTGTATGTGTTATGTCAGACACGGTTAAGTTCACACCAGGGACAGATGATAATGGTTCAGGTGTGGCTGCCATGTTGGAGGCAGCCAGGGCAATTTCTGCATCGGGCTGCAGGTAATTTTGAAATCAGATCGAGAGGGAATTGTAAAATGAAGTAGTTATGCATAGTCAAAAACTGTAGAATTTAAATATTGTTCTATTTAGAGCGAAATACACGATGATATTCGTAGCCTTTGATTTGGAAGAAGTTGGATCTCAAGGAAGTCTTGTTTTCGTTAAGGATTATCTTATGGATGTCTTAAAGGATAAAAATGTGCCCCAGGAAGTGAGCACCAGCACAGCAAAACTGCAGGTGTGACCAAATATGCACGCTATGTCTGATGTCACTTTTAATTATATTTAACATGCAATTCTATGTGTACTTACACTCAAAGGGTGCATTTATTTTGGATACTATCATGGATTTCAATTCTTCCGATAATTCGCAACATTTTCCTGGGGATTGGAGACGACTGGTTCCTCAAGTCGAACGTGAATTGCAAATACTAATAGTGTGTGGAATAAGTGTGGAAGCTAGGATGTTGGTTTGATAGTTTTTTTAATTTTTTTTTTGCAGAAGAATCACGAAGAGAGAATTACAAAGGTGATTTCATATCTGTGATATATCGTCACAATGTGGACAATCTGCTAGCTGAGAAACTGAATTATTATTGGAAACAATCATCACATGACTCGAAATTTAGAATGAAGCAATTACCACTAATGTTATCAGCTGAGTTGCCAGAGATTGGGATTTTGGCAGACCATTTTAACTTTTTACGATCCGATCATTCTAGGTTTTGGTACATGAATGACTCTTCTGTACCAAATACTTTTCACTCTGTACTTATCACTGACACTGGTCCATACAGAGGCAATATGGCGTCATGCTATCATACATTGTGTGATGGACCTGAGGTATGAATTTTAAGTGTAAGCTAGCATTGAGGAGGAGAAATCCACATTATCTTTTAAATTATTGAACATGTATTTTTCCAGTTATTGATATATGAAAATCCTGACAACCTGAGATTCCTCACGAAAATCACGCAAACTTTAACGGACACTTTGGTAGACATGAGTGAATGTGAGGAAAATGGTAGACGGGAGGATATAAAAGGTGCCACACAAAATTTTATCAACACAGCTAATGTGCACGCAGCAAGCTCTTCATATAAACATGGATCTCCTTTAAGACATTTATTTAATTTTGTTAAGTGGATGAATGTATAGTGTTAATGTGATTAAATAGGCTAATGAAAACAATCATCTTCTGCACCTACACATTTTTTCGTCGCAAATTAAAGGTGGATTTAAAGTTTTTTGTCTTTTTAATATATTTATTTTAGAGGGAGTACACGTTGTAGTTATCGGATACTTTGGTTTATGCGCATAAGCTGAGAATTGTCAACAGAGGATTTAGTAATGATTTATCAAATAGAAACAATTTACATAATATGCATAGTCAATGGCATTCACTGGTAAACTGCGAGAGAGGTCATTGGTTTTCACCAGAGTTCATGTTCACTATTCATGTCTTCAAAACATGTTTTAGCAAAACGTTTACAAAGTCAAAGGTCTGATCGTTGAGCAAAACCTGAATAAAGAACAAATTGCAAAAACATTAGTTCGTCAACTGAGTGTGGGAAACACAAGCAACAGCAAATGTGTATAGCTTTTAAACTTGAAACTCACAATGTCATACATATCCAAAAATGTTTCAAGGCGTTCATCCAGCTGAAAAAAAGAAAAAACAAGTCATTCATTTGGATCTTGAGAGTGAAAAATAAGTTTAATTTAGAAAAAAGTCATAGTCTAGATTACCTTATCATTAAGAAATCCAATTTTCAGAATTGCGTTTGGATTTGGAACACCTCTACTCATCTGTACATCTCCGAATGAGTCTCCCAATAAAATTACATTAGATCGCGTTTTTAGACCATCAAAGTAGCATGAATGTGTAACAGTGGCCTCATTTTTGTTAAACCTATAATTCATAAATAAAAAATAATTTCTTTCCTCACTTTATGGCAAACTTAAACCTAAATTAAATAATATTCAAATAAATTACATGTGAACTAAAGGCTCTTTGAATCCAATTATAACATCGTCGTCATCAAATATCATCATATTTGAAATAATGTGCATATTGGGGTAGAGAACTCCATCTCTTTTTAGAACCAATTCCAACATGTCCCCAATTCCGCCTACATTAAAAATATATTGCATTGATACGACGTGTAAAACTCGCAATTTAAAATATTTTTAAAGAGTAACCTGAAAAAATCAGGCAAGGGACATTGTGCTCGTGTAAAATTTGGAAGGCTTCGTTTACATTGTCCCTATATTTGAGTAAGACAAAAATTCAAAACATCTAATTCCAAAAAACAATAGCAATATGGTTAGTTTCAAGAAATTTTTTAAACAAGCAGTACCGCAACAAGGCACGACTTGTCTCTACAATTTTTTTCAAATCTGATTTTTTCACTCGAGCTTCAACTAATGCGTTATGTGCTGTTTGGTACCAGTCTACCATTTGCGGAATTCTAAATAACAATAATAGAATAATCATTGGCAAAAAGCTAAAATTGAAGCATATAATATTTTTAATCAAGTTTTAAAACTAACTTGTCCTCAACTGGAATAGAGTGATCTATTTCTATCGGATAGTACTTTTTTAAAAGGGTTGAGGTCAACTGCCTGAACGAATCAGGTAGAATGGGGCTGTTGTCCAAAATTCCTAATCAAAAAGCATAATAATTGTCATTAAGTTTAAATAAATTTAATCTCAATCCAGAGGTCATTTATTTATAAGCTAACCATGACAGCTTACACATCGATTACCAGCAGGGTCGGCAAATTTCGAAATTGTGAAATCGAAATCAGCAATCACCTATAAAGAATCATTTAACACGGTGTAATAATTCAATACTTTCAAAAACTGCAATTAAAAAGCTGCAATATTGTCATCTGAGTCACCTGTAACGCATCAGCACCTTGCTTTTCCATCTCGTTAATTTTGTTTTCCACAACTTCATTATTTTTCATCCTCAATTGATCGGAGCGACCATATTGATCAATTATCTAAGAAAGTTCACATACATGCACACATTATAAATTCATTCTCAAAATCCTAAATCATGAGCTGGGAAATACATAAAGTCATGTCGTTTCTATTTCAATTACCTTTTCTAAAAGCGATGGAGGAGACATGGTAAAGCAACAGAGTGGCTTACAAAATATAAGTATCCGAGTGGAACTGTTGAATTTTGAATTCTGCAAAGCAGGATTTGGTACTACAACAAAACTAGCTCTACGAAACAGACCTCCAGTTTGCAGCAACAGGTTTAGCTGTAATGAGATAACAGAATTAGAATTCCATGAGTCCAATTCCAATGTTTCTGCTTGTTTATGCTTTATTTATTTGAAAATTACGATAACAAAGTATTGTTGGTTACCCACCAAAATAAATACACCTACAGTTGTAAACTCCGTTAGGGAAATAGGAAATAGGAATTTGTAGTTTGTCCTTTTGACGTGTGCGGTGTACTTAACTAATATTTAATTTTGTATGTAGTTTATGGATTAATTTATTTACTTATGTGAAACCAAACAATCAAATAATTTTAATCATCCTTGAAGTACAGCAAAATTCAAATACCTTAACCCGGGAATAACAACGGGACTTCCCGAATGCAAAATGCATTAGACTTTATAAAGCCATCGAAACATATTTCCCGCTCTTATTAAAAGATCATGTTGTTTCATAATACTCCCTTTTCTTGCGAACACAAAAACAAAGAGAGGGCAAACAATAATCGAAATCCCACTAACTAATGGCACGTTTTAATTCAATTCCATTAAGGTTAACTATAAACTGTTTGAGTGCCGTTTAGTTCAATGAAGCCAACACATTTTTCACGGTTTAATATGGAGTAATCAATGTTGAATTAAAATCTTAAACGCATACGGACATGAAAAAAGAGATGGCTGAAGTTGTCGGCCTTCTCACTTACATTTAGTGCGACAATAATTGGAAATATTTATCTGATTGAATCATGCAGTCGTTGTTTCGATTGAATGGTTCAATTGTTAATGGGGCTGTGATGTACAGCCGCTCAAAACATTCATTGTCAAATAATCTACGCTGTGGTATATGCGGTAGATACACTGCCAATTCGCTAGGAGTTCAGTCAGGTACAATCATCAGTCTACTGTGTTGATTTTGTTATCTCCTGCATCTATTTTGCTGTAAGATATTATTTTTTAACGATACTAGGTTTGTCTCCAATGGGAAATGCAAATGCTGGATGGACAAGGAGCTATATGTCCAAAAAAGTAAAAAAGACAATTAAAGGGAAAGATAAAAAACCAGCTGATTTAAAAGTTGAAGTGGAAGCATCGGCACGTCCAAATATTAGTGGTATGGTAGTACAGAAGCTCATTATGCTTAAAAAATTGTAATTTCGTTGTAGATAATACAATGCACGGTTTTTGCAGAATTAGAGACTGCCCTTTCTGGTCTTCATGGGTCTAGTCCAAAAAAAATAGTTATTCCTCATGCATCATTTGACTATTTGACTCCATCTTCGCAGCCCCTTTCTTCTGCTTCTCTTCCCTCTTATTTGGATCTTGCAACATTGCGTTTCTCTACGTCATCACTTAACCAGGAAAATAGACTGCATTTTTCTACCCCATCTGCTGCAACTAACCGGAATATAGAGCCGTTCTATTCTGATTCAAACTCATCTCATTTTTGTATGAATAGCTTTGAAGATCAAAATGTGGCAGAACTAGAAGAAAGACTAGTAGTCAAAACATATAATGAACCGTTAGTGGTTCCAGAAGAACAAGATTTGATTGATAATGAAATAGAGCCAACTTTGGAGCTTACGACTAGTCACGATGAATTGTCTGATATGAAATCTATGCATTCTGAAGAACGAACGATTAAGGAAGATAAAAGAAAAATGAAGCAATCGCAGAAAGAAGAACGGGAAAGACAGTCACGGATGAAAAAAGAGCGACTAATTAATATGGCGAAAGAAGTTAGCTTGAATCGAAGTCTACTATCTTACATTGAGATGTGTGTTTTTATTGGACAGCTCAATAAAGGCGTTAAAACTTTGCATTATTATGTGAATCGACATCAGGATTCCTCCAAATATGCTGCTGTTACAGATATTAATTGTTACAACACTCTAATGCATGGCTTTGCAGCAAAGGTATTACTTTTTATCCAACAATGGAATGTTAATTTAGACGGTATGAAAGTCGTTTTATAATATTCGAATTTTGGATTATTTTAATTCAGGGAAATGTGGCAAAAGTGAGAGAAATATTTGACTCCATAAAGAATAACCCTAAGGTGAAGCCAAATTATCAAACATTTGCAGCTTTACTTGAGTCCCACGGTAGACTTCCACCATCAGAGTCTAATTCTCAAAACATAAGTAGAATCATCGAACAATTTGAAAAAATGGTATGTCATATAATGCCCTATGTTGTCTTTTTATGGTGCAACAAGAACAAAGTGAGATATTTCTGTGTTAATGGAATGGAATATATTATTTCCACCAGAATTTTAACCTGGATAAGCTCTTCCAAAGAGTAGAATTTTCAGGGGTTCAAAGGGAAGTCATATTGGAGGCCGTCAGACGGGTTGACCCATCCTTTATTTTTTCCAGTGAGCCTCCAAATATGGATTACGTGTGTCCGTTACTTGATGGTCTAAATTCAACAAAAACCATGGTTAGATAATTTACTATAAGCTTTGAGTCAATCAAGTGCATTGTTCTCAAATGTAGTTTTTTCTATCAGCCTGTGTCTCCCATAATGGGTCTGATGACTCGTGATGAACTACGTACCGCTGCTTCGCTGCAACTTCAGACTGAATTTCATGGTGTTTTAACAATTAAATCCATAGAAAGAAAAAATAACTACGAAAACGTAGACTACTATGTAAGTACATCATAATGCTAAATTGCTTGTTGTATAAGCCCGAATTCGTCTAAAAGACAATGCAGACATGTATAATTTTTTCTATAGAGGCAATTATCTCAGGAGACTGAGGATAAATGGAAGATTTCCATTGCAGATGCTTATAAACGCAATATCAACACTTTACTACACCACACTGTTAAGCATAAAAGCCACAAGCTCATTAACTTATATCCGTTTCTTAATGTTTTGAGCGTAGTAGATTATCAGAGGATCATTATTAGGGTAAGTTATTGAAATCATGTTTATTTACTAGTTTTACATGCAGCGTCTGATTAATTTCATGTTTAACTTCAGGAGGTACGAAAGCTTGCTGAAGGATCTGAAATGTACAGTCCAGGACTAACACAACTTCATCGAGAATTAGGAAATCAGGTTTTATCGAGGTTTAAAGTTTTGTACAAAGATAAGCATTTAATTCTTAGCAAAGTCCAAAAGTTATATGAGCATTATTGCGACTGGTACTTGGACCCCACTATTGGTGAAAAACACTCAGCAAATTGTCGTCAAAAGTGGCAGCAACTGCTTCATCATGCACCTTATGGACCAAGTGTTGTAAGTAGTTTGAATTTTTTAGCTAGAGTTGTGTCTTGTAAACGATGTCTGAAATATTAATTTATTAATGTGGATTAACTTGTTTTGGTAGGATGTTGTGGAGAAATCGTGGCCTAATGGAGTTCAAACTAGCATTGGTCGTTTTCTATACGAGATTATAATGCGTGATATAAAAATTGATGCCAACATAATGAGGACCGGGAGCAATAAATCTGAGTACGGAAATATTAATTGTATTGTATTATTTTAGTTGAAGTGCATTTATTGATTTGTTTATTACAATCAATTAATTTTTAACTGCTTTAGACAAATTGTGCCAGCTTTTTACAGTATATTCAGAATGCAAGGCGTTCATATGAAGGAAGAAATCAAACCTCACCCAGCATTAGTTAAACTTTTTCAAGCAGCTTGCAGGGATGAGCTAACATTTGATGCGACATTAGTACCGATGGTACATATTTTTAATTTATAACTGATTGCTTTATATTTTATTGAGTATTATGAAGTAACATGTAGAATATTTATAGGTAAGTCCCCCGGTACCTTGGGCCTCAATTCGAACTGGTGGATTTTTACTTTCCCCTGCAGACATTATCAGGTTGGTTGGCAGTTTTGAAAGTAAAAATAAATATATTTAAGATAGATAATTGAAAACGTAATTCTTACTGACTTCTGGTGACAACAGATTACCATATCAAGCCCATCAACAAAAATTGAGACTGAAAAATTGCCATCAAGAAGAATTATACCCGGCTTTAGACTCGTTGAATCAACTTAGTGCTGTACCTTGGCGAATTAATACGAGAGTAATTCATATATGTTGCATTTTTGTTTAATTAAGTGAAGATTCCAGTTGTAATATTTGAATTTCTGTACTTTCATATAAAGGTCTTGGATTCTGTCATAGAAGTGTTCAATAATAAAGGGAATGAGGATCTTGGTGTCCCCCCACCTCCAAGTGAATGCCTGCCAGCACCTAATATTGAACCTACTATGACTAGGCAAGAGAAGTATAAACTTCAAAAACAGAGGTTGGCTGTCAAACGGAAGAAGGCTGAAATGTACAGCTTGTGGTGTGATGCATTATATAGATTCTCACTTGCCAATCACGTAAGAAATCGTAATGTAACTCCTGTGAATATCATTTGTATGATCGCATATGAAACCATGTTTACTTAATGCACTCGTATTCATCACAGTTTCGAAACGACATTTTTTGGTTTCCTCACAATATGGATTTCAGAGGAAGAGTCTATCCATGTCCTCCTCATTTAAATCACTTAGGAGCTGACGTAGCTAGGTCAATTTTAATGTTTGCCAAAGGAATGCCTCTTGGACCCCGTGGATTGGATTGGCTAAAGGTTAATCTAGTAAAACAGTAAAATCTTCAATTTATACGACCTCTACTAATCTTCAAAAATAATTTCCTTCGTCTCGTAGATCCATGCTATCAATTTAACCGGACAAAAGAAACGAGTGTCTATAAAAGAAAGGCTAGCATATGCCAATAAAATGATGAATGAAATTATGGACTCAGCCGATCATCCTCTGACGGTATCTTTTATTCTATAGACAGAGTTTTTATCTATCTTACCTATTACCAGTTACTATTACTTTATCTTATTGCTTGATATTTCACAGGGACGTAAATGGTGGACACTATCAGACGAACCGTGGCAAACGTTGGCTTGTTGTATCGAGATTACGAACGCTGTCCGAAGTAAAGACCCCGAAAAGTATGTCTGTCACGTCCCAATTCACCAGGATGGTTCTTGTAATGGCCTCCAGCACTATGCTGCTCTGGGACGGGACGATGCTGGTGCAAGAAGTGTCAACTTATCGCCTAGCAAGGAACCACAAGATGTGTACAGCACTGTCTGCACTTTGGTGGAGAAAGCGAGAGTGCGAGACGCTGCGTGTGGGTCGAAAATTGCAAAAACTTTACAAGGCTTTATTAAAAGGAAAGTAATAAAACAAACTGTGATGACTACTGTGTACGGAGTGACTCGCTACGGGGCCAGACTACAAATTGCTAAGCAGCTTAAAGGTGGGTCAATAAACTTTTTGGACACTGGATCTTTAAATTGTTATTCACAAATGTGTTGACATACTAAATGGATAGAATGCATTATTCAAACGGAAATTAGCTAGTTACTTTGATTATGATCTAGCAGTTAGAAAGTATGGGAAACTGCAACATTTGTATGTACATTGAGTATGATGGATTGTCCTATGTTTGTCATGACAGATATACCAGACTTCCCGAAAGACCATATTTGGGCTGCTTCTTTGTATCTAGTAGGAAGGACTTTTGATAGTCTCCAGGAAATGTTCACTTCAACCAAAGAAATTCAAGTGAGTAAATATTGTAGTTAAGGTAAGGTGGGTTTAGTGGGGTTCAGTGTACATGTATGTTGTTCACACAAAATGGAGCCAAACGTTACTAGGTAAGCATGAAATGGTTGACGTCAAAATCTTCAAATGAAGAGTTTTAGGTGTAAGTGTGTTCTGTATAATGCAAAGCTTCGAATAAATTGTTTGCTTTCATGTTGTAGGACTGGTTTACCGAATGTGCTCAACTGATATCACAAGTTTGTGGTCGAAACGTAGAATGGGTAACTCCGCTTGGACTCCCTGTAGTACAACCATATTTCCGAACTCCGAAACGTTCAACGGATCATTTCGATCCCACCCGAATTGCGGAACATCATGTTTTTGATATGTTTGAGTAAGTAACTTTGTTATTTTTGTACATTTTTCGGTTGTAAATTTCTCGTTTGTATTGCGGTGATGACTCGGAATTTAAGTGTAGCAAAGTAAATTGTTGTCTGCTTATTCTATTTACTTTGGCCATATGGGAGGACCAACTCACGTCCAGTCTTTACACTGCTATTTGCTTTTATGAGGTGTAGATTTAAAACTCCTGTTTTGGTATTCATGTAGGCGACCTAATGTAATGAAGCAAAAGAACGCATTCCCACCAAATTACATCCATTCGCTCGACTCGTCTCATATGATGCTCACGTCACTTAATTGCGAAAGAAGTGGAATCACTTTCGTTTCCGTTCATGACTGTTTCTGGACTCATCCGTGTTCCGTGGAGATCATGAATAAGGTTAGTAGTGTAGTCTTTAGTCTACACGTCAAGTTTAAATGGAACGCATGTTTCTTGTGGGCTCTCGTGACAAATGAAGCACACTAATGAAAAATTTGTGTGTGCCTGTATGTGTGCTTTCCAACATGTTTAAGTGATAAAGAAACGCACAAATTTTTCTTCACTATTGTTCACTTCACTCACATGGATGCTGCCATGCTGCGAATAGTTAGCTAGTTTTTAGTAAACAAAGTACTTTACTTACTCACTTTAGTTTCACCTTTGTACTGGGCTAAAGTCTTTAAGTTTTACTTTTAAGACGAGCTTATAAGTCTCTTACACTTTAACTTTGTTACTCTCGCGATTGCAGATTTGCCGGGAACAATTTGTTGCTCTCCACTCTGAACCCATTCTTGAGAATTTGTCCTCCTTTCTGGATGACAAGTACAGCTACGACGAAAAGTAAGGAAACGTTTATCCCTTTTGATTCTACTTTCTCTTTTCTCTTTGCTTCCTATGTGTATATGTAAACTCTCTTATTTCATTGGACTTCACTAGTGTTCCATGTTTCACTATTTAACTCATGAATTCTGTGTGTCCTATGTTGGAATCCTCTTCTGAAACTCCTGGCACTGCGTTTATTCATTTTTTTCTTCTTGCTCTGTTTCTTTCTCCACTCGTAATGTGCCAAAAAGTTGGTACAGTGGTAGTAGGGCACAGAACGCCAAAGTTACGAAACAATGAAAATGTCTTCTAATGTCATTAATACTTGCTTCCCAAGTTGGCTACTGGCAAACTAAAGGGTCGGCTGTACACTGGTCTATTCTCGATTTTTTTCTCGTCGTCTTCAACTTTCACGCTCCATTTCATTTAATCTCTATCCAACTGTGTAGAAACATCTACAGCTGATCTGTATACAAAGTGTTAATGTGTCACTTTGTATTCATCCTGCTAATCTGAACATTAACGTCTAGTCTGAAGCACTATATAGCTGTATATTTTTCTCATTTCATTTGTCTTTTTTTCTTTTAGAGAGCTGTTGAGAGACGGATCTCCAGTAGACAATGCGAGATGTCGGTTGAACACACTATTGAAGGAAGTGCCAAGAAAAGGCACTTTCGACATCACAAAAGTATTGGATTCAATATATTTCTTCAGCTAGCGAATTCCTAGTTTTGTTGCCTTGTGTCGACTGCTTGTGACACTTTGAGAGTGAATGACTGAAGCTATAGAAAGTCAGTGTACTTATATGAGATTATTGAAACTATTTGGGACAAATGATGACTACTATTTAATGTGCTACTCGAGGACAATTTGTGATTTTCGCAATCAATGACATGAAAAGCATGCATACTTCTGATTTTAATCAGTGAAGATCTTATATAACATAGTGTAGAGAATGGTAATTTACTTTTTTATTATAGTTAAAAGCAATAGATACACAACAGTAAGCATTTTGAGTCGTGCTTTTACAGTAAACTACTACACGAATTTCTTCGTGTCTATTCATTTTATTTTAGTCAGTCCCAGTTTAGTCACCATTACTAATAACGTTCTGAGACAGTTCTAGAGTAGTAAAGTCAGTAGTACAGAAAGTACTTTATTCAGTTCCTAAGTAGCTATTTGAATGTTTTGTGTCCCATTCTGTAAGCAGGTAATTACATTAGAGACACGTATAAAGGCAGCGCTTGCCTCAAAATGGACGAGTCTCAATGTAACACGCTTGGTTGGTGGACGATCATAGTGTAAGTAAGTATCTATATATATTTCTATAGAAAGTCTCCTACTCAAATGAACGTTTTGTAATAGAGAAGAGTCTTCCTTCCTTCCTCTCCTCACCTAGATTACTATTATTGAATGGTGAAAAACGCTGTGCAATAAAAGTCGTACAGATGATGGTGTACTACTACTACACTACTCCTGTGCTCACTTGTATGGTACTGAAAGTGAGAGCACTTGATATGAGTGTTTTCACGCGGAAAATTGCATTGGGTCTCTTGTAGGCGATGTCATCTTGCTTTCTTCACTATTATTACTGCTGCTAACTAACCGTCCATCTGCACACGTAGACATGTGTACTGTTGAATCGATGCACTTATGGAGCCCATTATGAACAATCCAAGTTGAAAAGGATGGCTTCTACTTGGGCTTCTTGTACAGGTTTCCTTTTTCGTACCATTGATTTGATTTCTTTTCCGGCCATTCTTCCTGAATCTCGTTCACTTATTTCAGTTGGTTGGCTTAGTGGTATCCGTACTTAGGAAATGTAGTGATGTTATGATCCCGTCGTAGTTAGTGTGCGTATGTTTATTTGTATGTGCCATTTTAACCACATACTGTAGTCAGAAATGGTTTGTTATTGAACCAACATAATAGGTATGTTTGGATCGTTGAGAATGATGATAGGAATCAGTTGTTTGATGCATACTGTTTTGTAGAAGAATTTGTGGAAACTACCATTTTATCGCCCGTTTGTTGGTGTAGTAAAA
>Ga0210040_10000944_pt1 | contig 46200 bp, 40 predicted proteins | sample CryGeyCG12114_NA_FD_185462 | JGI IMG/M metagenome (GOLD analysis project Ga0210040, IMG submission 185462) | Groundwater microbial communities from aquifer - Crystal Geyser CG19_WC_8/21/14_NA (SPAdes) (version 2) | ecosystem: Environmental > Aquatic > Deep subsurface > Groundwater | place: USA...
CGCCTTCTTTAAACTTGGTTACCGCGCTGCCCACTTGGCTAATGCGGCCCACAATTTCGTGGCCCGGCACCATCGGGTAAATAGAGCCGCCCCACTCGTTCCGGATCTGGTGTAAATCGGAGTGGCAGACCCCGCAAAATAAAATATCAATTAATACATCGTTTTCGCCGACATCCCGGCGCTCAAAATTAAACGGACCCAAAGGAGTTGTTGAATCCTGGGCCGCATATCCACGCGCTGCTATCATAAGTATGTTTTTTTATAGGTTGAGTTTCGTACAACGCAAGAAAACGGTTTTGGTTAGGCCTTCCGGATGTTTGTACCAATAGCAGACTGATATGCAGGTGAGTAGGGGTTGCTTTTACTTTTGCATGCTTGCTAAGCTATAGTAATTATAGCTGCTATTTTTTATATATTGGGTGGATAATATAATGATGACAGGTGTATAAATTACGGGCATTTAACACATGATAGAAACTTACCTAAAAAAATTAAACCATATAATTCCAACTTTTTTAATAATAACCTTTGGAACTGTTATTGGCTTGGCATTTATTAGATGGATTCTTTTTATCCATTTTTCAATTTTTGACATCAAAGAAGAAATCTGGACATTATGGATTCCACTAATCTTCCCCTGGATACCTATAACTCTATGGTTGAGACCAAGATTCAGAGTTTTAACTTTCAATCAGGAAATTGACAGAAGGAGACTTTTCTTCCAAGTTATAAGCTGGGTTGTAATAACAGCAATGCTGTTTATATCTCAAAGCTACTTAACAACTGCAACAGGAAATTTAATTCACCTATCGGACATTCAAGAAATAAGCAAGACCGAAAAAACGCGATATTATAAACTTGCTAATTTTTCAGTAGCGCCATATTATGGAGGATCTTATACTGACTTTAGAACAAGTGGCAAATATAATCAGTACTTGAACTTCGATATTTTCTTTGCTACTCCAATCTTATCAGATACATCAGAACACATAATAGGCTTCCCTAAATATTGGTATGGAGTAAAGTTTAAGAAACAAATTAGTAATAAACTTAGCAATAGTGAAAAGGAAGAAAAGTATGAAGCTTTTTATGAAGAGTGTATTCAAGAAATGAACAATTACAATTTTCATTCTTTAGAATACTTTGAAAGAATACCTACTTCAGACGACAGACAAAACTATTTAAAGGCAATTAAAGCCAGAATTAAACAAACCACTAACAATGGTTTTATTGTTCTTGAGCCAATTAAAAACAAATTTGAAAATCGGAATGGAAATAAATTGGCATGGATTTTTGGCTCATTTGGTATTGGATTCGCAGTTTTACTCCTTTTATTAATTTGGCCAGGTTACAGTGAGTCAGAACGAAAAAAATTTTTAAAAGGTAAGAAACCGCGGCAAGATGACTTGGTTGATATGTTTAACTACCTAATACCTAAGGGAAACCATTTTGCCACCTCAGTCATTATAGACCTGAATATCCTGGTTTTTCTTTTTATGATTTTTTCAGGCATCCATATTATTGCACCCAATGGTATAGAATTACTCGAATGGGGTGCCAACAGGAGATTAGAAACAACTAGTGGGGATTGGTGGAGGCTTCTTTCAAGTATGTGAATTATGCATTTATTTTTTAATATATATGGCCTTGTAATTGCAGCAATCCTTGTTGAGCCTATACTTGGACGTAAAAATTATTTTATTCTCTATCTTTTATCTGGTCTTTGTGGAAGTATTGCAAGTATTTGTTGGTATCCAAATACAATTAGTGTAGGGGCATCAGGTGCAATATTTGGGCTTTATGGCGCAATATTTGGCCTATTAACGACAGATGCTTTTCCTAATGAAGAGAAAAAAGGAGTATTGACAATGATAGGTATCTACGTTATAATAAATTTACTTTGGGGATTGACAGGAGGTATAGATAATGCAGCTCATATCGGCGGCCTTTTAAGCGGAGCTATAATTGGAATTATATTATATAAACTGGATCTAAAAAGAAAAGTTATCGGTAAAATAGATAAAAAGTATTAGAACGCTTTGTAGTCAAGGCTGTTTGTTCCATGCAGAAAGAAAATGCCAGGTCAAGAATAGACGAAAAAGAACACAAAGTACTGGTTACTTGAGCTACCGATTATGCGAAGCATGTACTTCCTGTTTCTGAAAAAATTAAATTAATAACCGACCTGGAGCCACTTCCCTCAAAACTGCAAATCCCACACCTATATCCCAATAAATAAATAGTTTTGCAATCATTTTAACTCAGATACGTATATTTATTTGCCTGACAACGGGGTTATCACTAGGTGCTGAGTCTTGCCTATTCCGCTTTAAATGGCGCGGCATGCAGGAAAAATCTGAACAAAAATGATCGGGCTCAAATGTTTGCCGTTTCGTTTACGGCAAAAGCTTCAGCACTTTTACTTAAACTATTTTTAGAAGATTTTAGCAAACTACATGGAATATAAAGATTATTATAAAATTCTGGGGGTAGATAAAACAGCCTCTAAAGAGGACATTAAGAAGCAGTATAAAAAACTAGCCCGTAAATATCACCCGGATGTAAATCCGGGCAATAAAGAAGCCGAAGAAAAATTTAAGGCTATTAACGAAGCGCACGAAGTACTCAGCGACGACGAAAAACGTAAGAAATACGATACACTGGGTGCCGATTGGAAACGCTACGAACAAACCGGCGGCCAGGGGGGCGGTTTCGACTGGAGCCAGTACGGCCAACCCGGCGGAGGCGATTATCAAACGTATTCCGACGGCTTTGGCGGCGGCGACTTTTCCGACTTTTTTAGCTCTATCTTCGGTAATATGGGCGGTGGTGGCCGGGGCAGACGGGCATCCATGTCGGCTAAAGGCCAGGATTATACCGCCGACTTAGCGTTAAGCCTGGAAGAAGCTTATACTGGTGGTAAAAAAACCATTACTGTCAACGGCAAAAACCTCCGGATAAATATAAAACCGGGCGTAGAAGACGGCCAAACCATCCGGCTAAAAGGAAACGGCGGGCCCGGCATGCAGGGCGGTGAAAACGGCGATCTTTACCTTACTTTCCGCATTACGCCCGATCCGCGCTTTACCCGCCAAGGCCACGATTTACATGTAGAAGTACCGGTACCGGATTACCTGGCAGCCTTGGGCGGCGAAACCATGGTAAATACTTTAGATGGGCAGTTAAAAATAAAGCTAAAACCCGGTACCCAAAATGGCACGCGGCTACGATTGAAAGGCAAAGGTTTTCCGGTTTACAACCAGGAAGGCCGCTTCGGCGATTTGTACGTGAAAGTAAACCTGCAATTACCCGAAAACCTGACCGACCCGGAAAAAGAATTATTCCGGCAACTGGCCCAACTGCGCGGCGAATCTTTGTAAATCGTTTTTAAACCGCCGTTAGATAAGAGCAGAATAAACTTGCTGATTTAGGATTGAGCATGAGTGATTAAGGCAGAAAACAATGAAGTACATAGCAATAGAAGAATTTTCCCGGTACCACGGTATTGAAGTTACGGTTATCAGAGAATTTGCCGATTTTGGCCTGATGCAATTAATGGTGGAAGACAACCGGGAATTTGTATCGGATGCGGATGTAAAACGTTTGGAGCGCATGCTTCGTCTTTCTCTGGATTTGGGCGTTAACAAAGAAGGCCTTGAAATTATATTAAACATGCGCAACGAGCTGAAACGCCTCCGCCGCGAAAGAGAAAACCTGCGTTACCGCTTATCCAGGCTGGAAGCAGAAAACCAACTTCACCTGGTAAATTCGCCCTTCGCCACCAGCATTATCATCGATTATCCTGATAATACCGATTAGCCGATAAGTAAAAAGGAAAATCCATTGAAGCAAATACGCTTGCCCGGCTTACTTTGTATAGCTTTTAAACTTACAACTATTTGCTATCCCGAACCGAAATAATCGGCTGGTCTTTAGCAGCATAATCTTTTAAATACTCGTAACATGGCATGAGTTTGCCTTTTTTAACAATGGTAGCCCGTTCGATAATGCCTTTAACATCCTTGCCTAATAAATAAGGAAATACTTCATCAATTAACTGCCGGCCAAAATCGCGGGAAGCGGTACGGGGCAGTTCGCAGGGCAGGTTATCTACAGCCATTACGGCAATGTTTCCTTTGCGGCTAAAGGCCGGCTCCAGGTTTTCGGTAAGCGGGTTATAATCATAAACCGGATCGGCAATGGCAGAAGCTTTTTTGGTACTCGGTACGGAGCCGTCCATGTCGCAGGTTATATCGGCAATGGTGTTTATTTTAAAACCTGGATCGCGCATTTCGGCCGGGGTAAATAAACGCGGCGCAGCCGGGTTCCAGTAAGCCGCGGCAATTAGCAAATCGGTTACGGCGCTAAACTTGGCAAATGTAGACACGTATTCCTGCGGGTTCTGGTAAAAATCGGGTGTATCCCAAACCTTGCCGTCGCGACGGGCATTATAATCCGCAGAACGCAATTGTACAAATACCGGTTCGGTAAATTCTTTGTATAAATAATCGAACACGCTTACTTGCCGGATACCCATTTTACTGAGCAGCTCCATGGTGCCTTTGCTAACCCGGCCACCACCGGTAACAACAATTTTAATGGGCGGCAACGCTTTTACTTTAAAAAACTCTTCTTCCATATCGGCCATGTCCAGGCACTGCCAGGCCGGTTTTAAATCAAAAAGCTGCCATTTTTTACCGTAGGCCAGCAATCCGTTATAAGCTCCCACCAAACCGGCATAAAAGCCAAAGGCCACCAGGCGCTCGTTTTTTTCATCTGTCAGCAGTTCGTAATCAATCAAGGTAATATTTTGCTTTATAATGGCTTGCAGCAACGGCCGATTATGGGGCTGCTTTTTAATGGTATGGGAAAAGAAAAGATAAGTTTTATCCGGAATCAAGGCATCTACGGGTACTTCTTTCACGCCCATTAAAATATCGCAACTGCTCAAGTCTTCCTGCACCGGAAAACTTAAATTGCGGTATTCCTGGTCGGCGTAGCTGCGTACGGGGCTGGGCTGGATTACAATTTCTGCACTCGGAAAAGCCGCAATTGTTTCTTCGCATTTTAATGGCGTTAAGGGCACCCGTTTATCCGGCGGCACCCTACCCTCCCGAATAATGCCAATTTTAACTTTTCTCATTTCCGTTTTCTGTTTTCAGGCCTCCATAAGAAGATATATCTCCTCAAATTATAAATTCTATCTCTATTTTCTAAATTATTCAGTTTACTTTTGTGTTATACAATCTGCTATACATTCCTCTTTTCAAATAAAATATTACATAAGCTTCCTATATGCTATTCAAAAACAAGCCTGCTGATATTTTTAAGGAGCGCCACAATGGCCCGGTAAAAATTCAGATGCAGGAAATGCTGCATGCTATTGGCGTTGATTCCCTGGACAGATTAATTGATGAGACGGTGCCGGCGGCCATTCGCCTGAAAAAACCATTGAATATTCCGGGCGCCCTGACGGAACGTGACTTCCTGAAAAGCTTCCGGAAAATTGCGCAGCAAAATAAAGTATTCCGCTCTTATATTGGTTTGGGTTACCACGATACGGTGCTGCCGCCGGTAATACAACGTAATATTCTGGAAAACCCGGGTTGGTACACGGCTTACACGCCTTACCAGGCCGAAATTGCGCAAGGCCGCCTGGAAGCCCTGATTAATTACCAGACCATGATAATGGACCTTACCGGCCTGGAAATAGCCAACGCTTCTTTGCTGGACGAAGGCACCGCTGCCGCCGAAGCTATGGCTATGTTTTATAGCCAGCGCACCGGTTCGCGTAAAAATGCTGCCCGTTTCTTTGTTTCGGAGCAGGTATTACCCCAAACTTTAGACGTATTAAAAAGCCGGGCCACGCCGCTGGGCATTGAATTAATAGTAAGCGATCATCGGGAATTTAATTTAGCCGACGAAACAGTATTTGGCGCCTTGTTACAGTATCCGGCTGCCGACGGCGAAATATTTGATTACGCTGATTTTATTCAGCAAGCCCACGCGCAAAACATTTTAGTAGCCGTTGCCGCCGATTTATTGAGCCTGACTTTATTAACGCCTCCCGGCGAAATGGGCGCCGATGTAGCCGTAGGCTCCAGCCAGCGTTTTGGCATACCGATGGGTTATGGCGGGCCGCACGCCGGCTATTTTGCTACCAAAGATGCTTACAAGCGTAATATTCCGGGCCGGATTATCGGGCAATCGGTAGATGCCCACGGCAACAAAGCCTACCGCATGGCGCTGCAAACCCGCGAACAGCACATCCGCCGCGAAAAAGCAACTTCCAATATCTGTACCGCGCAGGTTTTATTATCGGTTATGGCCGGTATGTATGCCGTTTACCACGGTCCGCGCCGCCTGCGCTATATTGCCTTAACGGTACATCAATTAACGCAGTTTCTGGATAAAGCTGTACAGGAATTAGGCCTGGAACAGGTAAATAGCCATTATTTCGATACGTTAAAAATCCGGGTAGAAAGCCAGGAGCTTAAAAATGCCACCCGGCAGGAAGCCGAAGCGGCTCAGATTAACCTGCGTTATTTTGAAGATAATTTTATCGGGGTATCGTTAAATGAAAACACCGATTTAGCCGATCTGCAGGATTTAATTGCCGTGTTCGCGAAAGTAATGAACCGGGAAACAACAATGGCGCAGGTAGCCGAAATGCCGCACGAAACCGATATTACCTGGCCTGAAGCTTTAATCCGGCAAAGCGCTTATTTACAACACGACATTTTCAACCGCCATCACTCCGAAAGTGAAATTTTGCGGTATATGAAGTACCTGGAGAACAAAGACTTTTCTTTAACGCACGGCATGATTCCGCTGGGTTCTTGCACCATGAAGCTTAACGCCACGGCCGAAATGATGCCGGTTACCTGGCCCGAAATTGGCAATTTACATCCTTTTGCGCCTTTAGACCAGGTACAGGGCTACCAACGCATCTTCTCAGATCTGCAAAACTGGTTGTGCGAAGTTACCGGGTTTGCCGGCATATCTTTACAACCAAATTCGGGTGCCCAGGGCGAATACGCCGGTTTAATGGTTGTCCGGGCTTACCACGAAGCACAGGGCAATGCCCATCGGCGGGTGGCACTTATTCCTACTTCGGCGCACGGCACCAACCCTGCCAGCGCCGCCATGGCCGGCATGAAAATAGTGCTGGTAAAATGCGATGATAAAGGTAATATTGATGTAGCCGACCTACGCGCCAAAGCCGAACAAAACAAAGAAGAATTGTCGTGTTTAATGGTAACGTATCCGTCTACCCACGGTGTTTACGAAGAAAGCATTATCCAAATCTGTGAAATTATTCACGAAAATGGCGGCCGGGTATATATGGATGGCGCCAATATGAACGCCCAGGTAGGCTTAACCAGTCCGGCCAATATTGGGGCGGATGTGTGCCACCTGAACCTGCACAAAACTTTCTGCATTCCGCACGGCGGCGGCGGTCCGGGAGTTGGCCCAATTGGCGTAGTAGCCGACCTGGTACCTTTTTTACCGGGTCACGCGGTGGTACCAACCGGCGGCGATAAAGCTATTTCGGCAGTATCGGCAGCTCCCTGGGGCAGCGCCAGCATTTTGCCTATTTCTTACGCTTATATTGCCATGATGGGCGGCGCAGGTTTGACCGAAGCCACTAAGTTCGCTATTCTGAATGCCAATTATATTAAAGCGCGCCTGCAATCACATTACCCGGTATTGTATACCGGCGCCAACGGCCATTGCGCCCACGAAATGATTCTGGATTGCCGTTCGTTTAAAAAAGCGGGTATAGAAGTAGAAGATATCGCCAAGCGTTTAATGGACTACGGTTTCCATGCGCCTACCGTATCGTTCCCGGTACCGGGCACTTTAATGGTAGAGCCTACCGAAAGCGAACCCAAAGAAGAACTGGATCGTTTCTGCGAAGCCATGATTTTAATCCGGGAAGAAATCCGGGAAATAGAAGAAGGCCGCGCCGATCAGAAAAATAACGTTCTGAAAAATGCGCCGCATACGGCCCAGGTGGCTTTAGCCGAAAACTGGGATAAACCTTACAGCCGCGAAAAAGCGGTATATCCGTATGCTCCGGCGCGCCAGGCTAAATTCTGGCCAACGGTAAGCCGCGTAGATAACGCTTACGGCGACCGCAACCTAATTTGCAGCTGTACCCCGCTGGAAGCTTACGCCGAACCGGAGACTGCGGCTACGGCTACTGGCATCGAGTAGCATTATTTTTATACTTAATACAGAAGCTCCTGTTGGTTTTCTACCGGCAGGAGCTTCTTTCTTTTATCTTATATTTTCTTTTTCATCTGTTCACTCTTACATCTGTATAACGTAAAAAACAAATTATTCCGAATTGCAGAATTTAGATTCTGAACAGATAAAAATGGCCTAAAAATTGCTAACAGAATAGTATAATATATATAAAGATAACACAGAAATGAAGAAGCTATTATATTTTATATTACCTGCTATGGTGCTGTTTAGCGCTTGTAGCCCGGGTATAAACGTTAGTACCGATTACGACATTGCTACGAATTTCCGGCAATTTAAAACTTATGGCTGGTACCAGGAAAAAAGTAAAGCCAAAGATGATACCGTGGGATACGATACTTTCTTTGATAAACGCATGAAGCGAGCTATTGAAACGCAGCTGACTACCCAAGGGCTGACCTACTCTAACTCTAACCCGGATGTATTGATTAACTACCGGGCTGGTTTCTCTAATGAACAACGGGTACAGAGTAATTATCCTTTTCGCTATGGTTACGGTTATGGTTATCCATTTGGCGGTAGTGGAGTACAACAATACAAAGAAGGCACCATTACTATCGACTTAGTAGATCCGAACCGGAATGAGCTGCTATGGCGGGGAGTTGGCGAAATGGAAGTAGATAACCGCAACATCAGCGAAGAAAAAGTGCATGCGGCCGTTACCAACATTTTGCGCGAATATCCGCCCAGAGGCGATCGGTAATACACATAAATAAAAAACAAAAAAGGCTTTACTTACGGGTAAAGCCTTTTTTGTTTCTGGTGTTTAGTTAGATGATAACTGACCTGGCGCTAGTCTTTCGGTAATAAAGTTGTAACTACCGGTGTCCTGTAGAAGGAGATTTTGTTGTTATCTGCTAAATAGTTTTTATTACTTATAACTGATCTCCTATCTATGTTACGCAACAAAAGAGAAGCATATTAATTTTAGCTTTCTTAAGCGCACTCTTGTCATCCCGGGGGGATCTATTTGGCAGTAAATCAAATAAATTCTTATCCGATGACAGGAATGAGCTCATCCAAGCCTACTTATCCTTTACTTTGCATAATGTCAGTTACTTATCACCGATCAATCTCTAAAACAAAAAACGGCTTGCATTGCTATAGGCCGGTTTTTATTTTACTTTTTAAGATTTAATCTTGAATTCGGTTCGGCGGTTGCGCTGGTGTTCTTCTTCGGAGCAGGATACGCCATCGTAACAATCATTTACCAGGCGGGTTTCACCGTAGCCTTTGGCCGTTAAGCGCTTCGGACTAACACCTTTCGATATCAGGTAATTAACAGTAGCCTGGGCCCGGTTTTCCGACAGCTTTTGGTTATAGCCTTCGGCTTCGCGGCTGTCGCAATGCGATCCCATCTCAATGTTTAACCGCGGATTATCTTTTAATAACTGCACTACTTTGTCCAGTTCTAAGGCGGCATCCGGCCGGATGTCATATTTATCCAGGTCGAAATAGATGTTATCTAACGCGACGATATTATCCCGTTTATTCCGGTTAAAAGTAAGCGTAACCCGAACCGTATCGGACTTGGAAGTGGTATCGACCGCCACTACAGCCGATTGGGTTAAATAGAGATCTTTGGTACCCAAAATACCATAGACAAAGCCTTTTTTTACTTCAAAATTGTGCCGGCCCTTAGCATCAGACATGGCAATTACCGAATCGGCCGGGTTCTGGGGTTTTAACCGGAGGCGTACGCCCGGTAAGGGCGTCAGGGTGGTACGGCCTTTGGCATTGCGGCGGCTCTCCAGGGTAGTTACCACCAGAATAGCAGGCTTCTTAATTAACCGGAAAGTATAAATATCGGCCGTACCATTTTGGCTGCCGCGGTTAGATGAGAAAAAACCTTCTTCGCCGGTAGCATCCATCATCATACCATAATCATCTTTCGCGGAATTTAAAGGCGCATACATATTCCGGACCTCTTTCCAGTCGGCCCGTGCACCTTTAGCCGAAAATATATCCAAACCACCAAAACCAGGATGCTGATCAGAGGCAAAATATAACGTACCATCCGGGCCAAAAGAAGGGAACTCTTCTTTACCGGGCGTATTAATTACCGCTCCCGCATTTACTGGCCGGCCCCAGGAGCCATCGGCTTGCTTTTCCGAAAAATAAATATCAGTTTCGCCTTGGCCGCCCGGCATATCCGAAGCAAAATACAGCAAAGTGCCATCCGGCGACAAAGCCGGGTGCCCCATTGAATAATCGGTTACTTTGTTATAAGCAAAAGACTTTACATTTACCCACTCATTGCCCTGGCGCTCTACCGAAAATATTTCGAGCCGGTTTACATAATCGCTGGCCAGCGGTTTTACTACCCAGTTGGTAGGATCGTTGTTAATGCTGGGATCTTTTACCCGGACCAGGTTGGTGCGGGTAAAAAATAACGTTTTGTTATTGCTGGTAGCGGTAGCCGGCCCGTTGTGGTACTCAGCATTTACGGCAGTGGTAATAAGCGTAGGTTTACTCCAGGTATTACCGCCGGCTTTGGTACTAGTGTATAATTTTAAGTAAGGGCGTCCGGTCCAGCCGTATATCTTTTCATTTTTATCGCCGGTGCTGCGGTCGGAGGCAAATACCAAACCATTATCTAGGAAAGCCGGGCCAAAATCTGCGTTATCGGAGTTTAACCCATCTGCCGGGTTTACCACCGCTGAGGGCGGGCGCTTCTGCCAGAGAATAGCTTTATCTACGGCCGCTATCATTTTATTTGCTTTTGCCATTTGGGCGGACACCCGGCCACCATAACTTACGTACTGATTCCGCGCTTCGGCATATTTTCCGTTTGTCCGCAGCATTTCGGCGTAGTAAAATATATTTTCCGGGTTGGCTTTGGGAAATTGCAATACTTTCGCGTACCATTCTTCGGCACGCGCTGTGTTATCGGTCAGGCGATAGGCATGTGCCATGCGTTCGGCCGTTTCCAGGGCCGGCTCCTTCTTAGGAGTAACTTTCTCGTACTGCGTTAAGGCCAGCGCGTATTCGAAGCTATCGTAAAACCGGTTAGCCTTTCTTAGTTCTGACTGCGCGCTGGCCGGATGTGATCCGAAAGCGACTATCAGAGATAATAAAAGGATAAGAGTAAACTTATAATTCATAATGCAGGAAAATGATGGATTAAAAATATTGGGGGGTTAGCATTTTGGTAGGCCGTTTTTTCAGGAACATATACCCCAGCGATATTTCGTGCGTATTCTGACCTTGCATATCATTCATCATAACATCGTAAGCGTAACCAATCCGCAAACGGGGCGTGGGGTAAATTTCGGTAATAAACGCCACCGCATCGCGGAACTCCAGATAATCAGAAGCATCCAGCACCGGTTTTTTAAATAAATTAGCCGCCGTCCGGTAAGAAGCTCCTACCCAAATGGTATTGTTCCACAACAAAAATGCATTTAAGTCTACATTGGTGGGGCCGTTAAAATCTTCTTTTAGCAGGAAATTAGGCTTCAACTTAAAGCTTTCGCTCAAATCGAACACGTACCCGGCGGTTAGGTAATAATGGCGTTCCGGCTCAATGACACGGGAATCGCGGAAGTAAATCAGATTTTCTACCGACAAACCGGCGTAAAAACGTTCGGTGTGATAATACATGCCCACCCGTAAATCCGGCTTTACCACAAATTCATCGTTACCCTGCGGAATAGAAGGATCATCCTCATCAATAATCCGAACCTGGTCGCTGTGGATATAATGCCGGTAAGCCCCAATAGCCATACCCAGGCTCAACACCCCGGTTTCGCTTACTGGCAGTTTTACGGCGGCATTACCAAATACCGAATATTTACCAGTATAACTTATCCGGTCGTGCACCATAAACATGCCCAGGCCAATCCGGTCGTTTTTGGTAGCGCCGTCTACGCTCAGGGTTTGGGTACTGATGCCGTCTTCGCCGTAACCCGTCCACTGCATGCGGTGCAGGGCATTTATATTAATTACTTTTTTGCTCCCGGTATAAGCCGGGTTAATAATCATCCCATTAAATATATATTGGGAATACTGCGGATTCTGTTGCGCCTGCAACGAAAACGAAAGCAGAAATGCCGCGATGCCTAACAGCTTTTTCATCTTACTACTCTTTATTTAATCTCTGATTTTAGAAAAAGAATTATTTTACCGGTACACTGTAATCGAGCCCTTATAAACTTTATCGCCGGCACATTCTTTTATCCGGAAAACATAGAAGTAAGCACCTTGCTCTAGTCCCTGGGCACTCCATTCGCCGCTATAGGCTTTTTTGCGGTATACTTCGTTTCCCCAGCGGTTATAAAGCACCACTTCGTTATCAGGGAAGTTCTGAATATTCGTTACTTTCCAGGTATCGTTCTTACCATCTCCGTTCGGACTAATGGCATTCGGGAAATATAAATTGGTGTCGTCTTTTGTTACATCAATGTTATAAACAGTGGCATTACTGCTGCATCCGCCTTGGTCGGCGGTAACAGATACAGTTCCGCTGGTAATATTATTGTTGCTTGGTTTAACGCTGATGCGGTTACTTCCCTGCCCCGACACAATTTCAAAACCGGTGCTTACGGTCCAGGTATAATGCACACCATTGATAGCGGTTATGGTATATACCAAACCGGTGCAAGGCGAGCTCTCATCTACAACGGCACTGGGCTGGTCCGGAGTAGGCAGCGGTTCGGGCGCCGCCACGCTATTGGCTCCGCTACTGCCGCAGGTATTGGTTGCTTTAACGCTAACTTCGCCGCCGGTTCTGCCTACTGCCACGGTTATGCTATTGGTGCCCGCACCCGAAGTAATGCTCCAGCCGGCCGGCAAGGTCCAGGTGTAGGAAGTGGCATTTGTAACCTCCGCTATGCTGTACGTTACCGTGCTACCGGCACAAAGCAAAGCGTTGGTATTGGTTAAAGTAATCGGGCCGGGTGATGCCGGTATGGTATTAGCTGAGATGGTTAGAGAGATGGCCGGACCATCGCCGCAGGCATTGGTAGCAAAAACCGAAATAGCACCGCCCTTAGCTCCGGGTGTTATAGAAATAGTCGGATCGCCGGAACCGGCAGGCACCACAATGGTGCGGCCGCCATTGCTATTCGACCAGCCTTCGGGCAAAGTAAAGGTATAGGAAGCAGCCCCGCTTATAGCTGGTATAGAGAAAGCAACCGGTGCCTGGCCGGTACCATAACATACACTGGCCGGGCCGGCAATAGGTTGGGGTGCCGATGGCAGTACGCAAATTTCTTCTTCATCCTCATTATCGCCTTCATTACCACCGTTGTCCGGATCCTGGTCATCCGGCACGCCGTCGCCGTCATCATCCGGGTCAGTTACATCCGGATTACCATCATTATCATCGTCGGGGTCCGTACTATCGGGATTGCCGTCGTTGTCAGTATCTTTGCCGCCGGGGTTGTTACCATCCGGGTCCGGATCTAACTGATCGCCCGATACTACTGCCCGGTTCAGAATATTGCCGGTGGTATTTATCCGGGCAACAATATATAAGGTAGCAATACCGCCATTAGCCAAATCTCCGATCTGGTAAGTATAAGTCCTGGTCGATTCGTTGTAAGAACCCGAACCCTGGCTGGTAGTAGCCCGGACATAAGTAAGAGTTGAGGGCAAAATATCAAGCAGCTTAACTCCGGTTGCGGCATCCGGACCAAAGTTGCGCACCACTAACCGGTAAGTAAGTTCCTGATTTAAGGCGTAAGGCCCGGGTGTTATAATGGCTTTGGTAACGCCTAAATTGGTTAAAGGCACCGCGGTAGATGGTGTGGTAACGGTAGAACTGTTATTGCCGGGTACCTGATCTTTCTGATTATCCTGGGTATTACTAATGGTAGCGGTATTGATAATATTACCGGCGGCATAAATTTCGGCCGTAACCGTCATTACCTGCGAAGGCCCCGGACTTAAGGTACCAATACTCCAGATAATTTCGCCGGTGGTTTTATTATAGGTATAAGTTCCACCGGTTACCCGGATCTGCGGATTTCTTAAAAAAGCAAGCGGTAAAACATCCCCAACAAATACTCCGGTAGCATTATCCGGTCCATTGTTGCGGGCAGTTATGGCGTAAGTAATAGTAGTACCCACGTTGTGCGGTCCCGGAGAAGTTACGGTTTTTGCTACCGCCAAATCGGTGGAAATAGCGGGCACCTCTATCGGGGCCTGATCGGTGTTGTTACCGGTATTCGGATCGGGTTCATTGGCAATTACGGTTGCGGTATTCGGGATGGTACCGGCAGCTATAATAGTAGCCCGCAGGGTAATTACTACCGACTGCCGGCCTTCCAGCACGTTTATCCGGAAAATACCATTCAGCGCATCGTGCACAATACTATTATCGACCGTGGCATTGCCGTTCGCATCTACGCGGGTAGCCGTAAAATTAACCAACTGCAGCTTACTGTTTAGCTGCTCATTCACCCGCACGTTGGTAGCACTTTCGGAGCTGTTGTTACGCACCGTAATGGTATAGGTAACCGTGCCGCCAATAATATAGGGGCCTGCACTTACAGTTTTAGATACGCCTACATCGGCCACCACAATAGAAGGCAGGAAAATAAGATTCCGGTTTAAAGTAATAACACTACTGGCAGATACGCCTAATAACCTGCCTACCAAAGAGGTGCCTTCGTCTAAAGTAATATTGCCCTGCGCCAGGATGTTGCCCTGCAATACCGATTGGGTACCGGGATTACCACTACCGGCCGGTCCGGTTATAACGTTTTTACTAACCTGAAAAAAGACATTTCCCGGCAACGCCTGCCCCTGAATACCAATTACTGATCCGGGCTCAATAATAAAATCGCCGCCAACTTTAAAAATAAAAACAGCATTGGGATTACCACCCCCATCCAATACCAGGCGGCCCGACAAAGTAACATTATCATCAAACTCATACACGCCGGGCCCTAGCACCATGCCGTTCGTAGCTGCTTCCTTTGTTGCATCATCGTCGGTATCGTGGGCAAAGCCATTACCCAGCCGCGGATTTCCGGAGCGATTTTGCGTGGCATTTTGCGCACTTAAGAAGTTGTAAATCCCCTGGGCACTTACCATAGCTGCCCGTGCGACTGCATTGTTGCTATTAACACCGTACGAAGCTTCACCGGCTCCGGCCATTTGCGGCGCAAAACCAGTAACAGAACCCGGCGCCGATCCAACTTTGGCATAAACAAAGGTTCTTCCGGAATTTACAACGCTTCCTCCCACAACCGAAAATTGTTCTGCATCCAGCAAAGAAGGGGCTGTAACCTGGGCAAAACCAATAGATAAAAAAAGGAGAAAAAAGAGAAATAAAAGTAAACGTTTCTTCATATATACACGCTGAAGTTAGTACAATATGGTTTTATTAATAAATTAAATAAAAACATTTCAATATAAATTTATATAATCTTGTCAAGGCTAAATTTCTTACTGGCTTATTTTTTGCACCCGCAAATAACCGATAAAAGCACCTAAAAAAGTATTCGGGATGACTTGTATCTTATACTATTCCTATATTTAAAAATTAAAACCGATACGGTATACCCGGAAAAAAACTAGCTTTATAATTTAAAAACATGGAAATTTATTTAACCTGATAACGAAATAGCGCTTAAATATAGAAATTAAATTATAGCTATGTTAAAGTTTTCCGGCAAAATTTTTTCCCATTTTTAAAGTGCTAAGCAATAATCAATAACTGGTCCGCACTAAATTAATATTTTATAATTAAAACGAGGTAATTACAAAGATAAAAAAGAACAATATATTAAAATATTTATATCTATTATTTGATAGTGTAAAAACATTAATCTAAGCATATTATTGATTGCTGCTAATAACGTTCAAACCTTTTGCAGGTATTCTGAAAAAGTAAATCTGCATTTTCTGAGCAACGCACGCGCTTCCGAAAGAAGGTTGGTATTTCGAGCTAAAAATTAGGCTGACGCACCTGTATAAAGATTTGTTAGGTAATTTCAAAGCAGAACTAACACTTAAGCTCCGGGCAAAAATTACAGGCTTGGTTACATCACGCATTGTCCACCCAAGATTAGGCAACTGGCTCGCAGCCGCACACCAGGATAATAAATGCCTGAATTTTCTAATGGTTATTTTTTACCATGGCCTAATGAGAAATGCCAACAAAAAAGCCGCGGCATGAATGCCGCGGCTTCTTAAAAGAAAACTTCTGCTTATAACTTACACATGCACGTGGCGTTCGGCATGGTAAGACGAGCGTACCAACGGCCCCGATTCAACGTATTTTAAGCCCCGGTTTAAACCTTCTTCCCGGTAATGCGCAAACAAATCCGGGTGAATAAACTCGGCTACTTCCAGGTGGCGTTTTGTAGGTTGCAAATACTGACCTAAGGTTAATATATCCAAGCCGTTCGCCGCCAGATCGTCCATGGCTTTGTATACTTCTTCTTTGGTTTCGCCTAAGCCCAGCATAATACCAGACTTGGTACGTTTGCCGTATTCCTTGGTGCGTTTTATTTGCTCCAGGCTACGTTCGTATTTGGCCTGCGGCCGCACCATGCGGTACAAACTCCCCACGGTTTCCATATTATGGCTCACCACTTCCTGCCCCGGCGAAATCATTACTTCCAAAGCTTCCCAGTTCCCTTTCACATCCGGAATCAGGGTTTCGATGGTAGTAGTGGGCGATAGTGTTTTAACTTGTATTACGGTTTCGTGCCAGATGCCGGCGCCCCGGTCTTTCAGCTCGTCGCGGTTTACGGAGGTAATAACGGCGTGTTTTACGCCCATCAGCTTTATGGCTTCGGCTACACGATAAGGCTCCTCTACATCGTACTCGTTGGGCCGGCCGGTGGCCACGGCACAAAAAGAACAACTGCGAGTGCAAATATTTCCTAATATCATAAAGGTAGCCGTACCGGCTCCCCAACACTCGCCCATATTGGGGCAATTACCACTTTCGCAAATGGTATGTAATTTATATTCACTTACCAGGTTACGTACCCGGGCATATTCTTTTCCTACCGGCAGCTTTACGCGGAGCCAGTCTGGTTTGCGAGGTTTTGCGGGTAATATTTCGGCCGGTTGTATCACCGGCAACATCACGATCTCATCCATAGTGCAAAGATAAGCATATTACGCTTAGAAAAATCAAATAAAGATTTATTGCGGTGCAGAACAAGAGCAGGAGCATTTACATGTCCGGCAGGCACATTACTTACCAGATAAACGGTAAGCAAAAGGTTTATTTACGGCGGCCGTAGTAGAGCGTTAAATAAGCCGAAGTAAACACGGCGGTATTATGAGCCTGGGGAATTAAAACTATTTTTTTAGGATACGCCTCTAGCAAAAAACCTACTTCTATTCCGGTTACATCTTCGCGGTAGCGGCCATACTCAAAGCTAAGCCCCGATTTAATATGGAGACCGGGATTAATCCGGGTTTCGGCAATGCCCGTTAAGAAATTAGCGCTACCCCTTATATATTCGTAGTTTTCGTGTTTCACCGGATCAAACCGTTCGGTCCGGTAATCCATATCGCGCGGGCTATTGGAAGGGCTGTAGTCATAAATAATATAATATGGCACCAACAAACCAATAGAAGGCCCCCCGGCCAAAATACCGTTTACCTGCACGCCAGATTCCGGCGCTTTGCGAAAAAACACGTATTCGCGGCCATACTCGGGCCGCAGCACATAAAAATAGTTGCTTTTACCGGCAATAAACCGGCTACCGGTTTGCAAACTATAATAAGGGTTTTCTTTAGGATGCTTTACTTCTGCTACTTCCAAGGCATAAAACTGCGACCAGTTATGGCTGAGGTAACGCGATGATTTTACCATACCCCCGCCAATTATCCCGGCATTGGTATTAAAGTTTATGCCATAACTGATTTCGCGGTTATAAGCATCGCTTTCTGGTTGTTGCTGCGCCCAGGCTGTTGAACAAACCAAAAAGAAAAAAAATATGAGTTTAAATTTGCCCACGGATAATGGATTAACTTTTCCTTAAAACAATTAACTTTACGCGCCACTTAATAGTTAGTTCCTTCAAAATGAGCACGATTACTTCTATTTACTCCGGTCAACTCCGCACCCAGGCTACCCATCTGGCATCCAACAACAGCATCGTTACCGATGCACCACTAGATAACAATGGCCGGGGGGAAGCCTTCTCTCCTACCGATCTGGTGTGCGCGGCGCTGGGTTCCTGCATGATGACCATTATGGGCATTGTAGCCCAGCGGCACGGACTTCAGCTGGAAGATACCCGCATCCACATTACCAAAATAATGGCAGCTGACCCGCGCCGGATTGCCGAAATAATCCTGCACTTCACTTTCCCGGCTAATAACTTCTCCGAAAAAGAACGTGCCCTGCTCGAAAATGCTGCCCGTACCTGCCCGGTTGCTTTAAGCCTGCACCCGGATGTAAAACAAACCGTAACTTTTCAGTATACTTAGAAGCTCTTAATAAACGAGCAGCAGTACCAGATTCGTATAATCCTAAATTAATATCCGGGAAAGCGGTGCTTAAGCTATCTGCTTTTTCACTTCGTCCAGCCGGATACCCAAATGAGACGCATCGTACAAACACTTGCCGTCGCGGATAAGTAAAAGTTGCGGCGATTCGTGTTCAATGCCAAACGTAGTGGCTACCTGGTTAGAAACCGGCCGGTACGAAAGCAGATCGAGGTAATAAGGCGTTACATTTTCCAGGTTGGCATCGTCCCACTGCCGCTCTAAACGGCCTTTGGCGGTAGCACTAATGGTGCACGAGGTACTGTGCTTAAATATAATAACCGGTTTTTGTTTCGACTCTTCAATAATCTCCTGTATTTGTTCGGGCCGGGTAAGCGTACTCCAATTAATCATATTATATAGTTGTTATTTTTTTACTTTTCTTTTGTTTGGGTTGCAGCTTTTTCTTACTCATTTTTTTAAGCTCTTCCCGGTCAAGTTCGTTTATTTCTTTATCCGAAACATAATCTACCGGCGTTTCGGATATCTGCACTTTCTTCCGGCCGGCAACACCTTTTTTATAAGTGTAATGAGCGGTATTCAGGTGGGAATCTTTATAATCGGCCTCTACCTGCGCGGCATCGCGTTTACTTTTCCTGGTTTCTGCTTTTATAGCCGACCTTGACTTGTAAGTAATTTGAGCCCAGGCCGACGGACAGGCAAAAACAGTTAAAATAACGCTAAGCATTACGCCTGCTGCTATTTTTCTGCCGATTGTGGTAAATAATACCATAACACCCCCCTTTACTAAGTTAAAATTATCTTTTATACTTTTTTCTTTTTGGTTTGTTTCTCAAATACTTATAATTCTTTTTTTTGAGGAGGCCATTTTTTTTAAATTCTACATTTTGCCCCAGCGGAGCTTCTTTACCGTCTGCGCCGCCACTTCTTTTAAAGGCAAAAAGCTTTTTTTTGGTACCGATATCGGGGCAAGGAATTCGGCCGTCGCGGCAACCGGTAAAAATCAACAGTAAAAAAAATAAGCCGGGAATTAAAAATCTGAACAGCGCCAAAATAAAATTTTATTTAGATAAATATAGTAAATACAAAAGGAATATCCAAGCTTTTATGCATCCTTGGTTTTGCGCCTACTTGCAAGCAAATTCTTAATAAGCGCGTAATTTTTCTATTTTTTCCTTAAGCCTTTGCACGGGCAAAAACGCTTGTTCTAAAGGCGGCGAAAAAGGCACGGCCATATCTAAACTGGCCACCCGCATTACCGGGCCATCCAGGTACTGAAAACAGTTTTCCGAAATCCAGGCACTTATTTCGGCACCAATGCCGCCGGTTAAAGTATCTTCGTGCAAGATTAAAACGCGACCGGTATTTTTAACGGTTTGGGCCACGGCTTCTTTATCCCAGGGCAGCAGCGAACGCAAATCCAGGATATCGGCACTAATGTCGGGCATGGTTTGGAGTAGTTGTCTGGCCCAGTGCACACCCATGCCGTAGGTTATAACAGAAAGATCGGTTCCTTCGCTTATTAGTTTGGCTTTACCAATCTCCACGGTATAATAATCATCGGGTATCTGGCTGGCTACCGAACGGTACAATACTTTGTGTTCAAAATACATTACCGGATTAGGGTCTGCTATGGCCGCGTTTAATAATCCTTTGGCATCGTACGGACTGGACGGATATACTATTTTTAACCCGGGCGTATGAAAAAACCAGGCTTCGTTGGATTGGGAGTGAAAAGGCCCGGCTGCCGTTCCGGCTCCGGTGGGCATGCGTATTACCACATCGGCCTGCTGGCCCCAGCGGTAATGCGATTTAGCTAAGTTATTGACTACCTGGTTAAAAGCGCAGGTTACAAAATCGGCAAACTGCATTTCAATAACCGATTTTTTGCCTTTTATAGATAAGCCTAAGCCGGCGCCCACAATAGCCGATTCGCACAAAGGTGTATTGCGCACCCGTTCTTTGCCAAAGGCCGCTACAAAACCCTCGGTTACTTTAAATACGCCGCCGTACTCGGCTATATCCTGCCCCATTAAAACCAAATCCGGATATTTTTCCATGCTTTGGCGCAAACCATCCGAAACCGCATCTACAAATCGTTTTTCGGAAGTGGCGGGCGTAGCCGGAGAAACCACGGCTGGCGTAAAAGGCTCGTACATATCGGCCAGTTCCTGATCTACGCGGGCTTCCGGCATCGGTACGGCAAAAGCTTTCTCCAGGCCTTCTTCTATCTGATTTTTAAGTTCTTCCCGGATAGTCGCCAGCAAACGGGGCGTCAGTACTTTTTCGTCCAGCAGGTATTTTTCGAAATTACTGACCGGATCTTTTTTCGACCAGCGCTCAAACAACTCCTGCGGCACGTATTTGGTACCCGATGCCTCTTCGTGGCCCCGCATCCGGAACGTCATGGCTTCAATAAGAATCGGGCCGGGCTTTTTCCGGATGCGGGCCGCGGCCTGGCGTACGGTATGGTACACTTCTACTACGTTATTGCCATCTACCTGCAGCGCATCTATGCCGTAAGCTGGTCCTTTGTCTATAAAATTAGTAAATTTAAACTGCTCGCTGCTAGGCGTAGATAAGCCGTAGCCATTATTCTCGATCATGAAAATAACCGGCAAATTCCAGACGGCAGCTACGTTTAAAGCTTCGTGAAAATCGCCTTCGCTCGCGCCGCCGTCGCCGCTGAAAACCAAGGTTACTTTTTCTTTTTTATCCAGCAAATCAGCTAAGGCAATACCATCGGCTACGGCCAGTTGCGGGCCCAAGTGCGATATCATGCCTACAATGTGATGCTCTTGGGAGCCAAAATGAAAAGAACGGTCGCGGCCTTTGGTAAAACCAGTTTCTTTGCCCTGAAACTGCGCAAACAACCGGTCCAGCGGCATATCGCGGCAGGTAAACACGCCCAGGTTACGGTGCAGCGGCAATATATATTCGTCTTTTTCTAAAGCCAAAGTAGCCCCTACAGAAATAGCTTCCTGCCCGATACCGGAAAACCATTTGCTCACCTTTCCCTGCCGCAATAAAATCAGCATCTTCTCCTCTATCATCCGGGGCAGCACAATGCCCCGGTACAACTCCAACAAATCGTCGTCGGTGTAATCTTTGCGGTTGAAATTCATGTTCAAGTAATCGTGAAAAACACTTCAAAATTAAAGTAAAAACCTAATAAATATTGAATGTTGTTATTTTAATGCTGAATTTTGGAAAATACTTTTTATCGAACTAACATATCTTACCGCCAAAATACGTTCTGTAAAACATAATCCGGACTTATTTGCCGCTCAAGCAGTATTTAAAACAAACAGATTAATCGCGTGATCAATTTCAAAGAATTTACTTTAGATAACGGCCTGCGGGTAGTAGTACACGAAGATTTCACCACGCCTATGGCGGTATTAAATATATTATACGACGTAGGATCGAAAGACGAAAATGAAAACCAAACCGGTTTTGCTCATTTATTTGAACATTTAATGTTTAGCGGCTCGGTTAATATTCCGAACTACGACGAGCCTTTGCAACAAGTAGGCGGCGAAAACAATGCTTTTACCAGCCCCGATATTACCAATTATTATTTATCCGTTCCGGCCCAGAATATAGAAACCGGCTTCTGGCTGGAGTCTGACCGGATGCTGGGGCTGGCTTTTGATGAGAACGGCTTGGAAGTACAACGCAAAGTTGTAATAGAAGAATTTAAACAAAATTACCTGAACCAGCCGTACGGCGATGTTTGGCTGAAACTGCGCCCGTTGGCTTACGATGTACACCCGTATAAATGGCCTACCATTGGTAAAGAAATATCGCATATTGCCGATGCCAAGATGGAAGATGTACGGGGCTTTTTCCAAAAACATTATTCACCGATAAATGCCATTCTGGTTATTGCGGGCAATGTTACTTTTGTGAAAGCTAAAGAACTCACCGAAAAATGGTTTGGCCCGATTCCGTCCGGCGAAAAATATAACCGCAACTTGCCGCAGGAGCCGGCCCGCACCCAGGCCAAAACCTTAGAATACCAGGCCAAAGTACCTTTAACCGGCATTTACAAAACTTACCTGATGCCTGGCCGCACCGAACCGAGCTACTATGCCGCCGATTTGCTTAGCGACATTTTAGGCCGGGGTAAATCTTCGCGGTTGTACCACGAATTGGTGAAAAAGCGGGAATTCTTTAATTCGCTTTCGGCTTCCTGCACCGGCTCTGCCGATACCAGTTTACTCATTATCCAGGGAAAATTAAACGCGGGCGTAGATGCCCAGGAAGCTAATCGGGCCATTGAAGAAATCAACCAGGAAATAATCCAGAATTTAGTAAGTGCGGAAGAGTTAACAAAAGTAAAAAACCAGGCCGAAGCTTCTATTGTGTTTTCCGAAATAGATTTACTGAACCGGGCCATGAACCTGGCTTACAGCAAACTGTTGGGCAATGCCGACCTGGTAAACCAGGAAACCAAAAAAATAGAGGCAATAACAGTTTATGATATTCAGGAACAGGCCCAAAAGGTGCTGTCGCCTGAAAATTGTGCTACTTTGTTCTATTATGCTGATCCGGAAGCTAATATAGCCTTAGAAGCCGAGGTTGAATAATGGTTGGTATAGCAACTAGCTAAGATTTTATTAGGTTGCCACCGATGAATAAAGCGTAGTGTTCACCGGGTTTTCAATCTGTTTGAAACAAGTATACCTGGTAGCAGAATAGCCATTATTCTGCTACCCGATTTTAGCACTTATTTATTTTTAAGATCTCCGTTTTTAATCTGCTCAATAAGTTTCAGCCAGCCAAATGGATTAAGCAAAGGGTTGTTGGTACGGGGATTGGGCGCTATCCCGTTCTTACGGTCCCGGTCTAGCTGCTGCATATCCATAGTATTCCGGAAAGTCTGGGTAGAGGTCATGGGCAAGCTTCTGAACATTGCCGTTACTACATCCGGACTTAAGCTACGTTCCGGCCCGGTTAATTCCCGTTCGGGCGTTTTCATTTTCAGGAAAGCCTGTTTAAAGTCTCTTTCCGTCGGATAGGGAAAAACCCGCACTTCGGGTAGAACCGTAGCATCTTCTTTTAACTCCAGCACCACCGAGTAACTTTGTTTATTATAATTACGGGGTATTTTTACGGTAAGGTGTTTGTAACCAATGGCCCGGATCACCACACTGTCGCCGGCCAGTAGGGGTAATGAAAAATAACCGTAATCGTTGGTAATGGTGCCGCGGCCCGCTTTGGGCACCAATATAGTAACACCCGGCACGCCGTACAGGCTATCGCCGCTGGCCACAATACCCGAAAACTGCACTACTTTGGGCTTTCCCTGTGCCTGTACTTTACCCGGTGCTCCCCAAATCCAAATAAAGAATATAAAGAACAGCACCGCAGCAAAGCGGCCAGATTTTTGGGCAAATGAAAAATTATTTATTTCTAACATAGCAATACGAACATTACAATTATAATCGCTTTTTAGCATTATAGCTATTAAAAGCCTAAATTTGTTTCCGGCTCAAACCTTCTCATGCGGCTCAAACATTTTAACGTAGCTTTTGGCGAACAAGTATTTAAAGCATTGGGCGATGAGTCGCGCATCCGCATCCTGCACCTGATTCAGAAAAACAAAGAAATGTGTATTTCGGATATAGAGCAGGTATTAGATTTTACGCAAACCAAAACTTCAAGGCATTTAATTTACTTAAAAAATTCTGGTTTAGTAAATTACCGGCGGGTAGACAATTGGGTATTTTATTATTTACGCGACGAAACCACCGACCTGCTTCTGCAAATATTTAATTATTTAGAGAAAGACGAGCTGCTGGCCAAAGACCAGGAAACGTACCAGATTTTGTATTCGAACCGCGAATTGGCTATAAACAAACTGCACAACCGCAAATGGGTAGCGCCCTGAACTATTAAGTAGTTATTAGTTGTTAGCAATTAGCTTTTAGCCATTAGCCTATAAACCTTATTTGATTTAAGGCGCCGGTTAACTTTGATTCAATACTTGTTAAAAAGTACTTTGTACTGCTGGCAAATAAACATCTGACTGTTTCAGACGTTTTACCAATACCATTAGAAATTTATATGCCCGCTTATTCTCCCGTAAAAACTTACCAGCACCTTTTCTTCGATTTAGATCATACGCTTTGGGATTTTGAGAAAAATGCTGCCGAAACCATTTATAGTTTATACGATACTTTTAATTTAAACCAGTACGGCAAATTTACTGCTACTGATTTTTACAAAAAGTACTCTTATATCAACCAGCGCATGTGGCGCCAGTACCACGAAGGCAAAATAACCCAGCAGCAGTTGCGGGAACAGCGCTTTGCTTTAACACTTACGAAATTAGGCTTAGAACCGGAACAAGTACCCGCCGGCTTACACGAAGCGTTTACCTCTATCTGCCCCACCAAAACCGCGGTATTTCCGTTTACCTATGAGGTGCTCACATATTTAAAAAGTAAATACACCTTACATATTATTACCAACGGATTTAAAGATGTGCAAGCTATAAAAATGACGTCGTCTAACTTGCTGCCGTATTTTTCCGAAGTAATAACATCGGAATGTGTGGGCTGCATTAAACCCGATAAACGCATATTTACGCACGCGCTGGAACGGGCAGGGGTAACGGCCCAGGATTCGCTCATGATCGGCGACAGCCTGGAAGCCGATATATTAGGCGCTCAGAATGCCGGCATCGATCAGGTTTTCTTTAACCCCGATAAGAAAAAACACAGCCTGCGGGTAACGCACGAAATAAGCTGTTTGAGCCAGTTAATGCAAATTCTGTAAATATTGTGCTAAATGCCTTGGCAGTTGTTGCTTACTTTTTAACCGGCCTTTTGAGGTAATGGATAGAGATGCTCCGCTTGGATGAAAAAGACGGGCTGTATACTTTCTAAAATTACCCGTACCTTTGCGGCTGGTTTAAATAGATTTACTTCGAACTTTTAATTAGATAGATATATGTCTGGATTCTTTAAAGTACCGACACCCGTTAATGAGCCGGTAAAAAGTTATGCGCCGGGCTCTCCCGAACGCCTGGAGTTGCAACGCACCCTCAAAGAACTAAAAAGCCAAACCGTAGATATTCCGATGTACATCGGCGGTCAGGAAGTGCGCACGAATAACAAAAAACCGCTTTCGCCGCCGCACGATCATCAACATATATTGGGTCATTTTCACGAAGGCGATGCGGGCCACGTGCAGCAAGCTATTGATGCGGCTTTGGCGGCCCGCGAAAAATGGAGTGCCATGCCGTGGCAAAGCCGGGCCGCTATTTTCTTAAAAGCTGCCGAATTACTGGCGGGACCTTTCCGGGCTCGCATGAACGCCGCTACCATGTTGGGGCAATCTAAAAATGCGTACCAGGCCGAAATAGATGCCGCTTGTGAACTGATCGATTTTTTCCGGTTTAACGTGGCCTTCATGACCGAAATTTACGCGCAGCAACCGGAGTCAGCGCCGGGAGTCTGGAACCGCCTGGAGCACCGGGCCTTAGAAGGATTTATCTTTGCCTTAACGCCTTTTAACTTTACTTCTATTGCGGGTAATTTACCGGCGGCGCCGGCTTTAATGGGCAACGTAATCGTCTGGAAACCGGCTTACACCCAAGTTTATTCGGCGCAGGTGCTCATGGAATTATTCCGGGCCGCTGGGGTGCCCGACGGGGTTATCAACTTAATTTATGTAGATGGCCCGGTAGCCGGCGAAGTCATTTTTAAACACCCGGATTTTGCCGGTATCCATTTTACCGGCAGCACCGCCGTATTCCAGAATATCTGGCAAACCATTGGTAATAACATCAAAACTTACAAAGGTTATCCGCGCATTGTGGGCGAAACCGGGGGCAAAGACTTTATTGTGGCCCATCCGTCTGCCGATGCCAAAGCTTTAGCCGTAGCAATTTCCCGCGGGGCCTTCGAGTTCCAGGGACAGAAATGTTCGGCGGCTTCGCGCGTATACGTGCCGGCCAATATTTGGGAGGAAGTTAGGGGTTATGTAGTGGAAGACCTGAAATCGTTTAAAATGGGCGATCCGGAAGATTTCACCAACTTTATCAATGCCGTTATCGACGAAAGATCGTTTGATAAACTGGCAAAATACATTGATGAAGCCAAGAACGATCCGGAGGTAGAATTTGTGGCCGGCGGTGGGCACGATAAAACCAAAGGTTATTTCATTGAGCCTACTATTTTACGGGTGAAAGATCCGCGGTATGTAACCATGTGCGAAGAGTTGTTCGGGCCGGTACTGACGGTTTATGTGTACCCGGAGCAGGAGTTTGAGCAGATTTTGGAAATTGTAAATACCACCTCTCCTTACGGCTTAACCGGAGCCGTTTTTGCCCAGGATCGGTACGCCATCGACGTTGCCACGCAAAAGTTACTACACTCTGCGGGTAATTTTTACATCAACGATAAGCCCACCGGCGCCGTGGTGGGGCAACAGCCTTTCGGCGGTTCCCGCGCTTCCGGCACCAACGATAAGGCCGGCTCCGTATTTAACCTGATCCGCTGGACGTCTACCCGAACCATAAAAGAAGCCTTTGTACCGGCAGCCGATTACCGCTATCCGTTCCTGCAACCCGATCAATCCTAAAAGCAAAACCTTTGTAAAATAAATCAGAAAGCCACCTTATTTAGGTGGCTTTTCTGTTTCTTTATTGCAACGGAATGGCTAAGCTTGTTTAATTCCGCCAAACGCCGCAAAACAAATATGCTTATGCAGCACTTCTACGTTCGCAAACCCTACCTGCTTTAGTAAGTCTAGCTGGTAATTCAAGGACCGTGGGGTATCTTCTTTCTCAATATAGGCAAAAACATTTTTTTGGTAAGCCTCTCCGCCAAGTTCTTTTAGATAGGAACCATATTTCTCCCCAATAACACTATTAATCGCGGCAGTATCATGCACAATCAAGTCCGATATCCATAAGCTTCCTCCTGCTTTTAAAGCCCGGTGAAAGGCAGTAAAAACTGCTTCCCACTCTTTTTCCTCGCGTAAATGATGTAATACCGCACCCGCCAGAATAATATCGTACTGGTTATCCGGCAAAGCAATTTCCCGAATATCGGCCTGAATTGTTTCTACCTTTCCAGAAGTTGCAGCCGAGACCCGCTCGTAGGCTTTGGTTAACATTGGCTGGCTTAAATCTATCAGGGTACAGTGCAGTGAGGGAAGTTTGCTTAACATTTTCAGGGTATAATTACCGGCGCCACAGCCGATATCGAGTAAATGCGTGGCCTTTGGGTTTACTGCTTTTGCCGCTTCTGTTATCAACTCCAGGCTTAGCGGGGCATCTATTGTTGATTGCTGCCCGGTTTCTAAATTCGAAAACCGTTCTACATCTTTATCAAACCGTTCTTTAATTTCTGCTACTGTCGACTTTTTTAAATTAGCTGCTGTCATATTTTTAAGTATTTAGGATTGCCGCCCCGGAATACCCGAAACTTTGGTAAATCTATCCAAACCATTGATATTTGTAAAATATCAATATTATCAAGTAATCAAACTTAATAGGTATCATCCGTATGGAATTACGCCATTTGTTATATTTTAAAACTGTTGCAGAAGAACTTCACTTCCGGAACGCAGCGCTGAAATTATATATATCGCAACCGCCCTTAAGCCGGCAGATAAAAGAACTGGAAGAAGAACTGGGGGTAATATTGTTTACCCGCAGTAATAAAAAAGTGGTACTTACTGCGGCCGGTCACTATCTAAAAAAAGAAGTAGATCAGCTTTTTTCCCGCATAGAAGAAAGTAAAAATATTGTTAAACAAATTCATGGTGCCGTCAGCGGTCAGTTACGCATTGGCTATATTAGCTCTACTTACCAGGTACATTTGGTAAATATTCTAAAGGAAATGCATACTGTTTTCCCCTTTGTAAAAACCAGGCTTTACGAAGTACCAACGGTTAAGCAGATACGGGCTTTAGAGGACGGGAAACTGGACCTAGGTATTATGCGGACACCGGTCAACTCGGAAAAATTAAGATTAACTAATTTATTCAATGATCCTTTTGCCGTCGTAATGCCGGAAGCAAATCAATCTTTCGAAGATTTAGATGCGTTAGGGAAGTACTTGCAAAACCAACCATTCATTTTCTTTAACCAGGATTATGCGCCCGACTACCACCGGAAATTAATTGAGCTATGTCAACGCTTGGGATTTTATCCGGAGATCGTACATGAAGCGAATAATGTGCACTCTATTTTGCGGTTAGTAGAAAATGGGGCCGGCGTTTCTATTGTGCCCCGCTCACTTAAAGAGCAATATAATTTCTTAAAGCTCTCTTTCTATGATTTAAGTAACTTTCCGATTTCGACTGAGGTAGTGTTAGCTTACAAACCCCGTAACGCACATTTGCCTGCTGAATGGTTTATAAAAAGGTATACCAACCTATTTAACTCCACATCTGTTTTATAACTAAAATTAATTTATCGGTAGTATAATCAAGAGTTGTTAAAAGTAATTGCCTGCCATTTACTTAACAGAAAGTGGTAATTTTACAGCCGGTTAAACTTCTGTTTTTATTTTGCTGTTGTAGCTCCAGACAATCTGTAAATTTTTCTTTTGAAAAAGCCTGTTATTTTATTGCTGACCCCGCCGCTTACCCAGCTTAATACGCCTTACCCGGCTACGGCTTATATAAAAGGCTTTTTAGGCCCAAAGGGGTATCAAGTGCACCAGGCTGATTTTGGGATTGAGCTGGTGCTGAAAATGTTTTCGCCGGCTGGCCTAACCCGGATATTTGCTGAAGCGGCCCAGGCCAAAAATATATCGCCGAACAGCCAGCGCATCCTGCGTTTGCGGCCTTATTACCTGCAAACCATTGCGCCGGTTATTCGCTTTCTGCAAAACCAGGACAATACTTTAGCACAGCAAATATGTTATAACAACTTCTTGCCCGAAGCTTCCCGCTTCGAACAAATCGCCGACCTGGAATATGCTTTCGGCAATATGGGCATTACTGACCGGGCCCGGCATTTGGCTACGCTGTACCTGGAAGATCTGGGCGATTTAATCGCCGAAACCGTTTCGCCTTATTTTGGTTTCAGCCGCTACGCCGATAAATTAGCCTTATCCGCTACTTCCTTCGATCCGCTGGCCGAAGCCTTACACCAAGAACCCAACCTGATTGACCAAATGCTGCTGGAATTAATGGCCGCTAAAATGCAGGAAGTACAGCCCGATTTGATAGGTTTTACGGTGCCCTTCCCCGGCAATTTATACGGTGCCTTGCGCTTGGCGCAGTATAGCAAAACTTATTATCCGGCCGTTAAAACCTTAATGGGCGGCGGTTACCCCAATACCGAATTGCGCAGCCTGCAGGAAACCCGGCTATTTAATTATATCGATTTTGTAACGCTGGACGATGGTGAAGGCCCGTGGCTGAAAATACTGGAACACTGGGCTGGCAACCGCCCGGTGGAACAATTGCAGCGTACTTTTATGCTGCAAAACGGGCAGGTAAAATACCTGAATAACTGTACGGACCCCGATATTTCGCATACCGAAGTGGGCACGCCCGATTACAGCAATCTAAAAATAAAAGAATATTTATCGGTCATTGAAGTAACCAACCCCATGCACCGGCTCTGGAGCGACGGGCGGTGGAATAAATTAACGGTAGCCCACGGCTGCTACTGGAAACGCTGTTCTTTTTGCGACATCACCCTGGATTATATTGCGCGCTACGAAACCGCCCCGGCCACTTTACTGGTCGACCGCATCGAGGCCATTGTAGCGCAAACCGGCGAAACCGGCTTTCATTTTGTAGACGAGGCCGCTCCCCCCCTGGCGCTCCGCGACTTGGCCATTGAGTTGCTCCGCCGACAGGTAAAAATTACCTGGTGGGGAAATATCCGTTTCGAGAAAACTTTTACGCCCGATTTGTGTCGTTTATTAGCGGCTTCGGGTTGCATTGCCGTTTCCGGCGGTTTGGAAGTAGCTTCGGACCGGCTGCTGGCTTTAATGGAAAAAGGCGTGAGCATTGCGCAGGTGGCCCGAGTAACCGAAGGTTTTACCAATGCCGGTATTATGGTGCACGCTTACCTGATGTACGGCTTCCCTACCCAAACCGTACAGGAAACCGTTGATTCTTTAGAAGTAGTGCGGCAGTTATTTGAGCAGAATGTTATTCAGTCAGGCTTCTGGCACCGCTTTTCCATGACGGCGCATAGCCCCGTAGGTAAAAACCCGGCCAAATACGGCGTGGTACCCGTTGGCCCCGAACCCGGCTTATTTGCCCACAACGACCTTTGGCACGAAGACCCCCAAGGCGCCGACCACGAATTATTTGGAGCCGGTTTATCTAAATCAATTTACAACTTTATGCACGGCATTGGCCTGGACGAGCCGCTACAATTCTGGTTTGATACCAAAGTACCCCGTACTACTTTACCTAAAAATTTAATTACCCAGGCGATAGCGGCCCCAACTAAACCGGACAGTGAGAAAAAGAATTTACGCGTATTCTGGCTAGGCAATGTGCCGGAACTGGAAGAAATCGCTTTTACCAAAAAAGGACAGAACAAGAAGCACGCCGTACTTACTTTCTTCGAAAAAGCCGAAGTATTTCAACTCAAAACTAATCCCATAATTGGCAACTGGTTGCGCCAGCTGCTTACCCAACTGCACCACGATTACGCAACCAAACTGCTGCTGAAAGACTTGGAAATAAGTTTTCCTGCGGATGCTGGTATGCCGTTTTCGCAATTCCTGATTTCGCCGGAGTGGCTGTTGCTGCGGGAAAAGGGTTTGCTGATTTTTTAGAAAAAGTTTACCTGGTTGCCAGATGGTATTTGTTATAATTCAGCTAACTTTAATTGTTTACGTAGTTCGTAAATACGCCTGATATTAGGTGGGTTTACGTAACTAATATGCGTATATTTAAGTGTTAAGTGCTATTTCAAGCAACATCAAAACAGATATGGACATTCCAAAGTTTGACGAAACATTTTTGCCGATACTGGAAATTCTCAAGACTGGTAAAATCTATAAGACTCGTGATTTAATAGACGAAGTAAAGTCTAGGTTTTATTCGGAATTATCCGAGAATCAACTCAGACAGGAAACAAAATCAGGTGATTTACTCATTGACAATAGGATAGCTTGGGGGAAATCATATTTAAAGAAAGGGGGCTATGTATTTTTCCCTGAGAGAGGCTATGTTCAAATAACAGAAAAGGGGAAAAACCATTCTGCAAGCTTAACAGTACGCGACCTTGAAAATGAATCCTCATTATTTGACTTTTATAAGCAAGAAGCTCCTAAATCTGTTTCAAATACAATACCTGAAACCAATGTTTCATCACCGCAGGACTTAATTGACGAAGGGTTCAAGAGAATTGATGACGATGTAAAAACGGAATTACTGACGAAACTCAAAGGTACTAATCCATATTTTTTTGAAAAGGTTGTTTTAAAGCTTCTGAAAAAAATGGGTTATGGTGAATTTATTGAAACAGCAAAGTCTGGCGATGGTGGAATTGATGGAATTATTAATGAAGATCAGCTTGGCTTGGATAAGATTTATATACAGGCTAAAAGGTTTAATGATGGCAAAGTACGAGAGACCGACATTAGGAATTTTATAGGCGCCATGAGTGGTGACACCAACAAAGGCGTATTTGTCACCACATCAGATTTTGATAATAAGGCATTGGAAAAAGCTCGTTCCGCTCACCACAAAATCATTTGTATTGATGGAAAGAAACTGGTTGATTTAATGCATCAGTTTAATGTCGGAATTCAAGTAAAAACGACTTATGAGATTAAACAGGTTGATGAAGATTTCTTTGATGAACAATAAAACAGCACATAACACAGTATTGCCAAAAGCGGGGCTTGACAATATTTATTAGACTGACGGAAGTAAGTGAATAATTGTAATTCTATTGAACGGTAGTGCTGAAATTCCCCGCCTTCGGCAATACTTGAACCGTTGTACGCCATCTAAAACAAATTTCTTCCATGTCGAAGATCTTTATTAGTCACTCATCTAAGGACAATGACTTTGTAAAGATGTTAGCTCATAATTTATTAATAAATGGAATTCCAATATGTAATGAAGATAGAACAACCCTGATGACAAATTTTAAAGATTACTTAGTTGGACTTCGATGAACGGCATATAACAGGAGCTTGGCAAAAGTTGAGCAGACGAAAAAAAGACTGAACGATATATCTTTAATTAGCAACGGAATAAGGGCTAAGCGAAGGAACACAAAGCACCAAACCTTCGCCAATCCTAAATCCGTTGGCTGTAACATAATACGACATTTCAAACATATGAATTACGAGATAGAGGACATTGATTTAAATAATAAACTCGACGAATTATCATTGCAACTGCCTACTGAGTTGACTTTTTTCCAGAAAACTTGGAAACTGTAGTAAGTGCAGACCAATTTATATTTACTGAAAGAGTAGTTGACCTGAACAAGCTATTCAAACAAAACAATATCAGCGCCATTCACTTAGGTGGTGACACAGAACTATACCAAAGTCGTAAAGATGCTGACATCTATTTACCTACAATCTTTTTCAGTCTTTCGCTCATTTCTGAGAACCCCACTATCGTTTCTATTTCTTTGAATGTTCTATCTAGCTATATATCAGACTTTTTGAAAGGAAGCTTCGGTCGAAAGACTGCTCATGTTGATTTTTATATTGAGACAAAAGAAAAAGGAAGAATGAAAAAACTTAGCTATAAAGGTGATGCTGAGGGACTCAAAGAGTTAGATAAAATTATAAAGGCTTTTAAATGAAAGTTTTTCTCGAAAACCCTAACTTTCTCATTAACGAGTTCAATGAGATGGCTGCCATTGCACAAAGAAAGGCTTATATAACTGTTGGCATAGAGATACAAAAAGAAGAAATTGAAACATTGAAGAATTATCGAGACGAGTTGAATGAATTGAAAAAAGAGTTTGTCAAAAGAAATTTAGAAAATGAAGCGAACCTCGTTTATTGTATTAACAATTCGCTTCTCGCTGTACAGTATGAATTACAAATGCTTGTAAACATTAAGGAAGACAAAATGGCTGAAGCATGGGGAAATTTAGTTAATGCACAAGTAAGCTATGGAACTGTTGTAAGAAATTACCCGTCCGAGTTTCAAGCACCTGATGGATATATGGAACGCTTAGCCAGCTATGAGAAGTTATTATTCCCAAATTTATACTTTCAAAGTGTTGGTGGAGTAATCAGGAAAAGTCGTTGTTCAATTTGTGGTGAAAGTTTTAGCAAGTGTGACCATATAAAGGGAAAACTTTACATGGGTGAACTTTGTTGTCATATAATTACAGAGATGGATTTGGAAGAAGGTTCTTTTGTTGAAAATCCAGCAAATAAACACTGCAGGGTTCTGACAATTAAATCCGCAGGTAAAACGATTGATATTTTGACACTCCGCGAACAATGCACTACTGACAATAGTACATTGCCAAAAGTGAGGGTGATGAATAAGTGCTGAACATTTATTTTTCAATTAAGCAACATATCTTTAATTAAGCTGACGAAACGCTATTGCCTCATCTTCGGCAATGCGCGAATGTTGGGTAAGATACTTGCCAACCGTTGCAAGTTGATGAGATAAAAGGAAAGGCATTAATTTCGAACATGCTCAAACAACAACTTTTTGACATTGGAATTGACAAGTTGACTCGCTCTATTGAAAATGAGCAGACATGTTTCATTTGAGAGCAAGACAAGGCTAAAAGAACATTATCAGAAAACATTAGGCGCGCATGTTCTCTTTGGGAACATTATGGCTATTGACACAATGGCAGCAGTCAAACTTGTTCTCCAGTATTTCCCATAAAATTTGTAATTTACAGACATGATTAAGGAAGCTAAAAACGTTGACTTTTACACGACAGGCAGACAGCCATCAGAACAGGATTTTGCTCGAATTAGTGAGTGGATAAAAAAAGATAAACAGAAGCAAGCCGCACGCAAAGAATCAAATAAGACGGCAGGGAAAAAGCCCCTCACCCTACAGGGTATTGCTAAAAGTGAGGCTGAAGAATAAAGGCTAAACTGAAGCTTTTTTTAACAAGCAACATATCGTTATCCAAGCTGAACAATTTCAACTTTCCCGCCTTCGATAATACCCGAAACGTTGGCTGATAATGAGGAAACCAATCTTTAAGACAAAACGAATGATGCATATAATACAAGTAAAAATTAGCGACACTGATTTTCAACGCTATAAATTAGAAGGACAGGAGATAAAGTTTACGGATTTAGTAGACAAAATTAGCCTTGAATATGCCAGACAGTCTTTGTTGGAATGCAATGAAATCGCCGAAAAAGTAGAACTTTCCAAAATGACTCTTGACGAAATTAATGCCGAAATCAAAGCGGTTCGTAATTTTATAGCTTAATAAATCCGGGCAAAAAGATGAAAGCAAAGTACATAAATCCATTTACGGATTTTGGATTTAAGAAAATCTTTAGCGAAGAAGCCAGTAAGCCTTTGCTGATTGATTTTCTGAATGCGCTTTTGCCCGAACAAAACAAAATTATAGATCTTACCTTTAAAAACACCGAGCAACTTGGCCTAACCGACATTGACCGCAAAGCAATATATGACATTTACTGTGAGAATGACAAAGGGGAAAAGTTTATTGTAGAGCTGCAGAAAGCCAAACAAAATTATTTTAAAGAAAGAACCATCTACTATGCTACCTTTCCGATTCGGGAACAAGCAGAGAAAGGCGACTGGAATTACAAATTAAGAGCAGTTTATTGTATCGGCATTCTGGATTTCACTTTCGACGATTACGAAACAGAACCCGAAAGAAACGAAGTAGTGCATACCATAAAACTAAAAAACCAAAACGGGAAAGTTTTCTACGACAAGCTCACCTACATTTATTTGGAAATGCCCAACTTTATAAAGCAGGAAACCGAGCTTTCGACCCGCTTAGACAAGTGGCTGTACTTCATTAAAAACTTAGAAGACTTTCAAAGTATTCCGGCAATTTTTAAAGACGAAGTGTTTGCCCAGGCTTTTGAGAAGGCGGAACTGGCCAATTTGGAACCAGCTGAATTGGACAAGTATGAAAACAGCCTGAAAGTTTACCGGGACTTAATCGGCGTGATTGACACTGCTTTTGATGAAGGTAAAATTGAAGGCAGACTGGAAGGTAAACTGGAAGTTGTAAAGTCAGCTAAACAGATGGGATTATCAAGCAAGGATATTGCTAAATTAACCGGGCTTTCGGAAGAAGAAATAAACAGCCTATAAGACAAAGTATTGGTTTATTGGGGTATTGTCCAAAGGCAAAGTTTTACATTAATTTGGAGGCTGTAGGAAATTTATACGCAGGAGTAATTTTATTGCGAAATAAGGTTAAAAGCTCCCATCTGCACCAAACCGCCTACTTTACCGCACCACCTACAAATTTTTCTCCATAATAAGATCCCGCTGCACGTCCTGGCCCAGTACAAAATCCTCTTCGCCTACTGTTTCAAAACCAAGTTTCCGGTAAAGCTTCAAAGCCCGCTCATTTTTTTCCCAAACGGTTAGCCAGATCAGGTTATAATTATGTTCCTGGGCATACGCTACGCAGCGCTCTAATAAAACAGGACCGATGCCCTGGCCCCACCAGGCTTGCAACAAATACAAACGGGCTATTTTTAATTGGTTTTGCTGCGATATACAGGCGGGCGCCGGTCCGGCGTATAATTTCACGTAACCAATGGGGTTATCACCATCATATACCAACCAAAACAAACAACGCGGATCGGCTAACTCAGCGGCTTGCAGTTCGGGACTAAAGGCAGTGAGCAAATAAGCGGCCATGTCGGCGGGGGTATTGTCGGCGGCAAAAGCTTCTGCAAAAGCCTGCCAACCTAATTGAGCCAGTAAAATATTGTCCGATTTTGTTCCATTGCGGACAGTTAAAGAAGAGATCACGAATATTAAGATATAATCTACCGGTAAAGGTAATAATATTTGTTTTATTCAGGTAGCGTCGTGGCAGTGCCACGCCGTTACAAAATACAATTAACTTCTTTTAGGAAGTAGTGCCGGGTAAGCACACCAATCAGGTAATACGGGTATAAGCCTTGCTAAATTCTTTCTTTGCCGAAAGAAAGCAGAAAGTAAACAGCTTGGCACATGTTATGAATATTAAATATTACTGATTCACTATAAAGCATGCTCTTCTAATTTCAATTTGTACCTAACCGTTATCGCTATGAAAACAACGCTACTCAGGTGTGCCATACTGGCTTTTACGATAGTAGCGGCCGGCTGCTCCACCGGAAAAAAAGCCTTCGAAAAAGGAAACTATGACCAGGCTGTTTCGCTGGCGGTAAACCGTTTACAAAAAGATCCGGACAACGATAAAGCTATTCGCACTTTAAAGCAAGCTTATCAGTTTGCCGAAGAAGAACATCAAACCCGCATAAAAGAAATCTCCGCCTCCGCCGATATTTACCGGTGGGAATACCTGATAAACGAATACGAAAGGTTAAATGCCTTGGCCGAATCTATCCGGAGGTGCCCTGCGTGCCGCGAAGTAGTGGGCGAAAAACCAAAATACGTTACGCAAATTACCGAAGCTAAATTAAAAGCCACCGAAGCCCGGTATGCCCAGGTCAGCAATTATTAGCGGAGGAAAACCGGATTAGTGCCAAAGAAGCTTACCAGGATTTCGAAATGGCCGAACAGTTTTCTCCGGGTTTTAAAGATGCCAAACAAAAAATAGACGAAGCTTATGCCGCCGCCATTTTAAAAGTGGTGGTGGAACCGGTAATCGTAAACCGGGGCATGTATGAGCTGAGTAACGAATATTTTCAGAACAAAATCCATGAATACCTGCAAAATTACGAACGAACCAGCTTTATAAAATTTTATACTCCCAAAGAAGTGCGCACGCAATCTTTAATTCCCGATCAGGTTTTAACTCTAAGTTTCGACGACTTTGTAGTGGGCCAGATGTATATGAAAGAAAAAGAACAGGAAATAAAATGCGATAGCGTAATCATCTCTAAAAAAGATGAAAGAAATGTATACGGCACAGTAAAAGCCAAATACATTTCTTTCGAAAAAAATATATCATCCAGCGGTTTACTGGATTTCCGGGTAATGGACTGGAAAACCAAGCATATTATTACGCAGGAAAAAATGCCGGGCACCTTTATCTGGCAGGATGAGTGGGCAACTTATAAAGGCGACGAACGGGCCCTGGCCGACGAACATAAAGAAATGATCAGAAGAAAAGAAAGCCCGAACCCGGACCCGCAATTTTTATTCGTAGAATTTACCAAGCCCATTTACGATCAGTTAACCTCTAAAATCCAAAGCTTTTACCGCCGGTATTAGGTTAGTGGTTAGTAATTAGTGGTTAGCTTTTAGTTCTTTACGATAGAATATAATGCGAAAAGATATTTTACTACAACTCTTCCTATAACCAGCATTTACCTTTGTTTTTACAGCTGCGCAAAAGCCGGTTAGCGATATAGCCGGCTTTCTTTTTCATACTAACTTAACCTCTGGCGGCGTTTTGAGTATAATTTACTCTGGAATTACCTGCTTACCTGTATGATGCAAACGATTAAACGCCACTGGAAAACTGCTCTGCTGCTGATATGCCTGATGGGGGCCGTAACGTTAAGCAGCCAGCAGGAAGCCGAAATGCCGGTGTTATCTAAAATGTACGGGCCATTCCCCTTACCCCAGCAAATGAACTTTGCGGGCGAACCTGTGCCCTTACAAATTCCGGATGTAGCCGAACGCATGGACCGGGAACTGCAATCCAACGCTTATTTTCATTCCAACACCATTCTGGCCCTAAAACGCCTGACCCGCTATTTACCCGAAATAGAGGCCCAACTACAGGCGCAAAGCGTACCCAGCGATCTGAAATACGTGGCCTTAGCCGAAAGCTTATTTGGCAATGTGGTATCGCCCAAAGGAGCGGCCGGTTTCTGGCAACTTATGCCCGATACCTCTAAAGGCTACGGTATTGTTATAAACGATGAGATTGACGAACGCTATCTTTTACCCAAAGCCACCGCCGCCGCGGCCCGCTATTTTAAAACGTCCAAACAAAAATTCGGCACCTGGACCAATGCCGCCGCTTCTTATAACCGGGGTATGGGCGGATTGGAACGGGCTTTCGCCAGTCAAAAAGTTTCTTCTTTTTACGATTTATATTTAAATGACGAAACGTCGCGCTATATCTTCCGGATATTGGCTTTGAAAGAAGTACTGGAAAACCCCGAACGCTACGGTTTTAACCTGGACCGCCTGCAAGGTTATGAGCCCATGACCAGCCGCACCGTAACCATAACCGAATCTATTCCGGATTTACCGCAGTACGCCTTAGACCAGGGTATTAATTACAAAATACTAAAGTTGTATAATCCTTGGATAAAAGAATACAAGTTAACCGTTAGCGAAACAATCCCGGCTTACGAACTCCGTTTGCCCCAGTAAAATAGCCGGTCTGCTTTAATTCCGTCCCGATAAATCAAACCAAACTGCCGGTATTTTGGTTATGATAAGATACTTACCATGCTGCAAAAGTAACTGAAAAAACGTACTTTTGCAGATTAATTGCATAACCAGAGATGGGTAATAAAAAAGAAACCAATACCGTAACCGACGGTCAAGATATAACTATTGCTTCCGAAACTTCCCCGCAAAACAGCGTAGACGAAACGCAGCAGATTGAAGTTTACGGCGCCCGTGAGCACAACCTCAAAGATATCAGCTTAAGCATTCCACGTAATAAACTGGTGGTATTTACCGGCATTAGCGGCAGCGGTAAATCGTCGCTGGCTTTTGACACGATTTATGCTGAAGGGCAGCGCCGCTACATGGAAACCTTTTCGGCTTACGCCCGCTCTTTTCTGGGCGGTCTGGAGCGGCCCGACGTAGATAAAATAGAGGGTCTTAGTCCTGTTATATCTATTGAGCAGAAAACTACCAGCCGCAACCCGCGCTCTACCGTAGGCACCATTACCGAAATCTACGATTTTATGCGTTTGCTTTTTGCCCGCACCGGCGAAGCGTTCAGCTATGTAACCGGCAAAAAGATGATCCGGCAAAGCGACGACCAGATTGTGCAGCATATCCTGGAAAATTTTGCCAGCAAAAAGCTAATTATCCTGGCGCCCGTAGTAAAAGGACGTAAAGGTCATTACCGCGAATTGTTTGAGCAAATCCGGAAAATGGGTTTTGTGCGTGTGCGCGTAGATGGTAATTTAATGGAGTTGGTGCCTAAAATGCAGGTAGACCGCTATAAAATTCACGACATCGAAATTGTAATTGATAAAATAGTCGTAAATGCCGATGACCGTTACCGTATTTCCAGTTCGGTGCAGAACGCTTTAACCCACGGCAAAGGCACTATTTCTATTTTGGAACCCGATACAGACGAAACACACTTTTTTTCGCGGCACCTCATGGATCCCGAAACCGGCATTGCCTACGACGATCCGGCCCCGAATACTTTTTCGTTTAATTCGCCTTACGGCGCCTGCCCTACCTGCAACGGCTTAGGCGAAATTCAGGAAATTACCGAAGAATCTATTATGCCAGATAAATCATTGAGCATCAGCCGCGGCGGTATTGCGCCCCTCGGCGAATTCCGCGATATCTGGATATTTAACCAGATTCAGACTTTGTTGAAGTCAGAAAAGCTTAATATTTCTACCCCTATTCAGGATTTACCACCTAAAGTACTGGATATGCTTTTGAACGGCGTAGAAGGCGAAATGGAAGTAAAAGCCAAAGGCCACAGTTACCTCATCGAGTTCGAAGGCATTATCAACTTTTTGCGCAAGCAAATGGATTCTGACTCCGACGCCATCCGGTCGTGGATACAGGAATATACCCAAACCAGCACTTGCCCCGAATGCCACGGCCTGCGCCTGAAAAAAGAATCACTGCACATAAAAATAGACAACAAGAATATCGGGGAGCTTTCGCAACTAAATATTGCCGCTTTGGCCGATTGGTTTACTAACCTGGAAGACCGCCTGACCGAACGCCAAAACCTGATTGCGCGCGAACTGTTAAAAGAAATACGCAAACGCATTGGTTTTTTACTGGATGTAGGCCTGGATTACCTGAGTTTGCACCGCTCCGTGCGTACGCTTTCGGGCGGCGAATCGCAACGTATAAGGCTGGCCACCCAAATTGGTACACAACTGGTAGGCGTTTTGTATATTATGGATGAACCCAGCATTGGCCTGCACCAGCGCGATAACGAAAAGCTAATTGCGGCGCTAAAAAACCTGCGCGATATCGGCAACTCCGTAATTGTGGTGGAGCACGACAAAGACATGATCATGCATGCCGACCACGTATTGGATATTGGCCCGGGAGCCGGTATTCACGGGGGCAATATTGTAGCGGCGGGCTCCCCGAAAGATATTTTTAATTCCGGCAGCCTTACCTCCCAATATTTAAGCGGTGCCCGGCACATCGAAATACCAAAAGAAAAACGCCCCGGCAACGACAAAGTATTAACGCTAAAAGGTGCCACTGGCCACAACCTGAAAAATGTGACTGTGAATTTCCCGTTGGGTAAACTGATTGCGGTTACGGGCGTTTCGGGTAGCGGTAAATCTACTTTAATCCACGATACGCTTTACCCAATATTAAATCAACATTTCTTCAATGCTAAACGCGACCCGCTGCCTTATAAAGCGATTGAGGGACTGGAACACATAGATAAAGTTATTGAAGTAGATCAGTCGCCGATTGGCCGTACGCCCCGCTCCAATCCGGCTACTTATACGGGCATGTTCACGGAAATACGGTCGTTATTTGCGCAATTGCCGGAAGCTAAAATCCGCGGCTATTCGGCCGGACGTTTTTCTTTTAACGTAAAAGGTGGCCGTTGCGAAACCTGTGAAGGCGCCGGTATGCGCGTCATCGAAATGAATTTTTTACCGGATGTAAACGTACCCTGCGAAACCTGTAAAGGCAAACGCTATAACCGCGAAACCCTGGAAGTTAGGTTTAAAGGCAAATCTATCACCGACGTGCTGGATATGACGGTAGAAAAAGCCGTTGAGTTTTTTGAAAGCCAGCCCCGCATTTTGCGCAAGGTAAAAATATTAAACGAAGTAGGCTTGGGTTACATTACCTTGGGGCAGCAGGCTACTACCCTTTCGGGTGGTGAGGCCCAACGGGTGAAACTAGCCACCGAACTGGCCAAAAAAGACACCGGCAAAACTTTTTATATCCTGGATGAGCCCACTACCGGTCTGCACTTCGAAGATATCCGCCACTTAGCGGATGTGATTCATAAATTAGTAGACAAAGGCAATACCGTGCTGATTATTGAACACAACCTAGATATGATAAAGGTAGCCGATCATATTATAGATATCGGGCCGGAAGGCGGCGATGCGGGTGGCATTGTTGTAGCCGAAGGCACGCCGGAACAAGTAGCAAAGGTAAAAAAAGGTTATACCGCCAGGTTCTTGAAAGAAGAATTAGCTACCAGTAAATACCGCGAAAACGCCGCTTAGCAAATATGTTCTAACTTAAAAACTATGAGGTTAGTGCTTAATAAGCTAGTCTTATAGTTTTTAGTTTTATAAACAGGCTGGAAAAGCTTTTTGCAAAATACTGTGATATGCTATAGCCAGGAAAATACAAATTTCACTTTTCTAATTTATTGTTAATTAGCCGCCTTCCTAAAATCTTTGGTACTTATTACCCGGTAAGCAGATACTTACGGATGTCCAGGATGTCCATTATCTACTTACTTAAAAACTAATATCTTAAACTTACAGGCGAATTGTACGTAACAAACCAGTATTAATAACTTTTTAGCTTACTTTTGGCATTTAGTGATGAATTTTATTAATCCAAAAAGAAGTAACGATCACAAAAGAAAAGTTAAATTCACCAATTCGCAAAAAGTGAAGTCTGATCTTTTAAACACCTATACAAAATTTTCTTATTCCATTCAGCGTAGGCCTTCTCCGGAATACATTAATAAATCTGCTTTTAAATATATAACCATGAACGATGGAACAATATCCGAAACGGGTCCGGAAAGTTTACTTTAGTTTGCTAGCCGTTCCGGTAAGCGGTTTATTTTTATAGTATCTTTGCGCCTGTTTTTTTTAATACCTGTAATCTATTTGGTATTGTAATTGCTCACTTTAAGCTGTTTTTGATATACATGGCTGATATGAATAATCTAAATCTGATTACTACTGAATGTGGTAAACAATATATAATAGACTTTCTTGATCAGGTAGCTTTAGGTATTCTGGATTCGGAAGAATATAAACATAATTCGCTTTTTATTCCGCCTACTTATTCTCTGTATAAAACCATTACGGAAGAATATATCCTGGAAATTACCCATTTTCATGCCAAGAGCAATTCTTTAAAAACCCGGTACCGGGTTTTAAGCAATGAAGATGCAGGCTCTTACCTGGAAAACGGCAGCTTAAATTTACTACAATACTAAGATTCCTATAAGTTTAATTTAAAAAATAAAGGCCGATATTGCTTAAATACCGGCCTTTATTTTTTGTAAAGCTGCTTCTTATTTTACCTTATCGCGCGATTTCTGGGCCATATCCAGGTGCATCCGCAGTGCCGGCAAAGTTTTGGCGGCAAATGCTTTTAACTCCGGATCCAGGGTAGTAGAGTTACTGGCGGTTTCAAATAACGAAACTGCCTCCCGGTGGGCTAAAACCTGAGCCGTCATATATGCTTTATCAAAATCATCCGCATCTTCTGCGGTTAAAGCTTGCAATCGGGTTTGGTGCATTGTCAGAGGTGCGCCAGGTAGTAAAATATTCTTTCTACCGGCAATGGCTTTCATTTCGGTACTGGTTTTAGTATGATCAGTAATCATCTGCTGCGCAAATGCTTTTACATCGGCGCTGGTTGCTCTTTTTTGGGCTTCGGTGCTGCTCAATACTTCAAACATATCGCTGCTGGCCGCCATTACCGGAAAACTGGTAGAATCCAGGGGCTGGGTGGTGGTAGCACCAGTAGTAGCATCGGTAGCGGCTGCGGCAACACTATCAGCTCCGGCTACCGTCTCGGTAGTAGAGGCGGTATCACCCGCATCAGTGTTGCTGGTAGAGCTACAGCCCATGCCCCAGAATAAGGCCGAAGCTGCTAAAATGCTGATCTTTAATTTTTTCATAGTTTTATCTCTTGTTTGGTTTATTTTCGCTATACGAACAGATATGTAGGATGTTTGTTTAAAATAATACCATTTTTATTTGGTTGGTGCGCCAGGAAAAAGGAGAAATCATGTTTTATAGCGTCGCCGCAATGTTACTGCGCTACCAGAAAGGCGCAGAAACAAATTTATTATGCGTAAAAATAAAGACAATGCATTAACCAGTAACTCAACTTAGATTTACTTTTAAGCTTATAATCATCACCTCCTAATATATAGAAATAAAAATAGCGGTGAGGTTATCTCATCGCTATTTTTATTTCTAACAACTAAAGCCCGATTACTAAGTAAGGGGACAAAATCAACTTTAATTAAACAATAGAGTAATTAATTGATTAACGATCAGTAATTTATTCACTCAATCACTAATTCTGTTATTGTACTTATTATCAAAACTCGGCGTTTTTCGGGAAACGTGGAAAAGGAATAACATCGCGGATATTACCCATACCGGTTACAAACAAAATCAATCGTTCGAAACCTAAGCCAAAGCCGGAGTGAGGCGCGGTACCAAATTTACGCAGCTCCAGGTACCACCAAAGTTCTTCTTCGTGAATACCCAGTTCCTGTACCCGCTGGTATATCTTGTCGTAATCTTCTTCTCGCTGCGAGCCGCCGATAATTTCGCCGATACCCGGAAACAGCACATCCATGGCCCGTACGGTTTTGCCGTCCTCGTTCTGTTTCATGTAGAACGACTTGATGTGTTTGGGATAATTAATCAGGATAACCGGTTTCTTGAAATGCTTTTCTACCAGGTACCGTTCGTGCTCACTTTGCAAATCGGTGCCCCATTCCACCGGAAACTCAAATTTTTGCTTCGCCGATTTTAATATTTCTACCGCATCGGTATAAGTCAGGCGTTCGAAACTGTTCTGCACCACAAAGTTCAGGCGGTTCAGCAATTCCTTATCGTACATGTCGTTCAGGAACTGTAAATCGTCTTTACAGTTGTTCAAGGCATACATCACCAAAAACTTCAGAAAATCTTCGGCCAGATCCATGTTGTCTTCCAACTCATAAAAAGCCATTTCGGGCTCTATCATCCAGAACTCGGCTAAGTGGCGGGTGGTGTTGGAGTTCTCAGCCCGGAAAGTAGGTCCGAAGGTATAAATCTGACCCAGCGCCATTGCGGCTACTTCACCTTCTAATTGCCCCGATACCGTTAAGTTAGTTGATTTGCCAAAGAAGTCTTCGGTAAAATCTACCGCACCCGTTTCGGTTTTTGGTGGATTAACCGGATCTAAAGTTGTTACCCGGAACATCTGGCCGGCGCCTTCGGCATCGGAGCCGGTAATAATAGGCGTATGCACGTAATAAAAACCATGGTCGTTGAAATATTTGTGCACTGCATAGGCCATGGCGTGCCGGATGCGCAGTACGGCGCCAAAGGTATTGGTGCGGGGCCGCAAATGGGCAATTTCGCGCAAAAACTCTAAAGAATGGCCTTTTTTCTGTAAAGGATATTTCTCCGGATCGGCTGTACCCAGAACTTCAATTTTAGAAGCTTGTATTTCGACGGTTTGGCCTTTGCCCTGCGAAGCCACCAACGTACCAGTAGCCGCAATACAAGCGCCAGTAGTTACGTCTTTTAAGCTTTCTTCGTTAAATTTTTCGGCATCGGCTACTATCTGTATATTATTTATGGTAGAGCCGTCGTTTAAAGCGATAAAACTCACAAATTTATTGCCGCGTTTGGTGCGTACCCAACCCTTCACCAGCACTTGTTTATCCAAGTCCGATGAAGCTAATAAGTCAGCAACTTTTAATCTTCTCATGTGTTTATAAGCTTTTAGCTTGTTAGTAATCAGCAATTAGCTTTTGTAAATAATTAAGAATTAAGCAGTAATATCCGGCCTACCAGAAACTGCCCGCTTATTATTCTTATATTAAATCTTCTTTTAAATATTAACGGCCAGCCGTTCGTTATAACTTTTAAGGCAGAGAATTGTTAAATTTAAGATTCAGGATATTTCTAAAACTTCAAATTTTAGCCAATAAACCAAAAGTTTTTAACTAACTGCCCCTTTGAGGCCACAAAGTAACGATATTTTAACCTTTTATTTCAAAGGAGAGTAAAAATATCCTAAATTTGAAGGTCTACAATCATACTTAGGACCAAGTGTGAACCTGATATGCAGCGACTAGATTTAAAGCAACTTTTATCCCAGAAATTATCTCCCCAGCAGATTCAATTCATAAAACTGCTGCAGATACCTACGGCCGAACTGGAAACGCGCATCAAGGAAGAAATGGAAGTGAACCCGGCTTTGGAAGAAGGCGGCGACGATGAAATGGACCGGACAGAGGAT
>Ga0210040_10000945_pt1 | contig 46127 bp, 32 predicted proteins | sample CryGeyCG12114_NA_FD_185462 | JGI IMG/M metagenome (GOLD analysis project Ga0210040, IMG submission 185462) | Groundwater microbial communities from aquifer - Crystal Geyser CG19_WC_8/21/14_NA (SPAdes) (version 2) | ecosystem: Environmental > Aquatic > Deep subsurface > Groundwater | place: USA...
TGTAGTGTACGTCCATCAGTCGAAGATGATTTCTCGCCCTTTGGCGGTCACAGTTGGCTGTTTATTGGCGTTCGTACTGTTTGCGAGGTTTGCGTTTTTCCCAACCGCAACTTCCCCAGACCCTCCCGGCGTCCCCGCTGAGCCCAAACCATGGACATTCGTTCCTGCTCAACATGCGAAATTGCATTCACTTTCACCCTCTCAGTGCACAGCATCTTTCCCCGGTCTGTATGATCGAATACTAGCCACGGCTGGCCAACGAACCGTTGAGAATGGCTTGATCACGTACGATGAAGTGCGAATAGCGTCAGGCAGGTGCATGTTGCAGGTCTTGGTGTATGAAGGCGAGGTAGGACGACGGCAGATTTCAAATTGCCAGAAAGCTAACCGCAGTTCCCAGCTCTACATTACCGACCTTGGTGACCCTCTTGAATGCTATGTGTCGAATGGACGAGAACGTATAGTTGCGACACTTAGTCTTATTCAGCGAGCGATAGCGTCCAGTCCACATCCCGTACCGAACATCGAATTCCCACTCAGCTACGATGATCTTCCTACACGCAGCACACCTGGTGTGACCTGGGGATACACCCGCAAGGAGACTGAAGACAATGTATGGCTGATGCCGGATTATGGCTACTGGTCATGGTGGGCTATTGGCATTCCAAGCTTCAATAGCATGAGCCGCTCGATCAGTGCAGTCGATGCATCCACACCTTGGCGAGAGAAGCTTCCAAGGGCCGTATGGCGTGGCACGCCCCATTATGCCCCTGCTTTGCGAGAGAAGCTGATTGAGACTACCAGAGACAAACCATGGGCGGACGTGAAGACTGTCACTATCGGACAAGATGAGCGGCACTTTCTCAGCCTCAACGACCATTGCAGATACCAATATGTCCTCCAGACCGAGGGAACCTCCTACTCTGGCCGTTTCAAGTTCCTTCAGCTCTGCAACAGTGTCACCGTCTCTCACAAGCTCGAGTACGCTGAGTTCGCAACGCACCTTATGGACCCTTCCGGACCGAAACAGAATTTTATCCAAGTGCAGCGGGACTGGTCAGATCTTGAGGAGAAGATGCAGTACTTCGAACGTCGTCCGAAAGAGGCCGAGGCTATCGCGGCCAGAAGTCGCGAACTTTTTGCAGACCGATATCTCACACCTGCCGCTGTCAGCTGCTATTTGCGGCAGATGATCGAGGCCTGGGCGAAGGTTCAGGGTTTTGAGCCGCAGCTATGCGATATCAATAAGACGACTGGTGCCAAGACTATAAGAGGTGTGCCATTCGAGGCCTTCATTGTGTCGTTTCCACAAGAGAAGCCTGGAGAATATGGCAGATTTGCGCCTGGATGAGCGTTTCCCCGTCACACGCTCATGGGATCAACAGTAAGCACTCCCTGTACGGAATGCTCAGCACAGGTTTAAGCGACCAGGAAGCAGAGAAACCCTGTCGGTAACACCACACGTGCCAGTCAACGCGGGGTATCGCGAAGACAGAGTGAGATGGGTCTCTCCACACGGACCATATTGATCACGCAAAGCGCTTTACGATGAAGCTCCTCTCACCCTCGCAGCAAATCGACGTACGAAACCACGTGGAGGACCACGATCAATACGACTACACGCCTAGCACAACAAGGCGCGACCACATCCCCTTAGGGAAGCTTATGTCTGTCCATGTAGCACTCCGTCGCCTCAACGGAGCTTCCACGCCCTGCCACCTTGCAAAATCGGGCCATTGCAGGATTCGCGAGGCATAGTGTCGCTGAGCGGTAGCCACCACTCACAAGCAAAAACCGAACAGGTGGCAGGCCAACTATTGTATAGTAAAGTTCAGAGATCATCTCGTCCAAGTGTCTGAACGATGGGTGCCGTAGATGAGACTTGAATACACTTCAGGACAACTGTTTCGTGGTTGTATTGTTGGTTCAGGGATTGAGAGTCTCGAAAGCTGTACATGTTCGAATGCAAGAAGACATTCTGATCTGTACGGCATGAACCCGTCCGAAATTGGCGATCGTGTCCTGCAGGCTCTCGACCCAGGAGCAGCAGCGATGCTGGAGGTTCAGCTGAGAGGGAGCAGTGGCGTCCAGACACAATGAGGTTTGAGGGCAGAAGTCCCAAGAACGAGGTCTTCTAGACACGTCCGGGAGGGCATAGCTCCTCCAAACAGACCCCGTTTCAGCGCTTCATGTTGCAATGGTCGTGCCGCGCGTCAATCGAGTAACACTCTTTGCGCATGCTCTTGCCTCCCATCGTTATGTGAACAAGTGCAATTCATCTCATCTTGCATGTCCCCCATGTCCTTCACGTAACCTCCAAAAGAGTCTTGACATCCCGCAGGCGAATCGGCTTCGTAAGGAACACATCAATCCCGCTCGCGAGCGCTTCCTGCCGTGTGCGATCATCGCCCAACCCCGTCATGGCAATGATCCGAGCCCGCGTCCGAGCCCGCGAGGGTAAGGGCTGTGATTGTGCCGACTCCCACTCCCGAATCAGACGCGCCGCCTCAATGCCGTTCATAACGGGCATCGAGATGTCCATCAGGATGTAGTCGAAGGTGTTGGCGGGGTTCTGGAAGGCTTCGACGGCCTGTTTCCCGTTCGAGGCCGTTTTGTACGTGATTTGCCAGCGTTGGAGGCATTTTTCGAGGAGGCTGAGGTTTATGGCGTTGTCGTCGACTATGAGGGCTGTGAGGGTGTGGGGTGAGGGTTGCTGGTTTGGGTCTTTGGTGGGGAGTTTGGGTGCCGCTGTTCTAGCGATTGCTGCTGTTGTTATTGCTGCTGTTGCAGCGCGATCTTTCGTTCTTGAAGCGAAGGGGCCGTTGATGGTTAGATCTTTCGCTTTCGGGGTGATGGTGATGGTGCCGTCGTTGATTTTGTCGGTGTATTCGAGCGCTTGCTGCACGACTGCGGCAAGCCGTCTTGGTCCGAATGGTGGCGCCAGGTAGAAGATGCCGTCCGTTTTGCTCGGGTTCGGACGTCTGTTCGTCGCGGACGTGGTAGCGATGACTAGAAGTGCGCATCTTGGGTGCTGGGCGCCCTTGGCTTTACCAGTACCACTGAAGTTGCTGTCCCGGATTGATTCGAGGTCTTCTTCAAATACTACCATGACGTCTGCTACGACGTTCTCCGGGGTCGCGGCGTAGCTTACGGCCATGTCGAACCACTGCCTGCAGTATAGGGACAGGGCAGAACTGACCGCAGCACTACTGTTCTCGCGTGAAGGCAGCGGCATGTCCACGTTAGAGGCAAAACCCCGCTTGTGAGGCTCGCCGACGCAACATATCTTCTTGCCAGCGTGCCGCAGGTTGGTGGGGTCTCCTCGCTCTCCCAACGGCTCAACGCTTACGGGGACGGTTATCTCGACCCGTGTGCCTTCGTCTAGAACGCTTTGGATGTTTATCGAACCATCGAGTCCGTCGATCAGCTTCTTCACGATGCTGAGGCCCAGGCCCAAGCCGGTTGAGGAAGCGTTTTCCTGGAGGAAGGGCTGATACAGATGACTCCGGAGATAGGCAGAGCTGATGCCGCGTCCCGTGTCGCTGATGGATAATCTGACGACTTTCGTATTGTCTCTCGACTCACCGGCTGGCGCTGGTGCCCATCCTAGCCTCACTTCGATGATCCCGCTCTCAGTGTACTTCAGAGCATTGCCTAGTACGTTCATGACGCACCTTGCCCAGACTGGTGCCTCGGTGAGTACATGCCACGACGAACAATGCTCAATGGTGAGATTGACTAGTGGACCTTGCTGCACGTCTATCAAGCTTGTGCGACGCTCGTATGACCTGACACGGTCTTGACTTTCTCCTGAGCCATCCGAGCTAGCTGAAATCGCACGGAAGTGGTTGCCAGCAATGAGTGTATCGACACTGTCTTCAATCAAGGCGCTCAAGTCGATGCTAGTCGATGCGGAATCGTTTTTCCTTATGTCATGATTAGACGATCGTCCTTCTTTGGTGCTGATGTTGATTTTGGAATACGTGAGGCTGTTGATAGTGATTAGCAATTCAGCGGTGGATATCAACGCAAGCAGCTACTCACATGTGTTCCATGGTCGACAATAGCGACCTCCCACATTTCTCTATCATTTCAGCCATCTGCCGCTGTTCCTGCTCGATCTCGCTGTCTAACAAAAGCTCGGCGTTTCCTAAAATTCCGTGTAGTGGCGACCTCACCTCGTGGCTGATGGAGGAGATGAAATCAGATTTTGCACGGTTCTGAATGGCTGATATGATTCGAGCGAACTCAGCTTGTATGGCTACGCCGAACAAACCTAGGTAAGCGAAGTCTTCTTGTTGCAGTATTCGTCGGTCCTCCGAGGACCATGCCACTATGCTGAAAGGACAGTCCCCGTTCTCGGCACTGAAGAGTGGGAGGAACATCATCGATTGAGCTGATGGAAAGGCTGACTGTAGGGCGTCATTGAGGCTTGTCCCATGGTTTCGGCTGTTCTCCCCATGTACCAGCTTCCCGCGCTCCAGTGTCATGCCGTTTGCCTCGTTGTAATCTCCATTTGAATCGAATGCGGACACTTCTTCTGCCCATTTGGTCATGAAGTTGAAGAAGCTTCCTCTGGGATATTGTGACAGAAGCTCAGTATGCAAGGCTTGCGAAATGCAGTACTCATCGTTGGCTCGGGTGTGGATAGGCTTAAATGTTGTACTATGCGGACTAGAATTCGACGGTGGGGGCCGCAATATGTGATCGCGACCTGTTGCGTGTGGGCCTGTGGCCTCAACTTGTCCGGTAGAGGAAGACCGAAGAGTCTTACCGGTGACTGAGGCCCCAGCTTTTGCATTAATGCTGCCTTCGGTATTCTGGGCTGTGGGAGATGGTGCATCGATAAAGAAGACTTCATCCATTCGCATCGCTGCTAGTATCGAGTCTGCGGCCCGTCCAAGGAGACTTCCGTACTGACCAGAAGCCGTGGCAGGCGTAGAACCACGAGGAGAATTGTGTTGTCGATCTGAGGACGGAGGAGTTCCGTTGACTACTTTCTTTGAAGAAGTTTTGACACCGTTGGGTGTACGATGAGCCTTAGACCTCTGAGGGGTCGACTCAAGCTTAAAGTGCCTCCTTCGAGACTCAGTATTGTCGTGAGACGCCGGGGAAGATTCGTGTCCGGCAGCAATGTGGTGTTCCGAATTTGGGTCGCCCGATTCGCTCCCGTCCGGACATTCGGTCTCGACTGGCGATGATACCTTCTCTACACCAGGCTTAGCAGCAGGTGTGTCTGCCGAAATGTTACTACCTTGGACGAATGATTTGAGTGATCCCAGAAGACTAAGCGCACTATCATGGCTCGTTTGAACCTTCAGCAGTTCAAGATGTCTCATGATACTTGTCGCAATCTCATTTAGCAGCAACAAGCCTTGGTCGTCTAGACCCCCCTTCCGCGGCTGGTTATCAATGACAGCGTATGCCCCAATCACATGGCCCGAACTGCTGCGAATCGGCACTCCAGCATAGAAGCGCATGAAAGGAAAGGCCACCACGTAGGGCTTTTCCGCAAAGTGCGGCTCTAACGTGAAATCGTTGATAACGAAGCCTTGAGAGTTGGCGACGATGTTGGAGGTTGATATATCGTGCCTGCCGTCTGAATTTATGAAACAGGGCATAGTGCCAGCGCAAATCCCGGACAACAAATCGAGGACCTTCACACCCATGCAAAGGCCCTCGTCGTCAGGATGGTGGTCGCCCTTGTAGAGTGAAACAGATTTGCTCACTTCTGCCACTACATATTGATTCCGGTTGTCGATGAGCGACACGAAAGCTCGCTCACAACCAAGGCGACAGACGCCTAACTGTGCCAGGGCGTTCAGCACAGGATCATGCGACAGTTGAGGACTCCCAGGTAGTGTACCGGCACAGTAGTCTATGTCGATATCAATTTCATCTTGAGCAGATCGGAAGTACCTAAGGCAGTAAGCACGCGGCAGATATTGCAAAGGACCAAGTCGGAATTACTTGTAAAGCTCTTCCAGACGCTCCGATTCAGCCATTGCGCTTTCACATGGAGTGCTAGTCGAAGTCTGAATCTCGCAGCAGTTCACGACCGCTCATATCGCCACTTGTAAGACCGCAGTACTGGGAACCTGCATTATTAGTAATGGCGGCACCAAATTGTGCTGTTCGAGTATTCAGATACCGATGATGCATTTTCCGGTGCAAATTCTGTGGGTACGCCGCGTCTTGCCTACCAATCGAAGTATCCCTGGCGCTAGCCAAACCTCAGATCTCGTCCGCCTCGTCCGCCTTTGCAATCCGCCCAGGATGAAGGTTCGATTGTTCGCTTCTTGCATCTACCATTCTGTGTCTGGACTATCTCTTGTCCCAGACATTGAACATTCGATGAGCGTCGCAAAGTGTTTCTAACCAGGGTCGAAACATAGATATTCATAACGAGAAAAGCACGGTCATGTTTATATCGTAGTGTTCAGCCTCCATCGAGGTATGCTATTAGGGGTATCTAAAAATCTAATAATACCGACACAGATGCCAACACCCATCGCTATGCTAACAAGAATAAGTCCCCTGGTCTGTCATGTGCAGCAGATCGCGTTGCCGCTCAAAACTTATCCATCATACCCTTCCTTACCGTCCACATACGCGCCCGCTTGCCAAAGATGTACATAGGTATGGTCAATAGCATACATGCCAGCTGTATGACCCCAATGATAACGAAGACCTCCTTCGACCCCTCATGCTCCAACCACTGCGGGAAGAACAAACTCCACACCAAACCATGGAAGACGTTCTTGCTGAAATTTAACGTCACAAGCGCTTCACCTGCATATTGCCGGTATGAGTCGACGCAAAAAGTGATTGCCGTTGTGCTTCCAAGTGAGCAGCCGAAGGAGATGATGCCGAAAAAGACTGTCGGTACAATCCACGCATCGTGTTCCTCAGCGGACCAGCCAAAACCCATCAGACCTATTGCTGTGGTGATTGCGATTGGAATGGCCATTACAAGACGGTACTCTGGTTCGTAGACGCCATCGTTGCGGCGGGCCATGAAACGAACGATGACGTCGGAAAATTTGCCTGCAACTGCGGTGCCCAGGACGCCTCCAATGAAAGGTGATAAGTACACAAGACCAATCTGGAGAGAGGTGAAGTTGTAGGTTTCGCGGTTAGCGTACACGTCCGATACTGATTCAGATAGAACAATAAGCCAGCCGACAGACAGGGAGTATACCAGAGCCGACCAGAGGACCGAGGGGTAAGCGAAGAGGATAGCTGGGCGTACTGCTGCTTTCCACCATGATGCCTTGTTGAGTCGACCATTCCACGGCTTTAGTGTCTGTTTCCATGGCTGTGGCGGCTGTTGTCGGAGACCTGTAGTGTAGCTCAGACCAGTCCGGCGTGTTGCGAGTGCTGGTACTTGTGGAGACCCTTCATGATTGGGCGTGGAAGCTGTAGGACTAGGTAGTGAAGAATTTTGCTTCTCCGGGTCTGTGGCGGCAGCGTAAAAGGTTGGAGTTTGTTCGGGTATGGCCTGCATATGATTGTTTCCAGTAGGCTGCAGAGCCTCGCCCCTTGCTTCATTCCTGGCGGCATGGAAGTTTAGATAGCCATCGTTATTCTCAAGATCGGTATAGTAAGGTGAATTGAGGTTATGCAAGTGAGGCAAGCTTGGGTCGTCCTTAGCAAACCGCACTCCTGGTGAAGGGTTAGATGGAGGGTCAGAGTTTTGTGCAGGCGTGAGGCCGGAAAGCGAGAGGTGTAAACCTGCAGACTGCTTGCCAGCCCCGTCAAGGCCATGTCCACCACGGCTTTGCTGCTTCTCTTCGACGTCAGCATGATCGGCGAGACTCCGACTAGGAGACCTGGATGTGCTCTGGACACTCGAGGGCTTCCGTGACTGTTGCTCTTTGGCTGTTGCAAAGGTTCTGTTTCTGGAAGTGCTTGATCTCCGTAGTCTAGACGTAGACCTTCGAGTGAGAGCTTTCGGCCTGGGCGTCCTGTCCCAGAAAGTTTCTGGCACAAAGAGGAAAAGCATCAGTCCGCCAAATCCTACTATGATGGCAACGATCCAGAAGACCCACCTCCAGCTGAGAGCCTGGATGATGACAGCACTGACGAGTGGCACCAGATTTTTCCCACCCAGCAGCAGGAGAGTGTAGACGCCAATACGGAAGGCCCGCTCATGAAGGAAGAAGATCTCAGCAATTGTGGCGGATGGTAAGCATTCGACCGGACTGACAGCGATGCCTTGAAAGATACGGGCAACAGCCAAGTTGGCATAGTCTGGAGCAGCTGCACACCAAATGCTGGATACGACGAACAGCACTGAGGATAGCAGGTATATGGGCCTCTTTCCATACAGGATGGCAGTCGGGGAGAAGATGACTGAGCCAATACCCAGGCCCAACATGTACAAGCCAGTGGTGCGAGCGACAGCGGCATGGGTGGTGTCGAATGTGGCGGCGACCTGGTTGAAGCCAGCAGCCAGAATTGGAGTTACACCGCCACCTATCATACAGTAGAAGCCTAAGGATAGGAGAGCAGCATCTCGTCTCCAGGAGGGCCAATTCAGCGGGTCATTCTTTGACTCATCGGGCTGTGGATCGAGGATGACTTGACCATCTGGGGTCTTCTTCTGTACTGTTGGTGAGTGTATGGACTGAGTTGAGAGCGAGCGTCGTCTTTCAGCCTCGCCAGATATCGAGCCTCTAGCCGAAGATCTGCCTCTCTGATGCTCGTGCTCCAGACCGAGTGGAATGTTCCTGGTGGAGAACTTGGACAATAGCAGGACGGTGCCTGGAACCTCATCCGTCTTGTCATCAGCGAGTATGCCCAGTGTCCACCTTTTCCGCCTGCTTGTGCTTGGGGTCCGGCGTGTCTCTTCTTTTTCGCTTGCAGAACCTTCAGGAGGCACTTCGGGGAAGCTGTCTTCGAAACGTGTATGTCTTTGCATTGGGCTGGTGGGTGAGACTGCCGCGGATGGCTCCGCTAGCGGTCCGGCGGGACTGCTCATGTTCTTTTGTTCTTCAGGCCAGTGCCTGGGTCGGAACGATTCAGGTTGATGAGGGCAGTTATTGGCTGGTAGACGTAGGAATAGAAAACGATAGACAAGAGGCCAAAAGGTGTAAGAATCAGCTCGAGGGTGCTATGAATGGGTTTGGTAGGAATATGGGCCTGAGTAAGTATTGTACAAAGCGAGAGCGAGAGATAGACTGGACTTTGAGGTCATATGGCTGTTCGCGGTCAGCGATAACAAAGCATTTCTGCAGGCAGGCGCGCTCGGCGAGCAGCCACATATGAGGCAAGAACGACCATCGTCCGTTTATCTCGCTGGCCAGGTAGTCACCATCTTGACCTCGTTCGCATCTTGTGCCTCGATAATTCTGGCAAAGTGACCGCCTAGAGGTCACATGGACCTTGCACATGCATTCTCGTGGCAGATTACACGCTTTAGCGACACGTCGTGAAGCAGGAGGCGCGGAATGATGAGCACGAGCCAACCGCATGCTGAGGATCTGCACTAACATTGGCTGGCGTCGACGGTGGGCCTGTCTTGGCACCATTTCCTCGTCGGGAGCGATTGCTTCACGGAAAAGTAGTGCGTGAATATTACATCTTATATGGCAGCAGGTGAATTATAGCTACCGTCATGATGAAGTGACGCCAGTGTCGGGTGAACGTTCCGAAGATATCGGAAAGTATGATGTGTTCGTGAAAACGGAAAGCGCTATCTCTAGACCCAACACCGTCAGACCTGCTCCCCGTCATGAGAAGAAGCAACAGGCCATGCATATATGCTTCAGAAAATATTCTAAATAATTCGATAGTGCCCCCGTCATGCGACCCTCGCCGAGGATATCCAGGTATCAAATCACACCCTCTTTGCGCCAAACAGTCCTAATCCAAGACAAGTATCACCTTCTTTCCCACCCCCACTCTCAAGCAGCTCCCACTGCTTCGGCCGAAATTCACCCAAGCTGCCCTTTGCTTCGTGCATCACGACCAATCCATGTCCAGCAGCATTGTTCACTCCGGCGCAAGACGCCATACTTCCAACCAGCCATATTATGCGTTCATCTCGTAGTCTGTCTTTCAGTATGCGCGTGCACAGGATCCTTGCCTCGTCGGATAAGTCATCGGCGAGCCGTGCCGCGACATCGAGTGTGAAGCTGACAGACTCTCTGATCTTCGTCTTCGTGTGTTCGTCGCTGTTCGCTTGTAACAGTTGTGCTAGTGATGGTTGTGTTGCAATGCTGGCTAGGAGAGCGATCAGCTTGATTTGCTCGTTCTGACTTGCTTTGGGAAGCGTCGCCCCGCTTGCTATGGCGAACAGTCCGGACTTTGTGCTAGTCACTCTCAATAGCATGTTGAGGTATTCGAGGACATTCATGATGGTGTCTCTGTACCTGCTGTCCCAATGCGGTGGAGGCAGTGCATTCTGCAGGCTCTGAAACGCTGGCGAGGTTGGCGACGATGGGCTGGTGACCGTGTTCAGGTTTGCATTTGCATCGGTCTTTGCTCCGAGCGTTTTGGCGACGATCGTTAGCTTCTCGATAAGCATACCGTTGCTCTCAGATGCCACACTACCCGGCCGAGCAGCACCGAGAGAGGTGAGCTTGCTCAAAGCTTCCAAGCTCTTCGACCTCTCTCTGGCTGTGAATTGTAGAGGCTGACTGACCGACTTTGCTTGAAAGAATTTCGGCAGGCTCTCATAAAACTGCTGCTCCGCGCGTGCTCTGGTTCGGTCCTGGATCCCAGCTGGCATCGCGCCAAGCAAGGCTTGAGCAATTTCAGGCTCTATGCTCTCGGCGCCGAGATCGAGTTGCAGCCCACCGAAGACGCTCGAAGCCTTGTTCTCTAACTCGTCATTCTCATTGCCTTTAGGGCCGCTGAGGTCTGGTATGCGCAGACTGCAAAATGGTAGGGAGAGCCAGTTGACGCGAGACATTAGCTTGTCCAGCACGTCAGACTGACCTGGCGAGATGCCCAGTAGTTGGTCCACAATGACTGGCAGGCGTTTCGCCGCAGGAATCGAGAGCGTGTTTAGCTTCTTCTGGTCACTAAGCAATTCTGACAAGAGTGAAGCGCAAGCCTCGAGCACAGCTTGACCACTGCCGGCATGCGTCAATAGTAAGTCAAGCGCACGAGCAGGGTCAGTCTTCATGAACCGCCTTGCTGCAATGTTCACCACGTATGCTTGCTGTGGGCGATCGTTGTCCGTGCTACGTGGTATCATACCAACCGCAACCATGCATCTGACTCCGTCCCTGCATTTTGATGCCGCAGGTGCTTGATTCGACAGGTCTAGAAGCGTCTCAACGTTGATGCAACGAGTATACAGCAGCTCCATCACGATTCCTCGATGCAGCTGCGACCATGCAGCAGAAAATAGTCGTGCCAACCACTTCTTAATCAATGCATCGCATTGCACTTGGCGGAACAACCTCAATCTTGCAAGCAATTGACATAACATGAATGCGCTTTGGCCGTTCTCTCCATCGTTCTTCATGATGCGTCCGACCAAGACCGTGAAGAGCGAAGTCATCGTCTGCTCGCTCATGTTTGGCTCACCAAGTAGGATCGCCTCGAAGTCGTCTCTGAATGTTGCTCCTGCCTGTTGTAAGGACTCCGCTACCCCGTCGCTGAACGGAGAACACGCAGAAAGTGCTCGCCCGCGATCGCCGCGGATGAAATCCTGCTGCAATGCTCGTACAGGTGTAATCTGACATGGGAAGTACTGGCATATATCGATCAGCGCGGTTGCAAACAGCAGTATGCAAGGCCTCATAGCACGCAGAGCAACGTATGCCTGGCTGTAAAGTTTCTGCAACTGCTCCAGTGCCCCAATGGCGGAGAATGCTGGTGCATTGCAGTGAAGAGTGTCGACCAACGCAGCAAGGACATTCTCCTGCTTCGTGTTTGATAGCACATGTAGCACATCTGCAAGCACTGCAATGTCTCCTAGAGCTTCGAGGACGTTCCGAATGACCAGGAACTGGTCTAACGTGAAGGGTCTGCTCCCGGGCAGTGGAGGTTTACCTGGCACTTCGATCACTGCTAACTTTGATAACTGTTCTGCTTCGTAACGTATTTTCCCTGAAAGTTCAAATTTTGCGGACCAATCCAGTGTTGGTATTTCCTCGAAGTTCAACTGCACTGATGCCTGGGTTGAAGGATGCGTTTCGGCTTCGTGAATTGCGCGCAATATAGCAGCAATGGAATTCTGGGTTGTGATAGTGTCAGGGGCATAAGACCGTGCCTGCAATTTGAGAAGGTGATTCCTCAGGTTGATCATGTGGTCCTCACCGTCTCCCAGGCACAAGTCCTGCAAAAGTGTGGAACAAGTCTGCTCTGAAGCATTGAGCTCGGTCGTACCGCGTACGCTCAAAGTCTGCAAGAATCTGCTCCTTGAGAATGTCTGACTTCTAGACAGCTCCGCGAATAGGTGACGATAGGCGTTCAAGTCCAACATGGAAGAACTACGATCTTGACTGAAGAAAGCCAGAAGTTTCGTGTCGACATCGCAACCAGCACGCTGTAACCTCCTCAGCAAGCGAGCTGTCAGGTAGATTCGCACCTTGCCGCCCCGAAACCTTGAAGTTGCCCACTCCAAGCACAGCTCACTCAATTTGCTTGGATTTGGGCATAATTTGGAGAGCTTGTCAGAGAGTTGATTGATGTCGACTGGCGGAGAAGCATTGTCGAGCACTTCGAAAACACTTCTGTCGTTGTTCCTTTCTTCATCATCTCTGAAGTCCGATTCTAGCAGTCTTTCGTTGCGCTTCTCAATATGCTCGAATATTCTTCGTTCCATGTCCTTTTCCATACTCATACATGACCGCAGTGCGTCTCGACTCTGCTGCCATTGATCTGGCATCAGGAAACAAGCTGGTCTGAATGTTGCCAACTCCCGAATTACATTTCTCAACTTCTCTCCAAGCACATTTCGGTTCGCACCCAACGCCAAAAGCTCCTTGAACCTCGAGATGAGGGCTCCGGCCATATTCCTTGCTCGTTTTCGGAACCTCGTGAAGTCTAGTCGAAACAGCTGAATCAAAGGCAGCCAAGCACCGAGTAGTTCCAGTTTACAGTCAGCAAAGTTCCTCACAATCCAGTCCAGCAAATGGTCTCTGTCCAACAAGTTCTCCTGATATAGTCGAATACAGAGTTGAGTACAGTATCTGAGATCCTTCAACCAAGTCTTCGAACCACATTGGCCCACTGCAGCCTCCAATGATTGCTCAACGTTAGTCGTCCAGTCTTTCAGCCATTTGTTCTCGGCACCGGCGGCGATGTTTGGATTGACCCCCTTTCGCTTCAATGTTCGTATCTCATTCGCGCCAACACATTTCACGAACCAGATGGCGCGATTTACAGGCACAGTGTTGACAAGGCACTGCTCGAGTAGGGATGTGCCCCTAATACCTTGCGGAATTGTCCTGCTAAGTCGTCGTAGTGGTACATCACTATCCGCTAGATCAGCTACCCAGGATCTGCGTTTCGCTTCGGTCAAAGTCACTCGAGGCGGTGGTCGGAAAGTCGACGATGAAGCCAAAGCGCCGTGTTTCGATTTTTGCTCGAGCACAAGTGAGAACAAGGCTGAAAGGCTTTCCAGACCAGATCGATGCTTGAAGGCATTGTAGAGGGGTGCTTTAGCTGTGTTCAACTCCCTTTCCGGTGGATGCGGTGCTCGATCCCAATAGCCATTCTTCACATTTGACTCGTTGATGACGTCTTCTGCATGTTTGCCGGTCCACGGGAAGTAGTCTGCTGGTTTCTTCGGTTCTAGGACGGGTGCGGTCGAAGGACATTTCAGCGAGTCTGGTGTGTTCGAAACTGGGACATCTGCTCGGTATCTGCAGGATGTTCTGACTCTGCCCACCGAACGCTCAGCTGACTCGCCCAGGCCAAATGGGGTTCTTGGGAGTGGTAAAGGATCCTTAGAAGAATCTGCAGTTCCGGAAGTCGAAGTATTTGTCCGGCCGGACAACGCAGCTACCCAGTTTACACCGATGTATTTTGCTGATTCCGCTTGCTCCCCTTGGCTTGACTCTCCACTCTTGCCGTCGGTAGTTGCACCGGGCGCAGGACTCGAGCCATGACTGCTGACCTTCCGTCTTTTCAAAGGCCTGTCGTCCACTTCCACCTGCATTGATGCATCATGGGTGACATTCCGGATTGGCGCTGGAGGCCGGGCTGTCCGTAGACTGGGGAAACTCTGTTGTCGAGCGAGGCTGGAGGGAAAAGAGGCAGCAGGAGGCGGGCGAGGCTGCGCCGGAGGGTTCGAGGTCATGACGGGACCATGACGACGGATGTCCTCGATCTGAGATCGATACTGCTGCAGTTGGGACTGTGCCTGGCCTCGGCCAAATAGGTTTTGATCCAAAGTCGAAGCCAGAATCGGACGGCCAGCAGGGGTAGTAGCGTTTCCTCAAGGGCTTCGAAGGTATCTTTCAGGCAATGTTCGTCCGGCTTGTCGGCGACTTGAATATTAGATTCGGGGGTAACTCGTAATAAGCCGGTCTCGAGAGTGGTGCAATTGAGGTCTGGTGTAGCTTCCTGTTGCACAGTAAGGAGGTTGTCTGGCACCTGTGGTAGTCTTTGTGGATGACACAGAGGCAGCGAATATGATTATGTGGTTGCGCAACTTGAATCGGAGATAGTAATGTGATACGAACAGCCGAGAGCACGGCCGCACGGCCTCGCCAGGGAAGGAACGCTTGGGACGGCAACTTAGCAGAAGCAATGCGCTGCATCACCAGCATCAGCTGGCACTCATGCAGCACGTAGTGGTGCCCACTCCTGGCTTAGTGGCCCAGACAGGCTAATTTATGCACACCGAAAGCTGTGCATGAGCGAGTCCAGTATGCTGCGTCGCTAAAAGCACGGAGTAATTAGTGTCCAGATCCAGAACGCAGCCAGTCGCGGCCAGCCAACGCGGGCGTCTCCAGGCACCTGCACCAGAAAGAATAAGTCGGGCGCGAGGGGGTTAAATTATGGTGATAAGGACGAGTCATGAAACCTCATCGGCAACGCGGCCTAATCCACGCCAACCGATGACTTTGACTTCTTGGATGGCGGCCAGTTCGCCGTAAAGAGGACACCAGTGACACCCTAGCACGCAAACGTCGACTACTAGCTAAGCAACCAATTGCGCGCCCAGTTGAGCCTACGCAGTGGCCTAGTGGCCCCTAACTTGACACGTTTAAAATCGAGATAGTGGCGGATATGTGAGCTTCACAGCTCCACCTTCTGCATGGAGATCGTGGGTTGAGAATCCGGCTTGCCTGGGCGATTTGACGATACTCGTACATAACCGTAGACAAATCAGCCGGGTGGGCTGTGACAGCTGGACTGCTGCTCAATCCTGGATAATTACTGATTATACCTTGCTGATAGCATATCAAGCCTGGCGTTTGTACGCTCCCTGTAGTCTCCTATCACATTTGAGCCTTCCGCAATGATGTGGCACGCCTCAAAACCATTCGGTCGAATAGCCATTTCCTCTTCCGATCGCCGTGTGCCTACTGATTTAACCCAACGTGGTCGCCCCTCTACAGTAATCACAACGTACGCATAAGGAGGCAGAGACGTGACTGACACGACACAAGCGAAACTGTATGCCATTGCGCCAGATCGTGAGAAGGCGTGAGCAGACGTTCGTCTAACCCATTACAAACAGTTGATAAGATTGTCAGGTGAATTACCTGGGTAAGTAGCCGAGATGCAGCTTCTCCACGTGATTCAAACTGTCAGCTCGACGCCTCGGCTGCTGCACAAGCCATCCAATGCTCGTGCCGCCTATGCTGCCTGCCACTAACATCATTTGCCGCTGCTGCTGTGATCAACTGTGCGAAGCTCGCCCTTCCCCCTTGGAGCCTAATAACGGAGTGGTATCCGAATCCCGCCCCTGCTTCTTGGATATGTTTTCGCCTGACCATCCGCCCAGCTTCTTCACTATGCTCTCTCGACGCCACGCGTTGTCAACACATGCCGAGCTCCGTCTGCGAGCGTGACTGCTCGCTCCAACCATACTGCCAAGGCGGGCACGTTGTTTAGTGGGTGGGCTATTTGATATTGGGCTCGCTCTTTCCCCTGGTACACTCGTGGGCTGAGAGAAGTCTCCTGGACTTGGGACCATGCTTGTCCTGCGACTGGTAGTCTGTGACAAGGGTGGGAAGAAGTCGATCATGAACGTAGAAGCCTTGCGACCTTCGTTATCTATAAGCATCTGTTGTTCTGGCTCGTCAACTGTGATGCTGCAAGCTGTGTCTCTTCGCCTACGACCTGTGCGAGACCTAGGCAGGTCCCGAAGCCCTATCTTATGTATTAGGCGTGGAAATACCTGGTCGAGCTTTTCGGGTGTCAAAGCTTGTGCATACTTCTGCTTTGCTGAGCTTGAAGAGTGCGCCGATTCAGCAGATGATCTTCTTGTACTTAGACCGCTTCGGGCCAGCTGCGCTTCCAGCTTCATGACTGCCAAAGAGGCTCTTCGATCAGTCACGGATGGTCGTGAGGAACCCTGACTAGTTGTTAAACTGTCGTTCTCATCCCATATGACTTCGTAACTGCTATCTCCTGCCACATACCTGACTGAACATCGGCGCGATGATGGCTTTGGAGCGAGATGACCAGGGTGTGCAATATTTGGCTCGACCGTCGTCTCTGTACAGACCGTTGCGGCAGGATATGTGAGTGTCGGATGTGCACCGTCACTACCGACAGAATTGGTCCTTGAGCGCTTTCCATCTGCGAATAAGGGTGCTGCCATGTCAGCCAAGTTTGTTACGGTAAACGTGGAGACCAGATAAGACAATAGTCCATTCCTCTCGTTGCCGAAATTTGGCTCTGGGAAGAAGGTCAACTCGTTCCTTTGCGGCGATCTATTCGTTGTTGCCCGTCGGAGCGTGATCATGGCAGGACTCTCTCTGATGGAAGCCAGCGTAGCTTGTTTGACGGTAGATCGAAGCGGCGTGAGTCCCCGAGTCGCTGTAGATTTTGACGGTAATGTCCATCGCCGCACACGTTTTCCATCAACTCCCCCGCGTGGAGAAGCGGCTGTCTTCACCGATCCTCGTGACACGGACACTGAGCTGGTACGGCGCACGAGGGCCATTGACTTGCTCCGAACCAAATCAGTGTCTCCGAATGGGTTCAGCTTTGAGATCTCACTGCTGTACGCATGACCACCTCTTTGAGGACGACTTTGTCGACTTTGCTTCTTATCCTTCGCAAGCGTGTGCTTGCCCTTCCTCATGTTGAGGCTCACGTTATCATCATCTGCGGCGCGGAAGGGTACGTCTTCCGCACTTAGGGGGGTGACGGGAGGCGTGAGCAGGGGGGATTTGTTGCTGGTATCATCACCGCTAAGGCTGACGTTGACATAGGAGGGGAGTGTAAAAGACATGCTGAAGGTGTTTGAGCTATGCCGGTAACGATAAGGTCTCAATAATGATATCGAATGATATAGTGGTTGGTAGTCGGAAGGAGTCGACATGCAGCAACGCAGCTTAGTCGTTTTGTACCACGACAAGCAGCTGCAACTCCAGCAGTCGCGAGGCAGGAGTTCTCGCCCGCACCTTCCTTGGTGGAAGGTGACGGAGCCTCAGTCCCCCGGTTTCGTTCCGGTGAGGTAGGTACGACCTCATTCAAGACCAACTTCCTTTCGGGGCCAAGTGAGGACATCGGCCCAGTTGTCATCAAGTAAAGACGACGCGTCCTTGACAAGGCGATAAGACCAGCCCTTTGCCCACCATAGATGATCGAGGCATCTGAAGCATGCTGCCCAGTGGATAAACAAAGCAATTGCTATCGGATCCCTTTGGCGAACAAGATCGATATACGGTGAAGCTGATGTGACTGGCCAGGCAAACACTTGTTGATCGTGTTCGAGCACAGTGCGAGCTCGCGAGACCTTCCGTAAAGCACTAAGACGCTCAAGATAGATTTCAGTTCGCTCTCCCTCTGCAGTTCCTGATTGTTCCGCTTTGATCATGCTCGCATCCATTATCCTGCGTCGCAACTTGTGAAACGATACTTCGACCTCCGGCGAAACTGGGGGCAGCTCGGCTTCGTTTGGGGGCCTGAGCAGCGGATCAATGGCACTTCCCCACAGCCAGTGTATCGTCTGCTTCACTACAGCGTTGATCCCTTGAACTAGTGTTAAGATCTCCAAGAAATCCGTAGGCTCGTTCTCTGACGTCTTGGCCATCTGTGGTAGGAAGTTTGGAGAGGTGTTCAGCTTGACAGCATTCAAAGCCTCTGGTAGCCTTTTGGAACCAAACAGCCATATGGTAAGCAGCGCAGACAGAGTGAAAAGTGCGACAGCATTGTCTTCGCTCGGACTACTCAGTGCCGGAATGTATCCTGCCAAAGCAGCGTTTTGGTAGGAAAAGGCGACTTTGATGTAAGCCGCATGTTTTTCGGAGTCCTCAGCATGGTGGGTCGCCTTATGTAGAGCCGCAGTGGCCATCAATGCATGAAGTAAAAAGCTATGTTTTAGACCTTCTTGGAAGATGACATCCCTCCATACCAGATGAGCAGTCAACTTGGAGGTCATCGTCATGTATGTCTGGGTCGAATAGTAATGTATCAGTTCGAGATCTAAGGGGCTAAAAGTTTGCTGCTGAGGCGGGGAGATCGGGCTTGCGACATGATCGCTTAAAGACCCCGGAGTCGGAGCATTGCTGCTGCCCTGGTTCTGATGGGGTATCACTGATGCGAGACCTGTCGTTGGCTGCTCATGCTGGCCGTTGCTTACAGGTGTATTGTAGCTAACGGGAGTGGTGGGAGCATTCTCCAGAAAAGAACAGGGCATCTGCCGGCGAGCGCATCGCTGACATTGTGGTGTATTTTCATCGCACTGCAGGTGACATTATCAGTATTGACCATGGAGATGATCGATGTCAAGCTAGAGTTTGCTCACCTTTACGCGCCGATGCTTGCATTGGACACAACCGTGGTGAGACTTGGTATGTGATCTTCTAGATGGCATCGCATGAACAGTTACAGTGTAGCTGGCGGCGAGATCGGGTCATTACGAGTATTGTCGTCAGAGCGAACGGCGCGCAGATGTCTGAAATGAGGTCGGCTACGTCGATACGTCGACGAGCATGAGGAAAGTCTCTCGGATACAAGCTAGCGACGACGGCAATATCTCATACATGATCGTACTCGCGTTTGCAAAGGCTTCGAGTCGGTTAATCTTGATGGATCTCGAATATAAGGGATCCTCACAGCTGAAGGCTTAGTAGGCCCAAAACGGCTAGCGCCCACGCCTTAGGCTTGATGCCATAGAAGATGGCACACTTCGAAACACCACCCAGCTTTCTAGGTAGTTATCGAGCAGAAAATTATAGAAGATGGTACTATCTCAAACTAATAGCGGCTGGTTATCAGAGTATGAATACTAAGCTTAAGGTATATAAGCCGTCTACTTACAGCGATATTATAGGTTGAAGTGCAGTAGTATTCTGAAGTGTGCCATCTCCTATGACGCCAAGCCTAAGCCGCAAAGGCGCGGCAGCGAGAACAAAGTAGCGTGACCTGATAACTATCCTTCAATTCTAATGATCCATTCTATGTTCTCTATTGAGATGCAAGCTGTACGTTTCCATTTACCCAACTCCGTCATGAACGACACAGCACCAGAGACCATCGCTACCTGGCTCTAGCGCATATAGTGTAAACCTCCGTGCTAATCCGAAGATTCAGCTGATGGGGTCGTTGTACTTTTCTTCTTGCCGAATTTCCTCATCTGTGGAAAGAAGATGCCAGGGTGGGCAATGGTCATAAGGAACACTGAAATGAGGATCATCCTGAGGTTCCGTCAATACTAAGGTTGGAATCGAGGGGGACTTTGAACTCACATTCCGTCAAGCAACAAGAATTCCGTCTCCCTCTGCATCAAAGGGTTACCCCAGCCGCCTGCCATTTCTGGAATTCTGCAACCTGTCAACCTCTGCACCTATGAACACACGATATAGTTGCTGAACTTACCGGTAAATGCATCGAATGAGCACTGTGAGGTACCCAAGTGCGATAGCGGCACAAAATATCTTGAAATTTCTATGCTTTTTGGGTTCGCTCAAATCTCTTTCATACGGTGTCTTGTCCGGCTTTTCGTGCGTGGTCGAGCCTGGCTTTGTCTTGAAGAAACGGAAGAAAAAGTCCGCGCCGAGCACACCGCAGACAGTCATTGTTGCGACTTGGAAAGAAATACCCGCCACGATGAGACCATTACCGGCATCGAGGAGCGTCCGATTGGCAGATTTACCCGCACTTGCTGCCACGCCACCGCCGATTGCTTGCAGGATAATCGAGCCAAGGTCGCAGCCGACAAATACCCAAGGATACAGACGTGGCTTCAGTCTCGAATATTGAGGTCCACAGTAGAGGACAAGGTGTTTCATCGTTAGGTAGATGGCTCCGGCGACGAAGCTAGGTGAAAGAACAAGACAGCAGATTTGCATCTGGAAGCATTAATATCCAGGTTTGGGGATCGTGCTCGATTGTGCTTACCTGGAAAGCGCCACTGTCCCATGGATTATTATGCATCAGAATTCGACCAATGTAACCAACACATTCCCCGAAGGCTCCGACCGCCAGGAACGCTGTATATGACCATGTCTTCCGTCGAATGCCGACAATCAGACCTACTATGAGCAGAAGGCCAAATGCTGCAGCGAAAAATGCGTTGGCCGGAAGGTCAGGATAGTATCCATATGTCGTTGCCTCGACTGGACAACGTTCTGTGACCTCGGCGCAAGTCCTGTAAGAAGGATAGAAGTTTTGATCTGATGACATTCTCGGTTACTCTTTGGAAGAGGAATGCTGTACAAAGGAAGGCAGAACGCGATAAAGAGGTAGACGCTTAGGGCCTCGGCTATGACGGGTTTGAACTGAACTATAAGCGTGAGGCAGCCTTCAGATGGACAGAGCTCGATCGAAATACTTCACCGCATAGAGAGAGAGTCAAGTACATGATGCTAGAAGCACAAAGATTTGTTGTCGCAACGACATTCCATTTCGGAGGCGAAGTCCATGACAGAGGCCTCGAAGCGAGATGACTTTAGGCGCTTTTCTGTTGAAAAGAAAATACGAGCCATCTGGTGGATACGAAACTCCATCGTCCTAAACCCAGCCATAACAGGGAAAGATCACGACTATCGTCGAGCTAGAACATCCATTTTGTTCCGTTTCGTGCTTGGCATACATACCGGGAACGCACGTGCCGAAACCTTATAAGGCGCATGTCGGCGCCGAACACTTTGGGAAGTCTCTCTCGCTTCGCTCGTGGAAGTGGGAGAATATATTTTTGGGTACTGAACCCATTTACAATTACTTTGGCACGCTCTGTATAGTACGAGGCACGTTGATACTAGACAGCTCACGCCAGCTGTTTCAAGGCCTTCGGATTATGACAGAGGCACGCGGCTCCTGATGGAACGAAAAGTTGACAAGGACCGCGAAATACAATGACACACGGTTGACATTAGGAGCTGAGCCCCTTGACAGTCATTGCGTTTGTGCAAAAGCCGCGTGAAGCTGGTATGAGGCGTTGATGGATGCGTAGACACGACTGGGCCTGGGGTTCCTGAGCTCGGCGTCGCAAGGACTATCTCCCGCAGACAAGCTCTGTACATATGTGCCGCCGAGCAATGGTTGCAGATGTCACATTGCCCTTGCAGGCGCGGACGTTCTACATCTTGATATCGATTTCGTAGCCATTTCCTTTCTCCAATGACCTCTTCCATGCATCTCTTGCTTTGCATCTGTCGTACCAAGACTTGATGTTTGGATATGTGCTCAGGTCGCTGCTCTCCGCAATCATGCCAAGGTCCATGTACCACAACATCAAGAAGTCGACTCTGGTGGGATTCTGGGTGTTCAAGAAGTAAGTCTTGCCTTCCATGCCGTTGTCGAGATACTTCATCATGGCGTCAGCTTCCTTGCTTAGGAAAGCCTTGTTGACCATAGCACCGATGCTGCCCACAAAAGGACGGACGAAGAAAGGCGAGCCGTCTCGAACGAATTTGAAGACCATCTGTATCATCAGGATGGGAGCGAGGGAAGCACCACCGAAGGAGATCAGCTCTTCTTCGCGGATGACATCGTTCTCTCGGTCATCCGAGTTCAGCTTGAACTTGCCAGCGGTATCGTACTTCTCAATGAGATATTTTGCGATAGCAGCCCGCTCGATAATGACGCGGCCCTCGGGCGTGAGCAATTGGGGGCTCTTGCCCAACGGGTGAGTTTTCTTGAGACTTTCGGGTGCGCGATTCTTGTTGGCGCCCGAGGTTTCGCGCTCGAATAGATTGAGATTGTAGTCGACGCCTAACTCCTCCAGAAGCCACAAAATGACTTGGGATTGCGAGTTCTAACGTTTGTTGTTAGTAGCCGGACAGAGTGCTTCTCACCATAAGAGGAGTGCTGGCAATACGTCATGTCATCAACGTTGGAGACGGCGGTGGCTTACGTTGAGATGTTGAAGTGTCGGCTTTCCTTCTGACATGACTGTGGCTTGTTGGACTATCGATTTTTGAGCATCGGCAGAAGACAAGGACCCGCGCATAGGTATATATTGTTTACCAAACGAGTAATGTAGTGGTGCAAGCATGTCAGATTAATGCACAGGCGGTCAGCCAATGAAACGACGACTTGGTCTCGGGAAGTAGCTATCCGAAATCCCTTGTAGAGAACAGCCAGCAACATGAGCATGGATGGATTTCAGTAATGCCATTACGTGCATACAGTAGCTCGGACCCGTGGCCTGAATTCTGCGACTGTCAATTAGTGTGTTCGCCGACGGCTCGCTTCTGCTATATCGGCGCCTACATCGGGCCCTCTGCGCGTTCGTATTCTGCAGTGCAGCCTGATAGTCTGAATCACCCTGCGGAATATGACATGATCTTGGGGGCGAGAGAAGCCATATCACGAGACAAGGCTCCGGTGAATGCCGTAGCCCGGTTCACGGCAAAGTGGTACAAGGCTGAGATTCCGCAAGGCTGCGAGGCACAGCGTGGCATCTGCGGACTCAGAATATGGCGAATGGCAGTAGGGAGCACAGTCTGCACAAGAGAACTTATGGCCTTCTGACAGTGTGACAAGAGCGAACAGTGTCTGACCATGCACGGAGCGCACACATGAGCACGTACTGAGGAGAATCTTGCACCCCGAGCGCTTGGTATCCCACAAAGAAAGACTGCCCGGTAGGGGCCATACCGTTCACCATGAGACTCGATGTAAAGGTAGGTTCATGCCTGTTGAGCACGGTCAAGCTCTAATACTCCATGTAGCGCCAGCTGTTTGCGCGCTCTGAGCGCGTCAAGGGCATTGACTTCCACCCTACAGAGCCATGGATCCTCACCACACTATACAGCGGCCATGCGTACATATGGTCATACGAGACTCAGGCCATCGTCAAGACTTTCGAACTCACCGACGTCCCTGTACGAGCAGGTCGTTTCATTGCAAGGAAGAACTGGATAGTCTGCGGCTCGGACGATTTCCAGCTGAGAGTCTACAATTACAACACCTCGGAGAAGATAACCTCCTTCGAAGCACATCCAGACTACATCCGCTCGATAGTGGTGCATCCCACCCAGCCCTTCGTCCTCACCGCCTCAGATGATATGACCATAAAGTTATGGGACTGGGACAAAGGCTGGAAATGTGTGCAGGTATTCGAAGGGCATTCCCATTATGTCATGGGCCTGGCCATTAACCCCAAGGACACCAACACCTTCGCTTCGGCATGTCTAGACAGGACGGTGAAGATATGGAATCTGGGTTCAAGCCATGCCAACTACACCCTTGACGCACACGAGGCCAAGGGCGTCAACCATGTTGACTACTATCCCCAAGCTGACAAGCCCTACATCCTTACCACATCCGACGACAAGACGGTCAAAGTCTGGGACTACACTACCAAAGCCCTGATAGCTACGCTGGAAGGCCACACGAGCAATGTCTCCTTCGCCTGCTACCACCCAGAACTGCCCATTATCATATCTGGCTCAGAAGATGGCACGGTCAAGATATGGCATGCAAACACTTACAGACTCGAGCAGTCGTTGAGCTACGGTCTCGAACGGGCCTGGTGTGTGAGCTACCAAAGAGGCCGTCAGGGTATTGCAATGGGTTTTGATGATGGTGCTGTCGTGGTCAAGATGGGCAGAGAAGAGCCGGCTGTGTCAATGCACGAAGGCAAGATGGTCTGGGCTCGCCAAAACGAGGTCGTCTCAGCTCTCATCAAAGGCGACGCGTCGATCAAGGACGGTCAGCCACTATCTCTTCCAACGAAAGACCTTGGCTCCTGCGAGATATACCCTCAGACACTCTCGCATTCGCCCAACGGTAGATTTGTCGCCGTGTGTGGCGACGGCGAGTTCATTATCTATACTGCTATCGCCTGGAGAAATCAAGCTTTTGGTTCGGCTCTTGACTTCGCTTGGGGGGCAAAGGACAACAATAACGATTATGCAATTCGAGAATCAGCCACGAGCGTCAAGATCTTTAGAAAGATGAAAGAAGTGCCAGGTGGACTAGATGTGGGCTTTCAAGCTGAAGGCCTGACTGGTGGTGTATTGCTCGGTGTCAAAGGTCAAGGAGGCATCGGTCTCTTCGATTGGGCCACCGGGAATCTTGTCCGCAGAATTGAGGTGGAGCCGCGCGAAGTCTACTGGTCCGAGTCTGGGGAGCTGGTTGCCCTTGCCTGCTCCGACACTACATATGTCCTCAGATTCAGCAGAGAAGCATATCTAGAAGGTCTTAACGCGGGACTGGCCGACGAAGATGGTGTTGAGGCTGCTTTTGACGTTGTCACCGACATCAACGAAACCATCATGACTGGCGAATGGGTTGGCGACTGCTTTATTTACACGAATTCCACCAACAGGCTCAATTACCTCGTTGGCGAGCAGACTTACACAATCTCACATTTCGACCAGCCGATGTATCTGTTAGGTTACCTACAAAGAGACGGGAGATTGTACCTTTGCGATAAAGATGTCCTGGTTGTCTCATTTGCCCTTTCGCTGACAGTCGTCGAGTATCAGACATTGGTCCTTCGAGGCGAGGTCGAGGCAGCTCAGGGTCTGCTATCTGATATCCCGGAGGTGGAGATGAACAAGATCGCACGATTTTTGGAGGGACAAGGGTACAAGGAGATGGCGCTGGAAGTTGCAACAGATCCTGAGCACAGGTTCGAGCTTGCGCTCGGTCTAAACAACCTGGAAGTTGCGCTCGACCTTGCTCGCACTTCAGACCAGGAGCACAAATGGAAGACGGTCGGCGACGCAGCAATGGCCGGTTGGGACATCAGATTAGCCCAGGAATGCTTCACACACGCAAAGGATCTGGGCAGCTTGCTCCTGCTTTACTCGAGCTCAGGCGACAAGGCTGGTCTCAAATCACTAGCTGCTCAAGCCGAGGAGGCCGGCAGCAACAACATCGCATTTTCAAGTCTGTGGCTGAGCGGAGATATCGATGCGGCGATCAATCTGCTTGTGCGGACAGGCAGAGTCAGCGAAGCAGTCCTGTTCAGTCAGACATATAAGCCGAGCAAAACCCAAGCCCTAGTCAAACAATGGAAGGAGAGTCTGGATAAGCAAGGCAAAGCAAAGGTAGCGAAACTCATTGGTGTTCCCGGCGAAGATGAAAACCTCTTTCCGGAATGGGATGAGTACATCAAGGTCGAGGACGAGGGACCACAGGACACACTAATTGATGTCAATGGTTCTACAGAAGAGGTAGAAGCTGGCGAAGTCAATGGCGAGACTGCTGAAGCTGATGTTGCCGCCACAGAAGAAGCTGAGGCATGATTGGATGTGCTATGAGACACGTGGCATGGGAAATAAATAGAGTGACCGAAAGGACGTCCTCTCACGGGGTGGCAGGGAGACGACCTCGACTCCACGTGTATTGCAAGGACAGAGAACAGCTTGCGTCCGGCCGGAAAAGCAACTGTCGTGCAATCTGCCCGAATTTATGCTGATACGGGGCGTCACTTTGCTTTTCCGGAGAAAGCTTGCGTTTTCCGAACGGGAAGGAAACGGCACTTTCCTCAGGCCTTCAGTTCTCCAACTGATGACGTAGAATATACGTAGCACCCTCCTCTGGTACAATATTACGGCCCTGAGAGCTCTTCCCATTCACCTGTTAGAAAGACAACAACCACGCATGCTCAGACTTCTCGTTGCCAATACTCGCCTCTACCAGATCAGACTAGCACCTCGGGCTTTTGCTGATCTCTGCCACTCAACAAACCTTCGCTACTTCACCATGTCTACCAGGGCAAGCAAGCGCCAAAAGACCGAACAAAAGGATGCCTACCACCTCATCTACTGGCCCGGCGTCCCTGGTCGCGGCGAACACATCCGCCTCGCTCTCGAAGAAGCAGGCGCCGAGTACACCGACACCGCCCACCAAGAAGATGGGATGAAGACCGTCACCTCCCTCATCTCGGACCAAAACACTGGCGACAGCCACAATCCACCTCCACTTGCACCTCCGGCTCTCAAGCATGGGGAGTACATCATCAGCCAAACGCCCAATATCCTGATGTACTTGGGCCCGCAGCTCGGTCTTGTGCCTGATGTATCTGAGGACCCTGTGGGGATCTACCACGTCAACAGTCTTACGCTTACTGCGTTGGATGGCCTAAGTAATGAGCCGCACGATGTTCATCATCCGATTGCGGTTGGGGAGTACTATGAAAATCAGAAGGATGAGGCGAAGAAGAAGGCGAAGGATTATCGAGAGTCGAGGCTGCCGAAGTTCCTGGCCTATTTCGAGAGGGTCTTGTCTGGTGATGCGAGTAAAGGAGGAGAGTACTTGTATGGTGGCCAGCTTAGCTATGCTGACTTGGTGCTCTTTCAGACAGTTGATGGTGTGAGTTTTGCTTTCCCGAAGTGTGTCGAGAAGCTTAAGGGCAGTGGGAAGTATGACAAGGTGTTCAAGCATTACGAGATGGTGAAGGGACGGGAGAATATTAAGAGTTATTTGGAAAGTGATAGGAGACAGGAGTACAGTATGGGTATCTATAGGCATTATCCAGAGCTGGATGACGAATGAGCGTCGTCTTAGGACTGGGAGATGATCAGACAGGTCTAGAATCAGAACCTGTCACATTTGATACGGTCTAGCTTTCACTGGTCTTCACTCTTGGTCGCTACTGCCACGTGCACCTTTCTATTGTAGCCTTCCGTGCTTTCTTGCATCTCAGCCGCGCAATACTGTCCTTCCCTTTCTACCTTCTTCATCTATCTTCTGCGACAACATGGCCAATTCGCAGGCAGTTGCCACCATGAAGGATGCCATACCTTACGACCTTCATGCTGATATTCTCGCATACCTGCACGACCAATCTGTTACGGGCTCAGCCGTCGCCAATCGGCTTGTGACCGGAATCAAGGACCACCAGGGACGAGCAGGTTACTACCCGGTCGCCTCCATGGCTGCAAAATCGCTAACATTTAGAAACACAGGTGGGCGGTGGTCATCTCCCGACAGGTTGCAGCAATACCGGCAAGTCCTTTGAAGCCAACAGCAAGCAACGTGTTATGCAGCAAGCCTTCGAGTTCCTTACTCGGAACATGGACTACCAGTATGGCAGCCTGAACCCATACTTCGTCGACAAATATGCTCACGAACCAGAGCATTGGTGGTTGGCTTTCAAGGACTTGCTTTGTGCATACGGCAAAGCCTGTCAAGAAGACACACCTCCCAATGGGCCACCGGACGTTAGGATCGAACAGCTTCGGGAGTTCCTCACCAAAGCAATGTTCCTGCGGTGGTCGATTGCTCAAGCCAGCGTTCAGAAGGATGAAGGCAAAAGTGCTCTAACCCAAGCCACTGACATTACGATGACCGATACTAGGCTCGCACATGAAATGATCAGTAAGACGCTTTGTATCTTGGTTCTTCGAACCACCCTGTGCCAGGTATCGACTTCTCGGTTGCTGGAGATGGTTGGTCCGTGGAACAGGGAATTCTTTGGAGTAGTGAGGCGCTCGAGCGTACGGAATGGATCAGAAGATGACGAAGTCTCCAAGCATGCAATGCAAGCGCTAGAGTACTTCCCACGACATAAGGAAGGGCGTCACGATGTCGGCTGAAAAGGCTGAGCATGAGAGAGAAAAAAGCGATCAGCTGCGGTTCGGGCATTCCATGCACGAAAACAGCAAATGCTGTGCGTGTGAAGTCCCAAGTAACGGCAGCCGCATCGAGTCGCTGATGTGAGGTCTTCCCGCAGAATGCTGTCGTCGTTGCCACCATAGCAATTGTCCCTCAAATAACACCAATCAAACAACTTCAACCATTCATCCTCCACACCGTCTTCCTCTCTTCCATCCCCACAAACTCCCCATCCTCCCCCACACCCGGCATTATCTCCCTCAACATCTCCTCCACCCCCTTCCCCCGTTCCCTCGCCCCCTCCCACTGCCGCGGATACCCTAGACTAACCTCCTCAAACCGCGTCCCATCCCTCCAATCCGTCCTCCTCACATGCAGATGCCCCGTAATCACAACATCAGCCTTAAACCGCCGATGCCAATCCTCCGTCCTCTTCGTCCCACACCAGAGGCTGAACCGCGGGATACTCGGGATGGTGACCAGATCCTCGCGCAGCGGCCAGTGGTTGACGAGCACAACCTTCACGTCCGCGTCTTTGTGCGCGACTGCACGTTCTAGCCGTGTCTCGGCTTTCGCCAGCAGGGCGTCGCACCATGCGTCGCGCGTGTCGTAGGGGTCGGGGTGCAGCAGCGCCTCATCCGTCGCGAGGATATTGTGTTCCTTCGCCCAGTCCAGCGCGTTCTCGCGGCTGACGTCTTCGGGCCGGAACGAGTAGTCATAAAGCAGGAACAACGGGCAGATCAGCGCTTTCATGGCGCTGGCTGTGTCGTCGGAATGCCATGTGAGGAATTCGTCCTCGGGCGTGATGACGCCGTAGTCGTTCGCGATCTTGACGCATTCGAGGTACTTGAGTTCTCCCCTCAAATTGTCTGGTTCGGGCACCTGTGCTGTCGCTGGCGAGGTGGGCGAGAGCGCATTGTCCTCGTGCGCGACGTCGTTGGCGTGCGGCAGGGTGTAGAGTTCGTGGTTCCCAGGGACCCAGAAAACTTGTTTGAAGAGCGTGGTCGTCAGCGCGAATGTGGTGTGGAGGTGCTCTAGCTTCTCGCCTATATCGCCGGCGATGATGAGCGTGTCTTCCGGGTGGGGTTTGAGGAGGTGGATGGCGTCGTGGTTGAATTTGTGCGAGATGTGTAGGTCGGAGATGGCGTAGAGTTTGCCCATGTTTGTCTGTGGGGAGAGGCTCGATCTGACTTGGGACTCGGATTAGAATGGTCACGGTGCACGCACGCAGCGGAGCGGGACGACGCTGAGTCAAGTTTTGGGCGGCGGAGTGACCTGTATTCAGCGTGCCAACGTCTGGTGCGAAAGTCGTAGATGCGACTTCTGTCGCTCGACAGAGACGTGCGTGCTGACTAAACCGATCAGCGCTAGGTAATGTAATGTACTGTTTCACCGCTGTTTCATGGATCCATTATCGATTCTACGAAGAGCACATTGACTTGTGTCGATGTTACCTTCTGTGGCATCGATAACCACACCCTTGTTCGCCCAGCCATGTCGTTGAGATGCGCTGGCTGCATGGCCAAGGATGCTGGGTTGAGAATCTGTTCTCGGCCTCCAGGATATTTTTTTATTCGCGCCAATGTGGGGCAATAATCTTGATCAGGGGTCATCAATGCAAACGAACACAAGTCACGTATTTGGACCTTAGATAGCACTACGGTAATGCCGTTCTGTCCTGCCAACCTAAGCGTCTTTGATCGATGAATATCAGACAGTCCTGATCTAGCTCTCGATGAACAGCAGCGACGTCTTTAGCTTTCTGCTTCCGTCACGGCTCGGGCCAGGAGCGATATGACGACTTGAGCTTGGAACAACCTAATTTCCATGTCCTAATCCGGTTTCTACCTAGGGTATCTGGGATACGTATTGAAGCCAAGAGAGGTTTGGGAGTTCCCCAGAAACACTCTATCCATGGAGATGTTAACAAGAATTCGACCGTTGTTGACGAACCACCAGCCCACGGCACTTCAACAAATGACTTGGCTAACTCGATATCATCGTTCTTGTCCAATCGAATATCCTATACTTCTGGTCCTCCGCAAGAAGTCGGTCGCCGTAGAGGGATTCCATGTCAGCGACCGGGACCGTCCCATCATTGTTTGCCACTACGTCGTGTATGGCACAGAAGTAGCCGATCCATCGAAGTGAGTTTGTCTTGCGCCCTAGTCAAGAGAGTGTGAACGCCAATCCCTTGTTAAGAAGTAGGACACAAGAGCGTCGTTCTCTGTTCCTCACCTTTAGATTGTCTTCAAGATGGGCGAGGGAGGGCTGACTTTTGGGTTCCCGCATATCGCTTTTGCCGTTGTTGAAAGAGACTGTAGGGAAATGGGTTCGAAGGGAAGCTTGGACGGCTTGAAAGGAGCACGAGCGGTGAGCAGTGCCTCTTTCTCATTTGACCGTGTGTTGCTACTGGGGACGATGTCCTCTGGCGCCAAGAACGAATGTATGCGGGCTGCGAATGGCCTCACCTAGCTCTTCTTTCTGCTTTGATTGCGCAGTCCAGTCACATACATGTTATGTTCGGTACAACGAAAATTCGCCAAACTGCATCATTTGTCGTGCCATCCGAGAACACTCGGCACTCGATCCAGGTTCCTACCTATGAGCACGACTCTACTCCCTTCGACTGCTTGGTCGGGCTCCGATTGGGCATCGGTGATTTCAAAGATTTCGCGGACTCCTTGAATCATCTTGAGGCTCCCATCGGCGAGCCGGAGCAGTCCTTTTGTGCGATGCACTTCGTACGGCTTTGGCTTTCCGCTCGGCCACAAGACATCCTCAAGACACCTTTCGAGCTTGGAGAAGCCGGCCCTATCGAGCACGGGCAAGCTGATGTTGATAGTGGACAGTGTCGGATCGAGATGCGAGTGACCTTTGGTCGAGAAATCTGGCTCGTGCGTGCCTGCAGAGAATGAGCTATATGCAAATAGATCCAACACTGTCCCGGATAAATCAGCTACACGAGAGTGATCAGTCACGATGACTTTGGTGGCAGCATTTATAGACTCAATCCTCGTCCGGACCGCGTTGAGCTCGTCGGTGTCGACAAGATCGCTCTTGTTGAGCAGAATGATATCAGCATGCGAGATCTGGAGATGGGCAGTGGACATCAGAGGCGAGCTAGGATCATGTTCGTGCTGCTCATGCTCGAGGGCAGGGAGCTCTTCTTGGGTCGGCTCATCTAGGCTCTTCAGGATGTTCTTGGCATCGACGACGGTTACGATGCCATCAAGGTAGATGCTGCTGTTCAAGCCTTCATCCATCCAGAACATTGGGGCGATGTTACCCGGATCGGCGACACCGGTTGTCTCCAGAAGGATGTAGTCGAAGTTCTTCTGGCGTTCCACCAGTGACTCTAGAGCTGCAACACCCGAGTCCTTGACACTGCAGCATATGCAGCCGTTCTGCAATGGGATCCACTCCTCTGCTGACTGGCCATCTTGAGCCACAGTCAAGGACTTTTCGATGTCAGCAGTATTGCCGAACTCTGTACGGGTGTTAGCCGGTGATCAGTACTCAGCTGGGTCGAGGCATGACTGGCCATTCAGAATGACGGCAATCTTCTTGCCATGCTCTGCTGTCAGAATGTAGTTAAGCAGGGTAGTCTTGCCAGCGCCCAGGTAGCCTGCATTAGTGTCAGTGAGATGAAAGGCAAAAGCCCAGCTTCACGATATGTTTAAGCTTCCCGTATTTCAGGGCAAAGGGCAGATCTTCGCCATTGTAGTAGCTAGCTTGCATGAATAGGTGTCGAAACGCGAAATATGATGGCGGATAAGCATGCACTCTTACCTGTGATGATTGTGATAGGCACTTTCTTGGTGGACGGAGCAGCATCGATTGACAGGTCAGTGGTTGCATCGATCAAGTCGGGCGGTGAGTCTTCCTCGCCATTACTCATGGCTGACAGCAGATGATTCTACCGGAATACTTCAAGGAAGCAAAAGAGCTGCCTTTCTCCAAAGCAACAAGTGCCCCGAACTCCTCCAAAAACCCAAAAGCCATGCGGCAAGAGCAATGCGTGGGTGGGTCAGTCATAGGGCTTAGCGTGATCTTGTTGCGGCTCTAAACAAGGCTACAGAAGGCTGAGGGAGCATGGCGCCAGTTCGGCATCACTGGCAGTCGAATTGTAGAGAGTGGGTATTGACATTATATGGAACATCAGAGCTGAACATACTGTGCGCAAGCATCATCAAATGGCAGCCAAGTCCCCAGCTCGACAAGCAAGCGGAGCACCACCGAGCTCACCACGACTACCATCTCCTCCTCCACTACCAGAGCTACAACTTGGTCCTAGCAGTCCCTCGGTGAATGCTGCTCCCGGTGGTCTAAGCCTCGACAACTCAGCCCAGCAAGATGACGGTGCTGCAAGAAGGGTACGGCCTGGTACCAGTGCAGCTGATATGGCGCGGGGGCCACCATTCGTACCACTCCACCAGCTCGAATCGCCCTTCCAGCTACAGGAATACCTCAAATCCTCTTACTGCAGCGTGACGAGGGACAATGCGTCAAACACAGTGAAGCCGATAACGAAAGCATCCGCCATGCAACTAGCCACCCCGCCAACCCAGCAGGACACTGGCGAGCCCGTTGATCGCAATCTATGGCTGTATGAGCTCTGCCGCTTCCTGGTGCAAAGGACGAATCGTCTTATTGTGTCCTTTTTCGCTGACAGCCCGCCGTGTTCCAATCAGACCTGTCCCGAAATGCGTGCTTCCGAGTGGCAGTACCTTTGCGCTGTGCACGAACCGCCGAAATCATGCTGTGCTATCGACTACTGCTGTCATACCTTAGACTGGGCCGCCAATGTCCTCACAAGCACCAAGCACTTCCCCTCGAGGCTATCTTTGGGAGGTGAAGGCGGCAGTGCCTACCAGAGCATGCGCCAGCTCACCAATATCTTCAGGAGGGTCTACAGAATCTACGCCCATGCCTGGTTTCAGCACAGAGAAGCATTCTGGATGCTGGAGCAAGAAGAGGGTCTATACAAGTTCTTCAGAACCGTATGCGACGCTTACACTTTGATCCCAGAGGACAACTATACCATACCATCGGAAGCAGAAGGTGACCGTGACGACTTCATCGACACCCCAATAAGTCAGGGGAGGCCAGACTTTGCAATCCTGAGAAACGACACCCAGATCAATTTGAACACTCAACAGCACCCTCCCCAAGCACCTGCGCCAGCTCCAGCCCCAGCCCCTGCACAACGAGATCCAGAACCTGCGCCCGCTCCGCCCTCCACACCAGCCCAAAGCATGCCTAACACAACCAGGCGGCATAGACACACCCCAAGCACAGGTACCCAAGTAACAGTGATCACAGAAGGCCCAGAAGAGGAGGAAGAAGATCCGTCGAACGAGAACAGACGAGCACAGATCTCGCAAGCCGTACCAGCAGGAACAGCAGCCACCTCAACAACACAATTATCAACCTCACCTCCGAAACCGCAATCAAGGTCACCAAAACCGGAAATGTCAATACCGATAGCAGGCACTCAGGCTGATGACCTTCGCGCGCCTGAAGACCCGACTCCAACGCTGGAGAACCATGACTTTGACCCCTTCAATCACCCTGGGAGCACAGCAGCCGCCGCCGAAGCAGCCACTCAGATGCCAGCACACCCATTCGGCAACGCGCAACACGACACCACAAACGACATGGAACCACCCACGCCCCTCACAGCCGTCGACCAATCCCAGTCCCTCCCACCAATGTCCAAAACACCCATGCCGCCACTCCAAACCCAAACACTGCCTCCTACCTCCAACGAAGACGAGGAAGTGCGATCACCAGGCGGAGGAAGCATCAGAACAGTTGGAGGCGACATACTCAGTGGCATCCTAGCCCACTGCGACGTCGACAATGACGGCAACGCACTCCCATCAAGAGACGAAATCATAGCGAAAACGGAGGCTACAGAAGACAAGACGATTCCGCTTGATCCAGCCGCAGAGGTCGAGGCCGGCGTAGCAGCGAAAGAGCTAGGCAAAGCGTCAAAAGGCGAAGCCGACGAAGAGATGGGCGAGATAAAGCTCGATCGGACCACGACCGCCATACACGATCCTGAATCCGAATCCGCGGCAAACAACCCCAAGGACGCGGACGAACAGCCGAAGGTCGAAGAGGGCAAGAAAGCAGATGTGACAGAAGAGACCAAAGAGAATAGAGAAGACCCGAATGCAGACGGCACGAAGACGGCAGAAGTTGCATCTGGAGTTGTGTAGGGAACGACGCCCGTCTCGACGATTGCGGAGCTGAGGGTGACACCTATCCGTAGGTAGGTAGAAGCCTGCCTATAGTATAGTATAGTAGACAGGTCAGGACACGACAGACAGCATCACTGATCAATAATCAATTGCTAGCGCGGCGTTTCAGGAGCGTTCATGGCTTGAACTGAACTCACCTTCCGCCGTAATTCTAATACCGGACCTCCTAGCCTCCGATCCAATTCAATTCAATTCAATTCGATCCACACGTACCAATCATTACCGCCACCTTCACCGTCACGGCCCAACCAACCGCCATGCCACACCATCCGGCTCTGACACACCAAAGCTCAAATCTCATACTTTATGTCCGGCGCCGAAAGTGGCATTTCAGACTCTAAGTCTAATTCCTACAGGCATGGCTGTACGACAGACGACAAGGTTCTGTTGACGCGCATGACCGAGCAGAGTGCCTTGTCCGTGCCCGGCCGACGAACTCTAAGTTTTTCGGCTCGAGGATGTAGGCAATGTGTGGGTGGAGGATCGGCTGGAGGAGTTCTGGGGGGACCTATGAGGTTGGCATCGCGTTGAGTTAGTTAGGGGGAGATCTGGAGCGGTGGACTGTGATGATTGTGAAGCCGAAGAACGAACGCCGTGATGGGTTCAATCAGATTTGAGAAGGCTTGTTCTGAGGATGCAGGATTGGCACTGGCAGGTCGAATAGGGCATTGCGGGCACGGGAGTGGCATTTTCACGTGGGTTCTGTGAAGCATGCAGCTTCAGCAAACCATTCTCCACGCTTGCCTCCTACGTTCTGCGCTCGAGGTTGGCAGGGGCCTGCAAAGCTGCGTCTCTGGGGTTGTTATCTGCATCGCCAAGGTTTCGTCAGTGGGAACGTTGCAGTGCAGTATTCGTATTGCAAGGACATTGAAGATCTGCTCCAACGCTCAAGTCCCAGAGTATGAATGGCCTGGGGCCGTATGGAAGGTGCTAGGTTGAACGGTGGGCATGCCTGCGCTGTTTGCTACCATCCGACTTCTTATCGTTACATTTCCGTGTAGTTAAGTATTTCTTGGGGACGGGTGCTTGAATATCGGTGAGATAGAGCGCCAGATTGGTCGCAGCAGACTCTAGCATGGAACAAGAACTGAGATGAAAGACACTTCTCCCGAAGACCCGGGATCTCCTGCTCGAGGAGTTCAAGTTTTGAGCTATCATTGCGCCTGCCCATCTTGCACGCTATTGACAATGCATAAGAACCGTAACACAAACGCTGTAGAGAAGCACATCGTGTCTAGCTGCCACCAGGATATCCAGGTCTCAATTTGGACATCTTCGGCTCGATGAGTGGATGCCACTGTGCCAGGAATGTTATAGCTGTGACCAGGTCAGCTGTCTCTGCAAGACGTATGCATGTATATTTCTGCTTACCCCACATTATATAACAACTAGCAAAGCTGAGGATGAGAGTACTCCGCCATATCCTGCCAAATTGTGTCAGTTCTTTCCTCGCGAGCTTTCCTTAAATGTTCTGAACATGTGAGGTAGGAATCGAAGGACGTACGTCTGGTTCTCGCCTTTGGGACTGAAGAAGTATGCTGCAGCACTGAGAGCAACGATGACGACGAAGCCGACAAGGAGGGACCACCTGTGCAAAGATTGATGTCAGTTTGCGTCTTCCTGCTTTGCATGGTGTGCCTTGTGCTGCTCCGATGTGCCTGACTCTTGCTTTCTCATTCGCTCGAGCATGGCTTGAGTGGAGATCCGTATGGCGATAGGTCTCGCAGCTCCAGAATGGTTTGATCCTCCTGTCAAGAGCAGAAGCGCAAGAAGAAGCAGAGCATGGTCGGGCGGTCTTGTGGTGGCACATATGCCACCTGGGCCTCATGGCTGTTAATTCCACGCAGTTCATGGTGCACAGTCCGAAATGCAGGCTGTAGCAGAGCAAGCGTGTACAGTGCAGTAAGGATGCTTACCCGTTGGCCATATTCGTATGCGATCAGGGACTCAGTCCAGGTTAATGTTGGGTGCTGCAAGATATTGCGAAGTGTGGATCAGAGAGGTCGAGGTCGGAATTTGTGTTGCTACCGAGGACCGAAGTTGCAAGAGTCGCGGGTCAGTTGAATTGGGGGCAGACCTGTTCCTGAGTGAGAATACTGAGACTTGGATGTATGAGAAGCACTGCAAGTCATTTCGAGGCAGTTGCTCTATGATGGCATGCGCGACCGAGCACTCGGAGCCTTGCCGCCGCTACCTTGCCCAATAAGGCTACTAGCAGATTGGCTTTAGGCCGACGCTGGACGAGGCCAGGAGCGACTGTAGAACACGAATAAGCGACGGCAAACGAATCAGATGCATTCGGATTTGGTTTGGCTCCAAGCAAGACGCTTCCCCCCATCATCAATCTGTCGCTTCAACGCAGAACGCACTATTTCCAAATGCTACGAAGCTAGTGTTGATTACACAGTAGGAAAGATAGCCCGTACAGACCAAGCCCCGATTGAAGACCGGCTCGCTTAAGCACCCTCTCTGCTCTTCCTGTACTCGGCTTCCTGATCAACCTGCAGTTGGTCGATGTAGGGTGCAAGCTCAGATAAGACCTCGTACGACTTCTTGTGGTACTCAAGTTGAGCAGCGATCAAGTCTGCTAGATTTCGTAGTGGCTCAGGGGTGTCCAATACCTAGGGTGTCGTTAGCATGATACCTACGCTGACAGACCTGCAGCACTCACGTTCTTCATGACACTCTGCGCCTCCTCAACCTGGCTCACGAACTCGTCCTCCTTGGCCTCAATTTCGGCACGTGCTTCCTCGCTGAGCGCAGTTTCGTCATCAGGGTTCATGCCGTGACCCTGCACTTGACTTCTCTTTGCAGCCTTGGTAGCATCAAGCGTAAGTCTGCTGGCCTCAACAGATCTTCGTGCCTTTGCCGCGAACTGAAGGTTCGTGTTCAAGGTAGTGTTCCAGCCGGCCAGGAAACGCGATTGAACTTGCTGGTCTTGTGCCAATCTTGCTTCTCCCACCTTTTCTTGTGCCAGAGCATATTTCTCAAGGGCGTTCGCGAGGGGGTCTTCCGGAGACTGACCGACTGGTGAGGAGTGCTGAAGGAGCTGCGAGCTGGATAGGGCTGCTCGAGCTATGGCATGATTAAAGGTCTTTGGTTGCGGTTTGGCGGTGGGAGGAGCGGTGAAGGCAGCTTGTGCTTCCGCCGGACTCGAGGCATGCGACAGAAGTGAAACTTTGTCTGATATGCTTCGTCCCAAGTCGGTGAAGGATTCTTGGATGTTGGGAGGATAGTCGTAGGCTTCTTTGGAGTACTGATTGCTACATCGTCTCAGTGGGCGTCCCCGTGGATTCCGCTAGGACTCTTACGTGACTGCGAGCAGCTTCTGGTGCACCTCCTTCAGGGCGTCCACTCGCTTCTCGAGCTCAACATATTCCGGCGGAAGTTGTGTCTGGTTCAAGGTCAGACTGCGTCGGCATCCCAAGGCTATGGTCTTCTACCTTGTCCCCTGTCTGGCCGAGTTGCTCCTTGACGCTGTGGATTGAGCGTTGCGCAAAAGGTGTCACGGTTGAGTTCCATGCTGACCTGCACACAACAATCAATACTTCGCATCGGCCAGCAAAGTGTACTCCTTACGAGACATTCTTGCCAAACGCTGCGAACTTGTCCATCGTAGGCTGTTAACGAGATCCTGCTTTACGTGATAAAAGCGAAAGATGCTGTGCTGCGTCGGTCAGATCTGTTGACAGGCTGACTATCAGATACTCCGCAACCAGGGTTTCGAGTGGCATGCCCCAGTATTGAGTCACATGCTTATGCAGTAAGCTCTTCCAGAACTAGTGCAGTACCACCCATTTGTGCCTGATGTTCATGCCTGATGGTCATGCCTTGTTGACACTTGTTCGGAACGACTACTCAGCTGATACACGTTCGGATACGCCTAGCAAAAATGTGTTCTTCGCCAAAAAAGAATTCAAGGATGAGGAATTTTCTTCCTCCGGTACCTCCTCCGGTAAGGATTGAACTTACAACCTCCTGATTGCTGCCATTGCTGGCTTAACAGTCAGACGCGCTAACCAATTGCGCCACAGAGGATGGCGTTGATGGCCTGTGATGGGTGTGTCTTACAGGATCGCGTTGATTGTGGACGACGATTTTGACTGTATAAATAATATCCTTTTGCTGCAACGAAATTCTCCTTCCGATGCCGATAGCCCGACAGCCCGATTATTCGCGAGCTCCGTCCTAACGCACTCAGAACTCTATATTCCCGAGATATAAGTTCTATTCGAGCTTCTATGTTAGCCATATTCTCTTGGTGGACCAACCAGCAAACGGGTTCCTCGATAATCAAATAGTACCCTGGAGGTCTGGTACCCTCTCCATATGTCACTTTGAGTATCTACCAAACCTGGCTGGTCAGAGACATAGCAAAGAACGAAACAAGCTGCTTTGTTCCAACTCGGAATCAACTATTCAGGTTGCAGCTTGCATACGGTCAGCTACTCTACAAAGAGGATGAGCAGCTGGCCCTCTTGACGGGACAGACTACGATTTGTGTATAGTCGTAAGGAGTTTCCTTCTGGATTTTCAACCGTCTTAGGGGCTGTATAGTTGATTTAAGGACTGGCGTGCTCCCGAAAGACGGAATATAGTGACTTCAATATGATATGTCGAGGTTTACTAACCGAGCTCAGTTCTAGTGGTATCCTGCTTGTTCTAATCAGATTCACAAGGTACTGATATTAGACTCGTTAGGGGCAGCGAAGCACAATCCATACTCAAATCTGAGCAAACAAAGCACATTTGTCGAAGAGGCTTACGTCATTCCAGCCTCGGCGCGTGCCGTGGCCAGCGCAGTAGTGCTTCGAATGTTCTCGTTGCCTTACACAATCACAGTCGCTGACGACCAGCCAGCGCGGCCTGCGCCGTTCTAATCTTGTTTACATATAAGTCAGATAGCCTACCACAATTCAAGATGTCAACTTCAACGCCACCTCCAGAGGATCCCTCATTCAAGATGTACGAAGTAGGCGACGTAGAAGCGATCGGAGCGCATTGTGGCTACGAGTACTGCCACCAGCTCGACTTCCTCCCTTTCAAATGCCAGTCGTGCGGCGGCAAGTTCTGTTTAGATCACCGGACAGAAGATGGGCATAGGTGTCCGAAGAAAGGTGCATGGGCCCAACGGAGACGAGAAAACAATACCTCAGCCACCAATCTACCGACCACCCAAAAGCCTTCCCTCCTCACATCTCAGCAATGCAGTTCGCCCGTCTGCAATACATTCGTGAATACCTCTCAAAACTTAGGTGTGCACTGCTCGACGTGTAACAGGACATACTGCCTCAAGCACCGGTTTCCAGAAGACCATGATTGCAAGAACTTGACGCCACTTGGCGCAAGGATTTCGGAGATCGCGTATCGAGAGCAGAAAGAGAAGTTGAGACTGGGTTTCGGTAGGCTAAGATCTTGGGGCAAAGCGAAGCAGGAGGAGATAAAGCCGAAGCCGAAGCCAACATCCAAAGCTGCGCAACTCGCTGCACTAAACAAGCTGAAACAAACTGCGACGGGAGATGCGAAAGTGCCGCAGGAGAAGCGGCTCTACTTGCATTGCTCCGCGACGGACAAAGTGACCAAGGATGGGAAGCCGAAAGAGGCGGCCATGTTCTTCAATACCGAGTGGAAGGTCGGTAGAATATTGGACGTCGTAGCGGCAAAGCTCGGCGTGGAGAACCTGAACAACTCTGCACAAGGAACAGACAAGATATTGCGGGTATACCATGTCGAGAGCGGCGAGGTTTTGGAATTTAGCGAAAAGATCAGCCAACGTATGCTCAGTGGCAATTCGATTGTGCTTGTTCGAGGTTTGGAGGTATGAATGCCCTTGGCCTGATGGTTGCCACAGTTTCGGGGTTTAGCAGCGGCGTTCGGGGACGACATGCTTTGGCTGGCAGGGTTCTGGGTCCCAGCTTGGAGAATAGCGAGATTACTTTTCACAAATTTGAATCCTTCTGTTCAGTCCCATATCAGGACTGGTTTTATCGTCTCCCCTGACTCCATATCATGTATCGCTTTTGCAACTTCCTTTGCAGGATACGTCTTGACAATCTTGTCATACGGGAATTTACCTTCCGTGTGAGCTTTCAGCAAACGTGGCAGGAACTCCTGTGGGTAAGCATCACCTTGCTGACAACCAATGTAGGCGCAGCCAGCTTGCACCATTTCGAACAGGTTGAGCGTAACTTCAGACTGCGTACCACCAGTGCCAATGGTAACGACCTTTCCTTTCCTAGCAGTACTGTGGACCAGGTCCTGTATGACCTCTGCTCGTCCCGTTGCGTCTATCGAGCCATCAACTCCTCTACCATCGGTAATGTCTAGAAGCACTTCCATCAAATTCGTTCTGACTTTACTGTTCACGCCATGCGTGGCACCGAATGAGCGTGCTAGCTCGAGCCTTGAAGGCACGATATCGACAGCAATAATCCTCCGCGGTGGCTTCGGTAGCATCTTTAATGCCATGATAGCAGCGAGTCCGACAGAGCCTGTTCCAACCACGGCAACGGACATTTCGCTTGTAGGCTGTATAACATTCAGCATCCCGCCCGCTCCTGTCATCAAGCCACATGCCAACGGAGCCAGCTTCTCGAAAGGTATGCTCTTGTCTTCTATCTTCACCAGACCAGTCTGCTTGACATAGATATCTCTAGCAAAACTTGATTGGCCAAAGAAGTGAGAGCATACCCGCCTGCCACCCTTTGGAAACCGGAAAGCCTTCGATCCATCAAGACGACCGGCGCCGAAATTATACTGAAACCACACATCGCAATACCCAGTCATTTTCATCTCGCAGTACCTGCATTCTCCGCAACATGAGAAGACGATAATGACATGGTCTCCAGCTTGCACTGAAGTGACCTTGGATCCAACACTCTGCACAACTCCTGCGCCTTCGTGGCCCATAACACCAGGGAACATATCCGCCATCTTATCTTCCTGCGAAAACTTGACATCGGTATGGCAAATGCCAGTAGCCTTTACCTGAACATGAACTTCATCTTCTCGCATCTCATCGTCGAGCTCGACATGCTGGAACTTGAATGGAGCTCCAGGTGACTCGACAACAATGGCGTCGGTGAGCATGGTGGTAGAACAGATGTTCTTTTACACGTAAATGATGCTAGACAACAGATGAATCGGATATCTGGCGAACAACACTTTAACCTCATTCGTGACGTGGACAAACATGAAGCTGGTAAGACTCCGAGTCCGTTGCTCGGTCTCCACAAATCTTTGGGGCAAACCGCTCACTCCACGCGATTCTCAAGATTTTTGCTATTACTATTGGCATTTTGCAAGTTTATCAAATTGTGCCTTCGTTGACTCTAATTGTTATTAACGTGTGCGCGCCTCGTCCGAACGCCCTGTCCAGATACTGTTATACAATTATCCCTGTTGGCACAGGAACGGTTTGGGTGATAACGACGTCTTGTTGAGAATGCGAGTGCTCGACTGCGTCACTCTGAGACATCAACTCGAATCCTCCTTGCAATCATCACAATACCAATGCTTCAACTTCGGAGCTGAGTTAAGGCCCACACATCCAAAATGAAACCATTGCCTATGGCAGTCATGGTTATCGCAGCCTACCATGTCACCAGATGAGAGTTCGTTGCACACACAATAGTGCCTTTGCCTTTCGTTGTCGTCGTTGTTGCCAGCTGCAGGCGCCCCTTCCCCGTCATCCGGCTCCTCTGCAACTCCTTCTGCAGCGGCTTCATGAGGTACTGAATTCGATGTCTTTTCCTTCCGAGCACGCTTGCTCGGCGGACTCTGTTCATTGCCCGCATCAGCCTGAGCACGAACATCCTTTTCAGCAGCCTGCGCAACCTCGTCTGCTTTGCGCTTTTTGCCTGCCGCCTTCGAAGCCTTTTCCATCGGCAACCGTTTTTCCTCTACAGGTTGGAAAGGCAACATTTTGTCATCTTCAGCATCCCAGGTATTAGCATTTGGATCATGCAATGCATTCACAATCCTGCCAACACCCATATCGTCGCCTTCCACGGTCTCCATCAGTTCTGGGTCGACCCACCCGGCTGTGTAACTACCACCAAAGTCGATGATCCATAGGTCGTCATTCTTGTCGATCATAAAGTTGTCGGCTTTGGCATCACCCCACACAATCCCATTCTCATGCAGAACCTCTTTCACGCGTTCTGACTCTTTGGCCCACTTGTCTCGTTTCCTCTGTGGTACCTCATCACCGAACATATGTGTAAGTGGTGTCGCATCCTCGATGTTTGTCTGCAGAAAGCCTATCATTTCAGTCTTACTATCCTGGAAGCCTACAAGGCCTTTCACGAGAGGCACTCTGAGCTTCTTGTGCAGTCCAAGCCTTTCCACCTTCTTCATCAGTCCGATTTCTCTCTTCGTCGGCGAAGGTTGCATGGGGTCGACCATCTTGATGAAGAACGTCTCTCCGCCTATCCGCACCCGTGTTGGATGATATGGTGCAGGATCGTCACTGTCATCGAGCACAGTGATATCTTTGGCTGGATACCAAGGTATGTTTATCTCACGGATGTACTTGGGCAAGTACATTTTTGGTGTAAGATCTACCATTCTCTTCTCCAAAGTCCTTGAAGTCTTTACTTCTGTCGCCTTAAGCTCACCATCTTCGATGTCAAGGTTGAAGAACATCGTGGGTCTCTCATACCACTCTTGCAACGATAGTTCCTCTCGCTGCGCAAACTTAGGAGCATGTTTGTCGAATATGGTTCCGAAAGGGGTTAGCAGCCAATTGTTCAAAGCCTTCTCCGGGTCTTCGCCGGCCTCTTGAAGAATGGACGATTTCTTCGAGGGAGAGTTCACATCAACCGCACTATCCTGCTCGTCGTCTGGATCTTGCTCATCTCCGGTGCCATGACCGGAATCCTGGCTGTTCGAGTCTCGACCGCGACCGCGGAGATTCTGCTTCGAGCATGGTCTGGTGGTGCTGTCGTTCTCCTCCTGTTTCACAGCTGCAAGCAATTGGCGGTACTCCTTTGCTAACTTCACACCTGGACCGGTCTCAGCCTTCAGCCTGGAAGCATCTGCGACGATGTGGAACCGAACATCATTGACAAGCACTGTGAGGGCAGAGCTGTCGTGATTGTCGAAAAAGATATTGAGCACATGACATTGAGGGTGCCTGTGACCTGCGGCGGAAGCCATGTTCACTCCAGCAATCTCATACAAGGTACAGGTTCGTGGTGTACAGAAGTAGCAGGGGAGCGGGATGCGAGCACTTTACACGGTGCACGCGATGCACGAGTCTTACCAGTCCCACCAAGCACCGCTCAAGGACCGCTGTTGACCTCACCAGGACAACCACCCATGTCATGCACTAAAGCGATGGCTGGAGCAGTCTCATCATGACTGTACCTGGATATTCAGGTACTCTTCTTTGTATGTGCCCCGATTGGCAGATATGAGCTTAGTGTATCTGCAGGTCCGATCGTGTGGGTTGCGGCTGAAATCGAGAGTAGCATCCACTTACTTGCACAAAGATTGCCCATACTATGGCTGCACTCATGTTGACTGAAGTAATTGATGTTGCTATGCCCTGCTGGAGCGTTCCCTTGATTCATTTGTCCGGCAGCTGTGCTGCGGTCAAGGGACAACGACAGTGTATCGCAAATGGGGATTGAAGCCTTCAAGCAGTAATTGACGTCAACACTGATTCGATGAGAGATTGGGTTTGAACTTTACTTGTGCCGCAGATTGTGTGGGATTTACTTAGCATGGTTCCCAGCCACCAGCTTTGCTCCAGATAGTGAAATAGGACTCCAGGCATAACTTTCGTGATTGTGCCATAGGAAAAAGAACCGTATGTTGAAACGGCTAGGGCACATCAGCAGTAATTTAGGTCGTGTTCTGCACATCCCCGAATCGAGGCTTGGGATCGCCGGTGGGCGTACGATAGTCATGTTTAATTATCTCGTACGGTTATCAATAGCGTCGCTGAGCGTAGGGTGTCTGAGCAGAACGCAAGCCAGCTTCGCGTGTCATCTTTGCTCGCATGCTTGTTCATTTCGAAGGCAGATCAGCTTACGCACAGTAGCCTCGCTGGAGCCAGTAGTCAGCAAATCCCCGCTTCTCAAAGATGCAATGTTGAAGAAAGCTGTGTAGACTATTCACACGATGTCCTTCACGGATTGACTTCTGCCTAATTGGAGGTGGTAGGAGCTGTAGTTGAATGGACTGAAGTACTGGCGTTTGGCAGAACAACATACCTTCTTGATACATACAGACATCTCGGCGTCGTCTATGACTTTGACTAGGTCAACTACTGAACCACAAGATGCCGGCTTTTCAGCCGTACGTGTTATTGTGCTTACTGTCTTTTTATACTTTCTGCGTGTGCGGACAATCCGATTCAGCCACCACGTACACCAGATTCGAGAGGTCATACTTTGATCAGCTTAAGCTCTTCCTGCATCGTCACTCTTTCGGATACGACATCGATCAGCCACAGCATAAAGCCACGGCATTTCAAATCGTGGACACCGCTAATGCCTTGGGAGGTCTTTCTAACCGCTTCAAATCTGCCATATTCAGCCTGCGTACTCAGCACGATACGCCCGAGCACCATGCGACCATGGACGAACAATTGCAACCCAACAACTTGGCATTGCAGGCGGCTGATATCAGGCCTAGTCCTGATATCACAGACAAGGAGACTGTAGTAAACCTGGCCAAAATGACGAGCGACGCGTACCTGTTCGACCCCCGCGAGCCAAACTGGCTAAATACCTCACTCGGGTTCAACTTCACTTCGCGCCTCCCTTGGAAAGATGACGGTCTGCGAGGCCACGTCTTCTCCACCGAGGACTACGGTATTGTTGTCGTCGCCTTCAAAGGGACATCCATCGATCCCAGAGGCGAGACGTCTGGTAGAGACGCCATCAACGACAATAAACTATTCAGCTGTTGCTGTCGTGCTCAAAATCCATACCACTATACTCCTGTCTGCAATTGCTCGACAGGGTACTATCAATGCAGCTCAGATTGCCTCACTAGCTCGGTGCTGCAGAACGACTCTTATTACGACGCAGCAATGTACATCATGGGTCGCGTTCGTGACATGTACCCGAGCGCCATGTTCTGGGTCGTTGGCCACTCGCTTGGCGGCAGCCTTGCGTCGCTCGTAGGTTTGACAGTCAATATACCAGCCGTAACCTTCGAAGCTCCGCCGGAGAAACTACCCGCTGAGCGGATAGGTCTGATACCTATCCCTTCCAATACCACAGTCCAAGCCAACAGAGCAAGAGCCTATCACTTCGGCAACACAGCAGATCCAGTGTACATGGGCGCATGTAATGGCTTCTTCAGTAGCTGCTCCTTCTGGGGCTTCAGCTTCGAATCTCAATGCTTCACAGGCAAACGATGTGCTTACGACACCGTCAAGGATAAAGGATGGCGGTCAAGCATAACTAATCACCGCATCAACTATGTAATTGAGAATGTGCTGGAGGCCTATGATGATGTACCGACCTGTGAGGAGGACGCGGAGTGTGTTGATTGCTATCTGTGGAAGTTCGGCTGAGTATTCCCTCCTCCATCTAGAGATCCCGCTGAAGCACGCAAGCTTTGAAGTCGCCGCGCCCGACAGCAAAGACCAACGCAGCTTCTGGCGAACCCAACAGGCTACACGAATCCCACACGGATGGCCCTCGCTCAAGTCATGCCCAGCTGCCTCATGATCGAGCAAGCTGAGCGCCAGCTGGCTCTGGAAGCCGGGAACCAAGTGTTTAAATTGCTTCA